>Ga0209340_1001801_pt1 | contig 13936 bp, 35 predicted proteins | sample EPASupsiteSAE323_FD_187266 | JGI IMG/M metagenome (GOLD analysis project Ga0209340, IMG submission 187266) | Bioremediated contaminated groundwater from EPA Superfund site, New Mexico - Sample SAE3-23 (SPAdes) (version 2) | ecosystem: Environmental > Aquatic > Deep subsurface > Groundwater >... | reverse complement strand
TTATTGGCCCTTCCTGCTTCGCTGGTGAGGCTTAACTCATGCAACTCAAGTATTAGACTTAACAGGTGCGAAAGAGGCATTGTGACGTGCCAGAATTGCAACGGCCAGCTTTCTTTACCTCCATCCTTTGACGTACTCCTACGATGGACTACTAAAGGCACTTTCTTACCCGTTTCAGCTGGGTAGTAAACCCCAGCCTCTCTGTAGGCTTGCTTTATAGCCATTGGAAGTGCTAAATTTTCCACTCTTTTAATCTCGAATAGGTACTTTCGTAAAAACTCTGGTAGGTCTTTTAAGTCCCCCTTCATACCCTTTATAGCACCAGACATAGGCATCCTCTCTATCCTTTGCCCTCCCTTCATGTGCTTTCTGAAGAAATTATTAAGCAAATCTCTTACCTCATACTCTCCATTCTTGCCTTTGCTACGCGGGTTTGGCATTATTTTTATCCCCTTTATCCATTTTATACATGATATCCTTTAGCATAAGTTGAAATATTTTCATATCCTGTATCATTCTTTCCATGTAATCTTTTAAAAGAATACTATATGCCGAGTCTTCTTTATCTACCATTATTTTTGTTCCCTCTTTATAAATTTAGTAAAAAACTTATCAATACGAAGTTCAGTCCCATACAGAGTAATCTTTGCTTTATTGCATGAACGCAATAGCCTTAGGGTCTGGCTAATTAAATTTGATTTTTCCATAGAATAGGAGGTTACTTCATCATAGAATGTTAAAAAATCTACCATTGTAACTCCTCAATAAGATGTTTTAATTCTTGTATCTTCTTTAGTAGTCTATGAGGTGCACACTTTTTACAATAGCAAATATCCCCTGACCGTAATAATTTTGTCCCCGCTAGTATCTCATTTCCACATTGGTAGCAAGTATTATTCGTTGACAGAGAAGTTACTTCTATTTTCATTTTTACTGCCTCCATGCTTTTTAAATTCGCCTTCCCATTCTTTATGTCCACAAAATCCGCACTCTTTATTTGTCCATAGTATGGTTATACCAGCCGACACAGTTTCTTCTACGGACAAAGTAGCCAAATGGAATTTTCTACACCTTGGGCAAATCATTTAACTTCCTCTAAGGAACCCCAATCTTCACCTATTTTAACTTCTATAGGTATGGGTATTCCATAGTCCTTACATACATCCATGCTAAGTTTAACAATAGTTTTAATAGTTTCCAATTCTTCCGGAACCACATCTAGAACAACTTCATCATGCACTTGTAATATGAGTTTAGATTTTAGTTTAAATAAGTCTATCGAGTTCTGCATCTTTATCATGGCAAGTTTTATAAAGTCAGCACAAGTTCCCTGAATAGGAGTATTTATACATCTCCTAGCCACTTGATTTTTTGACTGAAATTTATCCATCATAGGTTGATATGGCCGTCTTCTGTCCAACAATGTACTAGAATATCCCTGTTTTTCTGCTAAAATAGGACTAAATTTTATAAATCTTGACACCCCTGGATACTTTCTAAAATAGGCATTTATTCTCCTTTGTGCTTCGTCATCTTCTATGTGGAGTTCTTTTGCTAGACTCCACTTAGTCCTCCCATAATTTATACCCAAAACTATTACTTTTGCTTCGGAACGCATATCCTCCGTAATGTCTTCACTTAAAAACATTGCCTTCGCAATTTCTACATAGATGTCCTTGCCTTCTAAAAGGTCATTTGTCATATTTTTATCATTACCAAGATGAGCAATAATCCACAATTCTGCTTGGTTATAATCCGCTGACAGCAGTACATTGTTTTCAGTAGGAATGAAAACCCCCCTAATCTCGTCTAGTGTGGGAATATTCTGTAGGTTAGGCTTTGCGCTACTCAGCCTACCTGTTGATGTTCCATGCTGGTTAAAGCTGGTATGTATCTTCCCATCCTTATGGATATGCTTTATTAGGGCATTTGAATAGGTTCCTTGCAATTTCTCAATGTTCCTATACTCTTTTATGTGAGCTATAACTTCATGCTTACCATCAAGAATACTCAATGCCTCATCATCTGTTTTGTAGAATAACTTCTTTTCTCCCCCCTTTAAAATTCTATTGCTACTCTTTATACCTTCCGTTGGTAAACCTAATTCTTCAAATAAGTAACTTGATAACTGTTGTGGGCTACTTATATTTATCCCCTCCGGCATAAATTTAACCTGCTCTTTCATCATTTCATCAAACTTTAAATTTAATTCAGACAAACTATTTCTTGATACAAATACACCATTAAGTTCTACTTCAATAAGTACTTTTAAAAAGTCCATCTCCATGCAGAATAAATCCCACATGCCAGACTGTACAATTTGTGGTTTTAGTAAATCATATAGTTTTCTAGTCATGTCTACGTCCATTTTACAGTACTTTTCTACTTCTATCTGCGGTACTACTTGTATAGTGGTGTCTTTCTTCTTAACCCCCTTCTCTTTATACTTATTAAGAAGTTCATCAAAAGTAGTATAGGTTATGTCAAAGTACTTTTTAGTTAGCCATTTTAGGTCGTATTTACCTTGGTCGGGGTGCAACATCCATTCTGCTATCAGGGTATCAAATAGTTTTACATTTTTACCCCAAGAGCAACCATTTGTCCTAAGAAATTGCATATCAAACTTTAAGTTATGCCCTATGAGTATTTCTGCGTCCGCATAGTTTATAGTACCTAAAGTTTGGTTATATTCAGCCCCAGAGCCGTTCCAGTCAAACCCTACTCCTACAGGAGCATCCTCAATAGGGGATAGACCTTCCGTTTCTAAATCGAATGTCAACTCATTCATTTATCCCACCCCAACGCTCTGTTGTATAAATCTATTAGTCCCATTAAATTATTACGTTCATCCTCCGTGAAGCACCTTATCCGTCCTCCTTCATAAACAACATTTTCATGGAGTCTTTTAACAAGTCCCAAGCAATTATCCGCCGCTCTACAAAAATTATAATGTTCACTATTTTCCATTTTGCCAATCCCACAGTTTCTTTGCACTTAGGAAAGCATCAAATAAGTCTTTTGAGTCTTTGAATACTTTTATCTCAAATTTACCATCATACTTTCCTAACCTAACTAAGTACATATCTGTTGACAATTTAACATTCTTATTCATCTCTAAGTAGGCTCTTCTGTAGGCACTTAATTGCAGTGAGTACTCTTTGTAAATCCCACTGGATGACTTCCAATCCGCTAAACAAAGTTTACCATCAATTTCACCTACAAAATCCAAAGTACCTGCGTATTTATACTTATCCGAGTATATTTGTAATTCTGATGCTTTAGTAACTAAACCTACTTTATCCGACCATTCGATAAAGGCATGAAAACATTTCTCTGTTATTTCGTTTAGTTTACCTACCTCCTTACCTTTTACATAATCATCTATGGCATTGTGCACTTCTTTACCAATATCACTGGCTTCACTCATTATATCCTGTGGATTTTTAATTAAGTCAGGATGTTTAGCCAATATGCGTTCCCTATCCTCTTTTGGTATCTCATCGAGTACTTTCCACATCTTTGCAGTACCATGTTTTGCATACCAAAAGTATAAGGATGGCTTACTTATAACCTTCAATATTGTAGTAACGGAAACATACTCTTTACCGTTTATATTGTAATTCCTATTTCCGTTACTTTCTGTTTTTTTATACATTTATATCCCTTAGGTTATATTTTCAACCAAACTTTATAACTTATAAGTTATAAAGTAAAACTAAGTCCAATGAACTTTCCTATTTCCTCATCCCCTACCCTTTGTACCTCTATAAACATTCCCCCAGGAAGGTTTACATCTAGCTGCTGATATAAATTACCTCCATTTAACCCATCTACAAATATGGAAGAATTTAAGGGTAAATCAGCGTACAACCTGTTATATATATTACCATTACCCCCATATAAACTAATTGTTACCCCAAGAATAAAAATAAAACTAAATAATTTTTTAAACATCCTAACCCCCCCTTAATATATTTTTAAAGCAATAATCATTACGAATAGCCCAAAATATAATATTGTTATGCCAAAATTTACAGTCGCATTTCCCCACTGTCCAGACATTAAATAGCACAATGTAATAAAAGCAAACAATGGTACACTGCATATACCTGCCCACTTAGCCATTTCTAACCACATATATAACACCCCTTTTTAAGTAAATCTATCCTCTAACTCCAGTCACTTATAAAATACTTACCATTCTTTTGGCTTCTATTGACAAAACATCTTGCTTTACATAGTGGGCAAACTAATTGCTTATAGGGAGAGCCATCTTTTCTAGTTTTACTTTCAAGTGCAACCCCAGAATATTTACTCTTTACAGTACTTATAGCCTCATCCTCAGTAGTAAAAAATCCTTTTGGTCTTTCGTGTGCACATTTTGGGTACGATGCTTTTTCTGGTTGAGTTGTTGCTACCCCAGATGTTTGCTGTACTACCTTTTCTTTTACTGGATTTACTATACCATCCGTCTTTTGTATCTCAGTGCATAGCACCGCTAAAGTAGGACTTCCCAAAATCTTAAGTAACTCCTCCTCATCATTTGCCCTCAATACTAGCTGTGCATTTCTATTATCAATTTTACCACAAAATAAACTAACTTGATACTTTGGGAAATCATTCTTCTCTTCCATTTCTAATTGCCTCCTTTTTGATACTCTGCTTCTGTGTCACAGATTGACTCAATCATTTCATAATTCGGGTCTACACTTCTATTGTCCTGTATTGACACCTCCTTAACCAATTTATGCCTCCTAAATATTTTTCTTATCATATCTCTTTTGTACCTAAGCATTAATAATTTTTCATCTGTGTTTGGGTTGCTAAATATAAGTAGTCTAATATCCTGCTCTATGTCCTCCCTGTCCATAAAATTTACTCCCATATTTTTAGCATATCTTTCTAGTAAAACAGATACACCAGCCAAAGTGTCTTCATTTACCATGTTACCTCCACCCCTTCACCCTGTTCTTAGGGTTTTGAATTAGTTTTCTCATCTCTCTTGCACAAGTAGCTTCATACTTCTCCCACGCTGACTGTCTTATCTCTAAACACTTCTTCCATGCCGGCTGTTTTATCTCTAAGCACTTCTTCCATGCTGACTGTTTTATCTCCCCATACTTCTTCTTTGCTGACTGTTCTATCTCTAAATACTTCTCCCATGCTGACTGTTTTATCTCTTCATACTTCTTCCTTGCTGACTGTTTTATCTCCCCATACTTCTTCCATGCCTCTGGGGTTAAAATAACTTCCAAAGCTTCCGGCTTAAACTCACACATAAACCCTTCTTTTATTACTTCCTGTATTTCTTTAGGGAAGTTATCTGGGTTAGATAAATCTTCATTTTCTAAGTGTTTTCCCCCTTTAATCCCATAATAGTGTTCAATAGCCCCATGTCCCATTGTATCTTCTTTACGCCCGCAATATTTAATCAATTCCTTTCCTTCTTTTGTTGCTAAATCCTTATCCGTAAGGAAATATATTTTATCATCTTTTTTAACCCAACTTACAAAGTTACACATTTAAAAACCTCCCATCCGCATCCTTAAGTACCCTCTCTTCTCTATTTTCATTCCTGACAACTATAACATCGGATAAAAGGAGAGTTCCTATAGTACTTGCAGAATATTCTAGAGCAGAACGAGTAACTTTAACAGGGTCAATTATGCCGGACTCCATAAGATTTTCCAACTCTCGTGTTTCCGTGTTAAACCCATATAGGCTATCTTTTTTGTCTAGCTTTCTAAGTTCTTTTAAATCTATATCAGCGTTAAGCAAAATTTGCTCAGCCGGTTTCCTAATGGCTGTATAAATCATATCAAACCCTATTTTTTCATCGTCAGAAAGGAATTTAATATCCTTAGGCTTATTGTTAGAGCAATACATCAAAGCTGTACCCGCGCCAGACACTACCCCCTCTTCCAGGGCGGCCTTTGCCGAGTTTATGGCATCTTCTATCCTAAACTTCTTTTCAGTGAGCTCTGTGGGAGTACTAGCCCCCACTCTGATAACTGCAATGTTCGACTTCAAGTTAGCCAACCTTTCTTTTAGGCGGTCAAAACTATATCCATCCTCCGCTTTGTTATCCACAGCCTCTTTTAACTCATCTATCCGCTTTTCTACATCCTCTTTTATCCCATTACCACCTATAATAACCGTTTCATTCTTGTCGAGAATTGCCTGTTTACACCTACCAAAATGCTCTGAGGTAAGGCTATCAATCCCTTCTCCGCTATCCCTAGTGAGCAGTTTTCCTCCTACTTTCAGAGCCAAATCAGTTAAAACTTCCTTTTTATCTATTGTGGCAGGAGTCTTTACCCCTACCCACCTTATTAAACCCGCAATGTTATTTCTAACCATACCAGCCAGCATAGCCCTTGAAATATCATCTGCGAATATAACCAATGGCATATCACAGATAGTAACCCTATTTCCTTCTTTAGTCATCACTTCTCTCATAGGTATATTGTGGAATTTTAAAGTAGCTTGATAACCTTCAACTATTTTTGCGAAATCATTAACATTTGTTAGAGCTCTGTCCGTAATTAAAATCAAACTGTCCTCTAACTCCGTTTTTTGCTTTGCTTGGTCAAATATCATATAGGGAGAAACTACACCACTTTTTAATTTGTACCCTTCAATAAATTCCAACTCCGTTTTTCCTAGCCTACTGTCCTCAACTAGTACCGCCCCATCCACACCTACTTTGTCTATGGCGGTAGCAATAAGTTCACCCAATTCCCTATCTCCACTAGCGGATAATGTAGCGATTTGTTTTAGCTCTTCCACGTTGCTAATCTTCTTGGACAAGAAATCCAACTGCTCTTTAACTGATTTTACCGCTTTATTTATTCCCCTGCGCAGTCTACTTCTATTTATACCTTTTCTTACCAATGAAATACCATGTTTGAAAATAGATTGAGCCAAAATTATGGCCGTGGTAGTACCATCCCCTGCCTCTTCATTTGTTTTTGACGCAATCTCTTTTATAAGTTTTGCCCCTAGTTCTTCATAAGCGTCTACCAGTTCAATATCCCTAGCAATGGTAACACCATCATTAGTTATTACAGGCCCTCCCCATTCTCTTTCTAAAACAACATATTTTCCATCTGAACCTAATGTTATTTTAGTGGCGTTGGCTACCGTGTCAATTCCTTTTTCTAGCTTATCCCATGCTTTTTCAGTGAAAAGAATGTGTTTGGGCATACTATTTTTCTCCTTTTTTATGTAAATCTTCACATATGCCTGAGCCAACTCTACTAAATAGTGGGTAATCTTCCCACCTACTTCTCAACTCGTCAAACAATAAATCATAATCATAATCATAATCTGAAATAGCAGGGTTGTCTAGGCAATAGTGTCGGTGGGAATGATATTCCACCAAAAAGAATAACTCGTCTAGGGGGGGTCTTTCGTTAGTCTTCATATATCACCAGGATATCATTCTCATAAACTATACCCAAAACCTCCGCTTCTTTCTTATTAGTTATAGGGCAGAGTGAATTATTTTTTATAACAATTTTATCCCCCACTTTAACTTTAGTAACTTCTCCCCCTATGGCTGTAACCTCTCCCTTCTTCATATTCCAATCATCATCAGTAAAAGTATCTAAGCTGTCGTGCATGTCAGGTAGATATAAACCATTCTTTGAAACGTCGTCTTTCCTTGCTTGGCGAATTATAACTACTTTTCCTAATGGTATTAGTTTCATATAATCCCCTTATAATCCCAACCGCTTTTTTGTTTCGGCGATACAGTAATTCCAACCATCAACAAAATTAGGATTTCTATTACTGAATGGGCTATTTTCTTTTGTAACTAATTCCGGCAACGCCGAGGATAGGGAAAGCAAAATCCTATCCCTAGCACTTTCAAAGCATTCCACTTCAGGCCTGCCCGATAATCCTATTTCTGTCTGTAAGATATCCATTATTTCGTCCATAAAATCGCTCATTGTGGTTGCTCCTTATCCTCTTCTAACTTCTGCGAACCAGAAAAATAATATTTCCCTTTTTCAAGCACATCTCCCCACTCAACGAGGTCTGCTAATGTCATAGAATTATTATCTTCTCGACATATGTAGCCTTCTACTTTTATAATTTTAGGCATTACCCTCCGACCTCCTTTCCTACCTCAGCGATGAGGTCGTCAAATAGGTTATTAAACATTTCTTGGTAGACACTTTCTGGGGTTTCACAGCAGTCACAATAGGCTCCCTCTTGCACTATTTTTCCACAAGGAACTTTTCTAAATGAATTTAAGAAGTATGATGTTTCTTTTCCCACAATCAAATCTTTACTCATTTCTTATCCTCCTTCGTTGGGTATCCGTGTTGCTCTCGGTAGGCGAGGAAGTCAATTATTTTATTTGTAACTGCACACACTTCTGGATTTCGTAAATCATTAATTGTGAAACTACCCCAGTCTTCATAGTTTAATTTACTCGGCAATTCTGGCCGGGTGCGTTCTTCCAGAGGTTGGGATGGATTAGGCAGTTGATATAAATCATGTCGGAAATACCTAGCGCAATCTACGCATTTTTCCATATAATCATCTATTATATATTTACACCCATCACACCCTTTATTTGTCATTGTTTTAAGCTCCATAAAAGTGTGGTTAAGGACACCCCAAAAGTAAAGCAAGTTAATCCAAACACAAAATGTTCCATGTTATTTACCCTCCATATAGTGTAATTTATTTATCATTTATCCCTAATTTTTCCATCTAAATCGCTTAATTTTGTTAATAACTCCCCATGAGTAACTAATCTATCCCTATCTGTGAATGTTGTTAAACATACTCTTTGTGATTTTCCTTCAAACCAGTATACCATATCTCCTTTGTTTGGGCTGTCAATTTTCCTTCTTTTACCTTTTTTATCAGGTATCCAATCTCTATTTTCCCAACCTTCTTTTTTAATTTGTTCCCAAGTTTTATTTTTCATGCCTATAACCCCATTAAAATAAATCTTTCCGCTACGAATATAAAAATTCCAAAGATAATACAAAAACCCCACGCAAAAAAACTATACAGATATACCTGTTTATAAGTTACTTCAAAAGAACCAGTCTCACCTAAAAATATAAATGATACTGCTGTAAAAATAGATAAAGCCAACCAAAGAATAACTAGTCCCAATATTACCATTTTATGTACCCCTCCTATGTATACCATCGTATCTCATAACCTAAAACTTGCATGAATAATAAAACTTTAATCCTTTAACGACGTAGTTTCTAGTCTCAAAACATCTATTCTTTTGCAATAAACTGGCTTGCTTTCCTCCTCCATTATAACTTGCTAAAACCTTTTCTACATTCCCATTATACTTTTTCCATCTTTCTTTTAGCAAATAACTGGCTACCCTTACATTTATTTCCTCATTGTACAAATCTACTACTTTATAGCCAAATGATTTTGCATGGTAGGGCATAATTTGCATAGTTCCTATTGCTCCACATCTGCTTACTGCTAAACGCCTATTAGCCGAAGATAAATGCCCTGTTTCCAATCGCTGAACAGTAAGCAGTAACTTTATGGGCAAATTCTGCTTTCTAGCCTCCTTTGCCATAAAATCTTCTGCTAATACACCCTTATGCGCTGTTGTATAGCAACATAGAAGAGCGTAAAATACAACTAGGCAAACTGTGGATAGGCCACTCTGGCTCATTTGACTAAAACTCCTGCACGCTCAAAAGTTTCCCCCATATTCTCACTCCTGTAAAAATTTCCTGCCCTGTCCACAACATAAACGTATCTACCATGTGCGCATATTGAGACTGTTAGCGAACACCCAGAATGACCTCCATCAAAGTTAACCATTTCGCCTAAACAGGTGTAAGCCATAACAAAAACCAAAAGCATACTAAACAAAATCTTCATAGATTTCCCTCCTCTTTTGTAATTACTACTTATTCCTTTAACTCAATCACCTCCATGGCTAAAGCCCTATTATAGCAGGTGTTAGCATAGTTAAAATACCCCAAATCCATAGCACTGTTGCCCAACAAAACAAATTCTTTTGCTGTCAAAACTATGGCTACTATTAAAAATATATTTTTCATTATACCCACCCCATTCTTTCAGCTAGTTCTCGTAATTCACTAGCTCTAGCTTTGTCAAAAAATGCTAACATAAATAAATATAAAGTTCTCACAACTTTAGCCTCCTTGTTAGTCCATACTAAAATCAACTTCCCATGTGTGCTTATTTTTGCACCTGTACCCGTAAGTCCTTTGCAGTCCGCTCCTATATTTTTCAGGCGGAAGACCGCACACAGGGCAATGCATGCTTAAATACACATCCTCACATCCTGATATTAGTGCACTCACTGGGACTATTGAGAACCCAAAAATAAAAACAATATATGGAATCCAATCAGATGCGTAACTTGTATTTTTCATTACCCATATTAATGCAATAAATATTACCCACATTAATAGCATGATTGAAAGGGTTAAAACTTTTATATTTTTCACTGCTGTACGCCCTCCTTTTTTATCCTATATAGTTTTCGTGATAATTCCCTTCGGCCCAATGCTTTATCATAGCTTGAATAGCCTCACTTCCAAACTTTTCAATGGGCAAATTTCTGATTTCCTCCTGTGTCAAGCCCTCCTTTTCTAGTGCTTTATAGGCTAAACCTGTTAATGATTTTAACTCTCTTTCCATCTACCTCCACCCCTTTACCCTATTTTTAGGGTTTTGAATCAACTTTCTTAGCTCTCCTGTACAGGTAGCTTCATACTTCTTCCATGCTGGCTGTTCTATCTCTTCATACTTCTTCCATGCTAGCTGTTCTATCTCTTCATACTCCTTCCTTGCTAGCTGTTTTATCTCTTCATACTTCTGCCATGCTGGCTGTTTTATCTCTTCATACTTCTTCCATGCTAGCTGTTGTATCTCTTCAAACTTCTTCCATGCTAGCTGTTGTATCTCTTCATACTCCTTCCTTGCTAGCTGTTTTATCTCTTCATACTTCTTCCATGCTAGCTGTTGTATCCCTTCATACTTATTCAATGCCTTAGGTGTTAGAATAACTTTCAAAGCTTCCGGCTTAAACTCACACATAAACCCTTCTTTTATTGCTTCCTGTATCTCTTTAGGGAAACTAGCTGGCTTAGATAAATCCTCATTTTCTAAATGTTCTCCCCCTTTAATCCCGTAATACTTTTCAATAGCCCCATGCCCCATTGTATCCTCCATACACCCACAGTATTTAATCAAATCCTTTCCTTCTTTCGTTGCTAAATCCTTATCAGTCAGGAAATAGATTTTATCATCTTTCTTAACCCAGCTTACAAAGTTACACATTTATTTTACCTCCCCATTTAATTTTATCCAGTAATCTGCTAATCCTGGAAACTCTTTAACCCTGTCTATAACTTCCTTATACTCTTTATCTGTCAGTATTTTTAGCAATGCTTTAGCTTGCCCCACGTTCCCAGTTAGTATATAGCGGATTGTGGCTTCAACCATTAATTTTCCCCCATCACTGTATCATAATTAAAGTCAATAACGTCCCAAGTCATTCCTATATTACAGTCGTGATTGTGGTCACACAGTCTAAGTATTTCAATCGCTTGCTTGATAGTGGGCACTTTTAACCCCCTACCTTTCGCTCTTTCTATAACGTCCTCAAAACTCCAAACTAGTACCATTTCACCTTTTTTATTTATCATTTTCTACCTTCATTTGATTTTCTCTCCATCTCTCATACTCATCGCAAGCATCAGGCAAGCTATTTATATAATACTCTTCTATTTCCTCCCGTTGCTGTTCTTCAGTTTTACTGTCCCAGCCATCATTTTCTGCTAGCAGCTCTTCAACTCCAATGTAAATATCTTTTATACTTGGCATATTTCCAAATGCATAATCCTCATCACTTAATATTACATATCTATTTTCATAACAAAAATTATTAGTCCCCATTTATATTTTCATCCTAAATTCGTTTATATAAACTTGAAATTGCCCTACTGACGATATTGCATAGCCATGACCTTTTCTCACTTTATCTAAAAACTGGCTATACGTTAAAGCTATTTCATCTTCAGCCCCAAGACCGCTATTATCCACAAAGTATGTATTACTAATATAATACCCCTTTGGTATATAATCCCCTAGTAGTGGGCAAGCAGTAACTCCGCTGTCACAATCTGATAATGCTATATAAGGCTTTCGACTTTCTCTCTTTGCTTTCCTTGTGGCTTTCTCGTTTTCCGTCTTTATCGTTTCAATACCCATCATAAATTTTTGCCCTCCATTTTTATTTTATGCTTCCATATATACCATCGTATTATCTAAGCATAAACTTGTGCTAATATCTACTAGCCAACTGTATCAACTTTTCTGGGCAGTCTATATCCGTTGCAGAAAATATTACCTTCTTATATTTATCTGCTAGAAGTTTTCGGGCTTTTCTTACCTGTCTTTCCTTCTCTTTTATGTCCACGTCGCATCCATCCCGGATAATAATCCCCCTAGAGTATAAGCAATCAAACTCGCTGAAGTATATCAGCCTGTAATTATTATCTTCCTCCCCATTTATATAATGCTTGGCGGTTATGGGCTCTTCTTTAATACTAAAATCCGATAAGTCAACCGTTATTTTATAATTCAATAGCATAGCATAGCACCTCTTCTTGATTATTTATTCTCTTTATATCCTCGCATAGCAAGCCTATCGACAGGCTATCCTCTGTCACCACTTCAATAATCGTACAGTCTTCGGGCTGTCCCTTGTAATAACCTATTCCTTGTAGAGTGGTAAACCCTTCAAAATATTCGTTAACCAGTTTTGGCAAATTTATTCTATATTCCGTATGTACCCTATATAATTTCATTTTATCCCTCCATTTATCCTATATAATTCTCTGTATAGACTTCTTCTTTAGCTTGCAATTCTGCTATGTATTTCAATTCATTGGTCAACTCGTACTGAAATCTATTATCAATCGTGACGGGCAATTCAAACTCAAGTTTTTTATAATCCGTCAATAGTATAATCAATTTATTCACCTCCACTTTATTTTGTTTACCCTCTCAATAATATCATCGTATCAACTAACCTAAAACTTGCATGGGATTATCTGCTTATATACCTATTCTTTTCTAGCGTGCTATTATTATCGTTTTTATCCCTTCCGTAAACCGTTGTAATTGTCCTATTGCATAGTATAGTAAAGCATAAATCATAGTTTTCTTTTTCAACCCTAAAAAGTAATTTTATAACGCGATTATTATCATCTACCTCAATTTCAATTATTTTTCCCTTACAAACATTATAACGGGTAGGGATATCAAGCCCTTTCTCTTTTATCCTTTCCCTTGCATGGCGTGTTAAATGTAAATCATCACTACAGATATAATCCCTTGCATTTTCTGCCTGTAATTTTAGCCAAGCAGGAAAATATACATCAGTATGGTACATCTTTCTAGTCCTGCTATCAATTTTATTTAATTCGCCTTGCAATATCATTTATTCACCCCTTATTATTTTATCAATCCCTTGCGAACCCCTTCAATAGCTATTCGTTACAAGTATAGCAAAACTTGCATAACTTCAAGTGATATTTTTTCGTCGTGAAAGTAGCGTTTTAGCGTCGTGATAAAAATACGTCAAAAATGGGGTGTATAAAGTATACTATTTTTTAGCATAAACACGCCTAAAACTCTACTAAGACTAAAAATACCTTAAAAATTGCCTAAAAAAAGTACAAGTCATGACGTATATACTAATATAAGGGGTATAAGGGGGAAGGGAAGGGGAAAGAATAAGAAGCCATATATAAATATATATTTAAGAATATAATATAATAATGGCTAAATGCTTTACTTAACAACAACGTTGTAAATATTAAAGTATTTTAGCAAATAGTCATTTTTATAAAAAACAACGGAGAGGATATGACCAAAAAAATTAAAGCCCACG
>Ga0209340_1001798_pt1 | contig 13960 bp, 14 predicted proteins | sample EPASupsiteSAE323_FD_187266 | JGI IMG/M metagenome (GOLD analysis project Ga0209340, IMG submission 187266) | Bioremediated contaminated groundwater from EPA Superfund site, New Mexico - Sample SAE3-23 (SPAdes) (version 2) | ecosystem: Environmental > Aquatic > Deep subsurface > Groundwater >... | reverse complement strand
CACGAGCAGCTTGACCGAGGTCTGCTATCGTTGCGCTATCGAGTGTGCGTCCGATCTCTTCAGAAATTACTTGAGCACGGGTAAGTACCGCGATATCCTGAAGCATCGCTTTGCGGCGGTCACCGAATCCCGGAGCTTTTACGGCGGTGATGTTGAGCACACCGCGGAGTTTGTTCACGACGAGAGTCGCTAACGCCTCACCGTCTACATCTTCAGCGATGATGAGAAGAGGGCGTGACGTTTTTTGAACTTGCTCCAATACCGGAAGAAGGTCTTTGAGGTTCGAGATTTTTTGATCGAAAAGGAGGATAAACGGATGATCCAGCTCTACGATCATTTTTTCCGAGTTGTTGATGAAATACGGGCTGAGATAACCGCGGTCAAACTGCATCCCCTCGACAACATCGAGTTCATCATTGATCCCTTTTGCCTCTTCGACGGTGATAACGCCGTCGCGGCCAACTTTATCCATCGCTTCGGCGATCATCGCACCGATGCGCTCATCGGAGTTAGCCGAGATGGTAGCAACTTGTGCGATCTCTTTTTTGTCGTTGATAATACGGGAAGCGGCTTTGAGTTCTGCCAAAATCGCTTCGGTCGCTTTATCCATTCCCCGTTTTACTTCGATCGGGTTTGCACCGGCTGTGATATTGCGAAGACCCTCTTTGAAAATAGAGTTGGCAAGGATCGTTGCGGTAGTCGTACCGTCTCCCGCTTCGTCCGCTGTGTTGGAAGCAACTTCTTTGACGAGCTGCGCTCCCATATTTTCCAAAACGTCTTTGAGTTCTACCTCTTTAGCAACCGAAACACCGTCTTTGGTGATCAAAGGTGCACCGTAGCTTCGTTGGATAAGGACGTTGCGTCCGCGCGGTCCCATTGTTACTTTGACAGCGTCGGTCAGTTTTTGTACACCTGCAGCTAATTTATTGCGTGCGTCATCTGAAAAATGGATCTCTTTTGCCATAATGTGCTCCTTTTATAATAGATTGATTATTTAATAATTCCGAGTAGATCATCGGTTTCGATGACCAAATATGCTTTTCCGTCCAACGTAAGTTCGTTTCCGGCGTATTTACCGAATACGACCGTATCTCCCGTAGAAACGTTCTCTACTTCACTGCTTACGGCAACAACGGTACCTTGGGAAGGCTTTTCCTTAGCGTTGTCGGGGATGATGATACCCGATGCGGTTTTGGTTGCCTCTTCGAGACGTTGAACCAAGACTCGTTTTCCAAGCGGTTGAAAGTTCATTGCATTTCCTTTTATGATGAGATTTTATGTGTGGGATTCTACACGAGTTTAGGTTAATTGTCAATACTCTTAGCCTTATAGACTCAACAATAGTGAGTTTTGTTGTAGCTATTATGGTGAGTTCAATTTTTTATATTGAAAAAATTGCTTTTTAAAGCTTTTAATAAGTTTATCATCACTATAATTCCGGTCTTCCCATAAGATGGCTGGGTAGCTCAGCTGGTTAGAGCGCTGGTCTCATAAGCCGGAGGTCGGGGGTTCGAGTCCCCCCCCCGCCACCATCTTAAACTCCTATATTACGTACTTCAAAGCCTTAAGAATTCATTTGGTGTCCAAATAGTGTCCAAATTCCTTTATTTAAAATAAGTAATGTCCAATTAACGAACCGATTATTAATGGTGTGATATTCGTAATTGTTATGATTGGATTTATTAAAGCATTAAGGTTTAGTTTTAAGGCTGTTTTGAATCCTTCTTTGCCATCCATCTTTACGAACATCACTGAAGTAGCGATTAGGTCTAATAAAGCTAGTAATAAATAGGCAATTATTATTGGTGTAAAAGCAAAGGGTACTTGAGTTCCTATGATTAAAGAGATGATATGCATCAACATGTGTCATTCCTATTCCCTCTAGTATGAGGTTGTTTAAAGCTACGAGAGCTATTTAATTGCTTATGCAACAACTTAAAAACAGTATTGGAACCGCACCTAGCTATCGCTAGGCTTGTTCTTGTACACCTTGATCACATCTATGACAAAGTCCTTTCCTTCTTCTGTCCATTTACAATATGGGTAGCCATTAGCTTCACCTCTGATTAAAAGTATTTCATCGTTTGATTCATCCTTGAATTTAAATGTACTTCCTTCTGTTCTTTCCATCACTCCTACGTTTTGTAAATAGTCTATAAACTTTTTAGCGGTTATTCCTGAACCCTTTAGTAAGTCTGATGTTGTGTACATTGGCTCAGTCGTTGGGGACATTATTTATTCCTTTGAGTTGAGTTTATTGTTTTTGATATATTTAGCATAGACACATTTGTAGCAAGTAGGTGCGATAGCACCTACGTAGCTTCTACACTGTTATAGTATCCAATACTATTGATTAATAATATTAAGTAAAGTTTAATAATATTGTAGTATAACCTTCTTTCTATCCTTCATCTTTCCTTCTATTCTATATACATACTATATAAGCTACTAGAAGCCTTTTAAATACATATCTATATATAGATGGTATTAAGAGCTTTTAGATGCTTTATATGAACGGTAGTAGTACAATGGGTTGGTTCTTGTAACAGATGAGGGTATATATTATTGATACACTGTATCACCCAATGTAGTTGGGTACTACAAGGTTCATATCTGGCTAGATATGAAGCCCTATATGGTTGTTTGCATAGTAACAGTTATGTAGGTAATGTATCACTATAAATGTAGTAGATTAAAAAGTGTAAAGTTTTTCTTTACAGCCTTTTGATTGTACATACGTACATATCACTTGTTACTTGCTTGATAAACATTTCAGGTGATAGTCCAAATTCGGATTGTATAGCTTCTTTTAATTTATTGAAAGTGTAAAGTTTTTCTTTACATTCTTTTTCTTTTTCAAATTTGATTAACCAATTGTCGAGGGTAGGTCTTGATATTCCAAGATGTTTTGCTTGTTCTGTTTTTGTCCAAGATGGTCTTAGTTTGCTCATTTCTTCATAGCTATAGCTAACTTTATTTTTCTTCAAGATTAAATCCTAATGCTTGTACTTGTTGTTCAATAGAATAGCCATTTTTGACCACTTTTATTTTCTTTATGAGGTAGTAAGCTAATACCATTCTTGCAATTAAGACACCGTGAGCATATTGACTCTTTGAAGAAGGTACTGCACCATAGTTTGCTATTGAAGCATAAATTAGACTTTGTTCCTTCCAATTCCTAAAGTGTTTTGGTTTAGGTTCTGTGTTCGGTACTAATTGCCTTACGGTTTCCATTTGTAAAGATAGTTCTTTCCTCTGTTCTTTTGATGTATAGTATGGATTTAATTCTTTAAAGAATTTCAACCATTTGATTGTATCAATATCCGTTGATAGTTCAAATTCTTTTATGTCATCGGAGTTAATTTCATACTCATTGAATTTCATCTATATATTCCTTTTATCCAAATTACTTGGATATTTAATCACAGAGCTTTACTGTTATTCCTTAATGTAATGTATATCAGTATGTCTACGATATGTAGTACAAACGGATATTTTCCTCCATAAAAACAGAGTGCGTTAGTACTCATTTAAAAGGAAGCTTCATTCATTATGTAAAAAGAAGGTGGGGGGGGAGTGTGTAGATTTTAAAGGTATATCTTTAGGTGGTGGTATCCTAACAATAGAATAGAAAATAATTTATTCCTAATAGGATTTAAAAAATATAATATTTATTTTTATATTAGAATTTCAATTAATACAATGCTGTAATTTTTACAGTTTGAATGCAATAACAGTAGTAGAAATAGCTGTAAGTATTAATAATAGTAAAATGACACTATTAAATTTATTTTTTATAGCAAGATCATATAGTTTATCAATAGAGTAGTATTTAGTTCCTATTGCAACTGCAAGTAATGCTACAAATGCTATCCCTATAGGATCACTCTTAGAAATTGATATAAATATTATTATAATTGAAAAGATATAGCCTATTATTCCAACTGCTTTGGGAAATAGATTATACAGAGCAATGGGAATAGCAAGAAGCATTAGTATCTTAGCAATCTGTCCAATAGATTTCAAATCTTCATATAATAGGATTGTTATAATGAAAATTGTAATAAGTAACAATTGACGTTTATCAAATGGTTTAAACATTTATAGTTCCCTTTTGATTGATTATTGATATTACCATAATAACTATAGATAAATAGTTTTAAATGGCATTTTATGAACCTTTTTAAGAGCCTAGAAGACACTTGAATTAGTTCCACATAACTTTACTCATATTTGATCATTATAGCCCTTATAGAGCTTCTAATTAACTCATATAATGATAGATATTATCATTAATATAAAAGAAGGGTTTATGAACATAATAATGTCATTTCAACCTTCTTTATCCCAAGCTAGTAGTTTGGCTGTTGCATCATTGGTTACATTGGTTGATGCTGTTCTTTGTAGGGTTAGATACTTTTTTACCGTTGATGAGTCTTGATGCCCTAGCATAGCTGATAAATGAGTTGTATCAACTCCGTCAGAAGCTAATGCACTAACGGCTAGATTTCGCATCCAATGAAAGGTGAATTCAGGAATACCGCTTAGTGTTCTTATTGTTGAATAGTATCGTTGAATATTCTTATCGTTAAAATCGAATACATTTCCTTTTCGTTGAGTATTCATATCTACCAAAGCTTGTCTTATATCTTGTGGTAGGGTGAAGATCATATCGGTATTAATTTTAGATGATTCCTTTCGAACTATATAAGTATCCATTATTAAGTTTATGTCTTCCCACTGTAGTGAAAGAACTTCGTTTAGTCTTCTACCATGAAAACCAAATAGGAATATGGCTAGAAGATGTGGGTTAATTTCACATTGATAGTTTTCTTTTTCATAGAGCTTCGTTGAATTAAACATATTTTGAAATGCTTGATATAGATACCGATATTTTACTTCTGCATTCGTAATTATTTTCTTTTCTGATAATCCATTCCTTACGGGAATATGGGATTTCTTGATAGGGTTTTTTTCTATTAAATCGTCTTCTATTGCTTGTTCAAATAATGGTTTCAATATTTCATAGGCTTTCTTTTGACTTCGAGTAGATAGATGGGTAAGTGTTGTGTTAAGTGCAGTGAAATGTCTTCCTTTTATGTCTATTACTTTGAGGTTGCCTAAATGCTGTTTGATGTTCTTTTCATAGTAAAGATTCATTCTATTTTCGTAATCGTGTTTCCACTTCTTTGTCTGTCTGAATAGTTGCCAATATTCATCAACCGTTGAATGAAGATCAACTTGAATTGTGCCTTGTTTAATGATGGATGATTTGAAGTCATTTAAGGCTGTTATGGCTTCTTTTATTGGCATAGCAGGGATTTGCTTTCTATACCGCTTACTTTCAATCCTGAAGTCTAATAGATAGGTCTTATTGGATTTATGAACTTTTATGCCTTTGATGTCTGTTTTGATGTAAGAAGAAGTGTCCATTTGGTGACCTTTCATATGCAGTGTCCATATTTAATGGACACTATGTTAATATGATAATATCGTAATTTAGGGGTTATTGTGCTTAAGTATTGGTTGTGAAGGGGGTTCGAGTCCCCCCCCCGCCACCATCGATGAATTCAACCTCATAAAAACAGTATAAATAATCCCGAAAAACTCCTAAAATAGCCACTTTAATAGCTTTATTAGCGTCTAGTCTGATTAATTCCGAATTTATCGTTTCAAATATCTATAGGACTTTTGAGAATTCAGAAATTTGAATTGTTGAATACTTTGTGGAATACAGGACGCTTGTAACTGCTGCCTGTGTTCATCAAACTAGAAATTGTTGAGAATCATTCAGAAAATTCAAACAAGCGGGATAAGAGGTTTGGGTGCAAATGTCTATTGTCAATCATATATTTTAAATTTGACGAACCTTGATTATTCACAGTTAGTTTGTAGGTATCAATGAATTTCAAATCATGTTTCTTTAGCACAAAGGATAGATATTTATTAAACTCTTTAACCACTTCTATCCTTAATTGCTTATTTTCATCACTATCTTTAATAACTGGAGCTGGGACTCCCATATAATATGCTTCTATATTTCTTCTATTTATAATATTTTGAGTATATTCAATATAACCATCTATTGTCTTTTTCACAATAAATTTTAAATCTTTTCCCGATTTTAAGTGATACTCGATAATCCCTTCATTCTCTCTTGTATCTATCTCCCCAAATGAAACTATAACTTTGGCTTTAATTGGCAATTGACGTATATGATTTTCAAAGAAAGCCAAAAAAGACTTTTTTTCTTGGTTCGCAAAATGCCAAGCCTTAGCTCCAAAAATTATTAATGGTTTGACCGTATATTTTTGATCATTTAATTTAACGGTTTGGTGGGCAAATGATAAACAATGACTTTCTCCAATATGATATAAAATATTTTCTTTTTCAGTCGTAATTAACTGATTTTCTTGGCCCAATGCAATACCGTTTAGTTTACTTAGAAATCCTAGATATGCGTCAAAAAAAACTTTATTTTTAGCATTTAACTGCATGTATAAATGCTGATATGTGTCTTTTTTTAATTCATATATCAAGGGTTCAATTTCTTTAAATAATTTATTAATAAATAAGTAAATAATCAGATATATTTTAGCCATTAAATTATTCTCGGCAAAGCTTGGCATTTTTTCTTGAATATTGAGTTGTATATTTAGTGACATTAAATTTTCTATCACTGAATTAAAATCTTGTTTTAGGTGGAACGCTTGACGGTAACTCGCTTTTGATTCTTCCAGTCTGCCTAACTCTATCAAAGCATTGCCAAGATTGTTGTGCGCTTCGGCCAAATCAGGTTTCAGACGGATTGCTTGACGGTAACTCGCTTCTGATTCTTTCAGTCTGCCTAACTCTATCAAAGCATTGCCAAGATTGTTGTGCGCTTTTGCATAATCAGGTTTCAGACGGATCGCTTCACGGGAACTTGCTTCTGATTCTTCCAGTCTGCCCAAGTCTCTCAAAGTATCACTAAGATTGTTGTGCGCTTCGGCCAAATCAGGTTTCAGACGGATCGCTTGGCGGCAACTCGCTTCTGATTCTTCCAGTCTACCTAAATCTTGTAGAACAGCACCTAGATTGCAGTGTACTTCTGCATCTTGTGGATTAAGTCTCAGTGCTTTTTTATAGTGTGGAAGAGCGTTTGTATAATCTTTCATCATAAATTCTATCGTTCCAACAACTTTCCATCCAAAAGCATAATCAGGATCTTTTTCTACTGCTTCTCTCGCTAGTCTTAGGACCTCTTCATATTTTTGCTGAGTAAACAATGATACAAGTCGGTTGTCCATATCTTGTGAAATAACTAGGGGTGATTGTTCTAGTTTTGCTTTGGCGTTTTTTAAAGACTGTTGATATTGGGGATGTTCTGGATTAACTTGTATGGCTTTTTCAAAAAATGATAAAGCAACTTCCGGTTTGTTCACCTGCATGGCTAAGACACCCAGATTATGATTGGCATCTGGATGATCAGGTGCTTGAGCCAATATAGCACGATAAAGCTTCTCTGCTTCTTGCAGCTGATTGGATTGATGATGCTCTATTGCTTGTTGCAGTGTTTCTTGCATGGTCATAATAAAAGAAAGTGTAACAAAAAAGAGTGAAATTTATTATGAATTCAGAAAACCAAAGTTCCAAAACGTAGTATTTACCGTTCTCTTAACTTCTCCGTCTGTAGTATTTAAAAACGAATGATTCTTAGATGTGGATATAATGTTTTCTCGTTAATTAAAACTATTAAATTCTTGTAAAAAGATTATCTAATGCTATTTCGGTTAAAAGAGTTGGTGATGAGATACAGATGGGATAATGTACCGATAGTGTATAAGCTTTTCTCCGCACTGTTTGGAGTAATCGCTTTAATTATCGTGATATTGTTAGCGTATCTATGGGGGCATGAATCGAATCTAATGCTCAAAAAAGAACACGATATACTCTATAATCAATCACGATTAATTGCAAATAATTTGGATGCCCATTTGGGGCAATTGCAAAAAGAGGTCCTTTTTCTGTCACGCTTAGAAGTGATGAATGATATGGTTACGCGCGATATGGATCAGCGTATTAACAAAATCATGGAGCAAAAAGCGGATGATTTAGGGGAATCGATTGTTTTATTTACGATAGCGGCGGACGGAACTATTCCCTCTTCTTCTAAAGAGGATAAAATCAATAGCATAAGTAAAGAATACTCTGCGATAAAAAATGCTGTAAAGAAACAAAAAAATTATTTTTTTTGGGGAAAGAATCTTTATTTCTTTGCACCTATATACGGGTCATTTTATACGCATGATTTTTTGGGATACGTGGTTATTTCCTATCCGTTGGAAAATTTTGCATTGCGATTAAAAACCGATCAAAAACTTTATCGATGGTTGAGCCCTCCAACGCTGTCAGGAGTTATTTACGAAGCGCATAATCCTGTTTTTGACAGAAATGATTATTTGTATCAGAATCTCCCTCTGGAAGGAATATTGGAGGGGTGGGTACTACATTATGCAATGCCGAAAAATGAGGCGCTTTCCCTCTTATACCATTTCCAGGTACTTTTTTTAAGTGGATTGAGTATCGGACTGGTTTTGATTGCTTTTCTGATCTGGATTATTGTACAGAGAATTATTCAGCCTTTGCGCGAGCTCTCCCATACGGCTATGAATATTGCGTTGACGGGTGATTATACGCAAACCGTTCCTGAACGGGGAAATGATGAAATAGGGACGATGGGGTACTCCTTTAATGCCCTTATGTTTACCACCCAGCTCAGTATGAAGCGATTGGAAATCGAACGTGAAAAACACTTTGAAAAGTTGATTAGCCTGATTGTTTTTTTTAATGCGATTACCCGTACCGACACAAAAGAGGCGACGATAGAAATCGCGATGGACGAAATACGCCGTTTCAGCAATGCAAAAGAAGTTTATTTCAGTCTTGAAGGATGCAATACACAAGAGGCGGTGATGATTGCATTGAATGCCGTCGGAAATGAAACTCCGGGTGTGATCTGCATTGAGGAACCGGCATTGGAAAAAGAGTCCAACGAGCGTTTTTATGCGGCATTGGAACGGATGTTGGCATTACAGATGGAACGGATTGAACTGTTGGGCAAAACCAAGGCGGCCTTGAAGGCAAAATCGGCGTTTCTATCGGCTATGTCGCATGAACTTCGAACCCCATTGGGATCGATTCTAAGTTTGACCCAATATACGATGATACAGCTGAAAACTCCTGAGCCGATACTCGAAACACTTGGAAAAATTGAAAATTCAGCCTATCATTTATTGGGTGTAATCAATAATATTTTGGATTTGGCAAAAGCCGAATCCGGAAAAATGGAACCTCATGTGGATTCTTGCCTTCCTCAGGAACTGATTGAGGATGCGTTGGCATTGGTTTCCCCGTTGGCCGAAGAAAAAGGGTTGCAGATTCGGACGGCATATGAACCGATTGAAACGCCGTTTAAAAGTGATGCACGTCTTTTTAAACAGGTGGTTGTCAATCTTCTATCCAATGCGATCAAGTATACGGAAAAAGGATTTATCGATATAACGCTTCATTACAATAGCGGCCTGTTCACTTTGGATATAAAAGACAGCGGACGCGGGATCGGTTTGGAAGCACTGGAACATTTGTTCGATGAGTTTTATCAGGTACACGCTGTTGACACAAGCGGTTTAAAGGGAAGCGGTCTCGGGCTTGCCATTAGCAAACAGATTGCGCTCCTGCTGCGGGGAGATGTAGTGATTGTCAGCGAAGGAGAAGGCAGAGGAGCGACGGCAACGTTTCAATTCCGTTCATTTTAAAACCGTCATCTGGCAATCATATATCCTACCCCTCTGACAGTTTGTATCAGGTCATCCGCATCCAGCTTTTTTCGAAGATTTTTAATATGGGCATCAACAATATTACTGGTGGCGATTTGGTCGAAATCCCGACTTAAATGTTCCGATATCTGATAACGGGTGAGGACGGTATTCGCGTTTAATAAGAGAAATTCCAGTAATTCAAACTCTTTGGCGGAGAGTTTAACGGGTGTGTTGTCTATGTGTACACTTCGGGAAGAGAAATCGACCGACAGTTTCCCCAATTTCAGGTGCGTCTGTTTTTGAGTACTTTCACGACGCAGCAACGCACGGATTCTTGCTAAGAGTTCTATATTTGAAAAAGGTTTTTCAAGATAATCATCGGCCCCTCCGTCCAGAGCTTCGACCTTGTCTTCTACCTCTTTTTTTGAAGAGAAGAGTAAAACCGGGGTCAAGATATTTTGATGGCGCAATCGTATTAATAGCTCGGGTCCGTTTCCATCGGGAAGTATCCAGTCTAATAAGATAAGATCATATTTTTTCTGATTGATATAATTTTCCCCTTCGGACAATGTTGTCGCGATATCGACATGGTAATGGGCATCCCTCAGAAGCTGCCGTAGAGCATACAGTAATTCTTCATTGTCATCAATAATTAATAAATGCAATATAACTCTCTTTCATCAAAAATTCATAATCGTAGTCTACCATAACACAATATTATTCAAAAGGAGACAACATGTCGGCATATGAGACAAATGAAATAGAAGATAGTGTTGATAATCATTTAGATGGCGATAGCTCTGTAGAGACCGAAACTCACAATGACTCTTTAAGTAGTGAAGACAATGATGATGTTTTGGAAGGGGGAGTTGAAGATGACTTTTTCAGCAGCGGATTAGGCAATGATCATCTTGATGGAGGAGAAGGAGACGATCATCTTGAGGGAGGAGACGGGGACGATCATCTCTCAGGAGGCTCAGGAAATAATGCCCTTCTAGGCGGAAACGGTACCGATACCGCCGTATATTCCTATAGCCGAAATCATGTTGAAATTCATGATAACGGTGACGGTACCTATACCGTTACGGATGGAACTTTTGAAGATACGTTAAACGGTGTGGAACAAATCAGTTTCAGCGATGGAAGCATGAGTGTCGATTATGCTATTGAAATACGTGCTCATCAAGAGGAGATCGCCCGCTTTTATAACGCATTATTTGAAAGAGACCCGGATGAAGACGGTCTTGCCTATTGGGTGAATAATCTCACGGACCCGACCGTTGGGGGAGGCGGTAACAACATTCAGAATATTGCCCAGGCATTTACCCAGTCGACAGAGTTTCAAGCACTTTACGGCGCAGATGTATCAAACAGTGATTTCGTGAATTTACTGTATCAAAACATACTTCACCGTACAGCAGATCAAGCCGGTTATGACTATTGGCTAAACGAGATTAACGAAACCGGCGACCGCGGCAATATGATTGTCGGGTTTTCCAACTCTGTTGAGTACGAAACCGAAACGGCTTCCACCATTGATAATTTTCTGGCAACTGTTACTCTCAATAACTATATTTTGGCATAGAGAAGTAAAGGGCTTTTATTTCAGTAAACCGGCTGGATGTGTCAAGCATTGCTTGACACAAAAGTCCTAGCAATGCCTGAATCATCTTCAAGGGCATAAACAATCCTCCTATTTTCAGTATAATCACGTTTTAAAAGAGTCAATTTACCTCAAGCATTTAAAAAAAAAGACTGTCTTACGATGAATCCCGAAATTTCGATGATTAAAGCCCAAACGTTTACCCCTATCTATTCCCAACTCGAAGACCGTATCCGTTTTGTAATCAATTATGCCGATTACACTCAAAGGGTTGATTTATGGTTGACGCGTGCTTTTTTATTGAAACTCATCCCTACCATCGAAGATTATCTCGATCAATATGATACGACCGCAAACGTGGAGATTCAACAGCAAACCGATACGGCAGCCCAAAGCCAGACCGACACTCCGACTTTAATAATGACTGAAAAAGAGGGATATTTGGTCCATTCCGTGGATATCACATACCATAAAGAAAGCAGACAATTCAGCCTTCTTTTTAAAACAAATGGAGTCGAAGTCATGGCAACCCTGGCGGGGCCGATTTTACGGACCTTGCTAAAATCGATCTTTTCTTCCATTCCGAAAATTGATTGGGGAATCTCACCGCAGTGGATTCAATGACGTAGGGATACCTTTCGCTCAACGCTGTATTTATCTCTCGGATATTTATCTTATTTTTGTCTCTTAAAAAACTTTATTAATCAAATATTCACTAACATTGCCTAAGCTTTATCTGTGCTATAATCGTCCAAAGCAGTTCCTAAAGGGATTACAATGAGTATGGTATTGACACTTGTTTTATTGCCGATCATAGCTTCGCTTTTTTTACAATTAGCGCCGAATAGCCGAGTACAGTACGTTATAAGTGCCGCTGTTTTAATCGTGTTGAGCTTTACCGCTTTTTCCCTAAATGTCTCTGCGGATATTATGAGCTTTCATCTTTCCCGCTCCCTCAATATTTTTATTATTGCCGCCGATGTCGCGCTGCTGCTGTTTTTTCTCTATCAGGGTAAAAAGTTCAATAATACAAAAGTGATATTTCTTGCCGCTGTGCAGCTGCTGCTGTACGGATACATTGAATCCATCGCTCCGGAAGGGGGAACGGCGGAGATCGTTGTTGATAGCCTCTCCAAGTTTATGTTTTTGATTATTAACGGGGTGGGGGGGATTATCGTCCTTTATTCCGTACGGTATATGGAGGATGAACCCGCATCGCCGCTTCGAAAACGGTTTTTTATCGGGGCACTGCTGGTTTTCCTTTCTGTAATGAATCTGATTGTTTGCGCCAACTCGATTCTCCTTTTCTTTTTCCTGTTTGAGATGACGACGCTGGCATCGTATGTGCTGATTGCGTTTAGAAATGATGAGGTTAGCCGTGCCAATGCTCTTAAAGCCTTATGGATGAATCAGATCGGGGGCGTGGTGATTTTACTCGGGGCATGGGTCGCCGTTTCGGGATTTGATACGGTGATATTCGATACGCTGCTGCAGCGCTCAGGCGGACTGGTACTGTTGGCGGTTGCGTTTTTGGCGATGGCGGCGCTGGTGAAGGGGGCATCCATCCCTTTCGAAGGGTGGCTGCTCGGAGCGATGATCGCGCCGACTCCGGTGAGTGCGATGCTCCATTCGGCAACGATGGTTAAAATTGCTCCCTATCTTATTTTAAAACTTGCACCGGCGTTAGCTTCTACAATGGTGGGAGGGATAATTTCAATAATCGGAGCTTTGGTATTTATAGCCGCTTCGTATCTGGCATTGTCCAGGTCGGTCTTTAAAGAGATTCTGGGCTATTCCACCGTTGCTCTGCTGGGGCTGATGATGGCACTCGCGGCGATCGGCACCGAAGAGAGTATGAACCTGGCGATGGTATTAATATTGTTTCATGCCCTCTCTAAAGCACTTCTCTTCCTCGCAGCAGGGGTATTGGAAAAACAGCATCATGCCAAAAATATCGAAGAGATGAAAGGGATGGTGGCGCACTCTTCGCAAACGGTAGGTTTTATCCTTTTTGGATTTATGTCACTCACCCTTCCGCCGTTCGGTCTTTTTATGGGGAAGCTTTTTGCGATTGCATCGGTAGCATCGCTCTTGAAAGAACACCCCTCCTATACTATCGTTTTACTCTCGCTCATTATCGGCAGTGCGATTTTAGTGCTCCTTTATTTCAAAGTTGCTTCCGCCCTTCTTTCGGCACCGTCGGATATCGTCCCCTCCGAGAATATTCCGATCCCGGCAGGTTATAATATACCCTTGGTATTGCTTGCGTTTTCCATTATTATCGGAGCAATCGGATATATCATGATACAGCAGAATATTTTTGTCGTCTTACTGGCATTGCCGATTTTGTTTGTATTCGCATTGCCTTCTATCTTTCGGCAAATGGATGGATATGACCGCTCCCAACCCTACCACTGCGGTGAGAAAGAGGTGTTTGATTCGGCATTGGTTTATTATGAACCCACCAATGGAATACGGCAGGCGCTGTATTGGGGATTCGGCATCCTTTTTGTCGGGGTTGCCGTTGTAGGAGCATTGTCATGATATGGTTATGGAT
>Ga0209340_1001796_pt1 | contig 13971 bp, 7 predicted proteins | sample EPASupsiteSAE323_FD_187266 | JGI IMG/M metagenome (GOLD analysis project Ga0209340, IMG submission 187266) | Bioremediated contaminated groundwater from EPA Superfund site, New Mexico - Sample SAE3-23 (SPAdes) (version 2) | ecosystem: Environmental > Aquatic > Deep subsurface > Groundwater >... | reverse complement strand
TTAAACATACTGATATAATTGAGGATAGAAAAACAAAAAAGTTAGAATTAGATGAGAAATGGCAAAAAAAAATACTGATCGTTTCAGCCAATCCAAAGCAAAAGAATGAACTTCGAATTGGAGAAGAGATGAAAGCTATTATAGATTGTTTAAAGCATTCAAAATTTCAGGATAATTATCTTGTTCATATCGCTCATGAAATCCGGATCAGGGATTTTCAACAAGAATTATTGGATAATAAACCGAATATCGTTCAATTCATTGGTCATGGAACAAAAAATGGATTAATGGTTGTTGATGAATTAGGGCTTCCGGTAATATTTCCCTCCGAAGCACTAGTTAAATTACTAATGCGTTTTTCTGATCATCTCGAATGTGTTATTTTCAATTCCTGTTATTCCTCATCTCAAGCTAAAGAAATCAGCAAGCAAATCGATTATGTTATCGGTATGGAAGAATCCATTCCGGATTCTGCCGCAATTGAATTTTCGGTAGGATTTTATGGGGCATTGGGAGCTGGTGAATCTTATGAAAGCGCATTCGAATTTGGAAAGATTGCTATACTATCAAAATTTCCAGGTGAAAACAAACATTCGATTCCGATTTTATATTTAAAGCAAATCAGAAATCCACCTATCTAACAATTCTGGCTTTATTAATTGTCACACTGTCAAAGCACTGTCCCCGATTCCTGAAACCGCTTCACGGTATATCTGTGTCTGTTATCTGTGTCTGCTGCCGCGAAAAACACGGTTCCAGTGAAATGGTGCAGAAGTGCATCATCGTGATGCAGTTATGCACCAAACTGATGCAGTTATGCATCAAAAATGTGCACTTGTGCATCAACGTGATGCAGTTATGCATCAAACTGATGCAGATGTGCATCAAATATATGCAGTTATGCACACAAAATATGCAGTTGTGCATCAAAAATATGCAGTAGTGCATCATCATGATGCAGAAATGCAGAAACGAAGAGCGATGGACCAGAAATTTTCATCATAAGTGATAAAGAAATACTCACAAGTGATGAAATGAACGCCTTGATGTGGATGATGTGAATGACTTGCGCCTGATTTTAACCGCGAATACACGCTAATGGACGCAAAGGGGTTGCACCCCTGGCGATAGATGGAATAGGTGACCAGTAGCCGGATGCGGGTCGCCAGAGAAAAAAATTACATTTAATACCATGGACGCAAATGGATAACCAGACATTCACACTGACCACTCACACAAACATCACGTCTTATATATCCAGTTTATTTTCTTGTTTGGAAATTCGTGCACGAGTCTTTCCAGCATGCCTTTTGGGCTGGCGTAACCGATGGTGATTTCGTCGGCCCTTTCGAGCATAAACCGGTTGCGTGTTTCTGAAGTTTCCAGGGAAATCCATTTGACCTCCGGTTCAAAAGGAGAAATGATTAATAACCGAAGATTATGTAAAGTTAAAAAAAAACATTGGGGAAGCCTGAAAGGGTGGATTGGTCATGATATTCGAGACGAAGCCGTGGATTTTGTAAATAGAGTGTCTTGTCTAACCGAAATATCTCATTGCCGGATAGTGGGATGGCTTAGCCTAAGTCGTAGTAAATATTATAATTGGCAGCAGCGCTACGGTAAGGTAACTGAGCATAATGGCTTAATCCCACGAGACTGGTGGTTAGAATCCTGGGAAAAGGAAGCAATAGTAAAATATTTTATAGATCACCCATTTGAGGGGTATAGGCGGTTAAGTTATATGATGCTTGATGAGAATATTGTTTCAGCCAGCCCTGCGACGGTTTACCGTGTGCTTAGTAATGCCAGTTTATTGGGTAAACGCGAAATAAAACCGTCCCTTAAAGGAACCGGTTTTGTTCAACCCCTAAAAGCCCACCAGCATTGGCATATCGATATTACGTATCTCAATCTTGGAGGGGCTTTTTACTACTTATGCAGCGTGTTGGATGGCTTTAGCCGCTATATAGTCCATTTTGAGATACGAGAATCGATGAAAGAGCAAGAGGTAGAAATCATACTTCAACGGGCAAAAGAAAAATTCCCGGAGGCTAAACCCCGTATAATAAGTGACAATGGACCTCAATTCATCGCTAAAGATTTTAAAGAGTATATTCGTCTCAGTGGGATGACTCATGTACGAACCAGCCCATTTTACCCCCAGTCCAACGGTAAGTAAGAACGGATGCAAGGTTTAATTAAAAAGGAATGCATTCGACCTAAATGCCCTGGCTCTCTAGATGAGGCCAGAACTGCCGTGGAGAAATACGTTCAGTATTATAATTCGAAAAGGCTTCATAGTGCTATCGGATATATCGCTCCACTTGATATGCTAAATGGGGAGCAAGAAAAAATTCATCAAACTCGAGATCAAAAACTCGAAATGGCAAGGCTTCTTAGGAAGCAAAAAAGAGAAATGAAACATAAATGAAAACATGCTTGACTTTTTTTACTTTTGGAAGTATCATGAAAATCGATGAGATTAATGCAACGAACGCTTACTCTCTTCTTAAATTTTACGATTGTCCAATTCCCGCTGAACCAAGACAATATATAAATCATTATATTTCAATTCTTCCTTCATTCTCCATCAAGATACAATTATACCGAAAAACCGGATTTAAAAAAAGATTGAACCGGATATTTTGCAGAAATTTTTTTCAATACTGCTGTTCTTTTCTCCAATCACAAAGAAAATTTCTCCGATACAGGAGCTCGGAACACCGATCACAGAGAAAATAGCTCCGATTCAGCAGCTTCGAACACTGATATCAAGGTAAATAGCTCCGATTCAGCAGCTTTGAACACTGATATCAAGGTAAAAAGCTCCGATACAGGAGCTCGGAGCACTGATATCAGAGCAAAAAGCTCCGATTCAGCAGCTTTGAACACTGATATCAAGGTAAAAAGCTCCGACACAGCAGCTTTGAACACTGATATCAAGGTAAATAGCTCCGATTCAGCAGCTTTCAACACTGATATCAAGGTAAATAGCTCCGACTCAGCAGCTTTGAACACTGATATCAAGGTAAATAGCTCCGACATTGGAGCTTTGAACAGTGGAACAAGAGTACTGATCGCCTTATACAAAGCGTTTTTGGTCGCCGAAGGCATATTTAAGTGGTAAATTTTGGAACAGCTCTTTCAACTGGCACTCCCAATAATTCGCCCTTTGCTTTTTACTCTTTGCACTTTGCTTTTCATTTCTCTTCCATCACCTTTTAACACTTCAAACTTCACCCTTTGTACTTTTTCTTGACTGTCACCCTTTTTAAGAAGGTCAATCAGTTATGGTTTTTAAGCCACCCCCCTATTTGTTCTATACAATAATCCAGGTTATCCCTTACTTCATAAACCCAAAACCTCTTGACCTCCCACCCGAGCTCAAATAAACGTTCATTCCTTATTTGATCCCTTCGACAAAGCTCCCCGTTCCAATCCTTGTGATAATACTCGCCATCCACTTCAATATTTAACTTCCTACCTTTATCGATTAACGCAAAATCAAGAGTATACTTCTCAATCTGGTACTGGGGAATGGTTCGAATCCCGGCTTTATATAACCCTTTATATAAACGGTGTTCCCATTCGGATACCCTTTCGGGATTACTCACAACAGGATACTCCTCCCCCAGACAATCCATTGAAAAAAGAGACGGTTTTTCCGGGTTGGATATTACCCCCCTATAATAAAAAGCAAAACGTTCCAGGTATTCGACAGTGCAATTCGATATGGCATCCATATCTCCGACGACTATCAACATGGCTCTCGCCCTGGTTATGGCTACATTAAACAGATTCGGAGTACTTTTCAAAAAATTCAAAGACCCACCGGGGATATCTTTTGAAACAACAGGTGCAAAAATCATGATATCCTTCTCATCTCCCTGGAATTTATGTACAGTATCAACCAGGAACTCATGATCTTTGGATAAATGATCGAGTTTTGAACAATACTCACGAATGAGGTTTGCCTGGGCTCGAAACGGAGTTACCACACCGATAGAACCATTATATCCGCTTGCGATCAATTTTTCGATTTCATTCGCAACCGCTTCGGCTTCTTTTTCATTCTTTACACTACCCGCATCAGGCCGGATTACTTTACCCGCTACATTCACCCACTTAATCCCATGAGGTTCAGTTTTGATCGATTTCAACCGGTCATAATTCGTTGCAACTCTTAAATGCCCGTTATAAAACTCTTTATTTGAAAATTCTATAATATCGGAATGACAACGGTGATGATCTTTCAAATCTACAATACGATCGCCTGGAACCAAACTGCTAGCAAGATCAAACAGTGAATTAAACGAATACGCCCATGAAGAATACCCGTCTAATAGATCGTAATGCTGAAATAGTACATTATCCTGTTTCTTACTAACCGGGCTTATATGCGATAATTGTTTGGGATCCCCGATAACAACGGCTTGCCTGGCTCGATATAGAAGCGGTAATGCGGATGCAATATCACACTGACTGGCCTCATCAAGGATAACGATATCAAAAAAACCAGGCTCAAAAGGAATCTTCCCTTTGGCGGATAAAGATGTCACTGCCCATGCAGGTAATAGATTGGAAATCTTCTTCAAGATATTTTTATAATGCTTATTGATTTCAGTTTGAGAAGATTGAGAGGAATGGCTATCCGAATCGGAAACCATTTTTTCAAGAGCGAGATAATCGCTTAACATTTTCCTGTCTTCCGAAGACAACGTACCCGGGAGTAATCGAAGCCACCGCTTCCAAACACTTTGCGCATTCGCAGCTAACCCGATGGTTAATCTAATTTTCTCCTTTGTAATCTCTTCAAGCGATTTCGCCTTCTGTAAACGTTTAAAATTATCTTTATAATTATGTATATCACTGCCTTTTTTGTAAATGAAATCAAGATTTCTAACAAACTTATCCCATTTAAAAAGATTTTCTTCATCGAAGGGGTCGATATCCGGGAAATCAACAGCTAAAGCTGACGCGAGAGGTTTGGTATTCTCAAGCTTCAATCGGAGTTTATCGAGACGTGACTTTTTAATATAATTCCAGAATAGACGTATTAACGTATTTTGATTGTTTTTCGTGGAGCTCTTTAATGCCTCCTGCAATGTATTAATGGAATTTCTTAAAGTGTTTAAATCTAGTGATTCGAGATAATTAAAGACATGAGCCGATAAATCACGGCGGATTTGTTCCACGAGTTGGTCCAATCGATCCGTATCATTACGCAAACCAATAAGCTCTTTTTCCTCTTTTTCCTTATCCCTGAAAAGTAATTCCATTTGTTCATATCTTTTATTTTCGGACTCGAATTCCTCATGGTCACTTTTACTTGAAACGGAATTCAATAGGCCGTTCAGGTAATCGGTTAATTTTTGCCGGTGTTCAGTCTGGCTCCCGGCTCTCAATAAGATAGGGCGTGAACCGATATTATTCACTCTTGTCTCGACAACATCAACAGCTTTATTATTCTTGCTGGCAAATAAGACTTTTTTCCCTTGCCTGACAGCATTGATGATTAAATTGGTAACCACCTGGGATTTACCGGTCCCTGGAGGGCCGGTTATAATTGTAAGAGGATTGGCAAGAGCAAGTTTGATCGCCTGCCGCTGCTCTGTATTAAGCGATAAAACTTCGAGCAAGGGTAAAGTAGTTCCTTCATCATTATTTGATGGAATTTTCCCGGAAAGCCACTGACCGAGAACCGTTTCCTTAAAATTAGAAAAGGGAAGATTTGCTAGTGATTTCAACTCGGATTCCAATCCTTTTGTAAACGAGGATTGCTCGGTAACAACGAGAACCGCTTTATTGAAAATTCCTTCTTTATTAATACTTTTTAGTGAAACACTATTCGAAAGAGAAGCGGGATCAAGAGATTCCGCCCAATCCCATTCCTCTCTAAGGGATTTTAGTTTTTGAACAAGATTCACTAATCCGCTTAACCCGGGAAAACTGGAATCATTATTGAATCCGAGTTCATCCTGAAGCAACAGAACTTCATGAATGGCCATTTCCGGGGTCGATTTATTATAATGACTGATGACAGATTTATTTATTACCGGCGTATCGTTTATTTTTAAGAAATCCCCGGATAATTCAATGGGAAATAAAAAAACAGGTTCGACCAGGTAAGGAACATAATTTTCTTTGTGCGAGAATCCTTTTTTTATTGATAAAGGATATCCCAGGTATATTGTTGATTGAGTGGAATGTTGCCTGACTTTTTCCAGGAATTCTTCCATATCTTTCGTACCACGAAATTGAATCGAGTTGTTTTTAGGAAGTCTGTCCAATTCAAGGAATTCCGACCCTGCCTTGCTCTTCAGGACACTCACGCCATCTTCATAACTAAGGCATGACAAATAGTAATCGCACAACCTGGATAATATTTTTTCAACTTCATTTTGAGTATTTGCAGTAATAGAATTTGTCTCTTTGCATTCCGATTTTTCGTAAGACATTTCACGATCCTTTATTTAATAGATTTTTTGTCTGATCTTTTTGAAAATTCAAAAAAATATGCTCTCATTTCCTTTGCAAAATCGACTCCATATTATATTATAAAAATCCCCTCTTGTAAATCGTGGAAGAAATAGAGTTGAAATAAAAACTCATCAAACGCTTTTGCCAGGGAATGCATCTCTGGCAGTCCAGGAACTTTTCTTGAAAAGGTTCCTGCCCTTCATCGGTATAAAAACACAGCAGTAATTCACATTCATGGCGTTCCCCCAAATGGTATTATACTCAATTTGGGGGATTAAAGGGACTCAATATTTTTCCATTTCTCACTGAATCAAACAGAAATGATCTGACGGAGAAATTCATGAAAACAAATAAGAAATGAATTTTATAGGTGGGCGGGTCGAGCATCGCCCACCTACAATTGTTCTTATAAGAACGATAAACACTGAAAGTAGAATTATTATTCCACCCCAAAAAAACAGGGCCTAAAAGGATAAAATACTGTTTACATTAATAAGAAAAGTGGAATCAACCAATCTCCTTAGACATTGAGGCAGAAAACTTATGAATTTCTCCGTAGACTGGAAATAACATTTCCTGGAGCAATTTAGATTTGTCTTGTTGAATACTTCTATTTTGGTGATTCTTTTTGAAATCAAGATTAAATGGCCATTTTATCATAATTTTATTAATACCGGGTTTGATCAAAGTGTGAGGGATTATTAATGAAAAGGTTTTCCATGTTTTACATATCTTCAAATTTAAATCAGGAGCCTCAGTGCCGTTTATCATAATGGAGATTTCAACATCGTCGGCATCTATATTGGGGGTTCTACAAGTTAATTTAATCGCAACATCTACACTTTCCGGTGCTATTAGGAAAAAAGTGCTCTCCGGTTCATACGATTTGAAGAAACCTTTGGAGACAATAGGAGTGGAGAGATATGATGTATTGTGATAATATGACTTAAGTAAATTAATTTTTCCTTTATGAACACCATGTTCATTTATCCTTAAGGTATTTATCTTATTCTCAATATCGATTCCTTTTGCTTTTAAAGCATTTACCATTGCCCTAACCAATTCAAAATCCAAAATAGGTTGAGCGGTTGGTTGTAAAAGCATAGGGTATTGAGATATTTGACCACTCCCTACAATGGCTTCACAACTTTTTGAAATGGACCATGAAACATCTCTCGTGACCATATCGGTATAATGAATAAAAAGATCCGTAATCGAAGAAGACAAGTTAAGAGCTTTCAAACAATGATAGAAGAGGTTTTCATAGGGTTGACCTTTATGAGCGTTATGGATGGCAGCAAAAAAATGTGCGGCGGCTTTCACTTCACCGGAAAGTGGTTGGCTCATATTTTTAAGTTTTTCTAAAGAGATATCTTTGTTCATGATCAGTAAAATCAATTTTTGAGCCGTTAAGGCCATAGAGAGTTGAATTCCTTCCTCTGTTAAATGGCAATAATCTAAAAACAATTCTTTTCCAGGAATCCCACCTGAAAGGAAACGATCAAATTCCATTGGAAGATCAACAAAAGAGATTTGATGGCGGTAAAGCTCTTCCCTGAGCGTATTGCGAATGATAGATACAATACAGGGGACATTGACTGTATTGAAAATACTTGTATCTATAGCTAATTCCAGGTAATGCCTGGCTTCAGATATCTGGTTGTTTTTTAACTTATATTGCGCCATTAACTCATATCCTGATGGATTAGCTTCATTTAATGAGATCATTTCATTAATTAAAGGTTCCACATCTTTTATATCTCCCTCAACAAACATTTTCTCGATTTCCCTTTTTACTTCGAACCATTTGCTTGTTTCTCCCAGAGGATTAACAAGAATTCTCTGAACCTGAAGACTTTTCCAATCAATCAGGTTGAATTCCGGGATAATCATTACAATTGGGATATTTTTTTCTTTGAACACGGTTACGATATGCTCAACAAAATCAATAACGTAACACTTAAGCTTTTCTTCAAAAAAATGTTTCAGAGTTGTAAATCTATTCTCTGATTGTAATATCTTTAATATTTGGTCTTCATCTCCTTCCGAAAAACTACGGGAACTCAACCAGTTATTTCCTGCAAAAATAACAACGGCGTCGGGTTGGAGAAACAAACTTGATTCACATGTTTTTTTTAACTCATCGATCATGATATCCGACTTTGCTAGATCTATTACTTCCACACTATTCATATTTAATTCTGTATTTAGAATTTTTGATAAACATATTGCAGGATTAAAATAAGGATCATATAAAAATCCCCTTGCTACAGATTCTCCCTGGAGAATGATCCTGAATTTTTCACTTTTTGGAGGAATATTTTGAACATTAGCCCATGGAGGAAAAAAAGCTTGAAGCTTTGGATCACGTGAAAAAGATTTCTTTCCGTCTTGAATACTGGCTTTCCATATCCCGACTCTCTCATCAATATTTAATGTTGAGTGAATATTAGAAGATATATCGGACTCAGTTTTGGAAAAATACTCCTCAAAAGCCTCTAATTTTTTTCCCAAAATTAGTCGCTCGTTATCATTAAGGCTTTGATACGAAGCGATTAAGTTTGCGACTTGATCAGCATCTTTTTTTAAAGCTAAAGGTGGTCGTTCAGACATTTAAATTCTCCTTTTTTTGTTCTAAATACTAAATAAATGTATAAATATCATGGCTGATTTTCGACTTTGCATTCCGGTTGGCCTTTACAATTATTTGCAGTAGATATAGAGATTCCGGATCTCTGTCAATCAGGAAATCACCAATCACCAGGGCTTCGATATCCGAAGTAATAAAACACTCGATGGCATCGATTGGAGTACAGACAATAGGTTCTCCTCTTACGTTAAAAGAAGTGTTGAGAAGAATAGGGCAACCGGTAAGTCGATCGAATTCTTCGATAATCCCCGCATATAGGAAGTTAGTTTTTTTATCGATGGATTGGATCCGAGCAGAATTATCGACATGCGTAATTGCAGGGAGATCGAGAGGTGAGATAACCTGGCATGTTTCCAGCATGAAAGGAGAAGGGTGACCGATATCGAAATGCTCGTTCATTTTATCTTCCAGTACAACAGGTGCGAAAGGCCTGAATGCCTCCCTTTTTTTCACCATAGCATTGATTCGATCTCTCATTACAGGATTCCGGGGGTCTGCAAGAATAGATCGAGAACCCAATGCTCGCGGTCCGAATTCCATTCTGCCTTGAAACCATCCAATAACTTTACCATTAGCCAAACGTTGCGCCGTTTCCCGGATCAGTTCATTTTGTTTCCCACGGAAGTCTTTATATTTCAAGGAGGTCCCGGATAAAATCCTAAATATTTCATTTGAATCGAATTCGGAACCAAAGTAGACATGTTCCATTTTTTTATTTAAAGGTCTTTTTCCTGTAAGTTGCACATGGGCCAGTGCGGCTGCGCCCAGGGAACACCCCGCGTCATTTGCAGCAGGTTGAATAAATAATCTCTTGAAAGGTCCCGACTTTAAAATACGTCCATTGGCCACACAATTCAACGCCACCCCCCCAGCCATACAGAGGTTTTCGCCTCCAACTTTTTGATAGAGATAATTTACCATTTCCAATAGAATTTCTTCCAGGACATATTGTAGACTTCTGGCTAAATCTTTATGGAACTGTTGAATTTCCGATTCAGGAGTACGAGGAGGCTGGCCAAAAAGTTCGATCAGGTGTTCCGAATACATTTTGTGCCCTTTAATATAGTCAAAATACTTCATCTCCAATTCAAACTGTCCATTGCCTTTAAATCGGACCAGTTGACGGATTTTATCTGTATATAAAGGCTGCCCGTAAGGAGCTAATCCCATCACCTTGTATTCTCCTTCATTGACGTCAAAGCCCAGGTAACCGGTAATCGCACTATATAATAACCCGAGAGAATCAGGGAAATGCACCTCTTCGAAAATCTCAATATGATCTCCGTTTCCTTTACCGTATGAGCAAGTGGCCCATTCACCGACGCCATCAACGGTTAATATTGCTGCGGAATCAAACCCTGAAAAATAATAACTACTTGCAGCATGGGAGAGATGGTGTTCAAAGTACAGTATGCGCCCCTCATAGCCCAGAATTTCTCGTATTTCACTTTCTGGTCGGGTAGGGTCCATTTTTCGATCAGGTTTCTCAGGATTAAAATGGTAGCCGCTCCACATCTGGCGAGCTAATTTTTTACGGGGATTTTCATAATAAGCTATACAATCGATATCAGTAACAGAAATATCAGCTTCCTCAAGGCAATACATAAATGCGTTAAAGGGAATATCCGGATCAAATTTTTCCCGCGTAAACCTTTCCTCTTCTGCAGCAGAGATCAGTATTCCATCCTGCAAATGACAGCAGGCAGAATCATGATAAAGAGCCGATACTCCGATTACATTTAGACTCTTTTGAACCATTTTAAATTCCTCCTTTAAATATTTATATTCATTTTTTGTTAAGACATACACGTTTTAGCGTTAAACAATACTCTTACTATATTCAAGCAATTGATTAATCACACGCTCTCTTTTAAATAAATCCAACCTTCTTACAATGTGTAACCATTCTCTTCAAATATTTTTCATTCAACTTCAGCCTGCAATAGCCCAATCGTCTCAAGATTAAATCCGTTTTCTCAATTTTTTTAAATGAAGTACCATCGGATTCGGAGAATGGCATTCTTATCTGTCCCCTAATGTTTTCTATTATAATAACTTTATCATAAAAGAGACATATTATATGGAAGCATCAAGGCAAAAAGTCATTTTTACCAGTTTTCGATTCCATCTAAAATTTTCCTGATTATTTTCACATTACGTTCTATGTTATCAGGGGCAAAAACAGTTGTATGTTTTCCGAAACCATCATAAACAAAAGAATCTTTCGAAGTCAAAATATCCCAACACCTAAGAATATCCTGGTTAAGCATCTTTGCTTCCTCAGAAACAATTAAATGGACATTCGCATTAATTTTATCCAGATGAATAACCTTACTGCAATATTCCAAAAATTTAACAGATTTTTCAATCACTTTCTCTTTTAAAAATACTAAATCCATTTGTTCCAAACTATCATTCATTGTTTTATAGTGTTTAGTCATAAAATCTTCATCTAACGTTAAAGAGCGACCTTCAGTAAAGAAACAATCTATAAAAATGATATCGGATACTTTATACCCTTTATTTTCGAGGGTTTTGGCAACCTGGAATGTCGACCTCATTCCAGCAGAATACCCAAATAATATATAAGGGCCTTCAGGTTGAATTTCTGTAATCAACCTGGCATATTGTTCAAGACGATCTTCTTCTTCGATGAAGTTGAAAGCATAAAAAGTATAATCAGAAATAATGGATGCCAGCGGCGTATAGAATACTCCATAGGCTACTTGCGGTGGGAATAAGAAGATATTTCTATTTGAGGGCCGGTTAAGCAGCATAACCGGACTATCTACAATTTTTTTAGAGTCAATCCATCGTGCAATCGATGTAATTGTCGGTTCGCTAAATATTTGTGCGAAAGGTAATTCAATCCCGAATTCACGGTGTATTTTGGAAACCAAGGAAATCAGATTCAATGAATCCCCTCCTATTTCGAAAAAATTATGACTAATACTGATTTTTTCCTTTTCTATTCCTAATATTTCCATCCAAATTTCCATTAGTTTTTCTTCAAGCTCATTGGGAGGTCGTGAATTTTCCATAGTAGAAAGAGTTATTTGGGGTTCAGGGAGGGCTTTTCGATCAATTTTTCCATTGAGAGTTAGCGGCATTTTTTCCATTTGTACAAAAAATGAAGGGATCATATAATCCGGTAATTCCCTTGATAAAATTCCACGTAAATCCGTCATTCCATATTCTCTTTCGGAAATAAAATACGCACATATATATTTATCCCCCCCATCTTTTTCTCTTACCAGTACAATAGTTTCCTTTATTCCATTGATCTTTAAAATCTGGTTTTCGATTTCTCCCAACTCAATCCTGAATCCCCTAATTTTCACCTGATGATCTATTCTTCCAAGAAATTCAATATTCCCATCTGGTAACCACCGTGCTAAATCCCCAGTTCTATATGACCGGACACCAGACACAAATAACTGGCAATTAACAAATCTTTCTATCATTAATTCTGGATTATTTAGATACCCACGCGAAACACTTGTTCCACTTATGTATATTTCTCCAGGTACACCTATAGGTTTAAGCTCTTTATGAAGTCCAAGAATTGATATTCTTACATTCGATATGGGACTTCCAATAGGGATTATCGCATACCTGTCATTTATCTCAGCATCATATATACTTGTTACATCACAGCATTCCGTAGGACCATATACATTGATAATTTTAAAATTCCTTTTATCTATATAATCGGTGAATTTCTTAACTACCCTATATTCTAGTCCTTCTCCTCCGATCAAGAATTTCTCTAAAGGAAATTTATTCCCCAATTGCTCTTTAAAATTAAGTAATGATTTTAAATGCGCAGGAGTTCCATCCGATATTTGAATAATCCACCTCTTAAAAAGCTCAATTAACTTCCCGCCGTTTAGTTTAACTTCATCAGGAATAATGAACAATTTATGCCCTAGAAGAAGGGATGGGAATATTTGTTTTATGGATGCATCAAAAATAAATGGGGATATGAGGGCGATATGAACTCCCGGTTTTAAGTCATATATCCTTTGTTTTAATCCGAAGACCAAATTGATCAAATTCCGGTGTTCAACCATTACTCCTTTTGGCCTGCCTGTTGAACCGGACGTGTAGATTATGTAAGCTAACCCGTTTACTTGTTGCCAGTTGCCAGTTGCCGATATTTTTGTGCCCCTGACTTCCCAACATCCCAGGTTCCTAATATTTGACATCACAAGAACCGCCCCACTATCCTTTATCATATATTGTCTTCGCTCTTCAGGATAGTCAGGATTGATGGGTAAATAGGCACCTCCTGCTTTCAAAATCGCCATTATACCAATAACCGTTTCAACTGACCTTTCTATCATATTCCCTACTATATTATCGGGCTCCACACCTTTTAACAGTAATTCATAACTTAATCGGTTGGTTATTTCACTTAATTCTTTGTATGTTATTTGTAAAGAATTTTCATTTGCAACTTCCACAGATGGACCAATAAGGGCGATATTGTCAGGTGTCCTTTCTAACTGCTCTTCAAATAACATATAAATCGTCTTGTTCATAGGGTATTCGGCTTCCGTATGGTTAAATTCATACAATAATTTCTGCTTTTCCTCGGAAGAAATTATTTTATCTTTGCGTAACAATTCATCGGGGCCGGAAATCATCAATTTAAAAACATTCAAAAAATATCCAAATACTTTTTCTAATGTATCATCACTCATGATAGATGCGGAATATTTGATTCTAACAGATATCCCTTTCAAATAAGGAGAAATCGTTAAATTAAATAATGTATTTGTCACTTCATATCCATCAATCTTTTCCTCAAAATTGTAGGCTGGGTGGCTATCTTCCTC
>Ga0209340_1001795_pt1 | contig 14014 bp, 14 predicted proteins | sample EPASupsiteSAE323_FD_187266 | JGI IMG/M metagenome (GOLD analysis project Ga0209340, IMG submission 187266) | Bioremediated contaminated groundwater from EPA Superfund site, New Mexico - Sample SAE3-23 (SPAdes) (version 2) | ecosystem: Environmental > Aquatic > Deep subsurface > Groundwater >... | reverse complement strand
TATTTGGAGAAACAATATTACCGCCACCTGTTACTGGAGCTGGAGCAGCATTAATATTTCTACCAGCAGCAGCCGCCATAGCACCTCCACCCATTTGGGGAAGTAAACCTTGACCTTGAGCTGCGGTACTTGGTTGAGTAGTTGAAACATTTGGTTGAATTGTAGGCTTAACAGCAATATTCTTTTCAGTTCCACCTGGAACAGACACCTCTAATGGTTGGTCAACAGTTCCACGAACTGCCGAACCTGGTTGTGCTGAAGTATTCCCTGCGGGAACAGCACCACCCATTGCTTTTTCTTCTTTATTTCTTAAAGCTGTCCCTGGATTGGACTTGCTTAATAATACTGAACCTAGACTTCTTAATGCCATAATTTTTATTCTCCTTTAGCCAGTTAAATTAATTTCGCTGCACTCTCTTACTCTACGGTAGGAGTTTAGCTTTCTACTGGCACTAATTTCTAACCTTTCTATCATACGATTCAAAGATGGTAGATTACCACCTTCTGGTCTTATACTAGTAGTATATTTGTAATATCGACTTCTGTCCACTTCTAGTGTTTTTAGTAAATCTAATTCGGCAACATCAATTAAATAATTGTCCAATTCTTCGGGAACTTCTGCTGGTACTTTGTATGGTTTGGTAATAATGAATCTAAAGACATAACCAGTAGGAAATTCAGTTAAAGGGTAAAGTTTGTTGCCAACTTTATAAAAAGAATTATAGCCACCAACAAAACGATTATTGGCATCATAAACACGGATGTCATCCATTCTGGCAATATAGGAAGGTAAAGTAATTAAAAGTTTGTTTCCATCGGTTATAGTCACATCGTAAGTAGTATCAATCCAAGTGGCAGGATAAAGAGATTTTATTGAAATATCCCTAGCTTGGGCAACATCATCATTGGAAAAGAAATAATTATTTTCATTAGTGTCTTTCATTCTTCGTCTAATCTTGGCATCGAGTTCAGTAGTCTCTCCTTGAAAAACATCTGATAAATCAGATTCAGTGGCAGAACCAGAATTATAATAGGACACTTTGTAATACTTTGAGCTAGAACCAGTTGAATCATCATAAATAGTATAACCAGGGGAATTATCGGCAATAGTAGTTTCGTCAATATCAACAGTTGCAATTAAGGAGTAAGTTCCAGTTTTTGAATCAGAACGATAGACTTTAATTTGGTCATAACTTATGACTCCATCACTTGGGTTTCTTAAATAAAGTTGTAACATATTTAGTATTTTGGCTTTGTAGCCATAGCTGAACCAATATCTTTAGCTAATTTAATAGTAACATTATTTTCAGGTTTTTGCCTAATTGCCGAACCTAAACTAGCTTTTTTAAATACAGATGAGATGATTCCAGGAACACCAGAAATAAAAGACTTCCATTTTTTAGTAAAGGCTTCAGTAATTAAAACTGTATCATTTACTATCACCAACCACTCTTTTATTATTGAACTAACAATACTTTCAGTTATAGAAATAGTTTCACTAACAACAACATAAAAAGCTTTATAAATTTGACCTGTTATACTTTCTGCAATAGATAAGGCAGTTTCAGCAAAATTCTTGGTAAAAGTTTTAAGGAAATTTTCGGTTAAAGAAATTGAATCATCAACTGTTTTAAGAAAGTTTTGAGCCAAAGCCGCAATAACATTTTCTATTATAGAAATGGTATTCTCTACTGATTTGACAGAATCTTTAATAACTGAATCAACAGAACTTACCGCAGTTTCGGTTACTGTTCTTAAAAATGTATTTATACTAGAAATTGTATCGGACAGAGATGGGGTATCAGCTAATAATTTTTCTACTGAATGTTTTACTGATTCTGAAATTGAAGTAGCCGTTTCAACAATAGAGACAGAAATTCCATGTATAAAAGAAAGAGTATCAGATAAAATTGTTGAATCAGAAAAGGCTTTTGAAATTAGTTTAACAATAGAATCAGAAAGAGATGTTGCTGTTTCGGTAATTGTGCGGAGAAAAGTATTTAGTCTTGCAACCGTTTCTGAAATTGCAGGAGTATCAGATAATATTTTCCCAATATTGTTTTTTAAAGATTCACCTATTGATAAAGCCGTCTCGGTAATTAATTTAATAAAAACACGAGTGGCAGAAATAACATCAGATAAAACTAAAGCAGTTTCCGAAATCTTTTTTACTGGAGAAATGGAATTGGAATCAGACAGAGAAAGTGGACTCTCATCTATCGACAATAATCTATCAACACTGCTTTGTTGGTTGTAAACTTTTCCATTGTAATAATCTCGATTGTACATAATCTATTTTACCCCATTCTAAAATAGTTGTCTTTTAACCGACAAACAGGGCTTACTAAAAAGATAAACATCAAGATTTAAAAAATAGCTTTGGTTTACCTTTAAACTGTTTCTTAACTATTTTTTTTGAAGCACCATAAATTATATTTTTGCCAAACTCACCAAATCGAATATCGCTTGAAAAAAGTTTATAGATATTACTCCTGCGGAGAATAAATTTGCTATATTTACCATGTAAAGATAAATGACATTGTTCACACAAGGTTATTAGATTAGATAAACTGTTATTCTTTTTGTCTACATCGATATGGTGAATTATTAATTTGTTAGCAGCTAATCCATTAGATTCACATCCGCAACATTGACACTTATACTCATCCCTTTCAAAAACTATTTTTCTATTTTTATAAAACAACTTAGGGTAAAAATCAATATTATTAGCTATTTTTTTACATTCAGTACATAATTTAGGATATGTATTTTTAGAAAGAAATTCTACATTACATTTTTTACAGTTTATTTTATATGGTAATTTAAGCATAAATTAATTATACCATATCCCACATCAGTCAACATAACCGACTGCTAACCTAATCTTGATACAATTGCTTCTAAATCTGTTTTCAAACTAGATTTAAACATTTTCATTTTTTCTTTTTCTTGAATTAAGTCAAAAGTAGATGATTTTTTAAGAGCTTCTAATTCATTTTTCAAGTCTTCAATTAATTTATCTTTGGTGTTTTCGTTAACTGTATCAGTTGATGGATTAATCACTTCTGGTTTCCATGCCTCACCAAGGAAAGTTAAAATTCCACGAGTGATTCCTTTGGCAATATTTTCTCTCCCTTTGTCAGAAATTAAAACTGCTTTGTCAGAATCATTAGACAAAAACCCACATTCAACTAAAGAAGCCAATGGTTTGGTATCGTGAACAAAACCAAGTTTTCCCCATTTGTTTACAGATTCATCAAATACCCCACGGCTAGATAAGCCAGATTCTACATTTATGGCATCAACCATACAATTAGCCAATCTCTTACTATCCTCATCACCAAGCCCTGTAGCGAAGTCATGGTAGTACCATGCTTCCACCCCTTTAGCACTTTTATCGGTTGAAGCATTGCAATGAATTTCAATAGCAGCTTCAATTAATCCTTCAGAAGCACGACCATTTACCCATTTAATAGTATCGACTAAAGAAAGAGTATCAGGAACTTCAAGTACACCAATTCCATGATTTCGTAGATAAGTAGAGACTAATTTAGCTAACTCAATTGTCAAAAAACTTTCTTTTCCACCAGGGAGATAAACTGCACCTGGGTCTGAAAGTGAATGACCAGCACTAATTATTATTGTCTTCATTTTAGGTTGTTTCGTAGCAACCATTAATCATTATTTGGTCTGTATTAGCCCAAGTAAAAGGAACAGTTGAAGATATTGTTCCTTGTCCAGCGTATGTTCCGTCAGTTTTGATTGCGAGAACATAAACAGTTCCCCCGATTATCAAACCACACCCTGGCATTTGAGCTGAACCACTGTCTTGAAAAGCAACATTTACTGGAACTTCCCCCACTGCATTATTATATGGAGCTGATAAAGTTACTGCACCAGTTATTGAAGAAGTACTCCCAAGAAGAACACGGATAGAAAAGAAGCATATTTTTCCAATTCTAAATTGACGACCAGTGATACTTCCATTTCCAATAGTTATTCCCCCCGCTGTCACTGTATAAGTTTCATAAGCTGCTCCAATCTTTGAAAGAGTGGCATCTGCTAACGCCTTTGGCGAAATAACCTTAGTATTATCTGTTCCCGTAGTAACTTCAGCACCAGTTGCAATCGAAACCGAACCAATAGATAAAACCTGAAAATTAGTTCCATCATAAATAACAGTTACAATTTGACCCGCTAAAATATCACCAGTTACGAGGTCAGAGTTATAATTCTTTTTTAAAGTTTTAGCACCAAGAGAATTTACATTTAAAGTACAAGCACCAGTGTTTAAAGTGTTTGCTTTAAACTTGACAACCATTCCAGTGAAATAAGCAGTTGGAGCAGGAGCTAGTGTGATAGCATAAGTATCACTTGTCTGGTCATCAGCAGCAAAATCCATTCCATGAAGTTTAGAAAGTAATTCATATTCAGCTAAAGTTCCAGCGGTAACTCTTAATTCGACATCAGCATTTTGAGAATGGGCAGCAATAGTTGTAGATTCAGCAGCTCTAGTGCAAGTTAAACTATCACCAGTTCGTGAAGTACAAAGTAAAATTTCATTATCAATGGTAATTACAAAATTAGAAGCAGGAAATTTAGAACCTTCTCCAGTAGTTACCGCAAATGTAACTGGGTCAGTTGAATTATCAATACCGCCAACTGTGGCAACTTTTGAATTAGCATTATTTTTTTTACCTAAAAATGCAGTCATATTTTTTATGCACCGATTGTCCAAGTCCAAGTAATTTTTAGAGTGTCGGCAGCACCCTTATTAATAACATCAAAAGAAGTTGTTGCATGGACATTTCCAGCAGCACCATCTTTAATTGAAGCTTCAGTAATTGCACCAGTGCCATCACCAGCAGCCCAATCTCCAATCATGGTTAAAACATTGTCAGTTCGAGTTTTAGAAGTCAAAGCATTTACATCAAGTTCAGAACCTAAAGCACCAGCACTAGGAGTACCAGTACCAATAGCCATGTGAGTAGGAACACCAAGAGCAGGGGAAGCTAAAAGTCTATCACAAATCATATTTTCACCAGCAGTTTCAATTGTATTGAAAATTTTAGAAAGTTTTACTTTTCCATCTTTGTCAAAAAGTTCAATTTTGACACGACCAATAACTTTAGTTTTATCCTTAAAAGGATTGTTGAGTAGTTTTTTTAAGAATTCTTTTATCATATACCATTATAATAAATTAATATTAGTCTCTAGTCAATTTTACTACATTTTATTTGATTGCCCTAATAGCAATTCCTCCCTCGTAATTATCATCAATAAGCGGAGGTAAGGTTTCAGTAGTAGGCTCAACAAACATTTGGTCATTCATTCGATAGAGTTGAAAAGAACTAAAGATTGATAACGCTTTTTTATATTTCTCCAAAGATGGTCTTCTTTCATCAATTCCCAAATCTAGCTCATTTTTCAAATTTTCTTCAAGATACTTTTGTTCGTTGGTTTCATTTAAAATGCAAGGTTCTTGAAGTGAAACAAATTCACAACCAGCTTTAAGCACTCTTTTAATTTCTGTCAAATCCAATTCCCCATGATGTAAAACATTACCAGTTAAAACAAAATCAAATGATTCGTTTTTAAACGGCATTTCTTCTTTCGAACATTTGACAAAAGGTAGACTAGGGTGAACATGGGTATTAAATATGTCAGAAGCAGTCACAATAGCTCCTTCTTTTTTAGCCCACCAAGCTACCCAACCAGAATTACAACCAATATCTAAAATAGATTTTCCATCTAATCTACCACGAATTAAGTCCCAAGAACGAGGTAGTTTAATATTCTCAAACCATTCATCTGATGGTGGTGTTCCAAATTGTTTAATCATTGTTTTTTCTTCCATCTCTAGCTTACTAAAATCGCCCTTCCTTATTACCACTTGATATTCCTTTAGCAATAATTCATATTTATATTTAAAACAATTTAAAAAAGAATCAATGGCTATACAGGCATTTAAATGGTCACTAAATCCATTCCAAGCGTAATCATCCATAATCATGATTCCACCTTCTTTCAGTAAGTCCCATGAAAAACACATATCCTGTAAAGCATCACAAGCTCGGTGAGAACCATCAACATAAATAAAATCAAAATATTCTACTTTTTCAGACTTTAATAATTGTTGAGAATATCCTTTACAAATTTTTACTTTATCCAAATATTCTTTCACATTTTCTTTAAAACCTTTTAATCCCAATATTTCAATTCCATCACGAGTATGCTCCTCACTACCTTCAAAGGTGTCCATTACAGTAATATCAGATTTACCAGTTAAAATATTTTCCAATAACCAACGAGTTCCCATACCTTCAAAACAACCAATCTCAAGAAAATGTAAATTGTCTTTTCCTTTAAATTCTTCTAGAAATTTATTAAAATTATCTCTTGCCGTTATTTCGAACCAATTTTGGGTATATCTCATACAGGTTGTTCTCCTTTAAATTCTTCACTAGTTTGTGTGAAAATATCTTGTCCAACATCTTCTTCTCTAGCTTCTTGATTAATTGGGTCTAATCCTTGACTGATTCTATTGTAATCGTTGTCTTTTGACCAAAGCCATTTGGGGTCTTTACATCGACCATAATGGAAAATGTGCTTTCCATCCGCATAAATTAAATTAGATAATTCTGATACTGATTTAGGATTATCACCTTGGTACAAGATTTCATGAATTGGATTTCGGTAATGGTAGCCCTTATTCAATTGAAAAACCCTAGCTTGATAGTCAGGGTAGAGATGTTTGCTAAAATGCTTAAAATCAATAGTAAACTCGTAGCGAGGTAAAGCTATTACTTCCGTATCTTCCGACATCAAAAGAATACTATCTATATCTCTTTGGAACATACATTCGTCAGCATCAAGCATGAACATTATGTCGTAACCCAATTCTTCCGCTTTTTTAATTACTAAATTTCTTTTATCGGCAAACCCAATAAAACCATCAGTATGTCTAATAACATCATAATCACATTTACAATTATTGTCGATAATTTCCAATGATTTATCAGTTGAACCATCATCTAAAAAGACAGCTCCATCAAAACAAGGACTCACCAAAGATAAATGTCTTTCTAACATTTGGGCTTCGTTTTTTAAGATTATTCCTAAACAAGTTTTCATAGTTTATTTTTAATTTCTTCTAACCTGTCTTTCATTATTTTACCAACAGCTTCAAAAGAAAAAGTTTTCTCAACTAATTCTCTCGCTTTTAACCCCATAAGTCCAGTTTTTTCTTTGTTTTCATAGGCTTCAGTCATCGCTTTAGATAGTTCTTTTCTATCAACTTCTGCCCATTTTTGGTCATGGCTATACCAACTAATATGTTCCATATTGAAAACATTTATTAATCTAAAATCTACTAACCAAGAAACCATTTTATTTAACCACTCATGAATCCCCCCAAAGTTAGTAGAAATAATCGGATTACCACAAGCCATAGCTTCCATTTGTGGCATTCCCCAACCTTCTCCTCGATGTGCGGAAACATAACAATTACCAGTTGAATGGAGTTTAACCATATCCTCGCTACTCATTCCATCTAAATATAATTCAATTTTAGGGTAATGTTTTTGTGGCTGTTTTTTTCTCCAAAATAAAATATCATCTCGAATAGCCTGTTTTTCTTCTTCACTAAAATTAGCTCGGTAAACTTTCAATAACAGACAAACATCATCATTTCCTTGAAAAGTATTCCAATAAGTTTCAATTAAAGCTCTTGGATTTTTCCTTTCAGTCCATTGAAAAATAGAATAAAAAACAAATTTATAATCATTTTTTAATTTGAAAGGAATTTCTCTTTTGAAATTCAAATCAATGCTTTGGGGAATAACTTGAATAGGAACTTTAATTCCGCTATCTTTAAATGTCTTTGCATGAATTTTTCCACAAGTCCAAATTTCATCCATTAAATTACAACAATCAACAAATTCTTTAGTAACCCCGATTGTTTCCCAAAAAAGAAAACCAATATTATATTTCCCCTTCTCAATACTTTGCTTAAACCAATTTGGAGTAAGTTGAATTATCTTTATTTTGTAGTCTTTTGAGATACAATTATGCTCTTTGGCTAATTTAGAACCTTCTCCCAACTCTAAATTTTCAGGAGTAAAGTTAACTGATTCGGTTGTAAATTTAACTCCAACACGGTCAAGGCAAATTAAACTATTTCGTGAAGCTTGACCATATCCCGAATAATCTGAAAATGCTGCCAAAAATTTTATCATATTGTTTCAGTCCTTAGACTACCCCCAAATTCTCTTTGTAATAATTCAACAGTTGACTTTGCACACTCATCCCAATTCCACTCTCTATTCATCCAATCACACGCATCTTTCCCAATTTTTTTAGCTTCTTCTCGGTGTTCATAGACATAACGCATCCAGTACATTAATTCCTTAACATCAACTCTAGCCTGAAATCCTGGCTGTTCTTCGCCTCTAGTGTCAGGAACATCAATTGCAACTGGATTAATTGGATAATTATATTTTTTATTGCAAATATCAGCTAGACCGCTCCAATTGGTCATTATTACGGGAAGTCCAGTACACATTGCTTCTCTTGGTGGTTGACCTGCACCTTCAGCTCTTGAAGGGAATAAAAAGCAATCCATATAATAATAAAGTCGGTTCATTTCTTCCAAATTATATCTTTTGTTAACAATCTTAATTCTTTCATCATTCGGACTCCAATAACCAAAATCAGGGTTTGAATTTTTTAAAATTAATCTAACTGGCTCGTTTTTGTCAAATTCAGAAATAAAAGCTTGAACCATTAATTTCCAATTTTTTCTATCATCAAGATAACCAACAGTTCCAAAGGTAAAAGTTTCTCTTTCTGGTCGGTCAATGTATTTATAATTGTTAGTGTTAACTCCCTGTTTCACTGGATAGATAGGTACTTTAACTCCATTGTCTTTGAATACTTTTACCAAATATTTACTTGGAACTAAAATTGCATCCATTGCATTACATTGTTTCACCCAATCACCACCAATTCTAGTATTTTCAACCATAGTATAGCCAATTTTTACTTCGGATTTATTAAAGTGGAAAAATGGTGGTGGTGTTTTAATTATGCCAATTCTTTCTTGAACAAATGGTTTTTGAATTAGTTTTTTTGTATCTTCAGGAATTGCCTTCCATTCAGGTGAATTATCAGCAACTCTATTTTCCCAACCAATAGAAACTTTACCAGTCAATCTTTCAATTGCTGAAGCATATTCTAAAGTGACAATTCCATATCCACTAAATGGATTTAGAAAACCATACCAATTTATTCCTTCATCTTGAAATAGCATTTTGTTCTAGTGGGTCAAAATTATTAAAATCTGGCAGGTATTGAAAACCAATATCTTTCAATAAAACCCACCATTTATGCTCTAAAGTAAAATCTTCTTCAACTGGAATAAAAATATTTTCAGCATTAATCCCCATCTTGAAACCTTGTTTACCATCAACTTTGTCAGTAGCCGCTTCTTTAGGAAAGACACAATGAAATTTTGTTACACATTCTTCAAATGGAACGACTTTACGATTACTTTTATGGATTTCCATAATTAAATTTAACCACTTGCTCGCTTTAAGTCAATATACCAAAAAGGAGCTAAGATTTCTCCTAGCTCCAGTTTTGAATTTAAGATTAAGTTTATCGGGCGGTTTCGATTCTTCGCATCCAGTTCTGGTTAAGAATGACGGATTTGAGGTAGGACTTCCAGGTTATGGCAGTCTTAACTTTGTATTCGTCACCGTGTCCACCTGGAGGAGTGACAACCACTTGGAAGTCACCTGGCATCAAACGAGCGATACCATAAGCTCCTTGTCCAACCACGATGGATTGGTCGATAGTAGCAACAGAACTTGCAGAGCCACCGTTACTAACGGTAGGTGCGGTTGAGGTTACGATGAATTTTATGCCGTCAATGGTACAAAGTTCCCCTGTGAATAAGCTATCTTTTTGATAACGGACAGCTTCACGGAAAGCAGTGTTTTTCAACAGTCTTCCTTTCACGAAAGGTGAAATAATTGCAACATAGTTGTCCCCAATCTTTGGTGCATCGGCTGCTTCAAGAGCAGTACCAGCATCAATAAAGACATCAAGGTCAGCATAGTCAGTTGAAATTAAGTCAGCTCGGAGAGTTTTACCACCTGGGTAGATGGCATAAGTACCAGCTTTGATAACATCTCGGACTTTTTCGTTTATGGTTTCACCAGCGTTTTGACCAATGAGTTGTTTATACTCATCAGCTAGGTTCAAGAAAGAGGTTTCTTCCAAGAATTCAACTATTTGAACGCCGTTACCCCAAAATTCCAGTTTTGCTGAAACATTTGAAGTAGTTACGGTTTCGGGTAAGAAAGTTGGATTATCGTCTAATTGAGTAGCAGGGACTCCTAATTTATCGAATCTGAACCAAGTAGCCTGGTCTGATTTTCTTTTTAAAATCATATCAGGTTGACCAAATTGGGTATAAACCAATTTAGGTTTGGCGTATTCAAGAGTCTTTCTCACATTATAGACTTCAATCACATCTGCACCTTCGGTGCGTGTCATAGTAGACATAATATTTTCTCCTTTAAGAAATTAATAATTTAGCCTTTAATTTTTTGTACAGCCGCAGCATTAAGCTGTTCCAATTGTTCCATTGGCATACTCCACAAATCTTGACCTTGCGGTTGGTTTGCAGGTGTTGCTGGAGCAACAGGGTTAGGGTTAACGGTCTTTACGACTCCTTTAGGTTGAGGGTTAGGGTTGTTGGCTATAGCATCAACTCGTTCAGCAATAGCTTCTTCGACATCCAATAACGCTGGTTGTAAGTCACCAGTTTTTAAAGCGTGCATCAAAGATTGCCTAGATGCAAAAGCCCAAGGGTTTTGTCTTATTCTAGCTACTTCTTCAGCAGGAAGCTGTGGGTCGTCTTTATAGGCAGGGTCACTACCTGTATAGAGAGGGAGGATTTTAGTCTCCAACTCGTTGCGAAGTTTGGCTTCTGATAATTCAAAGGCTGCTTCAAAGACACGAGTGCCTTCGTCATCACCTTCTCCATTACCGCTCGGATTGTTAAAGTTACGATTTGAGTTATCTCTCATCGTAGTTGTGAGTTTTTTCGTTAAAGCAGAGTTCTGCCCACGAATTCTTAAATTTTCTTGACGAAGTGCCTCTAACTCATCGGGCTGTCCGTCGTTCGCTGCGTTTCCATTTGGCTGATTATCGTTTGCTGGAGTACCATTGTTTTGGTTGTCCAACTCACTTCCGTTTGGAATGGCTGCATTTGGGTCAATATTTTCCATATTGTCTCCTTATGTAAAATTATAATAAGTTAAGGAACTTGTCAATTGGACACCTATTTTCCAAGTAATTTCTCTAATCGCTTGGCTCTTTTAATGTCACCGCTTTTAATTGATTTTGTTATTTCACTTCGGAGTGCTTTATTTCTATCACTCTCTCTATAAAGCTTATCACTATATTTTGATTCTGGCGACTGAACAGTTGAAAAACCACCAACGACAGACCTTAAAGTGTTGCCAACAGTTTTGTCGGATTTAATTTTTTCAGCAGTTCTTGCCCACTTAATTAATGACTTCGCATAGCTTCCAAATAGGTCTTTAGCCTGTTCAGATTTTGGTAAATTTTTATTGGTTAACTGTTTTCCAGTATAATAATCAGTTGGAGCTTCACCTCCAGCAGCATAGTTCAAACCAGAAATAGCCATCTTAATAAACGGTGAAGTCATATCCCTAGTCGTATTTTCCGAGAATAAATTGGCAATATCTCGTAATGGAAGTTGTGGAGTATATTTTAATTTCTTACCTTCGCTATTTTTAAATGGAGTTGGAATAGATAATTCATCTGGCATTTCCCCACCATTAGCAGCTTTGATTAATTTTAGAACAGCGGCAGGTTTTCCTGTTTGAGTAACAAGACTTTTAGCTTGAAGTGGAATATTGCTCCTTGCCCAAGTGTAGAATGGGAAAACTCTTTTCATTACATTTTGTTCAAATGGAGTAAGTGAAGATTGATAGTCAAATAAAAACTTATCCACAGTAGAAACCGCTTTTTCCACAGAACCAGTTTTTTCATAAGCATCTAAGAATAAGGCTTTTCTGGCATTGTTTTCCACATTTCTGTTTAATCCAGTGACAGCTTTGTTGATAAATGAACCAGCATTCTTTTTCCCAAAAGCTTCTTTGGCAACATCTCCAGCAAATTCAGATTTAGCAATTAGACCAGATTGTTTGACTAAAGATTCTTCAGCTTCAGTAAAACCACCTTTAACCATTTGGGCAAATCTTTTTGGACTTTTCACTCCACCCAAAAATGAATTGTAAATATTTCCAAGCATATTATTTAAAGTAAAAGATGGATTGTAAGAAGTTGCTAATGGTTTCCAAACACTATTCAATTTATCCATAGCTTTGGCAAAATTACCAGACTGGTGATAACTCTGTTCGATATAACCAGCAATATTTTTAGGAACAACAATCCCTTTAAATTTTTTCAGTAAGGATTCCGTACCAGATGGAACTTTCAAATACTTAAATCCATCAGGAACAGCTTGACCTTCTCCCAACTTAACACCGTATTTATCGGTAATTTTAGTGATAGCATCTTGGATAGCATTATCTTTTACTTGAGCTAATTGTCGCTTAGTTTGAACAAGTGGAGTATTTAACGAAAAATCACTACCAGTTCTCTTTTTCCAGTATTCACCAGATAATTTAAATTTAGAAGTAGGGACAATAGCTGTCGTTTTAGTGGAAACTCCTTCTTTAGTTGGAGTAAATAATTCTTTAATTTTTCCAAAAATACTTTCCTTTGGTTTTTCGGTATAATGGTAAAGATAAGGATTGGTATAAAGTTCTTTAGCTGCACCAGGTTTTAAATTACCTCTCATGGCAGCATCTAAAACTTCAGCTTGATTGACAGATTTTTCGTATTTTAAGGCAGGTTTTACAACTTCATCAAATCTACTCCCCAATTGGCTACGAAGTAAACCCAAATCAGTTCCAGCACCAGCTCCTTGAGGTTCAAGGAATCTAGCAACTGCGGCAATTTCATCATCATTCATTCCTTTATACAAAGCTTTTCTTGTTTTAATCATGTCATCGGCTTTAGAACCAACAGTAGTGGTAATGTTGTCAAGATTTTTAACCACATCATCAGATAAACCGTAACCCTTAATAAACATATTTCCAGCTTTTTTAACGATAGGCAAAGATTTTAAAATATCAGCACCAGTGTCAACTGCCTTGGCAACTTTTGAAGCACCAGGGACAAGTTTTGCAACAGCTCCAGCACCTTTAAATATTTTGCTGAAAGGAACTAAATTTAATGGGTCAAGCAACATTCTTCCTGCGGTAGATACCACATCATTTACATCAAGTTTTCCTTTGGTATTTTTCATTCCAGCCGCATCAAGGGCAGTATCGTAAGAACTATATTTTCCACCAGTAAGTAATTTTGTCCCGAATTTTTCAACAGCAGCAGAACCAACATTTAAAACATCAGAAGCTTTACTCCAAAAACCTTTAGGTTGAGTAGATTTAACTGTGATAGGGTTTGATATTGTTTGATTGGATACTGGAGTGGAAATTTGTGGCACGACTTTAGTAGCGACCTGTTCAACCGCCTTTAGTCCAAAATCACTTTTATAGTAATTAGGTATTCCCTTGATTGTTGCCATAATTATTTTTTCTTAAACCAACTACTAATACTGGAAATTACATTTTTAACAGTATTTTTTGCTTGGTCTATAAATCCAGTTTTAGGTTGTGATACTGGTGCAGAAGTAGAAACTTTGGGAGTTGATACTTTACTAACAGCAGGGGTCATCCAAGCAGGAGTGCTAGACATAACAGATTGTTTTTTAACCGTGTCAGTATATCCAAGTGCAGGATTTGCAACTGGAGCTGGTTTTGGAGTAGACACCGATGGTTGAGTCCAAGAAGGTTGATTATCAGTAACCTTTGATTGTTGATTAGAACTTGGTTGACTCATTGTTGGAGTT
>Ga0209340_1001794_pt1 | contig 14014 bp, 8 predicted proteins | sample EPASupsiteSAE323_FD_187266 | JGI IMG/M metagenome (GOLD analysis project Ga0209340, IMG submission 187266) | Bioremediated contaminated groundwater from EPA Superfund site, New Mexico - Sample SAE3-23 (SPAdes) (version 2) | ecosystem: Environmental > Aquatic > Deep subsurface > Groundwater >... | reverse complement strand
GCTTCGAGTTCAAATCCATCGGCGCAAGGAACAACGCCCTCAAGATCCTGGAGCGCAACGGCTTCGACTACGATCTGGTGGAGAGCCTGTTGGGCTACGTGGTCGATCTCCCCAAGTCGGGGAGCTTCATCTTTTTATCCGTACATTTAAATATTGGTACGTAGCAGTATGCCTCAAGTGAGTAAGTCCCTCTCGAAAGGATGATGCTGCTTATTAGCAGGTGGGACGATTAGAGAGGGGTTCACTAAAATCATTTTCGTTGGGATTCAAGAATGCAGGTTGATTATACTGCTCCTATAAGTGTGCATGTAATTTGCAGACCGAAAGTCCTATAAATTAGTTTTAACTAATAAAACGGATATGGGCGCAGATGTTGGCATTGTTGGCAGCGTAGGTAAGGTAGTTGGTGCCAAGCTTACCCGAAATGAGGTTGACCAGATCAACAGGCTCATTGAAGCTGGCCTCTATCTCAACCCATCAGACTTCATCCGTGAAGCTGTTAGAGAAAAGCTGGCTGCCATCAAGGTCATCGAATACCGGGATGTAGATTATGAGACCGCTAAGAAAGAGGTAGCCGGATATTTTCAGATGAAAGGCGAAGCATACGCTTCGGATGCCAGCACCGATCTACAGTTGGATTACGAGCTGGTATGCAAGATCATGGATGACCTGGAGAAGGAAGGCAAGATGGAGGCCATTTGAGTGAAGGGCTATGAGGCTGGCGACTCAATCCACGGTCACAGGATAATTGCAGAGGCCAGAAAGGTAGGAGACCCTGTGGGCATAGTCAAAACCGCCAGGCACAAAGCGCAGAGAATAGTCCTGACCGAAAATGCCCTCGCAATAATCGATAGAAAGGGCCGATGGTGCGGCTAACCATAAAAATTTGGGTGAATTGAATTTACAAACCTCCTTTATCGACCTCGAAAAAAATTGAGATGCTAGCCATTGTATCCCAACTCCTTGGCCTTGGCAAAAGCTGCCTCTGCCTCGGTGTTGCGACCGAGAGCTTTCAGAGATTTGCCCTTAAAGAACCAGGCTGATTCCTCCTCTGGATCCAGTGTTATGCCTTTTTCAAAGGCATTTAGAGCGGCTTCATCATCGCCATGTGCCAGTTGTGTCCAGCCTTTTGACATCCAAAAAATGAATAATCTTTCTGTTGCATTGACCGGGATCAACTGCAGGGCTTTTTCATAAGCATCCATCGACTCATTGTACATCCCCAAAATGCCGAGAACCTCAGCCTTTCGCCCGAGGGCACCATAGTTATCAGGATCGAGCTCTAAGATGCGATCAAGCATATCAAGGGCTTCTTTCGACCTTTCTAATGCAGTGAGAACCATGCTCATGTTGTACAGGGCATTAAAATCCTCGGGATTGTCCTCGATAGTCTCCTTAAAAAGATGGAGTGATTTCTCCAGGCTCTGTTTGCCGTCGTCTTCCTTTCCCAGGGCAATTTGAGCATTGCCTATGCCGCGCCAAGCTTCAGGATTCTTTGCATCTATCTGAATGGCTTTGTGGAAATCCTTTAGAGCTTCTTCAAATGCTCCCTTCCCTGCCGCTTCATTGCCCTTTTTCAGCCAGTACCCTGCGGTATCTTCCAGTGCTGGCGGTGTCCAATACTCAAGGTAGCCTTTTTCAATACCCAGGCTCGCATCCATTAGAGTCAAATTGCCGGCCATATCGTTCAGGCCGATCTTGCTGCCAAGATAGAGATCAGTCTGGTTACTCTTGCCTTGGCCGAAATGCAAACAGATCTTCTGACCTGGCTCAAGGGAGAAGCTCGGGATGATGATCGACTTATTCTCATCTCCATCAACTATCAGTCTAAGGTTCCGGAACCATCTCGTCACGTTTTCGTTATTGGCCAGTTCGATGAACTCGTCTTTTCCAAGAGAAGTAATGTTGGTTATGGCAGGAGGGGCCAAAAGAAGCTGCAGCTCATCGCCATATCCCAATATCCGGGCTCTGGCGAAAGCGGCTTCAGCTTCTGCATCACGGTTCAATGCCAAGAATGCCAGTCCCATATCAAACCAGGCCTCGGCATAGTTCGGATTGAGCATTGTGGCATTATCGTAGGCTTGCAGGGCTTCTTCATATCTTTTCAGGCCGAGGAGGGTGTTTCCCAGGCCATGCCAGATATCGCATCTCCTGGAGTTGTTCTTGACTATTTCCCGATAGGATCTGAAGGACTGATTGTATTCCCTTTGGGCTTCCTGGGGCCGGTCCATGCTGTCCATCAGCCTGCCTCTCCCAATCCAAACATCCTCTGGATACCGGGGGTCCAGCTCCAGAGCTTTATCGTAGGCCAGGAGGGATTCGTTGTACCTGCCCTGCATCCTGAATATCTCCCCCTTTCCAAGCCATGCCTTTGCCAGATAGTGGAAGCCATAAGGAGACCGTGCGTCAAGCTGCAGAACCTTCTCATAGATCTCAAGGGCTTCATCATATCTTCCCAGGCTCCTCAGAACATTGGCCTTTCCGGCAAGCGTATCTCCGTCCCCTGAATCAAGCTGCAGTGCTCTCTCATAAACTTCCAGGGACTGATTGTATCTTCCGAGGTCTCTTGCCAGGATGCTGCCGAGTTCTCGCCAATCCCTCTGGCTCTCGGGATTAACTCTGGTGGCATTTTCAAGGGCCTGGACCGCTTCCTCGTATCTCCCCTGCTCTTCCAGAAGCTGTCCTTTGTATTGCCAGGCCTCGGATAGATTCATGTAGAAATCACGACCGGAAGCCACCCAATCGATGATAGTGTCCACATCTTCGATGGACTTGTTATAGGCATGAGCGGCTTCCTCGTCACGTCCCAGTTTCTCCAGGGCCCTGCCTTTGGAGTACCAGATATAGGGATAGTCGAATATCCGCTGGTCCTCGCTGGGATAGAGATCGATGATTCTGTCAAAAGATTGTACTGCCTCTTCATTCCGTCCCAGCTCGGAGAGGGCCATAGCCTTGCCCATCCAGGCCTCGACATCAGACTCGTTCAGATTGATGGCCTTCTCCTGGGCCGTCAGTGCTTCGTTGTTCCGGTTCATCTGGGATAGAACGGCCCCTTTGCCCCGCCAGGCCTCGGCCAGAACTGACGGGTCGGCACCTGCAAACTCGATAGCCTTTTCATATGCCATAAGGGAGTCGTTGAACTTGCTCTCATTGCCAGTAAGCATAGCTTCTTGAGAGAGGACAAAGCCTTTACAGGACCACGATCTTGCATCATTTGGGCCCAGCTCTATGGCCTTATTGCAGGCATTGATAGCATCTTCAAAAGTTATGTTCTTTCCATTGCCGTTCAGCTCCAAATTCACGTTGCTCAGGGCCTTGCATTTGGCGCACCAGGCATCTTTGTATTCTGGATTCAGTTTAATTGCCTGATCATAGGCATCAACAGCAGCCTGCCAGGACCCCATTCTTTCTTGTTCCTGGCCTTTCTGATACCAGCTCTTTGTGACAATCGGGCTGCTTCCCGTCTCCTTTGCAGCAGGCAGCAATACATCATATCCCATCTCAGTAGCCTTGGCAAATGCAGCATCTGCTTGGGGACTGTTGTTCAAAGCCCAAAGAGCAAGCCCCTTTGAGTACCAGATCCTGGGGGCGGCTGGATCCATATCTATGGCTTTTTCGTAGGCCTTGAGCGCATCCTCATACTTGCCCCGATCCATGAGAATGTCGCCCTTCCACTGCAACACTAAAGAATAATCCGGGGAGAACTCCAGGGCTTTATCAAAAGCTTTCAAAGCTTCATCGTGCTTACCCATCCTGTCAAGGACGCTGGCCTTTCCAGCCCAGGCCTTTGCAAACGCAGTTTCTGCCATGAAAGGTGGGGCGGATGAAGCTGTCTCGATGGCCTTATCGTAAGCTTTGAGGGCATCATCGTTTCTGCCCATCTTCATGAGAGCGTGGCCTTTGCCTGCCCAGGAATTGGAGTCTTGGGGATTTGCGTCAATAGAATTGTTCTGTATCTCGATTGACTTCTCGTAGGCTTTGACTGCTTCGTCATGCCGGCCCATGTTGTCGAGGGCATCAGCTTTGCTGCCCCAGGCTCCGGCGCTCTCGGGATCTGCCAGAATCGCTTTATCATACGCCTCATTAGCCTCGCTGTACCTGCCCAGCTCCGAAAGCAGAAAGCCCTGGATATTCCAGATACCCTTCTCCTGCGGATTCAGTTCAGCAGCCCTGCCGTATGCCTCAATGGCCTCAGGAAACCTTCCACTATCTCTGAGCGCTATGGCTTTGGATCGCCAGAGGGTCGAGTTCTGAGGGTCTATTTCAATGGCTTTATCGTATGCGCTGATGGCATCTTCATAAGATCCGTTAAGATGCATCTCCATGGCCTTTTTATGCCAGTCATCTGCAGTGTTCTCCTGCGCCAATGCACAAACGCAGAGCAGAGCTACCGCTAATAGAACGATAGCAAATCCGAATTTCATCCACAGTCCCCAATTAGCTTTAGAAAGAGCTGCTGGAGTCATTTCCGGTACCCCAGCTCTTTAGCTTTGGAAAAGGCCGCATCCGCTTCGGCATTCTTTCCGAGCGCCTGCAAAGCTACGCCCTTTTCGTTCCAGGTCTTTGCATCAGCTGGATTAAGCTCTATGACTTTGTCGTAGGCCTTGACGGCCTCATCATACTTCTTCTGGGCCAGAAGAACTTCACCCTTGCCGAATAAGGCAAGCCAGTAAACCGAATCTGAGGATACGTTTATGGCTTTATCGAAAGCTGCCTCTGCCTCGGCGTTGCGGCCCAGGGACTTCAAAGCAAAGCCTTTGCCAATCCATGCATTGGTATCATTGGAGTTCAGATCTGCGACCTTTTGGTAGGCAATAGCTGCCTCTTCGAACCTGCCCGCCATTTCGAAGGTCTTGGCCTTGCAGCCCCAGGTTACCGAGCGATTTGCAGTGTCGTTGGCAGGCATCAACTCCAGAGCGTTGTCCCATGCTTCCAGGGATCTATTGAACTCGTTAAGGCCTTCGGCATAGGCCACGGCTTTGCCTCTCCAGGCATCCATGACCAATATGGAATTTGAGGTCAGCTCTATGACCATGTCGAGAGCCTGGATGGACTCATTGTATCGGCCCATACCGGCCAGAGTGAAGGCCTTGTCGCTCCATGCCTGGGCATTTTTGGGATTATTCGCTATGGTCTGATTGAATATCTCCAGGGCCTTTTGGCGGGATCTGGTTGACTCCTCTTGCCTTCCCAGGTAGGTTAATGCTACACCTTTTTCTATCCAGGCGTTGGCATCATGCGGATTTTTCCCCAATGTCTCGTTATAAAGAGCGACGGTCTTTTCAAAGGCAATTCTCGCCTCGTCCTTCCTGCCCACTTGGAACAGAAGAGCTCCTTTGGCGCTCCAGGCAGGTATAAAAGAATGATTCAATTCGATGGACTTTTCGTAAGCTTTAATCGCTTCTTCATAAGACCCGTTATTTCCCAGCTCCATGCCCCTTCGATACCAGTTTTCCGGGGCATCATTCCGCGCCAGAGCATTCTGCGAATCAAGCTCTGTCACTTTATCCAAGGCCGCTATGGCTTCATCCAGACGCCCTGCCCTCTGCAAAACCTCATATTTGGCCGACCAGTGCGCTGCAAGCTCAAGAGTATCATTCGCCGGGATCAAATCAATTGCCCGGTCGAAAGCCTGCAGGGATTCATTGAACCGCCCCATCATTTGCAGAAGTTCTCCCTTTCGGCCAAGAGCATTATAGTCCCCGGGATTGATCTCGATGACCTTCTCAAGGGCCTGCAGGCTCTCGTCCCACCTGTCCAGGGTGATGAGCGCTTCGGCCTTCATCCGCAACGCGCTCGCGTTCTTCGCATCATTCACCAGAAACTGGTCGGTGACGTTCAGAGTATTCTCGTAGGCCTGCAGAGCATCTTCATCTCGTCCCAGATTGCTCAGGATCTGGCCTTTTCTGTGCCATGCCCTTGCATCCCGGGGATTCGCCTTCAGCGTATCCTCAGTAAGCTGGAGGGCCGTTTCATGAGCCCTAGTGCTTTCGTTCTCTCTGCCGATGGTGCCAAGGTCCAGAGCTTTGTTGAGCCAGATAGATGCGTTTCCAGGATCTAATTGCAGTGCCTTATCATAGGCTTTGGCTGATTCTTCAAAGGAGCCTCTATACCTGAACTCGTTGGCCTTCTTCAGCCAATATTCTATTGTCTCTCCCTGCGAAGCTGAGCTGCTGCAACTCAGCTTTTCAGCCTCTGCATAAGTATCACAAGCTTCACTCCGACGGCCCGAGGCATTCAAAGCATCTGCCTTCAGGGCCAGGACCTGCTTATCATTGGGATTCATCTGGAGAGCGTTGTCAAACGCCAGAATGGATTCATTATATCGATGCAGATCGCTTGAAAGAGTGACTCCCAACATCATCCAGGACATCAGATCTTTAGGATCGATCTCGGTTGCTCTTTCAAATGCATTTGCAGCCTCTTTTGGGTTGCCAATATTATGGCAGAGCAATCCCTTGGAGGCCCATAAGCTTGAGTTCTCCGGGTCAGACTCGATACTTTCATTAACTATATCCAAAGCCCTTTGATAAGCATCATTAGCCTCTTGTGTGCGGTTTAACTTCGTAAGTGAATAGGCTTTGTTTATCCATGCGAGCCCATTTCTTCCGTCGATCTGAATTGCGTTCTCGTATGCAACAAGGGCCTGTTCGTCGGACCCATTTGCACTGAGATCATATGCTTTTTTCAGCCAGCTCTGAGCCGTTTCTTCCTCTGCTTGAGCGAAAATGCAGAGCATGGCCATCGCCAGAAGGCCGATGAAAAGCCTGGCCCCGGGCCTGGTTTTTAAGGACTTTTTCCCCACTCCAGACATTTAATTCACCACACATTAAAATATATAAAAATGGCCACAATGTCACTCCCGGTATCCCAGCTTCTCTGCTAACTGCAGCGCATAGTCACTCTCGATCCTCTTGCCCAGGGCATGAAGTGCTTTGCCTTTGCCCTGCCAGGGGTCCGGATCAAGTGGATAAAGCTCGATGGCCTGCCGGTAGGCATCCAAAGCCTCTTCGTTTTTGCCTTGTGCGCGCAGAACGTCGCCTTTTCCTACCCACGCTGCTTCAGAGGCCGATGAGGCGGCAAAGGCAGGTTCGGAAACTTCTATGGATCTATTGAAAGCCTCAATGGCCTCTTCAAGTCGACCCAGCTTCTCCAGGGCCCGGCCCTTTCCTTCCCAGGCCATCGCATTCTCCGGATTGTCCTGAATTTGCTGATCAACGATCTTTAGAGCCGACTGGTAGGCCAAAACGGCATCTCCCATTCTGCCAGATGCGTTCAGTGAATCTCCCTTTCCCAGCCATGCATTGCTCATATCGGGATCAAGTTCGATGGCCTTCTCGTAGGCCGCTATTGATTCATTATATCTCTGCAGGTGGTGCAATACGCGTGCTTTGTACATCCAGCAGGACTTACCATCAGGATCAAGCTGCAAGCATTGATCGTAAGCCTGCAGGGCCTCCTTTGGCTTATTGGCCTCTTCAAAAAGAATGCCTCTGCACTCAAGGATCAACAATCTATCCTGGACATTGGCGGTTGGTGTCAGATTAAGTGCCCGATCAGAAGCTGAGAGTGCTTCATCGTATCTTCCCATATCCTGCAGCATATTGCTGATGGTTATGGCAGCGATTCCCGATTTGCTATAATTCAGTTCTATGGACTTTTCGTAAGCCATGATTGCCTCATCCTTTCGGTTCAGGCTGATCAATAGCTCTGCCATATGGAACCAGGTCTCAGCATCCTGCGGGTTCCCGGCCAGCGTCCGGTTATAGGCTGATACGGCCTTCTCTCTTGCTTCCGTAGCCTCAGCCTGTCTGCCCAGAGAGTCAAGGGCAACCCCTCGGTTCCACCAGGCATCACCATCCTGAGGATTCTTCTGAAGTTCATTTTCAGTGAGGTTCAGCGCCTCTTGGTAGGCAGTTTCTGCTTTGGCTCTGTCTCCTGTGAGTTCCAGCATCAAAGCCATACTGAGCCAGGAACTGGTGTTTCCCGGGTCATGCTTGATGGCCTGGTCAAATGCATGAGCCGATTCCTCAAAGGACCCGTTGCTGCCCAGATCCAGTCCTTTTTGGAACCAGCCCGCGGCAGTATCTTGCTGTGCTGCTGCAGAAAAGAAAAATACAGAAAAGATTGTTAGGGCGATAGTCAACGTAATGGCAGTGCGATGCAAAAATTCTGACTGATTATTGTCAGTCTCTTCGCCATTCCATAATGCTCTTTTTCGTTTCATTTTCATTCCCCCACTCCTTCAAAGAACAAGCGTGAGGTGATCCGGACCAAGCATTTCAGGATCCTAATCATGCAGTTCACGCCAAATTTGCCGATCTTAATTACGGCATTTGCCGGATTACGGCGTTCAACGAATATATATCTTGCGCCTGTCGTATGTTTGTCTATTTTCTGGATAGTAATAGGGCTAAAGAAAGAATTCTAGAGCGAACAAAATAGGACCCCGGATGGACTCTATACTGTGGGAATAGATGCCCTCTTTTCCGTGGCTTCGGGGAGAGACCGTTTAATCCTTCTCTGCCTCTACGACCTGGGCTGCCAGGTGGGGGAACAGGTCACAACCCGCGCCCCAGATATCGATTTTCATAACGGGTTCGTCAGAATACAGAGCTGCAGGACGAAGACCCGACACTTCCGAGCCGCCTGAGTGGGCCAGACCACGTTGCAGGCCATTCGAGAGAGCATCCAGCCCGGCCAGGAGTGGCTCTTCCCTGGCCGCAGCTCCGGCCACCTGAGCACCAAGACGCTCCTTCGGACCATAGACCGGCTGGCGGAAGAGGCCGGGATTCAGGAGATCTCGCGCAGACAGAAGCTTTCTCGGAAGAAGGTAACGCCGCACATCCTCAGGCACAGCCATGTTGTGAATGCGCTCATGGCTGGCGTGCCGGTGCCCATGATTCAGAAGCAGGTGGGGCACAAGAGGCTGTCCACGACGGAGATCTATGCTTCTGTGGCCCCGGCGCTGGTGAAGGAGGCGTATGATGGGAGGGGGTTTGGCAGGAGAGAGGAAAAAACTAATGTGTGGGGCTGCAGCTTGTTGCTGGTAATAAGTGGTACGCTTCACAAGGCGTAGATTGTGTAGAACCGCTCAAGCCGCTTCTGCAAATCGTTTGATATGATGGAAGATTCTTATCCTTAGGTGACTTAGCAGCCAGTTCCACAGGACATTTTCTACCAGCAGAGGCCGGAAGCGGAAGAAGAGATATAGTTAAGTTACATGAGGTTATCCATGAGAGATAGATTTTACACGTTGAACAGGTCAGGATTTTGTCAAAGAGGGTTTTCTCTCGATCGGGCATGGCCTCCTAATAATGATATACCACAAATAAAAATATCTCTCAATGAAAAAAGCGCGCAAAGATCAAGGATGTGTTCCGAAAAAAGGTGCATTAATGCTGAGCAAACCATACTTAAATTAAAAACAAATGATAAATTAATAAGACATAGAGCCGATTATTTCCATGATCCTCTAAGCTATATTGACGGATTTACAGTGCCAAGTGCTCTCGGCGAAAAAGAAGCTGTGTGGCTAGATATGGCATTTGATTGTATTTTTGCCGGTCAATACGACGATGCGATATCGGCATATAATTCTGCAATAGCGATTAACTCATCTGATAGAGAAGTTTGGTACGATTTAGGAATCTCATATGTACGTGTAGGTAAATACAACTCAGCGCTAAAATGTTTTGATAAATCCTTGGTATTAGATTTTCCAAAATATCATCCAGATCTAGATGCAGATATATGGCTCAACAAAGGCCTGATTTATTTCAAGATAGGAACTTATGATTCTGCAATAGAATGCTTTAACAAATCTGCGTCTCTTGAGACAAGCGATGGCTGTGGCAGTAGCGCGATGCTGCATGTAATATGTTTTTATCGTTTTTTAGGTTATTCTTACTACGCGCTGAATGATTTTCAAAACGCGCTTCTGTGTTACTATAAAATTAATTGTTTGAAAATGTTTGATGCAAATGATGCAATAGATTGGTACAATAGGAGCGTTATCTTGCGAAGACTTAAGCGTGATAACGAATCGGAAGACGCATTTTCCAAAGCGGTAGAGCTTGGTATTCTGAAGATGCATTCAACAAAGTGATAGAGTATTTGTAGTTCACCATCCGAATGCAATATTATGGGTACAGATAATCGGGAAATGGTAGTGGTGCCGCCCAAGACACTCGGACCCTAAATGTCGTGTGGATGCGGTAAGGTGTTTGACCTTCGAGCAGATCTGAGGGACCTCCGAGTAGCCACTCCCTTGCTACCACAGGCGTTGCCAAGGCCAAGAAGCTTAGGGTATACGAGCCGATCCCTGCTCCGAGCAGTACGTGTAACCAGCATGATTCATCTCTCTTTTTCTGTCTATTGCTTGCCAGGTCCTAAACCGCTTCTGCCTATCTGATCATTCCGAAGCACTATAAGTTCAATTGTCAACATTCGACTGATCTCGATTAATCGCTATCGGCTATGGTATGAAATCCAGAGCGCCACCCTAGCCTTTCGAGGTCAAAATCTTATTTATAAAAATATCATTGACTCCGATTCTGGCCGGGAAAAGCAGTTTTATTCAAGTGCGTGCAACTCACTTTCTTATGTGCCCGATGCAAAAGAACCGCCACATAAGAAAGCTGGCATGGTAATAGTGCCACCTCCTGCCTCCGCCCAAAAGTTTATCGTGATAGAACTAAGATGTGCGTCACAGGAGGGATAACAACAAATATGGTCATGAAAATTTTGTCTTTGGTATTCATGATACTCCTGGTAATGCTATTTTCAGGAGTTGTGAGTGGCATTGATAATAGTGCGGCGGCTTCTTTGTTGGATAGAATAGCTCTTGGTGAAGGGACTACTGACGCGGCTGCCCAAGGACATGGTTTAGCTAGTGCTTATGAAATTACTTACGCCTATGGTGAATATGTCCCAGAAGATTCTAAACCACTAACTGAAATGACTATTGGTGAAGTCAAACAGTTGCAACATCAAATGCTTTCTAACCAAGCGGGTAACAAATTACAATCATCCGCAGTAGGTAAATATCAATTAATCAGGGCAACATTAGTGGAACAACAGAAAGAACTTGGACTTTCTGATGATATTAAATTTGATGCTGCAACGCAAGAGTTATTTGGTCTATCTCTATTAGAAAAAAGAGGTTATAGAGAGTGGACCGAAGGCAAAATCTCAGACTATCAATTTCAAAAGAATCTGGCTAAAGAATGGGCTTCTGTTGCAGACCCCGATACAGGGAAGTCACATTATGGACAAGGCGTAGGTACTACAGACGCGCAAATTAAAGAAGCAATGGCACAAACAAAGAGCTTATTGGGTATTCAGCAGAAAGAGCAAAAACAGATGATCACCTTGACCCTCTACATCCATGATGGAAGTGCAAGTGGACCTGTCATTTCGGGTGCTCAAGTCACAGGCCAAGATGGATCAGGCGCTAGCTTCCAGCAGACTACTGATAGTAATGGTTGTGTTATAATCATAGGAGAATCAGGGACCTGGTCGTTTGCAGCTTCTGCAGACGGATACGAGGCCAATAGCTGGTCACAGCCGATAGCTTATACCGACACCAAGGATGCGTTCCTGACGTATTCTGTAGCTTCAAGCACAGGCTCTAAAAGCAGCGGATTTGTCGATCCGGGCGTTGCGGCTCTGATGCAACAAGTAGCTTCCGGAGGCAAAGTAGAATCCATCCAAGAAAGCGCATCTTCGACTTCAGCAGTTGGCCAACCGGAACATGTCGCCCCAACGACATGGAACTCTGAAAGCGGCGTGGTTGGCAAGTGGAGATTCAGTTATCAGAATTGCAAATGCTCCCCCGACGAAATCGCACAGGGATGCAGTTGCGATCCTTTTGAAATTACATTCAATGAGGATGGAACTTGCATTTTCGGGGATGGGAGTACTGGAAAATGGGTGCAATATGGAGATACAGTTCGATTTATAGATGACAGCAGTTTTGTAGAAGGGAAAACCTGTCCATGCATCATGGAAGGAACAATAAATTCTGATACCATGATTTTCGACAAATCCTATTGTCCATGCGATATGTACCAGCCACAAAACATTATGGATACAACAGGTCTGAGTTCCCATGAGGCCGAAGCTACTTCGATTGGGCATAGGGACGGCACATGAGTGATTTGATCACACTACATTCAAAGCTAACTTTGCCAATGCTAAAGAGCCAATGATGTTGAAGGCTGATACTTGTTCCAGCAGTGTGTATAACCCGTAAATCATCCTTTCCTTTTTCGATATCCATTAAACCGCAAAACATTATTATAAGCATACTTTCCAACTCAACCCCTCTGATGGCGCGCGCCGGATTGTGGATTTTCTTCGTCATTTCACTGATAGCGAAAAACTGCGATCGGCTGATTGTAAACCGGATTGTACTAAACGTATGGGAACGGGTAGTTAGGCAGAAGCGATTTTAGGCCAATTGAGTGGAAGACACGCAGCAGTACATACAACTTGCATCCCAAAAAGTTCTAGTACATTTTTTTAGAAACCGCAAAAAGTGTCACAGAACTAAATCAGAATTGCTAAGCATCGAGCCTTTGCTTGAAACGAGCAGACCCCGCATCTTACGTGATGGGGGCATAAATGGAGCCAAGGGCCTGGCCAGTCTTCAAGCCCCACCACTCCGACTTAATTGCCTCTCTCCTCCTTCTGGCTGGCATTCCGGAAGTAAGAAAGACGAGTTAGGCTATAAGTCTTTCTTTAGGAAAGCCAAGGATGAATGAAATCGTATGCAATAGCACTCAAGAAAGCGTTTGATTATTAGGAGGGAGGCAAAAGTCATCTGGATGTAGGAGGGAAAAATGGCCATCGACCTTTGCCAACACATCGTACGTCATTTGTCGATATAAGCCTTTCGCTCCATAAGAACCAACGCCAGTAGCTTAAGAGCAATCCGAAAACAGCAATAATCGAGGTCTCAGGCAGGCCAGCGCCGATCCACAGCGCCCTAATAGGCTGGAGCCAAACACCGTAGTGATGGCCTGACTCTGCCCGAAGCTCGACATTAAGCCGGGTTTGGAGGCGGCACGAGCACTGGAATCGAACACAGCGTCCGTCTTACGGGAACCCTTTTCTCATGGGCCTCATGCTCGCCCTTTCGCCTTCGGCTTATTGCCGCACCACGCCCCGACCGTGTATTAGCGCGAGATCTCCAGCAGATTACTGCGCTTTTCACAGCGCGCAACTTTTTCAGCCTGCCGAAGTATCAGCCTCACAGGCTCCAAACCCGAATGCAATGCCACGAAGACATGCATCTCCTGTACCAAGGGGATCTTAATCGGCCAGCCCTAGGAGCTACCGCGTGCTGCCCCACGGAGGAGCAAACACCTCAATCGCCTTGTCATCAGAGCATCATCGGATACGTTAAGCCCACGGCACACCCGCCACCCTATATGGCATGAAGCGGCAAACTATCCATATAATCGTTATAGATACTTGTAGTTGGCGGTCGAGCGCCTTCGGATGGGAGAAACGACCAGAATAAAATAGAATGGGTGGGTGAAAGCCAGATGCTTAATCCAGCTCTAAGCAGTAACCTTGCTCTTGGCGATGTACTTGATCAGCTCCGGGCTGATCCTGGCCCTCTTCTGAACCTGAGCAGTTACGTCATCGAGGGTTGCGCCCCTGGCGGCCAGGGAGCTTATCTCATTCAGTACGGTTTCGTCCACAGTGTAGTACTCGTCCAGGTCCTTTCTGTGGCCCCACACGTCGCCTTCCAGCATCTCAATTCCCTGCATCTCCATAAATACCTGGATGGCGTTGGACAGGGTCTTGTGATAGGATGGCGGCACCTGAATCATTCTCAGCCGCGGGCATCTCTGCATCAGATTGAGGAAGTCTACATTGTTGGCTCTGAAGGCCAGATGAACAGTCTTCTCATTGGGATTTAAATTGGGAATTTCGGTCCTTGCGCTGATTACTCTAAGTCTCATTTTAGCACTCCAGGCAGTAAAACGCTTAGATAATATTA
>Ga0209340_1001789_pt1 | contig 14046 bp, 9 predicted proteins | sample EPASupsiteSAE323_FD_187266 | JGI IMG/M metagenome (GOLD analysis project Ga0209340, IMG submission 187266) | Bioremediated contaminated groundwater from EPA Superfund site, New Mexico - Sample SAE3-23 (SPAdes) (version 2) | ecosystem: Environmental > Aquatic > Deep subsurface > Groundwater >... | reverse complement strand
GGAGACTCCTGAACCCATTCCGAACTCAGAAGATAAGCCTGTCCGCGTTTTGCACTGTACTCAGGTGCGCGAGCCCTCGGGAACTGTAGATCGCTGCCATGCTCACCTAACTTCTCTTTTCGCAAAGGTTAAAACAATGGCTCCGTAATTACTATCATTGGCTCTTCTCTACTCTGTGAGCTTTGTGCTGGGCGCGTCGTTAGCCACTGGGGGCAGCCGGTTACAGACTGCCACCACAGAGTCACAGAGCACATGGAGGACTCAAATATTCTATTACCCACTCGAAATAGCAAGGAACCCTTGAATTCGACGCAGTCCGCGCCTACTACGTTGTTGCCCAATCCAGGTTCGACTTTAGACGGTTAACGATTGCCACGAGATTGCCCTTAAGGTAGATATAGTTGATCTGAGCGGCGCGAAAATAATGAACGGGGTGCGATTCATCCCATCCCCTGAAGGAGATGGGTCTTCTCTACCCCTTTACCCCAACGTTATAAAAAATTAGCTTTAGGCGCTAACCAACTCTGCTACTTTATTCTCAATCCACCTGGCAATATTTGGGTGTGCATCAAGGCTCTCTGCATAACCGTAGAAACCCTTTCCATTGTATGTATAATTTAGCCCTTCCAACCTCTTGGCGATCAAATCATCAAGATATTTCGTTCCCATGCTGTTGACAGAAATCACGATGACCGATCCATTTTGAGCTGCTTGTACCGTTTCTCTTATATTCGGGCTTCCCTGATACTCCGTAAAGCCGAATGCTACATCCTTGAACTCTGAGTTTTCCTTTATCTTTTCTACCAGGGACTTAGCTTGCAGTTCGCTCTCTTCAAAACAGGTCGAGCTACCCCATGGAGCAATGATAAGCGTTTCGGATTCTTCATCTTTGCTGACCTCTCTGGCTCGATCTATGAGCAGTTCGGCAATTAGCATGTGATCATCGATGGGTCCTCTCACTTCAGCCCGAATTCCTGAATGAATAGAGGACGTCATTAAAATCCTAGAGTGGTTGACATTATGCAAAGCTGAATATATCCCTTCTCGGGCTTGCTCATGATCAATGGTGTCTCCTGTGAATAGAGTAACTGCGATTATCCTGCTGACGCCCTGATCAAGCAACCTGGCAATTCCTCCAGGTATGGTCTCCTCTTCAGCGGCATTCTCGGCAAAGGCAACAGCCACCGGCATCTTAAGGTTGACCTGTCCTGCAAGCTTTCTCACAGCTTCAGCCCTCTTGGGATCACTGGAACCATGATCAACGATCAAGACGCCTTCTATGCCATCTCCTATTTCACAACGAACCCTATTCTCGATCCATCTGGCTAGATTAGGATGATATGCGTGAGCTTTTCTCTCATAAATACAATCATAATCTTTCAGCATTGTGGGAATCTGATCCTCAGTTATGGATCCATCTGCAACCATCAATGGAAGTACGATCAATCTTCTCTTCTTATCCTCGGAGGAGTTGCTCATATTGGTTGCATTTAGCATCACCGAATCAACTGTCAGATCCGGATATAGGGTCTTATTGCCATGAATGAAAGCGTACTTGACATCTCCAATTTTGATAGATGGATTAGCCCAATAGCGCAAGTAGGTCTTGATCTCATCAGCGAGCCACCTTTGGCAACAGACTTGAGAATGAAAATTTTCTTCATCATCTGTTCCATGCGATAGGATTACCACGGTTTCGTTGCTCGGATCCTCGCTTAATCGAGCGATCTGATCAACTATGGAATATGCCACAAGTGGATGATCATCAAGAGCCCTGGTCATGGTGATATTGGCAGTGGTGTCCACCTGAGTTAGATTTTCACCGAAAGAGAGCGAATCATTCAATCTAAGAATATATTCGATCTCCTGAATATGGTTGCTAAATGATGATATGAATAACGGCACTGCAATTATCTCATTGACTCCCTGGGATTCAAGCCGATCCACGGCATTGCAGATGCTCTGCTCAGGCACAAATTCGAGAAATCCCAACTCAACCGGATAGGGCAGGGATACATTTGATACAGTCTTTCTAACCTGCTCGCACCAGATATCTTCATCGCTGCCATGAGCTACCACCAGTACTCCAAGTTTTTCGCCCCCCTTCTCAAAATTTTCAATTCCATTCGTACCTGCTTCTTCTGCCCTCACTGACCCGCTTGCTGCCAGAATTAAAACAAAAATTATTGCAAATGATCCGAACATTTTCATGTGCTAACTCTCCTAAAATTTTAAAAATATTAAATTGAATCATTCTTTGCGCTGATTTCATTTGCAGCATTGCTTACAGCCTGGTAAACTGTGTCCATGAGTGGATCGTCAAGCAGCTTCTCGGTGTTCACCCATCTTCCATTCCATTCAGCGAGAGTGATCACGTCATTTGAAGCATTTTTGGCTGATGCGACAAAGGCCCCGATCATCTTTGCCTCGGCTCCATAGGCATTTGCCACTGTTTCGGCATTGGTTCCCTCGGCTGCCATGGTCGGATACCACATCTCATATGAGGGATTGTCCATCAGTATATCAAAGCACAGCTTACCATATCTCATATGCCAATGGGCGAGCCCGGCTTCATCATGAACCTTGGTGGCGATCACATGCTTGTATTCCGAGCAGCCGCTCAGATCCGATCGCAGATTAAACATATTCCATTCAAGCGGATATCCCTGAAAATCAACGGTCTTTGATCCCACATAGTCATATTCGCCTTTGCATTTGATGGAGCCATCCGGATTGTAGAATGTGATGTTGCTCCCTGTGATCTCAATATCGCCAAAGTCAGTCTTCTGCATGGCATAAAAGAAGCTGCTTGCATCATCAACTGAAAAATTGCCGCTTTCAGCGGATGCCATAGCAGGGGCTATGACCAGCACGAAGGCCATGATAGCATAAATGCTTGAACCTCTAAACGAATTCATTTTCGAACCTCTCTATTTGACCAGATGCAACTGCATCTGCAAAATGATATTAGTATGTTAGGTATATTTACAATTATTCCTAATGCTATTAGAATAATCATCAAAATACTAATATGAAGAATGCCTGAGGTTGCGATTCGGCGTTAGAGCTTGCTTATTATCGTCGGGAATAAAAATGCGATAGGATTGATTTAAAAAGCTATGAAAGCGCTGCGTCATGCAGGTCCGTCTCGCTGCTAGAGAGATAGCGGTCCGCCCTGTAGATCGCAAATTTTTCTCCCTTTTTATCGATGAGCGAGTTGTATTCTGCAGGAAGGAGCGGAATAATAGTCCAGCTTCTTATAATAACTCTCTCCCGAGCTATGCGAAGCATGTCCTCTAAGAATCTTTTAATCCTGGATCGAATCTCTCCGCTCTCACGAAAGGGCCTCAATGGCGGATTGAATGTGACGACGTAGCGAAAGCTCTTCGGAGGATAATCTAATCTGGAGATGTCGGCCAGGCAAGCTGGTATTCCTCTTTCCTCAAGACAGCGGATAATTTTAGGGGAATTATCATGCCCGTGAACATTATCATAGATGCAGCCAAGCGAATATGGGCCGCATGCCACATCTAGGATGCTTCCTTCGAGATCTATCTCCATCTGTTCTAGATAATTTCTGAATCTGATTTCGGTTGCCAATCTACAGCAGGAACAATCCATCATCGTTAAATACACCTCTAAGTCATTGTGCTATTGATTGCAGTATGCTTCGCGCTTCTTCGATTAAGGTACATCTATAGCAAAGTCCAAAAGACGGAGGGAGCTTTGAAGAGAAGGAAACTGATGGCCAGCATTCCATCCGTTCTTTTGGGCTCTGATATGCTTGATATCTCTCATTAGGTAGCAATAGCTTGATCCCTAACTATGATTGGTTTTTCTGGAAAATGCAAAAATAATGGCTTGAAAAGATGGCTGTCTTGCTCCTGGCCAGAAGTGCTTCTCGAACGACATGCTCCTATGCGCCTTAAAAGCTTAGATTTGCAGGATTACGGTTCCTCGTTGTTATTTGTGCAAACCAAAGCTCTGGGATTGAACTGTGGAGGAGAAGATGAAAGGGAACCCTGCAAAGACCCTTACCTCAACCCCAATTATTCGATCCAGCATCTGTTTGCTATTGCCTCTCCTCGATCCATCCCTCTACCTCAAGATAGATATTCCGAAGCTCTTCTTTCATCTTATCTGAGGCCTGCCACATCCCTCGTTCCACTGCTTCAAGCAGCCGCTCGGTGATGTTTTGCAGGGCATCCGGGTTGACATCCTTGAGCCACTCCTGCATATCTTTGTCCAGAGCATACTTTTTTGCCAGCTCCTCATACATCCAATCCTCCAAAACCTCGGCTGTTGCGTCCCAGCCAAAGGCTATGTCCACCATCCGAGAGATATCCCCGGCTCCCTTGTAGCCATGACGCTGCATGCTCTTGATCCATTTTGGGTTGAGAATGCGGGCACGAAAGATGTGTTTTGTCTCCTCAACAGTGCTCCTCGTCTTCACCCGATCCGGGTCAGAGCTGTCGCCGCAGTATGACTGCGGCAGCTCGCCCTTGAGGGCTTTGACGGCTGCGATCATGCCACCGTGATAGGAGTAGAAGTCATCTCCATCCAGCATGTCGTACTCACGAGTGTCTTCGTTCTTGACAGTCAGGTCGAGCTGGCTCAAACGCTTGCGAAATTCATCTGGCACAGTCGCACCGAAGTTCTTCCTGCCATAGGCATAACCTCCCCATTTGACATATATTTCAGCCAGGTCTTTTTCATCTTTCCAGTTCTTTGAGTCTATTGCATCTGAGACACCTGCACCATAAGCCCCGGGCCGGCAGCCGAAGATGCGATAGCTCGCCTCAATCCTCGCCTGATCTCGATCGATTCCTGCAGCAGTTTTCTCAGAGATATCCGCAGATATGTGCTTGGCCAGGAAGTTCAGCTCATGAGGCTCTTTGAGTCCAGAAACCAGCTCTACAGCTTTATCAATCAGGTGCACTATATTCGGAAAGGCATCCCGGAAAAATCCGCTGATGCGCAACATCACATCAACTCGGGGACGCCCTAGCTCATCCATTGGTATGATCTCAATGCCTGTGACTCTGCCGCTCTTCTCCTCCCAGATTGGTCGAACGCCCATGAGGCACAGTATCTCGGCAATATCATCGCCCTTGGTGCGCATGGTGGGGCTGCCCCAAACCACAATTCCCAGCGACTCCGGATAGCGGCCCTCATCAGAAAGATATCGTTTGAGAAGAGCGTCTGCCTGGGCCACTCCTACCTTCCAGGCAGCCTGAGACGGTATCGCCTGGGGGTCTATGGAATAAAAGTTCCTTCCCGTGGGCAGGATATCGGCCATGCCTCTCGTGGGCGCTCCTGATGGGCCGGGAGAGACGAATCCACCATCTGCAGCGCATAAAACGCTTGTAAGCTCATCTGTTGTTGCTTTTATGCTGGGGGCAAGAGTGGATGAGATGAACTCGAGCACCTTTTCAACCTTGTGGCTTTTCCTTTCCAGGATATCATCTTCCAATGCTGCAATCGTATCTTTTGAAAAGCCCTGCTCGTGAAGCCCAGCAACCAGTCGGAGACTCAGGGCATTCAACTCCTCTATTGCCTGGCCGCAGGTCCTCGATCCCTCCAAGATCCGTCCGCGATTGGCCAGGAGATAATCATAATCATAACCCATGACCTCTGCCAACGTTTGCCTGAGCGACGGTATGCTTCCGTTGGAGAGCCTTGTGAGTGAAACCAGAAACTCATCCAGGCGCGAGCCCTCAGGCGGCTCACCCAGGATATGGAGCCCATCTCTGATCTGGGTGTCTGCCGTCTCATGAATATACTCGTGAAGCTTCTCGAGAAATTTATCGAAATCCGATAGCGCTTCCGTCTCTGTCATCTCAAGATCATGGTCCAGCTTTGCCTCACAGACCTTCTCCCAGATCATCTTCTTCTGAGTCGGAAGCTTTGCCTGATCCTGTAGTGCTTGCTGATAGTAGTCGTTTATCATCACCTCAATGCTGGCCAGCTCATCATAAGCATCGGCATTGTGCATTACAGGAACCAGGTGATCGATGATACAGCAGTAGCTCCTTCTTTTTGCCTGAGTTCCTTCTCCGGGATTGTTGATGATATATGGGTAAATGTTTGGCAGATCGGAAATGGCAATGTCCGGAAAGCAGCTATTCGATAGGCCTACGGACTTTCCGGGAAGCCACTCAAGAGAGCCGTGTTTTCCGATGTGCATGACCAGATTAGCGCCGAAGACATCTCGAATCCAGCGATAGTAGGCGTAGTAGTGGTGCGGAATGGGATGGTCTGGGCTGTGATAAATGGCAGCGGGGTCTTCAAGAAATCCGCGTGGAGGCTGAAGGCCGATGAATAGGTTGCCATTGATGAATCCGGGGATTATCAGATTATTCTTGTGAACAAAGAGCTCTCCTGGCGGCTTTCCCCAGGCAGAGATCATCTTATCTTGCACTACGACAGGCAGATCGCCGAACCATTTCATGTAAGTCTCTTCTGAGACTGAGTCTGTTGCCCTTCTGGCCAGCTCCTCCGGGCTTTTCCAGCGTCGATCGAGGGTCAAACGGCTCTTCACGTCCTCGATCAGGGCCTGGCCGCTATCAGGCATTCTCTCAATTGCGTATCCCGCGTCCCGCATGCTCTTCATTATGTTCAGAACTGAAACCGGAGAGTCCAGGCCGAAGGCAGTACCGATGCGATCGTCTCTAGGAGGATAGTTATGAAAGATTATTGCCACCTTCTTTTGGGAATTGGGGATGTGCCGGAGCCTTGCCCAGTTCAAGCTCAGGCGAACGATCTTGTTGATCCGTTCTGGGAGTGGCTCAAATCTGATTATTTTTGCGCCCGTCAATGGATCGGCGTCCGTTCTCTCTCTGGCGGCTACCGGAACTGTGATCAGCATTCCGTCAAATTCGGGCATTGCAATTCCCATGGAGATATCAAGGCTGTTGCAGCCCTGCAGAGATGTTTTCCACTCTGAAGATGTGTTGTAGGTCACAATGGCTTTTAGGACCGGGACATTCAGCCTCTTGAGAATCCAATCTTCAGATCTTGCAGCGGCTTCCTCTACCGAGCTTTGTCCATTGCCTTCCCAGGGCTTGATTGAGAGCGAGAACATGAGGGTGCTGATCAGAACATCTATGATGGGCTTGCCGTTCCTCATGAAGAAATTCTCGATAACCCATTCTGCGCCCATAGTCTTTCTTTCCACGTCTTTGTGGGAGTTAAGAAACACAGGTATGACGTTTGCACCCGCTCGCTCTATCTCCTCAATCAGCCTGTCTATGAAGAGGATGTTTCCGGCCTGCCAGAGGCTTTGGTAAAACCACAGGCCAACCGTGGGTCTGCCTGCAACGTATTTGCTGGCTAAATACTCATCTGTTGCCGGGACATGATCGAAGTCCGGGTGGTAGATGCCCTCCCAGATAGGCTTTTTAGGCAGGGAAAAGGCATGATCTGTTCCGAGAAACCGATTGGCAAGATAGAGGATCAGGTTATAGAAGTTCTGCTTTCCTCCGTAATTCAAATACAGGGATATCTTTTGATAGACCTCCTCGTCTACATTGGACAGCATGATGAGTTCGATCTCAGGTTCATTTGAGGCAGCCTTAGCAAAGACCTGGGCATCTCCTCTTTTTATGCTGCTGATCAGGTCGTCAAAGCATGGAAGGCTCTTTTTTCCGCCGTGCAGATTAAATATGACCAGATGGCTGCCCTGAGCAATTCGCTCAAACTCTTCCAGTCGGTCTGAGTCCAACATGTCCTCACCAGATCTGATAACTACTTCAGCAATATTTTCATGTTGTTTGCTCAGGTCCTTGAATGCTGAGATGAGAGGAAAAACGTCGCTTGCTTCCTGGGTTGTGAGATAGGCAATCTTAATTTTCTTCGTATCAATCCATCCTTTTTGTGGCATCTTTTTTTTAGCCATTTCTTTTCAAGCGCCCAATTAACGATTGAGTTAACGAAACATTTTTTAAGTTAATGATAGTTAATTTGATTAAATAAAGCTTTCGAGAGACCATATGGATCTTGCTACAATATGAGAAGAATAGACGAAAAGATAGTAATAGCTGATAGACTCTAGATGACAAATACATGAGTGCTCAATATGGATGAATCAATGCTTATAAATTATGGAGATAATTTTAAAAAATTATCGTACAAAGGACCAAAGGTCGCCCTCATTCATGCCTCTATTTCCTGGAACGAGAAAGATAAGAACATATCCAAACTATTATCATTAAACGATAGAGCAGCAAGAAACGGTTCTCGATTCATCGTAAATACAGAGCTTGCCACAACAGGCTACGCCTTCGAAAGCAGAAGAGAAATCGCTCCACTTACCGAGTCCATACCAGGACCTACGACTGTTGCTTTCGGCGAGGTCTCCCGGAAATATGGCTGCTACATCTGCATAGGTTTGCCTGAGAGAGACGAGCGGACCGGAATATTCTATAATTCCGCCGTGCTGATCGGGCCGAATGGCGGCGTTCTGGCTCGTTACCGCAAGGCATCTCCGGCCTTCAAGGAGAATCTATGGGCAGCAAAAGGCAATCTTCCAGTGCCGGTAGTGGAGACAGAGTTTGGCGCTCTCGGGCTTATCATCTGTGCCGACTCGTATTCCTACAGACAGGCGCGAATTGCCGCATTGAAAGGAGCAAAGATCTTGCTTGTGCCTGCCAACTGGCCTCCTGAGCATCACAACCCTGAGAAATTTTGGAGGGCAAGAGCGCTGGAAAACGGCATGTACCTACTGGCCTGCAACAGGACTGGAGTCGATAGAGTCATGGACTGCAACCATGCTGAGTCATTCATCATCGATCCCCAGGGCCAGAAAATAAAACAGGTCAGTTCTTTAGATGACATCATCATCTATAGCGAATTGCTCACTTCAGGTGAAACGACTGGGAAGAAACCACAGAATTCCTTGTGCTTCAGGCGGCCTCAATGCTACGGAAACATAACTTTGGATCCGTACTCTTACATCAATCTGGAGCTGCTTCTCGGTTTGCCGCGAACTGCCGATTTTGCTGCCGCTACCCTTCAGTATCGCTCGAAGTCCTCAGACCCGACCGCCAATGTATCGAATATCAATGTACCGAATATGCTGCGGCTGATCGATGATGCTGCAATTAAGGCTGCAGAGCAGGGGCAAAAGATTGATCTCGCGGTTTATCCGGAACTCTCCGCTTCAGGCCCCATTTTTGATTCTGAGGAGGCCGGGAGGCTTTCTGATACGATACCTGGGACGATCACAGACCTATTTGTCGAAAAAGCGAAAGAGATGGATATCTTTATAGTCTTGGGCATGGCGGAGCGAGATGGAAAGGATGATAGTGCTTTTTACAACAGCAGCGTCCTCGTCGGTCCAGATGGAATCATAGGCACGTACAGGAAGGTCCATCTCAGATCGTTTGAACGGAATTGGGCCCTTCCGGGCAACGGTGGTTTTGCTGCATTTGACCTTCCCTTTGCCAGGATTGGCATGCTCATCGGATATGATCTGATGTTTCCGGAGTCCTCAGACTCTCTGGCAAAGCTTGGCTGTGACATGCTCTGTGTGCCTGCTATTTGGGAGAACGTCGGCAGCAAGTTTGTCTGGGAGGCGAGACTGGCAGAGCAAATGCACCTTGCCATTGCCAACCAGTGGGGCAATTTTAAGAGCATCAACGCCCTCGGCGAGAGCTTTCTGTGCAATTATTCCAGATGTCCCGAAAAGATTTCCAGGATCTGGTCTCCGTTTGAGGGAGATGCTTTTAAAATAATGAGGTTTAACACTAAGGACGCCAGGGAAAAGAGGTTTCTGGAGAACATAGATTATAATGTGTTGCTGGATTTAACGAATCATGAAATATCCTGAAAATGCAAAAGAGGATGCAGAAAATATGATACTTGCAGAATTCTATGGCGGCATAGAAATTAACCGCGAGGAGAAGATTGTTTATGCCCGGCTAATAGCTGCACACCGGGTTCTATCCACCTGTCGCAGCACTACCGGAGGACTGCATGACGATCTCTTGTATATCTACAACCATCAATCTTGTGAGCCGAAGGGAGATCATATGAATTCAAGGATGCACAAGGTGATAGACAGACCGGATGAATACAAGAAGGATGTCTCTGATCGCTATGGTCTTCCTTCCCAGAAATGCGCAACGCTTGGGACCGCGGCCAACATGAACAATGCAGCCATTTGCCACGAGAGATTTTGCGATCTTGAGGTAGTCGCCGTCTGCACTGGAGGAGTTGAGGGAAATGCAGGTCGTGCTGGTGACCCTGCATCTTATTACGAGCCTCAAAAGGAAAAAGACAATGAATGTTCGGCCACCAGCCAGCAATGTGTCCCAAGAGAGGGCACGATAAACGCCATGATATTCATTAACCGGGAATTGACCCCGGGCGCAATGGTCACTGCCGTCATAACTGCGACCGAAGCCAAGACCGCCGCCCTTCAGGAGCTGGAAGTCCCATCTCGCTACTCCGATGGGCTTGCCACTGGCACAGGAACCGACCAGATAGCTGTGGCGTCGAAGCTCGGTGGCGAGGCAATATCTTATGCAGGCAAACATTCGAAGGTTGGGGAGCTTATCGGGCGCACTATGCACGATGCCGTCAAGAAGACCCTGGCTCTTCAAAACGGGCTGACGTCTGCCGGCCAATGCTCTTCTTTTGCCCATCTGGAGCGCCTCGGAATCACCGAGCAGGTATTGTGTCACGGAATTGGCGAATTTCTGTCCAAGGACAATGCCGATATCCTCGAAAAGAACTTCTCAAATATCATCAATGATCCCCTCACCGTTGCGGCTGTAGCTGCACTGATGCATCTGCGCGACAAGTTCCTCTGGGGCATACTCCCAGATAGCTGTATTCCTGAGGTCTTGGCAGCCTACGGAGCGCAAATATCCGCAGCAGTATCAGGAAAGAGCAATAGGAGCTGTGCCTACATGCAGATGCTGTCAGCTTTGAAGATGTCCCTTGAAAAGCATGCATTCCTGAAGTTCGTCTGCCAGGCGTTCGCCCTGGGATTTTCAGAGAAATGGAGCTATCTGGAAAGCCAGGCCTGAAAAAGGCCGGGCCTTCTTGATGCAAAGCCACAGAATGAGCATCATATCCAGTGAGGCTCAGGATCTTATTTTTTTCTCAATCAGATCACAGAATCATCAACCTTGGGCCATAATTCATACATTTTAACTATAATAATTTTGGAACGTTTGGCTTGGTTCGACCAGCCTAATGCTTAAATACAAGTTGATTTGTTTTAAAACTAATTGTTTTGATCTAATAGGATGATATCATGATAACGAAAATGATTTGGGTCCTGCTAAGCCTCAGCATACTTGTCGTGGCGGCAAGTGCTGAGAAGGTAACAGTTGTTGATTCCACAGGGCGCTCGGTGGATGTGGAGGCTCCGGTTCAGAGGGTGGTTTCGCTGGGGACTGGTGTTGCAGAATATATCTATGCTCTTGATGGTGGAAATTGCCTTGTAGGCCGGGATTCTTATTCTCATTTCCCGCCAGCTCTTGAGAATGTGACCCTCGCGGGCAAGAGCTCCTATGCTCCTGATCTGGAACTCATAATGGAGCTAGATCCAGATCTTGTGATAGCCGATACCATGCTTTCTGATGATGACCTGCATGAGCTCGAGGGTGCGGATATTCCGGTAATTATCGAATCACTCATAGATCCCACTAAAGACATACAGGTGATGGAAAAAATCAACGGTCTCATCGGAAATGAAGAGAGAGGCCGAAAGCTCATCGAGTTCGTAAAAAAATATCAGGATTTGATCCAAGAGCGCACTTCTGACCTCAAGACAGAGGAAAAGCCGAAGGTATTCTTCGAATGGGCTGGAAAGGAATACTACACAGTCTCTCAAGGCAATCCATCTGATACATTAATTCGCCTTGCGGGGGGAAACAACATAGCAAAGGATCTTGGAAATAGTTCTCACACTTATCCCACGGTAAGCCCAGAATGGGTGCTCGAAATGGACCCTGATGTGATTATCCAGCAGAGGTCGAGCGATAAGATATTTACAGATGATGAACTGATGAAGCTGAGAGAAACGCTATTATCTCGCCCCGAGCTTTCAGATGTTTCCGCTGTCAAAGACGGGCGAACATATGTGATGTCCAGTGAGATCAGATATGGACTTCGCTCGGTAATCAGCGAGCTGTACATGGCCAAATGGTTCCATCCGGATATCTTTTCCGACCTGGATCCCGAGGCAGTTCATAAAGAGATGATCAAGGAATTCTACGGAATTGAACTGGAGGGGGCTTATGCCTATCCCTCCAGCTCTCAAAGCTAAAGGACTACCCTGTGGTGGGCCAGGAAGACATCATAAAATGCAACCTGGAACTCACCCTTTTATCGGCGTTGCGTACCTGGCAAAATGGTTCTACTCGGAACTCTTCTAGGACCTGAATCCAAAATCATTTACCGAAGGAGAGCTAGATGAGCAATTTGATTGATTATGCACTTCCGCACTTCCCGGGCCCGGACTTCGAGACGTGTGAGCAGGGCATATTTGCATAAATCGATTAATAGGATCTCTTTTGCCTAAGCTCCGACGTCTCTGCGGCAGCGGACGATTTTTCGAGAACCTCATCCTGCAGTTCGTATGGTTCCAGGCGATTCAGAAGCTCCTTCTCATAGATATCTGGATCTGCAAAGGTCCTGCCAATGATCGGGACGTCTTGATTTCGTTGCTCGTTCGGGTCTGGGCAGTTCAGAAGTTCCCTTTCGTGAGTTATCGCATACAATGCAAAGGTATCGGGATCAACAAAGGTCCGGCCAACGACCGAGGCGTTCTCAAAGGGATCGGATCGCATCAGAGTCAAAGGTATCTTATTTTTGAGAGAATAGGTGTACCTTACCTCTTGAAGGTTTTCTTGCCAGTGCATACCAGGGGGACGAGATGAGCTATATGCTATAGCAACTGTCCAACAATCTTCATTCATATCGAGGAATACCATAGGGATAAGGAAACGGTAGTCTTTTCCGATCATCACCTCATCTTCAAACTTTTTCACCGCTTGTCTGGTTGCCGGCTTCGGATTGAATCCAATAAATCTTGACATATTTTAACCTTTATTTCCTGATATATTATCGGCCCAGAGGTTTCCTGTCTCTGGACGAATGTAATTCTCAGATCTAGCAGAGCGCTCCTAATATTTGTGAAACTGCGGCGGCGCACTCCGCAGCATAGCTGAGTGGTATTCGATAAAAATAAAAAGCAAGGAGGTCATCTGACGGAAACTTGCATTTTATCTGTTCATTTCTCCACCTGTATTCACAGTCTGAATCATGGAATCGATCGGATATCCCATGGCTCTGGAAAAGTTGAACAGCTGCATAGCAAGCTTGGTGAACTCCTGGCCCAGCGACTGCGCGATCAACGGCTGCGCCCCGCTGGTGATGTCCATCTCAATCTCTATGTCGCCCTCCAGGGTGAATCCCTCCAGGCTATGAACCAGGTAATTGGATAACGCTTCGTTTATGTCTTTCATTTTTAGGGAACTTATCTGATCTGCCATTTTGCATCCTCCTCTGTTGACCATTTCGGCTTCTAATTTGGAGATGGAAGTGAGAACAATACTTGCGTTTTGCCCCTATCTCCTGATCCAAATGGACGCGTTGAAATTTTGCTCCATAATTTTTAAGTTAATACAAATTAACTTTATTTAAAGCTTGTGCTATATCTACTTCAGAAAGTGACTTGATCAGCTATTAATGGGGGCTGTACAGCATTCAAGCCCTTGCTTTTCTGGAGCAGGTCTTCTGCTTGCTTCTTCTTACTTACTGAATTTTTAAATTTGTTAATATTTTTATCAAACTGCGTGCGGCTGCCTCCCCCCTAAAGGATGGAGTATGTTTCGGGCCTAGCGCCTTGTTTTTTCCAGAATTTGGATCTCATTGAGTCCTCGTTTCCAAGAAACGGTTTCTCGTTACTGTACTTTCCAACTTTTTCATACCTTTATAATATTTGCTAATTTTATTTGGCTAAAAAGTTCGTATTAAAAATTAAAGTTTTTATACTAGGATTATATTCACTCCGCAGGGAGTAGAATGATC
>Ga0209340_1001787_pt1 | contig 14048 bp, 9 predicted proteins | sample EPASupsiteSAE323_FD_187266 | JGI IMG/M metagenome (GOLD analysis project Ga0209340, IMG submission 187266) | Bioremediated contaminated groundwater from EPA Superfund site, New Mexico - Sample SAE3-23 (SPAdes) (version 2) | ecosystem: Environmental > Aquatic > Deep subsurface > Groundwater >... | reverse complement strand
AAATTTTTAAGAAAATATCTGGACATATTTCTATCTCCAAAAGGGATAGGCTTAATAATATTTATAATAACCCTGTTTATGCTGACTTTACTACTATCAAGCCGATATTATTTTTATGACAATCTTATAGAATTTGGCATAAGCAAAACTGATGTAGTAGCAAAAAAAACAATACAGGTTATTGATAAGGAAAAAACTGAACGAAGAAAGCGTGAACTGGCAAATAAGGTTGAACCAACTCTAAGACCTGCACAGGATTCGGTTGATGAATACGTCAGGATGAATCTTGCAGAGTTATTAAATAATATAGAGAATGTTAGAAAATTAAAAAATCAGGATTCTTATAAAAAATCTGCAATAAAGAATTTGCTGAGTGTTTCAGAAAATAATTATGAAAGCGAATCTGCTTTAAATTACCTCTGTAAAAGTTCTAACCGTAATTATTCAATAATAAAGAGTGAAAGCTCAAATACGCTTGAAAAAATACTGGAAAAAGGTGTTTCTGAAGATAATCTTGCGGATAAAGAAAATCAGATAATATACCAGAATATTGACAAAAAACTTTCAAAAATCCAGCACGAAAGCATTATTTTCTTGGTAAAAAAAGTTCTTTTCCCTAATATGGTAATTGACGATATCGCAACCGATATAGCTCGAAATAATGTTATGAATTCGGTTAAACCTATTGTTATAACTTATAAGCCCGGTGAAAAGATAATTTCTACTGGTGATTATGTTTCAAAGAATCAAAAACAAGCCCTTAAACAAGCAGGCTACAATATCTCAAATATCAATTCAACAGGATTATTAGGCATCTTATCACTTGTTGGCATATGTTTATTCACTGTTGCCTATTACTTAAGAACTTTTGAACAAAAATATACAACACCTTCATATCTTTCGCTGATGTCGCTTCTATCCATATCCGTTGTATTATTTGCAATATTTTTACCTCTCAGCTCATCAATTTATTTGCCTGTATATATAATTCCTATTCCTGCTGTTGCGATTCTTATGACTATTTTTACCAATTCAAGGGTTTCTCTTTTATATTCACTTTTGCTTGTAATTATGCTTTCAGTTTCTTTGCAGTATCAGATTGAAGCTATAGCTGTATTTACCATTGGTTCTATTGTTGCAACTTTTACTGCAAGCAAAATAAATTACTATCGAAGAATGGATATGGCAAAAATTGGCTTTAATGTTGGTATTATCCAGATGGTAGTCATTATAAGCATTTATCTTCTTCAATCCAGTGTTCAGGATGTCAGTCTTAAAGTTGAGATTACGGACATAATCTTTGGCTTAATCAATGGTATAGTCAGCGGAATAATAGTTCTTGGTTCACTACCTCTTATTGAAAGCACATTTAAAATTATCACTCCTTACGGTCTTGCTGAACTTGCAGATCACAATCAGGTAATTCTTAAAAGACTTCAATTTGAAGCACCGGGAACTTATCACCACAGTTTAATGGTAAGCAATCTGGCTGAAGCAGCAACAGAAGCAGTTGGAGGAAATCCAGTTCTGGCAAGAGTTGGAGCATTTTATCATGACATAGGAAAGTTAAAAAGACCTCTATTTTTTGTTGAAAATCAGTCATACTTTGGAATAGAAAATCCTCATGAAAAATTGAATCCGAGATTGAGTAAAATGGTTATTACAGCCCATCCAAAAGATGGTCTTGAACTTGCAAAAGAATACAAACTGCCAAATATAATTAATCAGTTTATTGCCCAGCACCACGGTGACGGACTCGCTTCCTATTTTTATAAACAGGCACTTGAAATGGAAGGTTCTGAAAATATTACAGAAGAACAATTTAGATATACGTGTCCAAAACCGAATACAAAAGAAGCTGCCGTACTTATGCTTTCTGATGCTGTTGAGTCTGCTACAAGAGCATTAAAGAACCCTGCCCCCGGTGAAATTGAAGAAACTATTGATAAAATAATTCAGGAAAGACTTCTTGACGGTCAGTTATCAGAAAGCCCCCTGACTCAAAAAGACTTAAAGATTATAGCAGTGACATTTAACCGTATTTTAAGAGGAATGCAGCATCATAGAATTAAATACCACGAAAATATGCTTGAAGAACTCGGACAAAAAACAGGTTTAAATATTCAAATGGCAAATTCAATTAAAAAAATTGAAAAAGATTTCTTAAAAGAAGTTGAAAAAAATGACTAATTGTTACGTTACAGTCTCAAATGAACAGAATGAATTTCCGATAGATGAATTAAAACTTGAAGAAACCGGATCTAAAATGCTTCATTATCTGTTGAGCAAACATCAAATAATGGATTTATCCGAATTAAATGAATATGATTTAGATAATATAACTCTTGAAGCAGATATCCTTATAACAGACGACAAAGAAATCAGGGAATTAAATCTAAAATATAGGAATATAGATAAATCAACGGATGTTTTATCATTTGCTCTTTTTGCAGACAGTCCTGAGAGCAGGATTATCTTTGAAAAAACTATTTCTCTCGGAGATATAGTTATTTCAGCTCAAACTGCCAAAAAGCAGGCTGATGAAAATAATAAAAGTTTTGAGGAAGAAATGATTTTTCTTTTAAGCCATGGCTTGCTTCATCTTCTCGGCTTTGACCATAATAATGATAACGAACTAAACTTTATGCTCAAAATTCAAAGTGAAATGAGGTGATAGTCATCACCTAACTTAAGTTAACAACTAAAGCTTTGAAGCAATTAAGCTTAACTTAAAGTTATCAATCCTTGTTGTCACACTACTTGAAATGATTATATTTGCGGTAAAATAATAATCAATAGAGAAAGAAAAAATGTCTAAATATAAAGCGGGAAATATATTAACAAGTTTTAGTTTTGCCTTCAGGGGTTTAATGCTGGCGCTTAAATCACAGAGAAATTTCAGAGCAGATATAATAATCGGAATAATTGTTCTTATTTCAGCGTTATGGCTGAAAATAACAAGAATTGAGATTGCTATTCTGGTTTTAATTATTGGCTTAACCATGTTTGCTGAATTAGTAAATACGGTTTTAGAATTTATTGTAGATGCATATTTCGGAAATAAGTATTCAATACTTGCAAAAATGGCAAAAGATATTTCCGCATGCGCCGTAATGCTTTGCGCAGGGATATCCGTTATAATCGGAATCCTTATATTCTGGCCCAGAATATTTTAAATTAATTTTTAGCAATTTTTTTCATTTACTGTTTTTATTCAATTGATACTGATTGAATAAAGATAAAGCAACTTTTATGAGTATAAGTGATCAAAATATATATACGAGTAATATTTCATTCGGAATATTAGGGAAATTTCATGGATACAATTTTATGTATAGATTTGAACCGGATTACAATGGAAAAACTCCGGATTTTCAACTTCTAGATTTTTTAGCAAAATATATTCAAAACATTAAAGCAGCCAATATAGCTGATATAGGTGCCGGTAATGGAAGAAATGCTTTTCCTGTAAGTAAGTATGTAAATAGTTTAACTGCCTTTGAACAGTCAAGAGTCGCAAGATCAGTTTTAAAAAATAAAGCTCCGTCAAATAATCTTTTTGTATCAGATAAAGATATAACAAAAGATAACTTCTTTTATCCTGCTAATTTTGATGCAGTATACATGACTCATGTAACACAGCATTTTATTGATAAAGAACTCGTTACTACTTTTCAAAATCTAAAAAATACTATTAAACGAAAAGGGCTATTAGTCTTTGACGCACTTATATGGGATAGCAACCCTAAAAATAGAATTGCCACTATAAGAAATGCCAAAAATGGTAATCAGTCATTTTGCCAAAAAGATTTACTTGAAGTAGCCAGGTCTCAAGGATTTTCTCTGGTTGATACCTGTAATTATGAAGAATCAGGATTATCCAGAGCATTTTATATTGATAAAGGAGTATGGGGCGGCAGTGATAAAAATGACAAAACTAAATATCCTGTTAAATTAAAATGGTTTGTTTTCAGGCTTGATTAAAAATCCTTTACTACTCAATTTTAAATGAAACTGTACAATGTCATTGTATGGTGATAAAATATTTTCGCCTTAACAAAAATTCTTGAGGGTAGTATGAAAGATAGATTAGAAGAGATAAAAAATCAGGCAACAGCAGAAATTAACGATGCCAAAACACTTGAAGAGATCGAAAATATAAAAGTTAAATTTCTGGGTAGAAAAGGGGAATTAAATACAATAAGAAGAGGAATAAAGGACTTGTCTCCTGAAGAAAAGCCTGTAATTGGAGATCTTGCAAATAAAGTTGCAGGCGAAATCGAGATAAAAATAAATGAAAAACATCAAAAGCTTTATAAAATAGAAATTTCAGAAAAACTTGAATCTGAAAAAATTGATATTACACTATCCGGTGTATCCAGACCATATGGAACACAACATCCGTTAACTTTTACAATAAATGAAATTGTATCTATATTTCAGGGTATGGGATTCTCGCTCGTCGAAAATATTAACAGCCCTGAAGTAGAAACAGAATATTATAATTTTGATGCCCTGAATTTTCCGCCAGATCACCCCGCTAAGGATATGCAGGATACTTTTTACACATTAAACGCGCCTAATCTACTTCTTAGAAGCCAAACTTCAAATTCCCAGATAAGAGAAATGGAGAAAAAATCTCCTCCTTTAAGGGTTGTAAGCCCCGGCAGAGTATACAGGTCTGAAGCTGTCAGCAGCAGAAAAAATAACCTTTTTCATCAAGTTGAAGGATTTATGGTAGATAAAGACGTTACTTTCGGTGATTTAAAAGGTATTTTAAACGAATTTACAAGGCAGTTTTTCGGTCAATCAAGGCCAACAAGATTTAGAACAAGCTTTTTCCCGTTCACAGAACCTAGTGTTGAAATTGATGTTCAATGTATCATGTGCCAGGGTAAAGGATGTCGCACCTGTTCCGGCACAGGATGGCTGGAAATCCTGGGAGCAGGGATGATTGATCCAAATGTTCTTAAGAATATAAACATTGACAGCGATACATACAGTGGTTTTGCTTTTGGAATGGGAGTTGAAAGACTTGCCATGCTTAAATACGCAATAAATGACATCAGGCTTTTCTTTAACAATGATGTCAGATTTTTAGAACAGTTTTAGATGCCACCAAAAAATAAAAGGAAGATATAAATGCAGGTTTCATTAGAATGGTTAAGTGATTATGTAGATATAAAAGATCTCTCAGCAGAACAGATTGCTCATGAATTAACTATGAGCGGACTTGAAGTTGAAGAAGTTGAAAAAACCGGTACTGATTTTTCAAATATAGCAGTAGCTGAAATTTTAGAAGTAAACCAGCATCCAAATGCAGATAAACTTCATCTTGTGCAGGTTTTTAACGGGTCAGAAAAAAAAGAAGTTGTCTGCGGCGCAGGAAATATCGCAAAGGGTCAGATAATACCTTACGCTAGTGTCGGTTCTTCCGTTAAGGACCGCAAAACCGGAGAACAGTTTGTTCTCAAGCCTGTTAAAATAAGAGGCATTGAATCTCAGGGTATGCTTTGTTCAGCAGAAGAACTTGGATTAAAAACTTCCGACTTTCAGGAAGATGACGGTATTTTGATCCTTAATAGATTCAAGGAAGATTTAAAACCCGGGCAGGATGTAAAAGAAGTTTTAAATATTAGTGAAGATTCTATTTTACACGTTGCTCCTACCGCAAATCGCGGTGATGAAATGTCAATTACAGGTATTGCTAGAGAAGTAGGTTCAATCTTTAATAGAAGACTCAAATATCCTCATTTTATCGAAATCAATAATCTTGAAATTTCTGATTTTATTGTTGAAATTATAGATGAAGATACCTGCAAATATTATTCTGCCGGTGTTATTGAAGATGTCAAAATTGCTCCTTCTCCTGAATGGATGGCAAGAAGACTTCAGGCTTCAGGTGTCAGAAGCATTAATAATGTTGTTGATATAACCAACTATGTAATGCTTGAATACGGACAGCCTCTGCATGCTTTTGATATGGATAAACTGGGTGAAAAATACCTCTGTGTCAGAAGGGCAAAAGAAGGTGAAAAACTTGTCACCCTTGATAATATAGAAAGAAATTTAAGCAGTGAAACAGTTGTAATTGCAGATAAAAAAGATCCTGTCGGACTTGCAGGATTGATGGGCGGATTTTCTTCTGAAGTTGATGAAAATACAAAAAACATTGTGCTTGAATCAGCCTATTTTACACCTCCGACTAACAGAAGATCCGCAAGAAGTGTCGGACTGAGAACCGAAGCCTGTGCCAGATTTGAAAGAGGAGTTGATATAGAGTCCGTTAAACCTGCCTTACTCAGAGCTATGCAGTTAATGACAGAACTTGCAGGAGCAAAAGTATCAGGAATTGCAGAAACAGGCAATAATAAGTTACCTAATATTGAAATTATATTGAGATTTAATCAGATAAAAAGAATTCTTGGTATTGATATACCCGTTTACAGGTGCATTGAAGTGCTTGAAAATCTTGGATTTGAGCTATTAGGCAGAAATGATTTTTCAGCCAAGTTTTTAGTGCCAAGCTACAGGGCAAATGATGTAACAAGAGAGATCGATCTGATTGAAGAAATAGCAAGAATACATGGTTATGACAAAATTGAGCCGACTCTGCCGAGAAAAACCCAGTCCGCAGAGATTTCTCCTGAAACAAAAACAATAAATAAAATTCATGACTTATTTATAGGTTCAGGCTTCAATGAAATTGTAACTTCTTCTCTTGTAGGGGAACCCCTTTTAAACTGGATTGGTCTTGATTATGAAAAAGATCAGGCTGTGAAAGTTACAAATCCCCAATCTGATGACTATACTATGTTAAGACAGAATCTTATTCCAAGCATTGTTCAAGTTGTAAAATATAACTTTGATCAGGGACAGAAAAATTTCTGGATATATGAAATTGGTAAAACATTCTTCTATAATGGAACAGCCGATGAAAAAAATACCGGAACCGAAGAAAAAAGAGTTATCTGCGGTGCTATGACAGGAAATATCAGTTCCGGCAGATGGCATGAAAATCAGAATATTGATTTTTACACTCTTAAAGGATTTATGGAATCACTCTTAAAAGAATTAAAAATTGACAGCAGGATTGAATATGCCGCTGCTTCTGACATATCTTACTTACATCCCGGAAGAGCTGCTCAAATTAATTTATTGCACAAAAATCCTGTATGTCTTGGATATTTTGGTGAAATTCATCCCGATTTACTCGAAAGATGCAAGTTAAATCAGCCTGTTTACATCTTTGAGATTGATTTAGAAAAGGTTTTGTCTTTTATGACATACTCTGCGCCAAGATATAAGCAATTGCCTTTATATCCATCCGTATACAGAGATACAGCCTTTATTATTTCTCAGGAAGTTTCTCATCAGGATATTGTAAAAGCAATTAAAAAAGCTTCTTCAAATCTGTTTAAGGGTGTAGAGATTTTTGACGTATATCAGGGCAAAAACATTCCTGAAGGCTCAAAAAGTCTTGCTTACAGGATAACTCTTCTGGATCCTGAAGCTACTTTAACTGATGAAAGAGTTGATGCAGAGATAAACAGGATTAAAGAAGGTCTTAAAAAGACATACCCCGATATTAATTTCAGAGAATAAATTATATATAACTTGAACTGCTAATTGAAAATTATTTATCTAGCCGTTCAGTATATATATAATGGGAAGAATTTATAACAAAAACATTTATGCTAAAATACTGGAGTAATTTGGGTAATTTAGGCGGGTCGTTGATATTTTAGTAAATTTGTCGTGGATAGATAAAAAATTTATAAAATTTCTTGCTGTAGGCGGATTAAATACGATCTTTGGGTATTCTGTTTATGCTTTACTTCTTTTTATAGGCATGCATTACTCAATTGCTGTTTTCTTATCCACTGTATTAGGAGTCCTTTTTAACTTCAAAACCACAGGGGGACTGGTATTTAATAATTCAAAAAACAGTCTGATTTTTAAATTCGTCGGAATTTATTGTGTTATATATATTATAAATGTATTTTTTCTTGGAATTTTCAATTCTATAAAGTTTAATATGTTTCTGGCAGGAGCAGTATTAATATTCCCAATGGCATTACTATCATTTATTTTGAATAAAAATCTTGTATTTAAGGGGAAAAAATGAATAAAAAACTTGTAAGCATTGTAACGCCTTGTTTTAATGAAGAAAAAAATGTTGAAGAAGTTTACCTGCAAGTTAAAAGTGCCTTTGAAAAGCTTGATTCATATGAATACGAGCATATTTTTATTGATAATTCATCAAAGGATAAAACCGTACAAATACTAAAAGAAATTGCTCAAAAAGATAAAAATGTTAAAGTTATAGTTAATTCAAGAAACTTTGGACAAATTCGCTCTCCATATCATGCCATGCTTCAGTCCAAAGGAGATGCAATTATCGTAATGGCTTCAGATTTACAGGAACCACCTTCTTTAATACCTGATTTTATTAAAAAATGGGAAGAAGGCTATAAAATAGTTGCCGGTGTAAAAATAAAGAGCAAAGAAACTCCCGGAATGTTTCTTGTCAGAAAGCTATATTATTCTATAATTAGCAAATTATCTGATTCAAATGTAGAATTAATTAAAAATTTCAATGGATTTGGTTTATATGACAGACAAATAATAGAAATATTGAAGCAAATGAATGATCCATTACCTTATATAAGAGGTCTTGTCTGCGAAATAGGATTTGAAAAAGCTATAGTTGAATTTACACAACCAACAAGAAAAAGAGGAATTTCAACGAATAATTTTTACTCTCTCTATGATTATGCAATGCTTGGCATAACAAGTTATTCAAAAATTCCTTTAAGAATAGCTACCATGCTGGGTTTTAGCTTATCAATTTTAAGTATAATAATAGCTTTTGGTTATTTTGTTGCTAAATTATTATTTTGGCAAAGTTTCTCGATGGGTATTGCCCCAATAATAATAGGTCTGTTTTTCTTTTCATCAGTACAATTATTTTTTACGGGTGTTTTAGGAGAATATATCGGAGCTATTTATACTAAAGTCGAGAATAAGCCTCATGTTATTGAAAAAGAAAGAATTAATTTTGGTGATAATCATCACCTAACTTAGGTTAACGACTAAAGCTGGATTATTTTATCTCTTTTCGAAAATATAAATTTCAAAAAGACCTGATTTTTCAATCTTTACAAGTTTTAAATATTTCTTGCCGGTTATTAAAAAATCATTTAATGCTTTTGAATACAGCATGAAAAACATAGATTGCGATTTATAAGGATAAAAAGCGTAAGGATCCTGATATAACTGATACTCAATTTCTTTCCTGCCAAAAATCGCTATATCTTTATCTAATACAATTATAAAATGTCCTGATTTATCAAGTTTTTTAACTATATTGTTTTTTATATATTTATCCAGAGCTTGAGAAGGTTCAGAATAAGCCACATAATCCTTGAAAACATTATAGCTGTTATTTTTATTCAAAGTTGCCGTAAGTTTCTCCCCAAGCAGCATCTTTATACTGTTTGACCTGAGTACGTCAAAATAAATCAGATCATTAATTTTGTCAGATAAATACTTGTTTACAGAACGGCCATAAGGTGGCAGAAGAACAATATCATTATTTGAAATATTATATTTGTCCAATAAGTTGGCTATTACTTTGCCTTTGCCATTTCTGGGTAATCTTTGAGCACTATCAGGAATAGCCAACAAATAAAATAAATTTATTACAATAAAAAATACTATTAATGTCTTCTGTAGCGGTTTATTTTTCATAACCGCTAAACCGTAACAGGCGGTTATAATGAAAGGAATAAGTGCTAAAATTGTATACCTTGGCATTATGCCAAATTTTCCCGCTAAAGTTAGAATAACTTCAACACCTATAAATGATGCCCCTGTCAAAAATGAAAGCGTTACAAAAGTATTTTTAGACGTAAGACCTCTTTCTATCCCTATAAAGTAAATAATAATAGGTATCATAACTATTATGAAGAATAAAGGATTAAATAGTTTAGTAATAAAAATAGAAAAGTAACCTGAAAAAGGAGATTTCATCAAAGCTATTAAAACAGGTGAAAACATATCCTGAATACAGGTGACGATATTTGAAATATTGAGATTTCCTTCCCAGGGTATAATGTCAAAAAACGCATTGGAATAAACAACGATATGGTGGATCATAAAAAATATTAAATAAGGCAAAAATAACCCGAATGTTATCAACTGAGCATATAAAAAAGGTTTAAAATCTTTTTTCTTAAAAAAGTACACAAGAAAGAACAGTGCTTCAAAAAATACAAAAATAAATCCAAAAGTGAAAGTAAATAAAAGAATTAAATTAGATATTACCAGCCCTGCATAATTGTATAAAGAGTTTTTTTCTTTGTTATTCTTTATTTTTAATATAAATAAAAGCGAAAGAGAAACCAAAAGAGGCAGCATCGAGTAAAATTTTACTTCCTGAGAATAGTAGATTAAAAGCGAATTAATACTTATAAAAGCTGCCATTAAAAGCCCCGCTTTTTTTGACAGGAGTTCTTTTCCTATTAAATACCCTACAGGAATATTTAAAACACCAAAAATAACTGACAAAAATCTTAGTACAATATCACTTTCACCGAAGAATTTCATCCAAAAGTGCAGTATAAAAAAGTATAAAGGTGTATGTATATCCTGATTAAAAATAGTCTTTAGTATTCCAACGGGAAAAGCTTGCTTTGCAAGGTAATAACAGTAAGTTTCATCATCGGTGAGAGCGAATTTATTTAACCCCATTACTCTTAAATAATAACCTAATCCAATAATCAACAATAATGAGATTATGTAGAATTTTTCTTTATTAATTACCCTGATTAAATTTTTTAACTTTTCCATTTTTACAATTCATTCGGCTCATATACATTTGTTTTAAATTCTTCCCTATCAAGAAATGGATACATATCTTCAAGAGGTTTTGAAATCATTGTTCCGTCAGAAAGTTTTTCTGAAGAAAGTTTAGGATTAAATATATAGTTGGAAAGAAGCTTTACCTCACAAACTATTGGTTCTTCAAATTTAAGGATTTCCGGTATTTTTTGTTCCATATCCGGTTGATTATCAATGGTTATTGTCTTAAATCCATATGCATAAGCAATTTTTATTATATCAGGGCAGCTGACTCCTGAATTTGGATCACATGCCGTGAGTCTGCCTTCAAAGTAAGCATTCTGAGTCTGTCTCATTGAAATATATCCATCATTATTCAATACAAATATTTTAATGGGAAGTTTATGATGAATAATTGTCTGTAATTCCTGTATATTCATCTGCAAACTGCCGTCACCCGCAAGGCAGATTACCTGTTTTTTATTATTTGCAAAGCATGCACCTATTGCAGCAGGCAAGTCATATCCCATTGTCGCACATCCTGAATTCCAAAACATTCTTTGGCCTTTTTTAACAATACCTGCCTGAAATGCAGTTATACAGGCAGTTCCATTGCCAGCAACAAGAATATCATTGTCTTGCAAGTATTTTGTCAATGTTTCAACAAAATAATACGGATTTATTTTATCTTTGAGTTTTTCATATTCAGGCAAAACAACCGGATAATGTTCTTTTCTTTCCAAATTCCACTTAAGCCAGTGACTCCAGTCAGGAAGTTCTTCTTTCTCAATTTTAGTATTTAATGCAATCAAAAAATCTTTTATATCAGCATTTATTGCTATATCAGGTTTTAAAGTAGGTTTTTGTAGTTCTGCTTCATCTATATCAACAACTACTTTTTTTGCAGCTTTTGCAAATAATTTCCAGTCATAACTTATCTGCCTTATGTTATTTCTAGAACCGGCTGATATAATAAGGTCAGCATTCTGAAGGGCAAAATTTCCTGATCTCGTGCCAATAGTCCCAATTCGACCAACATATTGAGGATGATCCGAAGGAATGAGATCAAATCCGTTAAAAGTTGAAACAACAGGAATCCCTAGTTTTTCAATAACATCCAGAAATAATTTTTGAGAATTGGAAATACGAATTCCATGTCCGGCTATAAATAAAGGGCTTTTTGCCTTTTTTAGTATATCGACCGTTTGAGATATTTTTTGATCAATTATATCCTGATTAAACTTAATTTCATTTTCAGTTTTGTCATATTCGATCAACATTTTCTCATCAACCAGAGTCCCCTGTATATTTAATGGTACATCGAGCCATACTGGGCCCGGCCTGCCATGAGTTGCTGAAAATATAGCTTTATCTATAAGCTGTTTTACTTTTTTGGGATCATCTATAACAGCTGCAAACTTAGTAATCGGTCTTACAATGTCAACGATATTTATTTCCTGATCTCCAAGCTGTCTTAAACCTATTTCTTTGCACGATTCAACAGATGTTTCCTGCTTAATTTGTCCTGATATATAGAGAACAGGAATAGAATCAAGCCACTGGCAGGTCACGCCTGTTAAAGTATTGGTTCCTCCGGGACCTGATGTAACAATTACCACACCCAACTTTCCTGATACTCTTGAATAACCTTCTGCTCCAATAGCAGAAGCCTGCTCGTGGTGGTTACAAATATATGAAATGTTTTTATTTTTTCCGATTGAGTCATTAAGGTGCATAGCACCTCCGCCGGAAATCATAAATACATGTTTTACTCCATGTTCTTCCAGTCTTTTAGCTATATAATCAGAAACTTTTATCATTAGTTATCCCTTAATTGCATATTCTCTTTTATTCAATAAATTTATCAAATCTTCAGGAGTATCAGCACAATAATCAGCTTTATCTTTTAATAATTTTTTATTTCCTTCATAGCCATACAATGCAGCTACTGATTTTATTTTGTTTGAACTGGCTGCTTCAATATCTCCAATGGAATCACCTATCATTACCGTATTTTTTACAGACAAATTCCATTTTTGTATAATGAATTCAATCATTTCTGATTTAGAAAGCAGTTTATCATTAACAGCATCTATAGTTGCAATATCATCAAAAATATTTATATCCAGTAAACACAATAATTTTGCGGTAGCTTTTATCGGTTTATTTGTTGCAATAAACATTTTAATATCATTTTCTTTTTTTAAACCGGTTATAAGTTCTTTTAAGCCTTTATAAAATTGTGTATTACTCAATGAACCTGTATTATATATTTTTCTGTAATTGGACACAATCAGGTCAATTTCCGAACTTTTCAAGTTGGGAGTTATTTTTTGTATGATTTTTTCTATCGGTGGTCCTATTAAAGTTGTATTGACGCTATTATCCGGACACTTTATATTTGATTTTTCGTAGGAAAGTTTCAGACTTTCTATTATATCAATAGAGGAATCAATAATAGTGCCATCTAAATCAAATATGAAATTTTTAAATATGTTCATTCTTATGCATTTCCCCTATTGATTATGCACAAACTCCTCCTGCCTGAGCAATTAATTCCTGATATCTTTTTTCCATCATATTTAATCTTTGTTCATCTTCTGCATGGATCATCCCGTAGAAATCTCTTTTATTTTTAAGCCACATCAGTTCAAAACCAACCGCCTTTAAAATCCCTTCGCTTGCACTTTTTCCAAGAGCTTCCGGACATTTGAAAATTATTTTTCTTGTTTCGTATTTTTTTACCGCATTATCAGGTATTTTTTTAATAAAATCTATGGTTGCAGCTGATATACCACCACCAAGACCACATTCAAGGTTCTTTTCACTTACTTTTGCACATATTACCTTTGAAATTTCTAAAATTCTGTCTGAATCCTCAAAACTGCGGGGTAATCCAAGTGACCTTGTCAGATCAACCCGTCCAAGAACAATGCCGTCAAGTTCCTTGATTTCATCAATGCCTAAAATTCTATCAAGATTATTATAGCCATCAATTGTTTCAATATTTATTAAAAAAGATACTTCATTACGTTCTTCTTCAGAAAATGCAATTTTTACAGCCATCAAAAATTTTTTCAATGCGTAGGGAGTTTCAATCATAGGAGCAACGATTCTTGAAACTCCTATAACTCTTGCTTCATATAAGTCTTTAATTGCTTCGCAGCCGCCTATTTTTATAGTTAAATCAAGTCCTGCTTTTG
>Ga0209340_1001783_pt1 | contig 14070 bp, 11 predicted proteins | sample EPASupsiteSAE323_FD_187266 | JGI IMG/M metagenome (GOLD analysis project Ga0209340, IMG submission 187266) | Bioremediated contaminated groundwater from EPA Superfund site, New Mexico - Sample SAE3-23 (SPAdes) (version 2) | ecosystem: Environmental > Aquatic > Deep subsurface > Groundwater >... | reverse complement strand
ATACCAGTACTTCCAGGCCTGCCGATGCCATGGTGTAAGCAGCGGCCAGGCCTGCTAATCCTCCGCCCACGATTATTGTATCGAATTGTTCGTTTGATTGACTTTCCATTCACTTACACCTCTCTTTTAGACATGGGAGGAGCATTTGGCCCCTCCCCATTTATATTATATAATGTTGACACCGTTAACGAATACTAGTAATCAAAGGAGTCAAAATCAATATCTAGGACTGATTTATCCGCGTTTTTAAGAATCTCTGCCACAAAGGCTACGTTAGGTACAATATTATTCAAATAATATTTTGCTGAGTAGACTTTGCCCATATAGAATTTGTAATCATAGTGATCTGCTCCGATTTCTTCAGCTTTCTTTGCCGCTATTATGGCCTGTTCCAGCAGCAATTTGCCTCCATATATCTGAGCTGTCGCCATTAATACTCTCTTGGAATAAACAGGTACCATATCTCCTTCTTTATTCTTCATCCAGTTCAGAATAGCCCCCTGGATCTGTGGATATGCCTGTACTGCTTTACCTAATTGGGCAAATTCCTTTGCAAAGCCTTTAGCATCCTTATTAGCTTCATAGAAATCAGCTATCTTCTTAAACCACTTGGCAAAAACAGCGCCCTTCTCCAGTCCCCATTTACGCCCAATCAGATCCATAGACTGAATGTAGTTAGCGCCTTCCCATATGCTGTATGGCTTGCAGTCACGAGCCATCTTGGCAATAGGATATTCCTCGCAGTAGCCATAACCGCCATAAATCTGGATAGCCTCAGCCATCAGATTCCAGCATTCGTCACTGCAATAGGCTTTACATAAAGGTATGTTCACTTCGATTTCATCGTTAGCTTCCTTGCGGACTTTTTCATCCGGCGAGAAATATTTGATGTCAAAATCGATATAGGTTGTAAAGATCATGGCGCGGAAAGCATCCAGATGAGACTTCAGTAAAAGCAAACCTCTCTTGATATCTTCATGTTTGGAGAGGGCAACCCGTCCCTCTGGTTTATGGTAACCCTGTACCCTTTCCCGAGCATAATCAGCCGCATTATATAGGGCATTAGCCGTTAGTGCACTTGCCATTAAAGCAGTTGCTAACCTCTCCTGGTTCATCATCATGAACATCTGGGCCATGCCTTCACCTTTGCCATCGTTGGTCAAGGGACTCTTGCCCATTATCCAACCCCGGCATTTGTTATTGTCACCAAAGCTTAGGGCTACGGTAGCGTTCCCATGCTGCCCCATTTTTTCCTCTACCCCGGTAGGAAATACATCATTAAACTCTGTGCTTCCATCTTCGTTAATCCAGTATTTAGGAACAACGAAAAGGGAAATTCCTTTGGTTCCCGGTATAGAACCTTCCACTCTGGCTAGGTAAAGATGAACAATGTTTTCAGAATAATTGTTGTCACCATTGGTTATGAAAATCTTCTGTCCTTTGATGTTATATATCCTGGGATTATCGGTAGGATAAGCCTTGGAGAGAATATCTCCAACATCCGAACCGGCGCTTGGTTCAGTTAAACACATGGTTCCGGTATAAGTTCCATCAAACATCTTGGGAAGGAACATTTTCTTTACATTATCATCTGCAAAAGCCTGGATCAGGTCAGTAGAACCGGCACACATGCCAAAGTAACAAGGAATCTGCGGATTAGCGGCAGTAACCATATCCCAAAGCATCCAGTGGAGAACATTAGGTAAAACCATCGCTCCTGGCGTTTTGTCTACATTGCTGGCACCCCAGCCATCTTGCTGCAATTTCTGTAAAGTAGGGCCAACCGTAGGCGGTAATATAACCTGCCCGTTTTCGAACTTAACCGGGTTTATTTCTCCATCATCACAAGTGGGCTCAATTACTTCCTTACACATTTTTCTAAAGGTATTTAAAATAGGCTCAACATCATCTATGGAATAGTACTCTTTGAATTGTGGGTAAGCCATAACCTCTTCCATCGGCAACCATTCTTTAAGCAGGAATTGAAAATCTCTAGTATTTTTATATGCAAAATTTGCAGCCATTCTATTACCTCCAATACTTGTTTTTTAAAATAACGGTGTTGGCAATCTATTCAATGAACCTCATTAAGAAGGTAATACCTGGTTGCCATGATTTTTCCCTGATAGAAGTTATAATCATAGTGATCTTCACCAAGTTCTTTAGCTTTTTTATCAGCCAACAGCGCTTGCTCCAGGAGCATTTTGCCGCCGATAAGCTCACCACTAGCCATTAAAATACGTTTGGCAAAGGTGGGTATTAGTCCCATCGTGTCCTTATCCCAGGCAAACCCAGCCATAGTCTCCTGGATTTGTTCATAGGCTTGGATAGCCTTGCCCAACTGTTCAAATTCTTTTTTAAATCCAGGATAATTATGATTGCTTTCCCAAAAGTATTTAATACCTTGCATCCAGCGGGAAAATACGGCGCCCTTTTCCTGGGACCACTTACGCCCTACCAGATCCATGGCCTGTAAAAGGTAGTACCTTCGTAAAGGGTGTTTATTTTAAGATCCCGAGCTAGTTGTTCAGCGGGATAATCGGAACAGTATCCATAACCACCATATATTTGCAGGGCTTCAGTACCTATTAAGTTTTATCTTCCACTCCGGTGGGGGTTACATCGTTAAACTCCTACCCTCCTTATTATAGTAGTGTCACCGTTTATAAGTTTTAACAGTGACACTAATCCGCTAACACTCTAGAAAGGAATCCTATTGGTCGGGGACCACAGGCCCATTTCCTTAGCGTTCTTCAATAGCTCATCACGGAAATCCGGGTGGGCCAGATTGATCATCTGCTCAGCCCGGCCCCAAACGGAGCGCATTTTCATATTGACAATGCCCCATTCCGTAGCTAAATAATGTACGTTTACTCGAGGAACGGTGACAACAGCACCGGGTGTCAGGTAGGGCTTAATGCGGGAATGCATCTTCCCTGCCTTGTCGGTGTAGGTAGATTCCAAAGCAATGATGCCTTTACCTCCTTTGGATTCAAAAGCGCCGATATGATAATCCAAAGATCCGCCGGTTCCGGATATTTGCCGCAGACCGCTGCTCTCCGAACAAACCTGGGAGAGTAGATCAACTTCCACACAATTGTTAATGGAGATAACATTGTCTTCCATCTGAATATACCTGGGATTGTTGGTGTAGTCACAGTCATAGGCGGCCACTTGCGGGTTGTGGTTCAAGAACTCATGGGTTTTCGGATTGCCAAAACAGAAGGTGAAGATACTGCGTCCCTTATCGCGGATCTTATTTTTGTTGGTAATTTTGCCCTCTTCGTACAGCTCTGTAATAGCATCGCAATACATTTCCGTTTGGATACCCAGGTCCTTAAGCTCAGATTGGGCGATTAACTTTCCAATGGTATTCGGTACTCCACCGATTCCCAGCTGCAGGCAAGCCCCGTTAGGAATGAGAGGCATAATATTCTCGCCAATTTTCTTTTCCGCCTCGTTGGGTTCTCCCGCTGGTGGCATAGCGAAAATGGGGGCGTTGCTTTCAATGATATAATCAACATCTTTAATGTTTATGCATTCCAGTGCTCCACCCATAACGTAAGGCATATTGGGGTTGGCTTCCACGATAAGGATTTTAGAATGAATCGCCTCGGCATAGGTACAAGAAGCGGTCAGCCCAAAGTTGAAATTGCCATGAGCATCCATGGGAGCGGTGGTCACGCACATGACATCCCTCTGAATGAAGGGCTGGTGCAGTTCCAGCCGCATGCGGTGGTATTCATGGTATTGGGTAGGATCATAAACTGCCAAACCTTTGTCACCTAGCATGCGGTCCAGTCCGCTAAAATGATCGCTGATTAAAATAAACTTTTGCGCGGAGGGATCGGTTTTTCTAAAATGCCACATTCTAACACTACCGGCAACCTGAACGGTAACATCCTTAAGACTCTCGTCATCGGCCCGGTTGCCAAGAGCAATATCAAAATCATAGGGGGGATTGCCGAAATATCCATAACCTACTAAATCTCCTGATTTCACCATTTGAGCAGCCTTTTCGGCACTAATCAATTTCTGTTTATATTCTTCTAAAAAAGTCATTACTAATCAGTCCTTCCTTAAAATAACTTTCTTTAAGCTAGTAATATAAATGGTGTTCAATATCGTCCATTTCCATAATCCAATCATGGTATTGAGTCAGAATACGCCATTCCATCTAAGGCACCATAATTTAAAATGAAAGACTATTATAACCAGGAAATGGGGAGCGGTTGGCAGTCACATAATTTATAATATTTCGCCAAGCAGTCATTAAGTTATACATTGCCTATTCGCAACCGCCAACCATTCCCATTATTAACTGGACTGAGGTGGATCCCAGTTGCTGTTTATTGGGACGGATTATTATTGATATACTCATTGTAACCACATTAGGATGCCGGGTAATAAAGCAGGGGTCATTTGTATATGAATCGGTCTCCTCCCTCTATTTCCCCTTAAATTCAGGCTTCTTCTTCTGTCCGGTGAAGACTGCCACTCCTTCTTTGTAGTCATCAGTTAAAGAAGTGGCCATAACTCCTTCCCGTTCCAGCTCCAACTGAAGTTCCAGGAAAGGCAGTAAACACTTGTTCATCAACGTTTTGGACCAGGCATAGGCCTGAGTGGGTCCCGCTGCCAGTCGCCCAGCCATTTTGGCGGTGGCGGCGGCTAATTCATCAGGAGCCACCACTTTATTTACCAGGCCCCATTCCAGGGCTTTGGCCGCCGGAATGACGTCATCCAGGAAAGCCATCTCACTGGCCCGGCCCAAGCCGATTATGATCGGCACCATCTGGCTGTAGCCGCAGTCTTGACTTATCCCTACGCCGGTATAAGCCTGCTTGAAAATAACATCGGAGTGGCAGATGCGGAGATCGCAAGCCGCTGCAAAACTTACTCCGGCTCCGACACAGATCCCGTTGATGCTGGCGATAATGGGTTTGGGCAATTTGCGCATATCGCTAATCAGGCGGGCTGCAGGTATGGTTAAGTCTCTAAAGAATGCCTGCAGGTCACCGTCTCCGTACTTGGCCGCAGAGGCAATGTCCCCCCCAAAGCAGAAGGCCTTGTCGCCAGCCCCGGTCAAAACCACCGCCCGAATGCTCTCATCAAAGCATTCCTGGACGGCCCATACCAGACCATTGAGCATATCAGCATCGAGGCCGTTCATAGCTTTGGGTCGGTTCATGGTAATTGTAGCTATCCCGTCTTGTTTGGTTAACAGTACCGCATCATTAAACATAATTCTTAACCTCCTAACAATATTTTAGTTTTCGTTCAATTCGAGCTTATTTACAAACCCAGCCGGAAATAATGACCTAGGCCAGAGCCTTGGCCAATTCCGGCAGGGCGTCATGCAGGTCTGCTATCAGGACATAATCTGCGATCTTGTTCATAAAAGCGTTTTCGTCATTATTTATTGAGACTATTACCTGCGCCTCACGTACTCCAACTGTAAACTGGACCTGACCCGATACCCCTAGGATTAAAGCCAATGCAGGCTTGCATATTTTGCCTGATAGACCTATGATACGGTCCTCAGAGAACCACTTCTTATCACTGGCCACCGGCTTCGAACACCCTGTTTCAGCGCTTAATGCTTTGGCTACCTTGTCCACCGTTGTCAGATCCCCCTGGTTCTCTACGCCCTGACCTACTATTACCAATCGCTCTGCGGCTTGGAGGTCCACTGTATCTCCGGCCTTGCGACGAGTCTCCAGTAGTTTAAAGGTTGTAGCCAGGACACTTATTTCCATGGTCTGAATGCTTCCTCCGCCAGTCCCTTCTTCAGGAGCAAACGCCCTGGGTGAAACGGCAATAACACGCTCAGGGCTCTTGATGGTTTGAGTGGCTACGGTAGCCCCGCCTAAAGCATTCCTAATAAAATTGACCTGACCGTTTTCAACTGTAATTCCTTTAACGTCGGTTAAGCAACCCGCATTCATAGCTTCGGCCACGCGGCCGGCCAGCTCTTTCCCCCGTCGATCAGAAGAAAGCAAGACCGTATTCAATTCGAGTCTATCTGTAACCTGTTTTAGGGCAAAAGCTGTATTTGCTACGTCAGCAGTCAATAAGCCGGGATTATTTATTGAGTACACGTCAAGACCTTTAGAAGACAGTTCTTCTGCCTGCTGGTCATTGTTAACGGCCAAAGCATATAATTGTCCTGAGGTCATCTGCTTGGCAGCGGATACCAGTTCCAGTGTTAAGTTAGTCTTTTCGCTGTAGATTAATATACCGGCCATTTTATCCTCTCCCCCCAAAACCTTCATCCGCTAAAACCTTCACCAATTCCTGGACAGTTTTGACAACTATCTGCTTGCGCTGCATTTCGGGAGCCAGGTTGCTAATGGTTTCTATAAGCGGAACAGGGATTACTGTCACCAAGTCCTCTGCTTCAATGCTTTCTTTGGGCTTCCTGCCTGCTTTTAAAATTTGGGTAACTGAAGGAATGCGCACCACATTGATATCGGACGTAACCGTAACAACTGCCGGCAATTTGACTTCAACAGTCTGTTCGCAATCTTCCAAGGAGCGGGTCAATCGCACTACATCTCCCTGAAACTCGATATGGCTAACGTAACCCACTTGCGGCAACTCCAGTATTTGTGCCACCCGCGATCCCACCTGGGAGGAATAATTGTCTCCGCTGCCCTCTCCAAACATGATAAGGTCAATCGCGTCCAACTGCTTGATAGCGGCGGCAATCAGCCGGGCGCTTTGACTGCTTTCTAAACCATCTTCCCAAATTACCAGTCTGGCCTCATCGGCTCCGGCTGCCAGGGCTTCCTTGGCGGTATCCTCCAGCTCGCTTGATCCGACAGCTACCACTATCACTTGACTATCTATTTTTTCTTTAATCTGCATTGCGGCTTCCAAAGCATTTTTGTCAATATTTCCAAACGTGAATGGCACATCGTCCAAAACAGGCTTCCTATCGCGTATTCGTATCTGTTGTAAATCAGGGATTTGTTTCATGGCTACAACAATATTCATAATCCCTCTCCTCCCCATAATAATTAATGAGCTCTATCCTTTCAGGATATCCCCAGCCAGGATAATTTGCTGCATATGAACTACCCCTTCAATTTGTGGTCCCATAGCCGCATCCCTGTAAATCCTGGCTATGTCATAATCTTGCATCAAGCCGTATGAACCGTGAACATCCAGGGCTATTCTGGCTGCTTCCTGCGCGTTTCGGGCCACAACAAACTTGGATAATGCAGCTTCTCTGGCAAAGTCCCGGTAACTCTTGGGATTATTAGCCAGCCATCCCAACCGGTAACTCAGCCAACGAGATGATTCATACAGCCCGGCAATTTCCGCAATCTGCAACTGAATGGCCTGAAATTTAGCAATCGGCTGTCCCCGGTGGGTTTTTTCTTTTGCATATTTAACTGCTTCTTCGTAGGCTGCCAGAGTAGTTCCCAGAGCAACGGAATTCATCCCGATTTTGCCGTAGGCAATACCAAATTGCAGTATCGGATAACCATCACCGATCTTGCCCAGTACATTTTCCACCGGGACCTTCACGTCTTTAAGGTAAATATCAACCAGATCTCCACCGTGCCACCCCAATTTATCCCATGGCTTGGAAACGGTATAACCCGAGCAAAACTTTTCGACGATAAACCCAGTAGGCTGACCACTTTCGGCTTCCACAGCGAACACTACCAATGGTCCCTTATAACCGGCATTGGTGATAAAGCGTTTGGTTCCATTTATAACGAAGTGATCGCCATCTCGTACCGCAGTTGTAGTCAGTTGTTTAGGATCGGAACCGGTTCCCGGTTCGGTAAAGGCAAAGGAAGCCAGATGTTCTCCTTTAGCTGCTTTGGGCATAAACTGCGCCCTCTGCTCGTCTGTTCCGAAATTGGCAATCGCTCCCAGGCCCAGGTTATGGGCAGATATTATCATAGCCGGTCCGCATGCTACCCTGGCAATCTGCTCCATAGCCAAAACATAACTTATATACCCGGCACCGGCTCCCCCGAACTCCTCGGGAATAACCAGCCCAAACATATCCAATTCTGCTAAACCTTCTAGAATTTCGTCAGGAACACGATTATCCTTCTCTATCTTTTCAACTACCGGATAAATAGCTTGCCGGGCATAATCCCGGGCCATTTTCTGGATCAATAGTTCTTCCTTTGTTAAGGTGAAATCCACCTACTTCGCTCCTCTCATTGCAAAATATCGCTTGTGAGATTAGTTTTAATCCCCCTCTCCTACAGTAATAAAATCTAAGATCAAGAAGACCTAAAGAGGCTAGACGAAAAATATTTCTTCTTCCACCTCAATGGCAGTGGTATCAGCGTTTCTGCAGACTTCCAGGAAGCCAGCCAAATCAGGCATAATATTCTTAATATAGAAACGTGCTGATGCTACTTTCCCGGCATAGAAGGCATAATCAAAATGCTCTTTGCCAAGCTCGTCAATCTTCTTTTGAGCAATAACGGCCATTTCCAGCAGCAGTTTGCCTGCCCATATTTTGCCCGTAGCGTGCAGTACCCGGGTAGCATATAGCTGCGCCATGCCTGGGGCAGCAAATAATCCCGTTAATATCTTCAAGGCTTCATTGTATTTTTTCATCGCTTCAACATAGATTTCAAATTCCTTTTCAAATCCTGCAGAACCCTTATTGGCAGAGACAAAATCCGTGATATGCTTCATCCAGGCTCCAAAAATCTCGCCTTTTTTCATAGTCATTTTGCGGCCTACCAGGTCCATGGACTGAATATAGTTGGTTCCTTCCCAAATAGGATAGATCCTGGCGTCCCGGTATTGTTCAGCAGCTGAGTATTCTTCGGTAAATCCATATCCGCCGTAAATTTGCAGGGCTTCATTAATGCATTGAAGTGCTGTGTCGGAGCAAAAAGCTTTTACAATAGGGGTGTTGACCTCCAGGAAAATGCGGGCTTGCTTGTGCAATTCAGGATCAGAACTCCAGTTTTCTGCGTCAACCCACCAGAATGTCTGTATAACCATGGCGCGGAAGGCCTCAATGTTAGCCTTTTGGAACATTAACATACGTTTTACATCTTCGTGCTTAAGGATAGCACATCTGCCTGCCTTGGGATTTAACGTGGCGCGTCCCTGGATACGTTCCGAAGCATATTGGACGGCATTATGATAAGCGGAAGCTGCCACGGCGCACCCGGAATGCCCCGACATCAAACGCTCTTCGTTCATCATCTTGAACATCTGCATCATTCCCTGTCCACTTCCGTCCTCTCCGGGAGGATTGCCTAACAGATAACCTTTGCATTGGCCTTCGTCTCCAAAGCTAACGACACAGGTGGGCGCTCCCTTGTGTCCCAGTTTATGCTCAATTCCTGCGCAGTTAATGTCGTTCCATTCGCCAGGGTTGCCATCTGCATCGGGAAGATATTTGGGAACTACGAATAAGGAAAGACCCCTTGTGCCCTTGGCAGCGCCTTCAATTCGAGCCAGGGTAAGATGGATAATGTTCTCGGTTATATCCTGTTCGCCGCCGCTGATAAAGCACTTGGTTCCTTTTATCAGATATTCGCCAGGCTTTCCGGTGGGAACAGCCTTGGTAGTCGCATCACCAACGTCAGAACCGGCCTGGGGTTCAGTCAGATCCATAGTACCAGCCCACTCGCCGCTATACATTTTGGGCAAATAGATCTTTTTTAGTTCTTCGTTGCCAAAATCTCTGATAAGACCTCCAGAACCTGCATTGGCAAGCCAAATAGTTTGAATGGAGGGATTGGCGGCAATGAAGTATTCGTATGTGGCCCAAAGAACTGACATGGGCAGTGCGGATTCGTCATCGGGGTCAACATTAGAGCCCGCAAAACCATTTTGAACAATGAAATTATAAGCTGTTTTCGATGATCCCGGGGTTATGACCTTGCCATCCTCAAATATGCATCCGATTTTGTCTGAATCCTCACAGCTGGGAGCTACGACTTCCTTGGCGCCTTTTAATGCGTTGTCCAGGATGAAGTCTAAATCGTCAACGGAATAGCCGCCTTTAAACCGATCCATTGCAAAGATTTTGTTCATATCGAGATATTCTTTGAGAATAAACTTCTGATCCCTGGTCGTGTTCATAAGCGTTGATGCCATTGTTTTTCCTCCTTATTGCTAATACTTTATCAAGAACTAATATCTACTCCTGGTAACGGGTATAATTCACCTCTCTTTCTCTAAGCTTGAGTATGCCCATGATACAATTCCGTTCAAATTAAACAGATAAGGCCTTGCCGCTCCGATTAAAACCATGGTTTACTCATTATGTATTCACTTCTTTTGCTTTTTCGTTTAACTTTTCTTGTTTAGTCTTCATCATGGAATCTACCTCTAAATAATTCAAAGAGTTATTTCGATGTATTTTGAAGTACTCCCCACCACAACATTGTTTGCTGGTTATATACTAACATATTTATTATTTACATGTTATCTACTTATCTGTGAACAAATTATCATAGGTGTATTAGCTTGTCAACATTTTTTAGCTTATGTTTTATGCCGCTCTTCAGGAACCTCATGTCTCCACATGCGCACCTCGCTCAATAAGGCTTTTCTCGGCATTTATAAATGACCGGAAAATTTTGCAGGAAGCAAATATTGATAAACGCTGAGCGCAAAGAATAATTTTGTTTTTTGTTTACGTGTTAGTTACTCAACCTTCTGACCAAAATAATTTACTAAAAAGCCCTAAGATTCCTGGGATGCAAGCGTGGTCAGGGGTTACCAACAATATTTAAGAGAATAATAAAAAATAAGCGCTCTTGCGCTTCATGATCGTTTCTGCATTCATAACCATATTATCAAGTAATTCCTGGCATGAAAGCACATCTTTAATTAGACTCATGGACCCACCATCAGGGCAACGTTATTTATATCTCCATCTCGCCAGGCTTAATTTTTTCCAACCTCCAATTCCAGCAATCATCATTATGCCTTATGTTTCTTATCTATTTTTCAGCCTCAATAGACAATAAATATATTAATAAGACGATTCCATTAACCTATGGCTTTATTAAGCTCCGGCAGCACTTCTTTGAGATCGGCTGCCAGTACATAATCAGCCATTTGGTTCATATAAGCTTTTTCATCATTATTTATGGAAACTATGATCCTGGCATCACGAATTCCTACGTTGAACTGCACCTGACCTGATACTCCGAGTATTATGGCTAGTTCCGGTTTACAAATCTTGCCGGATAATCCTACTATTCTTTCCTCCCCGAACCACTTCTTGTCCGTTGCCACCGGTTTGGAGCAGGCTACTTCTCCCCCCAGGGCTTTTGCTATTTGCATAATAGTAGGCAGATCATCTTTATTTTCCACCCCCTGTCCTACAACCACCAGTATCTCTGCTGCTTCTATATCTGCACTGTCCCCTGCTTTTTCTCGTGTCTCAATAAGTTTTATGCCCGAAGGTTTAATATCTACTTCACATTTGTTTATACTTCCACCAGCTTCATCATCTGCTGCCGGAAAGGCTTTGGGTGATATAGCTATTACTTTTTTGTCACTGATGATTTGTTGTATTGCTACGGTTGCTCCGCCCAGTACATTCCTTATGCATTTGATATTGCCGTTTTCCGTTTCCAGGCCTTTTACATCAGTCAAACAACCTGCATTAAATACTTGAGCCAGTCTCCCGGCTAATTCTTTACCTCTTCGGTCGGAGGACAAGAGCACTATGTTAGCATTCAGTTTTTCCGCTGCTTGTAGGAGAGCTGATGACATGGCGGCCGTATCTGCAAGATTCAATTCTGGATTTATTATCTTATAAGTCTGCGCGCCTTTAGCTGCCAGTTCTTCTGCCTGTTCATCATTGTTAATGCTAACTGAGTTAATGGTAAAGGCAGTTTTAGCTATAAGTTTTGCGGCATTCAATAATTCCAAGGCCAGTTTGGTTTTATCGCTGTATATTAGTATTCCTGCCATTTCATCACCTCCTAATTATTCCTTCGATTTCTAAATATCTTAACAGCTTTTTGACTGTTTCAACTTCTATTCGTTTGCGCTGCATCTCAGGTGCCAGATTACTTATCGTTTCCAGCATGCTATCCCCTGTTACATCTAGTTCCAGTATTTCTTTCGGTTTTCTCCCTGCTTTTAATATCTGGCTTACTGAAGGTATCCGGGGTTCGTTTATATCCGCTATTACACTTACTACTATTGGTAGTTCCGCCTCCAGAACTTCTTCACAGTCTTCCAAGGACCGGGTTACTGTGGCGCTACTGCCGTTAATATTTATGCTGTTGGCATAGCCTACTTGTGGCAAACCAAGTATCTCAGCCACCCTGGAGCCAACCTGTCCGGAGTAGTTATCCCCGCTGCCTTCACCAAAGAGTACCATGCCTACATCGTCCATCTTTTGGATAGTTTCGGCAATCAATCGGGCACTGCTTGAGCTTTCCATATCCTCTATCTCATTATCTAAAACCAAATAGGCTTCATCAGCGCCTGCAGCCAGGGCTTCTTTTATGGTGTCCTCTAAAGCTTCGTTTCCAACTGATACTACTATTAGATTACTGCCCGTAGCTTCCTTTAGCTGTACACCCGCTTCCAGCGCATTTTTATCTATGTTGCCGAATGTTAAGGCCACATCCTCGAATACAGGCTTTCGATTTCTAATCCGAATCTGCTGCAAATCCGGTATTTGTTTCATGGCAACCACAATGTTCATCCTTTAATACACTCCTTCCACTAGATTTAGATCTAAGTCGCAGCCAGCCCTAACCAAACCTGAATTGTACGCCTGAACCACCACCGGGATAATGCCACTCCAGAATTTCCGAACCGCAGGCTAATAGACAGGTGCCGCATTCCAGGCAACCATCAACGCTTATTGTTACCTCGCCATCTTCATTTTCACTGTATAAACCGGCGGGGCATACCACTAAAGCTTTCTTTAAACCAGTATCTTTTTCCCGGCCCGCTTTGATTTTTATATGAAATTCTTTATCTTCTTTAAAGACATCCAATCCCAATTTAGCTTTTAACCCCATTACTTCGCTCATATCTTCATCATCCTCCTGCCAACCTGCACCATCGACCACATCTCACTCATGCTCATATATTTCTTTATGGTGGGAAAAAGCCTCGCTTTTGGTCCGGCTGGGACTTCATATAGATCTTTCATGATGTTGCCGGCCAGTTCCGGGTAGTGTTTGAACAATTTAGGATATTCCAGAACTTCGAGCGATTCTTTAAAGTTGTTAAAATCTTTAAGCACGAAACTGTTGTTCAGAATATTCTCATAGGTGGCCAGACCGGTTTTGGTAAAATCATTTTTTTCTTTAGCCTCTATTACCGTCTGAGCAGCATAGAAACCACTGGCCATGGCGTATTCCATACCTCGTACGGTTACCCCTATGTTCATGGAAAAACCGGCCGCATCACCCGCTACCAGTATTCCATCGCCATAGAGTTTGCCCATGGCTTTCAACCCGCCCTCCGGTATTACATGGGCTGAATATTCTACGGTCTCCCCACCCTTTATCAGTCTCGATATTTCCGGTCGTTGCTTGAATCTATCCAGCAGTTCAGGAGCTTTGATCTCCGGAGCTTCTTCGGTTAAGGCATCAATCCCCACTACTATTCCCAGGCTTATACTTTCTTTGTTGGTATAGAGGAAGCCGCCGCCAAATTTACCGGCGGTTGCATCTCCCATGAAGAGCCGTGCCGCGCCTTCATCACCTTCAAGATTGAACCGATTTTCTAAAACATCCCGATCAAGTTCTATTATCTCTTTAAAGCCTACGGCATAGTTTTTGGAGACGGCTGGTTTTTGCAGGCCTGCTTTTTGGGCGACAAAGGATAATACTCCATCACAAGCTACTACTACATTAGCCCTTAATTCATCTCCACCGGCCATTACTCCCATGACTTTCCCATTTTCGACAATTAGATCGTCTACCCAGCTTTTAGTTACTAACATGGCTCCTTTTCTCTCAGCCTGTTTGGCCAGCCATTTATCGAATTTGCCTCTTAAAATACTGTAGCTCTGGTATGGTTCTTCCTTTAACTCTGAACCATCATACCTTATGGTTATGGATCGTTCCTTATCCATAATGCAGACTT
>Ga0209340_1001782_pt1 | contig 14082 bp, 10 predicted proteins | sample EPASupsiteSAE323_FD_187266 | JGI IMG/M metagenome (GOLD analysis project Ga0209340, IMG submission 187266) | Bioremediated contaminated groundwater from EPA Superfund site, New Mexico - Sample SAE3-23 (SPAdes) (version 2) | ecosystem: Environmental > Aquatic > Deep subsurface > Groundwater >... | reverse complement strand
TTCTTGGACGGCGACCGTGGCGGGGACATCATCCTCAAGGAGCTGCTTGCGCAGACCGACATAGACTTTGTCGCACGCGCACCAGCAGGAAAGGAAGTCGAGGAGCTTACGCGCAAGGAAATCATCAAGTGCCTGCGCCGCCGCGTGCCAACCGACCAGGCAGAGGCGGGCTCGTACAACAAACCCGACCGCGACGATGACGACTCGACGCCGAACATGCACGCGTACGACCGCTCGAAGCACATGGCGTTCCAGCAGGAGCGCAGCGGAAGGCCGGAGAGGTCGCAGGAGCGCGGAGCAGAGCGTGGAACCGAGCGTAGCCAGTATGGCAACCGGCCGGCAAGACCGATGGACCAGAAGCCCGCATTCGAGCCCCGTCAGGCGTACGAGCCAAGGCAGGCGCAACAGCCTGCACAGCAGGAAACCCAGGCAAACGGAATCGTGAATGCCGAGTCTTCGCCGTCCGGCGACAGTCAGCCCGCATTCGAGCGCAAGCCCGAGGCGCCCGCAGCAGCACCGGTATCCCCAGAGGACGCGAAGGTGCGCGGAGTTCTCAAGGAGCTTGAAGGCTCGCTGAAGGCAAAACTTCTGGACTCAGAGTTCAACACGACTTCGGAGATTCCCATACGCGAGATAATGAAGGCGCTCTCTGACGCTACTGGCGTCCGCGCCATCGTGCTTGACGGAATTATCACCCAGCGCCTCGTTGATTTGGCGGAGCAGAAGGGTGCGGAGTTCGTGGTCGGAGTGCGTGCAGGAAACATCAGCCGCAAGCCGCAGAACGTAAACATCGTCCTGGCAAACCCATAATGGTTTGAATGATTAGCGGACTTTTCCGCAATCTTTTCTTTTTTGTTTTTTTATTTTTTCACCGTTCATTTTTTCTTGTTTTTCTCCAATTTTTTCTTTAAGTCTTTTCTCCGTTCATATTTTCTCGCTTCTTCTTTTTCTCCCACTTTTTTATACTAAGCCTGCCTTCAATCTAGCAGGTGTCTTTATGCGTGGCCAGGCTGCTTTGGAGTATTTGTTGATGATAGCCGGTGGCGTGCTGGTGGCAGCAGTGCTTATGGTGGTTGTCAACAATAATCTTAATTTGGCGGCAAGTTCCGTCGAGTCCTCGGATTACTCCACGCGCCTCCAGAACTACCTGTCAACGGCCACTCCCGGGTCTGACGACGGCGACTGGGTGATAGTCGGCGACAACCAGTTCTCCAACGTGCCCGGTTACGTGGGAATAGGCACGACCAACCCGCAGGCAAAGCTTGAGGTCAATGGGAAAATATTGATGGACGATGCAACGGTCGCCTCGGATTCTGTGAACACGGTTGCTACGAAGGGTTATGTGGATGGTTTGCAGTCTGTTCTTGTTGGCGCGTCGGGCGTCAACGCGTCGCAAATTCAGTTGCGTGTCATCGGGTCTTGTGCAACGGGCTCGAGTATCCGCGTGATTGGATCTGACGGGTCTGTGACATGCCAGACTGGCATTTCTCCCGGTCAGGGTTCAATTGGCGTTGCCGACATCAATTCCAGCCAGGTCCAGCGCAGGGTCAATGGGACTTGTTCGGTTGGCTCGTACATTTCCGCTGTTGCCGCTGACGGCAGCGTGACCTGTGGCCAGGCGTCAAGCACGTCTTGGAACATTAGCGGTAACAACCAGTATTCTTCGCTCAACGGCAGCGTCGGCATCGGGACCTCGTCGCCTGCCCAGAAACTTGAGGTCAATGGAAGCATCCTTGCCAGCGGAACCGGGGACGTCTGCAACGGTGCAGGGAAGTGCCTGAACTCTATTTACCAGACTAATGTTATGGTGGGTACAAACCCCACTTGCCCATCTGGTCAGACTCCCATAATGAAGGCTTCGGGCGGAATTTGGTACACTTATGACAGTACTGTGGTGGCGTCTGCTTGGAACAAGGTAAGCTGTGGCGTATTGATGTCCTCCGACGGCACACCGTTTCTTTACTATAATACGCACACGAGCCAGAACTGTGTAGATATGCACGGCACGGTCGTAAGCGACGGGACTTACTTGTTCTGCAGGTTCGATGGCGCTACGTGTCCCACTGCGGAATGGACTAGGTATAATGGTTGGTCCACTACCGGTCCCGCCCTCGTCAGTTGCCTCATAACGTATAGTGGTTGCAGTGCCTCGGTAAGCTGCACTGCGCCGGTCCACAGCTGGAGCAACAACAGTGCCGTAGAAGGCTGCGATGCCGGCGGGGTGATTAGTTGTCCCGACCCAGCTGCGAGAGGTTGCTATGCAGTCTCAGCGAGAACCCATGTCGGCTGCTACTAAGCACGCGGTTTGCCTGTTCTTTAATTTTCTTTCTCTTTATTTCTTTGCAAGCTTTGCGTATTCCGAGCCCTCAAAGTCAAGCGTGGCAAAGTAGTCTGCCTCAGTCTCAGCGCGGCGAATCAGCTTGAACTTTCCGTCCGCCTGCAGAATGAATTCGGCGTGCCGCAGCTTGCCGTTGTAGTTAAAGCCCATAGCATAGGCGTGCGCGCCGTCGTTGTGCAGCACGAGGATGTCGCCCGGCTCGATTTTTGGGAGCGGCCGCTGGATTGCGAACTTGTCGTTGTTCTCGCAAAGGCTTCCGGTCACGTCGTAGACCTGGTCGAGTGGCTGTTTTTCCTTTCCAAGCACGGTGATGTGGTGGTACGCGCCGTAAAGTGCGGGCCTCATCAGGTCGGACATGCACGCATCCAAGCCCACATATTCGCGGTACTTGTGCGTGACGTGCCGGACTCGCGAAACCAGATATCCATGCGGTCCGGTGATTGCCCTGCCGCTCTCTATCACTATGCGAATCGGAGCAAGGCCGTTGGCTACGATGATTTCCTCGTATGATTTGCGCACTCCCTCTGCAAAGAGTTCTATGTCAACGGTGTGGTCGTCCGGTTTGTATGGTATTCCAATCCCGCCGCCGAGGTTGATGAAATCGAACTTGATTCCGATTTTCTTGTTGATTTCAACGGCAAGCTCAAAGAGCATCCGCGCAGTGTCGATGAGATATTTCTCGTCGCGCATGTTGGACACTATCATCGTGTGCAAGCCGAACCTCTTTGCGCCTTTTTCTTTGGCACTTTTGTATGCCTCAAAGATCTGCTCGCGCGTCAGGCCGTACTTTGCCTCAACAGGGTTGCCAATGATTTCATTGCCTTGCCGCAGGGGGCCGGGATTGTAGCGGAAGCACACTAGTTCGGGGATTCCGGCAGATTTTTCCAGCGCCTCGATGTGGGTAATGTCGTCGAGGTTGATTATCGCGCCAAGTTCCTTTGCCTTGACAAATTCCTCTGCAGGAGTGTCGTTGGATGTGAACATTATTTCCTCGCCGGAAAGCCCGACAGCATCCGCAAGCAAAAGTTCCGGAAGCGAGCTGCAGTCCGCGCCCATTCCTTCTTCCTTCAGCACCTGCATTATGTATGGGTTGGGAAGAGCCTTCACGGCAAAGTAGTTCTTGAACCCCTTGCCAGCCACCCAGGAGAATGCCTTGGAGAGCCTCCTTGCGGTTGCGCGGATGGCCTCCTCGTCGTAGACGTGGAATGGCGTCGGGCGCTTTTTCTCAAGCGCCTCAACCTGCGCCTTGGTGAACGGGACGGAGTATTTTACGGTGTCAGTCATTACAAATCATCTTCGGACATATTCGTCCATCTTACATTTTCAGGTTCTTCCTTACGCTCTCAACAGCCGCTTCTATGTCCTTGCGGTGGCCAAACGCGCTGACGCGTATGAAGCCCTCGCCGTGCGGCCCGAACCCTGCTCCGGGAGTTGTGACTACGTGCGCCTCTGTAAGCAGTTTGTCGAAGAATTCCCAAGACTTGGTTCCCTTCGGCGCCTTGACCCACAGGTATGGTGCGTTCACGCCGCCGTAGACTTTGAGCCCAATGGCCGAGAGGCCCTCGTGGATTATCCGCGCGTTTTCCATGTAGTATTCTATTGTCTCTTTGCACTCCTTCTGGCCCTGCGGCGAAAGCGCGGCAAGCCCGCCTTCCTGAACTACGTTGGACGCGCCGTTGAAGAAAGTGCACTGCCTGCGGTTCCACATCCCGTTGAGTTTTCCTGCTGCAGCGCCTTCGCACACGCATTCCATCGGCACGATGGTCCAGCCCAAACGCACTCCGGTAAAGCCCGCTGACTTGGAGAAGCTGCTGATTTCGATTGCGCACTCCTTTGCGCCCGGAATCTCGTAGATGCTCCGGGGAAGCGCCGGGTCCTTGATGAACTGCGAGTATGCGGAGTCGAAGATGATGACTGCCTTATTCTTTTTCGCGTAATCCACGAACTTGGCAAGCTGCTCCTTGGTGGCAACCGCGCCAGTGGGGTTGTTGGGCGAGCAGATGTAAATCAAGTCTACCTTCTGGTTCGGCACTTCGGGAAAGAACCCGTTCTGTTCGGTGCACGGCATGTAGACCAGCCTGTCGTAGCGCCCGTTCTTCTCGTCGTAGTTGCCCCCGCGGCCTGCAATCACGTTGGTGTCCACGTAAACCGGGTATGCCGGGTCCTGCACCGCAACCACGCAGTCGGATGAGAATATTGACTGGATGTTTCCCACATCGGGCTTTGCGCCGTCGCTTACAAAGACCTCGCTGTCCGAAACGTCCGCACCCAGCTTTGCGTACTCCGCTGCAATCGCCTTGCGAAGCCGCGTGTCGCCCTGTTCGTCGCCGTATCCGGTGTAAGTCTCTACTTTCGCAAGCTTGTCCGCGCCAAGCTTCAGCCCAGCGACCACAGTCGATGCCAGCGGCTCAGTTGAATTGCCGATGCCTAGCTTGAGGAGCTTTGCGTTCGGGTTCTTTTCGGAAAACGCCTTGGCCCTCTTTGCAATCTCGGGGAAGAGGTATCCTGCGGCGAGCCTGTTGTAATTGTCGTTGATGGTTGCCATAAGTTATCTAGCTATTATGGGGGAAAAGGCATAAATGCCACTCGCTACGAAATTCGTAGTATTCTGGTGTCTTTATATATTTTTATGGTCTTTTCTCTTAGATTTTCGTGGAAAGTCTAGCGAAGTTTGTTTTGGCGTTCCGGCCACTGCTGCTTACTTGCAAGAAGCGTTAATTTTCGGCTTTCCATTTTTGGGGGTCTTTGATATGAAAGGTTTATCCAGTTGTATGCCTGCGCTCGTCGTCCCGTTTGCAAACGGCGAAGTCGACTACGAGTGCTACCGCGGCCTTTTGGAGTTCCAGAAATCGCAGGGGACTGCGAACGCGATAATAAACGGCACCACGGGCGAGAGCCCGACGCTTACTGACATCGAGCAGGACAAGCTCGTCGCAATGGCCTCCACCCAGCTTTCGGTAGTGGCAGGCACCGGCAGCAACAGCACCGAAAAAGCGCTGAAAAGAAGCGGCGAGGCCCTTGAGCTTGGCGCGTCTGCACTCCTGTTGATGGACCCGTACTACAATGGTCCGTCCTCGCTTGAGATTCGCAAAGAATACTACGAGCCGGTTGCCGAGAAATACTCCTGCCCAATCATCCCCTACGTGATTCCGGGACGGTGCGGGTGCGAGCTTTCGGCCTACGACCTGGCGCTTCTTTCAAAGGAGCACAGCAACATCTTTGCAGTCAAGGAAGCCACCGGAAACCTTGAGCGCATGAAGCTGGAGCGCACGCTCTGCCCCGAAATGATGATTTACTCCGGCGACGACGACATTACCTTCCGGATGGTTTCCGACCAGGCCATCCGTTCGGCAGGAGTAATTTCGGTTGCTGCAAACGTCATTCCCGCAGCAGTCCGCAAGATGACAGACCTTGCAATCGCGGGAAAGACCGAGGAGGCTTCCGCGCTCAACGCCTCGATGTCGCCGTTGTTTTCGGCAATCACCGTGAAATCAACCGTGAAGAACCCGTATGGCTATCCGGGCGAGGTCGTGCAGAAGTTCCGCAACCCGATTGCATACAAAACGCTCATGGCCGGGCTTGGGATGATGGAGTTCGGCTGCCGCAGGCCGCTCGGGAAGATGGACAAGGCGGCAGTGGAGTTCGTGCGCGCAGCAGCGCGCAAAGTCTGGCAGGCCAACCCCGAAATCCTCGCCCCGATAGAGGGCGCTTTCGACGTGGACCTGACTGCAAGGATTGAGGATGACGCAAACTGGGGAATGTACTATGGTTAGGATTTGCATTTTAGGATACGGCAAGATGGGCAGGGCAATAGCCGAGGAGGCAGCCTGCGGCAAGGAAGCCAAGGTCACGATGATAGTCGACCACTCCGAAAAAGGTCCGGGCATAATCCGGCCTGGGGAAATCAGGTCCAAGCTAAAGGACTTCGACGTGCTCATCGACTTCAGCTCTGCAGCCTCGCACCCGATTCTTTTGGAGTGCGCCAAGGCAGGAAAGAAGATAGTGGTGGGCACAACCGCACGCACGCCCGAACAGGATTCGGAGTTTGAGGCAGCAGTCAAGGCCGGAAAGTCGAGCGCCATAGTCGCTTCCAACTTTTCTGTTGGGATGAACGCGCTGTTTTGCCTTCTCCAGAAGGCGGACAAGCTCCTTCCAACTTACGATCGTGACATAGTTGAGGCGCACCACAACCAGAAGAAGGATTCGCCTTCGGGGACCGCGAAGACGCTTGCGAAGATAATCAACCTCGACCATTCGAGGGTGCACGCAATCCGGTCCGGCCAGATATTCGGAGACCACGAGATAATGTTCGCCGCAAACGGCGAGGTCATCCGGCTTTCGCACTCCGCGCAGTCGCGCAAGTGCTTTGCAAGCGGAGCAGTGCGCTCGGCAGTGTGGCTTGCAAACAACAAGCCAGACGGCAAGGTGCATTCATTTAGGGAGGTCCTGGGATTTGAGTAAGTCCATCGTAGTCTGCAAGTTCGGCGGCGGCACGCTCGCAACTCGCGAGGATTTCGCGCGCGCAGCTCGCATCATCAACGCAAAGCCCGAGCGCGTCATCGCAGTAGTGTCCGCAGTGCAGGGCGTCACCGACAGGCTGGTGCGCGGCATTGAGGAGAGCCGCAAGAGCGAAGGCCACGCGAAGGTGTTTGCAGAGGATTTTTCCGCGTTCCACAAAAAGATTGCGGACATACCCGAAATCGACATGCTTACGCAAAAGCTGGAGTCCGCGCTGTTCAACGCCTACGCAAGCCACAACCCGCGGCTTTCCGATTACGTGCTGTCGTTCGGCGAGCGAGCCTCGGCGGCGTTGCTTGGGCATTTCCTTGGCAAGGGCTCCAAGGTCTTTGACTCGGAGTCAGTTGGGATTATCTCCAACGGCATTTACGGCAACGCCTCCTGCGACGTGGAAAAGACCCAGGAGAACTTCCGCACGGCCCTCGAGGCCGCAAAGGACGCCAAGAGCATCGTAATCACCGGCTTTTACGGAGTTGACCAGAACGGCAACGTCAATATCTTCGGCCGTGGCGGGAGCGACTACTCCGCAGGCGTGGTCACCGCGGTGTCCGGAGCAAGCAGGCTGGAGCTATACAAGGATGTAGATGGGTTCCTCGCAGCAGACCCGCGCATGGTCAAAAGCCCGCAGCTTTTGGAGCAGCTTTCATTCGACGAGGCGTCGGAGCTTGGCTACTTCGGCGCAAAGATAATCCACCCGCGCACCTTCGACCCGATTTCCGGAGCGGATGTGTGCGTGCAGATTAGGCCCGTTGCAAAGCCCGACACAGTTGGCACGATGATTTGCGAGCACGGCCAGAAGATGCACGTCGCGGCAATCGCGTCGCGAAAAGGCGTGTCGCTTGTGGAGATTTACGGCGGCGGGATGGTCAACTCGTTCGGAGTCGCTGCCGAGGTATTCACCCGCATGTCAAGGAACCACATCAGCGTGGACGCAATCGCGACCTCGCAGACCAACATCTCGTTCACGATAGACCAGCCGTCGAGCCTGCGCGCATCGCAGGCGCTGGAGGCGCTTTCACTTGAACGCCCGGATGTGGTGTGGGTGTTCAAGGTCAGCGACCACCAGGCGATGGTGTCAGTTGTTGGCGGCGCCCTTTCGGCAGAGGCGATTTCGCGCGCGATGCTTTGCCTTTACAAGGCAAAAGTCGGAATAAAGATGACCTCGTACGGCGCGTCAAAAATCAGCTTTTCCGCAATAATCGAGCTTGCGGACGAGCAGAAGGCGGTTGCCGCATTGTATTCGGAGTTCTTCGGCAATGGCAAGGCGCCAAAGAAGGCGGTTGCTCCGGTTGCAAAAGCAGTAGCCGCCAAAAAAACCAAGTCGAAAAAATCAAAATGATTCTTCAAAGCAGGTGAAATTCTCATATGGACAAGTTGAACGCAGCAGTAGTCGGTGCAACGGGCATCGCGGGCCAGCAGTTCGTGGCAGCTCTTGCAAACCACCCCTGGTTCGAAGTCACTGCCCTCGCGGGTTCGGAGCGCTCCGCTGGGAAGACCTACGTTGACGCGCTCTCCAAGGGAAGCTCGCTGCAGTGGTTTGCCGACGGCCCGGTGCCACAGCAGGTGCAAAAGATGGTGGTCACCGACTCGTCCAAGCTCGACGCGTCCAAGTTCGACGTAATATTCACTGCAGTCGAGTCCGACGTTGCAAAGCGCATCGAGCCTATCTATGCCAAAACCACTCCCGTATTCAGCACGGCATCCGCGTTCCGCTACGAGCCCGACGTCCCGCTCATGATTTCGGGAGTCAACCTTGAACACGCCTCGTTAATCGACGCGCAGCGCAAGAACCGCGGCTGGGAAGGTTTTGTGCTTCCGATTCCCAATTGTACCACTACCGGTATGGCTGTGAGTCTGGCTCCGCTTGCAAAGTTCGGAATAGAATCGGTGGTGCTTGTTTCAATGCAGGCAGTAAGCGGGGCCGGCCGCAGCCCGGGAGTCCTTGCCCTTGACATCACCGACAACGTCATCCCCTTCATCGATGGCGAGGAGGACAAGGTAATCGCCGAGACTAGGAAGATTCTCGGTACGGTAGATGCAACGTCAGGCAAAATCGCGGACGCAACGATTGACGTGTCCGCTTCCTGCAACCGAGTTGCAGTGCGCGAAGGCCACACCGAGTCGGTGTTTGCGGTGTTAAAAGACCAGCCTGAGCTTTCAGAAGTCGAAAAGGCAATGGAATCTTTCGACCCCAAGCTCGGAGTGCCCAGCGAGCCCAAGCCGTTCATCACCTACCATCGCGACCCTTACCGGCCGCAGCCGAGGCTTGACCGTGACAATTGCAACGGCCTTTCCACTTCAGTCGGAAGGTTGCGCAAGCCGGGCAAGTTCTACCAGTGGACAGTTGTGTCGCACAACACCAAGATTGGTGCCGCGAAGGGCGCGGTGCTTCTTGCGGAGTGCATGAAAAAGAAAGGGTACCTTTAGGTGGCGCAAGCAGCGGCGCGTGCAATGGGTTGCGGCCGAATGGGGGAATGCTAAATGGACGAGCTTGATTCGAGGATTCTTGCGCTTCTTTCAAAGAACGCAAGGCAGCCAAACAGCGCAATAGCAGTCGCGCTCGGGGTTTCCGAAGGCACCATACGCTCGCGCATCCGCGGCCTTGTTGAGGAAAAGAAAATCCGCAGGTTCACCATCGAGACCGGCACCTACGGCTTTCGCGCAGTCATCCTTGTAAAGACCGACCCGTCCAAGCACACCGAGGACGTTCTTCGCAGCCTCGTTTCCATGGAGGGCGTGCGCACGGTGTACGAAGTCAGCGGCAAGTGGGATGCCGTGCTGATTGCCTACTGCAAGGACGCCGAAATCTTCAACGACCTCATCGAGGCGGTTCGCACCAAGAAGGGCGTGACCGAGACTGAAAGCCTGATAGTGCTCAAGGCGCACTAATTCCAAGCAGGTATTTATTCGGATGCCGGCTTCCTTCTTTAGGTTATGATTATGCGCGGTCAGACTGCTTTGGAGTATTTGTTGATGATAGCCGGCGGCGTGCTTGTTGCTGCCGTTTTGATGGTTGTCGTGAACAACAACCTGAACATGGCTGCGAATTCGTTTGAAAGCGGGGACTATTCCACACGCATCCAGAATTACCTTTCCTCAGGCACTGGAACAGATGATGGCGACTGGGTGATTGTGGGCAACAACCAGTTCTCAGGCGTGCCCGGCTACGTCGGCATTGGCACGACCAACCCGCAGGCCAAGCTTGAGGTCAATGGGAAGATATTAATGGATGAGGCGACCGTTGCTTCTGATTCGGCAATCACTGTCGCGACTAAGGGGTATGTTGATGCCAGGCAGGTCCGCGTGTCCGGTTCGTGCGCAACGGGTTCGAGTATTCGCGTGGTGAATGCTGACGGTACTGTGACTTGCCAGGCGTATGCTGGTATTTTGCCCGGTCAGGGTTCGATTGGTGTTGCCGACATCAATTCCAGCCAGGTGCAGCGCAGGGTCAACGGCACTTGCTCGGTCGGCTCGTACGTCACCGCCGTCGGCATCGATGGCAGCGTGACCTGCAACGCATCCGCATCAAACTCGACGTGGAACACAAGCGGCGCAAACCAGTATTCGCTTGTCAGCGGCAATGTTGGAATAGGCACCAGCAGTCCCAGTCAAAAGCTCGAAGTGGTCGGAAACGTCAATGTGACTGGCAACGTTGTAGTAAACGGGAGCATCAAGGCGGATTCAATCTGTCTTGGTTCTTCCGGCGTTTGCTTGTCCAATATCTCCGCGTTTATCGGGAGCCTGCCAATAGCCGGAGGCAATGACCATAATCAGGGTGCGTGCACTTCGACAAATTCCATAGATGGAGTCACAAAGGGCGTTCTTGTCACTCAGCCTGGCTTGTCTTATCCGATATGCAAGTTCAACGGTTCATCCTGCCCGGCCAATTGGCATCAGTATTCGAGCTATTCAACTACTGCCTCGACTGCATGTGTGGGCTCTGGTTGTTCGTGTGCTTGTTCCTATTGCGGGGCTACTACATATTCTCCCACACAACCCTGGGGAGACCACGTTCCGGGCACTGCAAGTTGTTGCGCAAGTTGCGGCTGGCCGCCTTCGGAATCGCACTATTCTTGTACGCCGAGCAGGTCATGCTGTGCAATAGACCGTTTTGGCGGGAGCCTCGAGATGCAGTGCCTCACATCAAGGTCTGTATCTTCAGCTGTCGTTGAAATCGGCTGCTATTAAAAAAAGATGTTTGGCAGGGGTGTCGCCCCCGCCCGCCTTATTTTTTCTTTTCCCTGATTTCCTCAAGGACGTCCTTTTCGAACTTTTCAAGGGGCACGCCGTTGGAAACCGCGCCGTCGCGTTTGCGCACCGAGACTGACTTTTCGTCCTCTTCCCTCTTGCCCAGTATGAGCATGTAGGGGATTTTCTGCAGCTGCGCGTTGCGTATTTTCTGCTCGATTTTACCCTCGGACTCGTCGAAGAAGACGCGGACTCCCTTTTCTGAAAGCGACCCAACGACCTTTTTTGCGTAAGTTTTCTGTCCGTCCGTAATCGGCATCACGCACACCTGCACCGGAGACAGCCAGGTCGGCAGGTTTCCCGCGTACTTTTCCAGGAGGAACGCGATGAACCTCTCGTACGAGCCGAGTATGGCGCGGTGGATGATGATTACGTTCTCCTTCTCGCCTTTCTCGTTGACGTAGAAGAGACTCATGCGCTTGGGCACGAGTATGTCCACCTGCACAGTTGCGATGGTGTCCTCCTTTCCGAAGGCGTTGCGGATTTGCACGTCCACTTTCGGGCCATAGAACGCGGCCTCGCCCTTCTCCTCGGAAAACTTCATTCCTTCCTTCTTCATCGCCCGGCGTATGTGCTCGGCAGCGTCCTCCCACTTTGCGCGGTCTCCTCCGTACTTTTCGGGGTTGCGGTCAAAGTCCGGAAGCGAAAGCCTGTAGTAGTATTCCGAGATTCCCATGTCGTCGTAGACTTGGCGGAACAGTTTCAGCACTCCGACAACTTCGGACTCGACCTGGGCGGCCGTGACGTAGATGTGGGAGTCGTTCTGCGTAAAGCAGCGAGCGCGAATCAGGCCGTTCATCGTGCCCGAAAGCTCGTGGCGATAGCACGTTCCAGCTTCCGCAAATCGCAGGGGCAGGTCGCGGTAGCTTGTCACCAGTTCCTTGAACATCATGTGGTGGTGCGGGCAGTTCATCGGCTTGAGGTAGTACTGCGCGCCGTCAATGTCAATTGGCGCGTACATCGATTCAGCGTAATACGGCAGGTGGCCGGATGCAAAATAGAGGGAGCTCTTTGTGATTGCTGGGGACTGCACGTACACGTAGCCATACTTTTCCTCCAGGTCACGCATGTACTCGACTAGAAGATGGCGAAGAACCTCTCCGTTGGGAAGCCACATCGGAAGCCCCATTCCGACTTCCTCGGCGAACATGAATATCTTCAAGTCCTTTCCGAGCTTGCGGTGGTCGCGCCTTTCGGCGTCGGCGATGTATGCAAGGTAGTCGTCGCGGTCTTTCAGGCTGTCAAAAGCGGTTCCGCAGACTCTCTGGAGCTGCCTGTTCTGGCTGCTGTTGAGCCAGTACGCGCCGCCCACTTTTGTGAGCTTGAACGCTACGAGCTTGGAGGCATTGTCCAACAGGTGGCCATTTGCAAGGTCGGCAAAGCCGTCCATTTCGGCAACTAAGGCGTGGCTGTCCTTTGGAACCTGCTCAAGCAGGTACTTGCGGTACGCGTTGTGCGCAAATTTCTTTTCAGCGTCGGCAACGGAAACCTTTGCAGTCGTAATCTTCGCCTTTGACTCGACGATTTTTTCCATCTCCTGCTCTATGCGGGAAATGTCGGTGTCCGAGAGCGGTTTTTCCGACTCGATGTCCACAAAGAAGTCCTCGCCAACCGAAGCGTCGGCTATTTTTGCCTTTGGGAACATCTTGGAGAGTGCGGCAGCAAGGATGAATTGCGCGGTGTTCTTTGCAATGGCCGTGGCATCATCAGGTTTTGCGGCCTTCTGCTCATTTGCGTTTTTTTCGTGTTTTGCCGCTGCCGAGTCCGCAACAACGAATTGCAGAATCTCCGGCCCTGCAACCGCCTTCGCGCCAGCGTGGCCCTCAATCTTCTTTGCAGTAGTCAGGTTGATTCCCTTCAGGATTTCCTTCTCGTCCCCTGAGCGTATGGTCTTGCTCAGCTCGGCAAGAGGGTGCCCCTTGCACTTGAGCTCGAATTCCTTGTAGTATCCGAACACGCCCTTCTTTGCGTCCGGCGCGAACTTTCGCACTTCCTTGTGCAGCTCTGCAAGCAGCATCTGCGCCTTGTCCGGCGGGCACAGGTCGTTTGAAAGGTGGGCGTAAGGGTTGATGAATACCGTGGCGGCCTTGACCTGCTCGAAGTTCTTCTTGATGGCCTCGGCAGCTGCCTGCACTGCGGCATTGTCGTCAGTTGACTCCATTGTGGTAAAGACAACGAGTGCGTTCTCAACGCGGTATCCGTTCTTTTCCTCGTCGGACAATTCCGGCAGGGACTTGATTGCCTTGTTGCGCGGCTTCTGTGCAAAGTAGTCGCAATGCAGTTCGAGTATTCTCATTTAAGGACACACCTTCAGGGCCGGTACGAATGGTCCTGCGTTAAAACAGTTAACAGTAGAGTGGAGTGCAAGGTAGAAAAAGGGGTCGGAAACGTGACTGGAAAGAAAATGAAAAAAGAGGGTTAGGTCGCGTAGTGCAGCCGCCGGGGTAGGCAGTTACTTGCAGCACACTGCCATTGTTTGGGTGTACTGCTTGTAGATCCTTGAGTTATATCCATAGCCCTGGTTGTTCAGCGTGACGAGTACTACTGGCGAAACCACTCCGGGCCAGCTCGAGTAGCCCGCGCAGTCTCCGCCACCAATGTTGTAGCTACCCCAGTTGTCTACAAGGACGTAGCCTGTGTAAGTGTAGTGTGCGAAACCTACGTCGAAACCCATCGCAGCGTCTCCGAAGGTGAAGTACGCGCCTCCAAGGGCGTTAGTAGCGCCAAGCGGGGTGTCTATGGTCCAGCACGTGTCGCCCCCGTAGTAGTGTGCGAGCATAGTGTAACCTGTTGCGCATGCCGCATGCGATGCGGTCGTATTAAGGATGTAGCACACCTCGTACATTCCCTTGTCGTTTGAAGCATCTACATATTCTTTGGTTGTTGCGTCGTTTGCGTCTGTTGGTGCTGCGAGTCCGGTGATGCGGTTGTTGGTGACGTTGAGTGTGCCGTTTACTGTGAGTTTGCTGGTGGGGTTG
>Ga0209340_1001779_pt1 | contig 14096 bp, 10 predicted proteins | sample EPASupsiteSAE323_FD_187266 | JGI IMG/M metagenome (GOLD analysis project Ga0209340, IMG submission 187266) | Bioremediated contaminated groundwater from EPA Superfund site, New Mexico - Sample SAE3-23 (SPAdes) (version 2) | ecosystem: Environmental > Aquatic > Deep subsurface > Groundwater >... | reverse complement strand
GCCCTGAATCGCTTTGCCGTCACGCGCCATAACTTCGGTTGTCAAAGTCTCAACGGCGCCGGCAAATTTTTCACTTTCCGATTTCCGCCCGGCAAAAGTCGGAATCGCCATAAACTCGTAAATATCCTGATAAATACCAAGCATTTTTTTGGTTTCAATCCGCGCCTCGTCTTCAGTAGCAAAAACCGTATGCCCTTCCTGCCATAAAAATTCACTCCAGCGCAAAAAGGCCCGCGGTCTCTTTTCCCAACGGACCACATTAGCCCATTGATTAAGGCGTAAAGGCAAATCCTTATAGCTCTGAATCCACTTCGCATAAGTCTTATACATCGCAGCTTCGCTAGTCGGACGAATAGCCAGTTTATTGACTAACTCTTCACCGCCCGCATGCGTCACAACCGCCAACTCAGGTGAGAATCCTTCTACATGTTCTTTTTCGGCTTCCAAATTTTCAAGCGGAACAAAAATAGGAAAATATACATTTTCCACACCATCATCTTCTAAGCGGCGGCTTAATTCAGCCTTAATTAATTCCCAAATTTTTAAGCCATACGGACGGACGATGCCGCAGCCTCTAACTTCGGAAGATTCTGCTAATTCCGCCTCCCTGACGACATCCTGATACCAGGCCGGGAAATCCACCGACTGTTTAGTAATTGTTCTTTTCTCGTTTATAGACATATATTTAACTTAATACTATCCAAAAAAGGTCTAGTTGTAAAGCCGGGCTTCTAAACCTTTTCTACTAAAATATAGACACGTTTTTCATTTCTCAAAGACGTAAAAATAAGAAATAAATCACCGCCCTCCTTAATTCTAAATCGTTTTAAAATATCTTCTGGTTTTAGCGGAAAATTCTTCGTAATAATATTTGCTCGTTCAATTTTTTTAAATTTTAAAAAAGTTTGCAAATTACGCTCGGTAAACTCTCCATATTCAATCAGTTTGAAAGTTTTTAAAAATCCAGAAGACTCCGCCTCTATTATTTTATCACTGCATAAAAACGAGGAAAACGGACTAATCTTTTTTAAGCTATAGGCGGCAGCCAACTCATCAATAAGATGCGCCTTGCTAATTGCCTTGCTTGGCTCATGCAGATAAGCTTCAATCTTTTCCGGACAAGGAATTTTTGCTATTAAATCATTGCCAGCTAAAGAACAAAAATTCAATCCATAGAAACAACTGGCGCGGCGCTTATCTTTTTTTAAATCGCCAAACCAAAGCATAGCGACCTTGCAATTATTATCAACGGAAATAATTTCTATCTCCGGTTCCTCCGGCAGAAGGGCGAGCTCTTGATAATCAAAAGCCGGTGAAATTTTTATACCAACATTTCTCGTTATTTTAAATAAATCAGGTAAAATTTTAATTATTTCCGGCCGAGAATTTAAGATTGAACGCGTTTTAGTTTTTCCTTCCCGATCCCGGGCGGGATCAAAGAAAAAGGCATCAGCGTCTTCTATAATATTTTTACTAGCATCACCCTCGATAAATTCTATTTTTTCATTCAACCCATAAACCTGTGCATTAGCTTGAGCGCAAATTAAATTTTCGTGGTCACAGTCGACTGCCACCACTTGGCGGCAGCGTTTCGCCAAACTAAGCAAATTGCCGCCGATACTGCAGGTCAAATCAACAACTTTCCAATCTGGTAAAAAACGGGAGGCAATCAGCTCGGCCACCTTCTCCTCTGTCGCCTGTTCAAGCCCTAAAGTTGTAAAAAACATTTCTCCGGAACGGCTGAATTTTTCCTTTGCTTTCTGCCTCAGTTTTATCAAAGTAACTAGCGCTGAATAATAATTTTCTTCCTTCTTCTTGGCGGCCGAAAAAAGAAGGCGGAATAAAGCCGCCTCATCTTCTTGGCCATATTTTTTTAATAATTCGCGGCCCTCATTTGATTGAAAAAAATTTAATTCTGCAAAGGTCATAAAAAAATATTTTATGATTTCTGAGCTATGCTCCTTAGAGCGGCCTTAACTCTTTCACCGCGGTCGGAAATATCCGGCGGAACATTATTTAAAGCGGTCCGGGCTTCATTCAAAGAATACCCGAGAGAAATGAGCGCATCGATTTCGTCGCCTCCGATTGAGGATATTGAATCATGACCGATAAAGTCGCCGCTGATTTTAACTACTTTATTCTTCAGTTCCAAGACTAAACGCTCGGCGGTTTTCCGGCCGATACCGGACACCTTCGTCAATAAATCAACATTGCCGCGCATAATTGCCTCCCTTAAATCGCCGGCCGAGGCAACGGCTAAAATTCCTAAAGCGGATTTCGGCCCAACCCCGGAAACTGTCAAGAGTAAAGTAAAAAATTCGAGATCTGCCAATGTTTTGAATCCGTATAGATCATTGCTGTCTTCCCTAATCTGCTGGTGAATATATAATTCCGCTTCGGCTTTAATCGGCAGGTCGTTTAAAATATTTTCGGTGCAGAAAACCTGATAGCCTACCTGGCTAACTTCAATAATTACATAATTCAGATTTTTATTAATAACCTGTCCCCGTAAATAAGCAATCATATAGTAATTATAATTAAATGCATGCTATTTTTGAATTAAGCGGCTAAGCGGCGCAAAACAACTAGCGCTGGAATTTCGCTTATCTCTTCCGGTAAAATTAAAGATATAATTTGCCCGCCTCCGCCGCCATGAGCCTCGCTTATTTCCAAACCGTTTTTTTCATCGAAAATTTTATCTACCCGCAATTTAATTATATCATAATTAGGCATAATTAATTCAACGCTTTCGCCGGCTTTAATTGTATTATGGACCTGGACTCTTATTTTTTTATTTTTACAGTCGATTACTTGGCCGCAAAATTCCCAGGCGCTCTTATTATGTGAATTCAATTCATTTTGATCCGCTTTTTCCCCTAATAAAAATCCGGTTGTATAGCCGCGATGAACAAGTTTAGTTTCAAGCTCTTTATATAAATATTTCAACTCGAGATTAAGCTTGACAATCGGCATTTTTTTCGCCAAGAGATTTAAAGCGCGGGCATAAATGCTAATTACCGTGGCTTGATAATAAACGCTTTTAGCGCGTCCTTCAATTTTAAAACTGACGATTCCGCTCGCTGCCAGTTCCCTAATTTCCTTAACCAAGCAGAGATCCTTCGAATTTAATAAATAGCTCCCATGTTTTTCCTCAACTAGTTCTAATTCTTCTTCGTGATTAGCCGTCTTCAAGGAATATTCCTTAACATCATATTCCCAGCGGCAAGGCTGGGCGCAATCGCCGAGATTAGCACTTCGGCCGATAAATAATTTCGACAAGAAACAGCGGCCCGAATAGGCCATGCACATCGCGCCATGGATAAAATATTCTAATTCTATCTTCGGTACTGCGCGATGTATCTCCTTAATCTCTTTAAGAGTAACTTCCCGGCCTAAAATAATTCTTTTCACTCCCTGCTTTGCCCAAAATTTAACGGCTTCAAGATTCGTGCAATTCGCTTGAGTAGAAAGATGGATTTCAGCGCTAGGCCAAACTCTTTTAACTAAGGAAATAATACCGGGATCAGATATAATTAGAGCGTCGACCTTCAGCTCTTTTAATCTTTTCAAATAAGCTGGTAATTTCTTGAAATGCTGATTATGCGCAAAAATATTAACGGTGACATATACCTTTTTCTTTAATTTATGCGCATATTCGACTCCGGTCTGCAGAGTTTTTAAATTAAAATCGTTGATTCTAACTCGCAGGGAAAAATCCGGAATACCTAGATAAACCGCATCTGCTCCGTAAAAAAAAGCTGTTTTCATTTTTAATAAATTTCCCGCTGGTGCTAGCAATTCAATTTTTTTCATTTACTTATTGATTATTTTTTTTCAAACTGATAGTTAACGCCTCAGCGTCAATTTTTACTTCCTTCGTAAGCTCGGCGTCAATCTCGCTCACAAACTCTAAAGAATCAGACAGCGTGTCACGCTTAATATCTTCGTCCATCTTTGTAATTACGGTTCTTATTTCATCGCTTGCATCTTTAAAATATATTGAGGCTCGATCATTGATATTTAAATTAGCATCTTTGCGCAGCATATTGATAAAACGGATTAATTCGCGCTTGATCCCTTCCTGTTTTAACTCCGGTGTAATAACTAGATCTAATTCTGCTTTTATTTTTTCAACCTCTTTTTCACTAATGATTACTTCTCTGACATTTAATTCGTCGGCAATTAAAATAATATAATCACTAGCCAAGCTCTGCGGCGCTTCAATTTCTATCTTATTGAGCATCTGCCTGATTTTAATGCCCGCTTCGTCGCGCTTGGCCAGGCCGATTTCTACAATTTTTTTAGTTAAATCCATTTTTTCCAAGACAGACCTATCGGCCTCAGTAATATCAGCGGCTTCCGGCCAAGCTTCAAGATGAACCGATTTATTAGCGTCGTTAAAATTAAAACCGGAAACTTTTTGCCAAAGCGACTCAGCGATAAACGGCATTGTCGGCGCCATTAATTTCGATAAGGTTAAAAGAATATATCTAGTTGTTGCCAAAGCCTGATTTTTATCGGCTTCATTACTCGATTTAAAGCGATCGCGGCTGCGCCGCAAATACCAGGTTGATAGTTCATCGATAAACTCAGTGATTGGCCGGAACGATTTCACTAAATTATAAGCTTCCATGCCATCTGTCATTTCTTTAATCAACAAGTCTAATTTAGCTAAAATCCAAATATCTAAAACGTTATAACTCGTGCTTTTAATCTTTTTATTATCATTAATTAAGTCAACACTTTCACTGGCAAATAGTTCATAGAATTTATAAACATTCCATAGAACCATAATATTTTTACGCAGCGATTCCTGGACTCCCTTTTCCGAAAAATTTAAATTCTCCGATTGCATCACCGGCGACGAAGCGAGATAAGCCCGCAGGGCGTCGGAGCCATATTTCTCCATAACCAAGAGGGGGTCAGGATAATTCTTTAGGCGCTTCGACATTTTCTTGCCATCTTCCGCCAAGACGATGCCGTTAACCATGACATTCTGATAAGCAGGCTTGCCGAAAATTCCGCCAGCAATAACGTGCAAATAATAGAACCAGCAGCGCGTCTGGTCAATTCCCTCGCCGATAAATTGCGCCGGAAAATTGTCATCAAATTTGTCTTTATTATCGCTTGGATAATGCAGCTGGGCAAACGGCATGGAACCGGACTCAAACCAGCAATCCAAAACGTCAGAAATCCGCTTCATCTCGCCGCCGCATTTTGAACATTTAAAAGTCAATAAATCGACTTTATCTTTATGGATATCTTTAATCACTTGCCCGGTCAATTCTTCAAGCTCTTTTACGCTGCCAACCACGTGTCGCTCGCCGCAAGCGCATTCCCAAATCGGCAAGGCACTGGCCCAAAATCTCTGGCGAGAAATCGACCAATCGCGGGCTCCTTCCAGCCATTTGCCGAAACGCCCTTCTTTTATATAAGCCGGAGACCAATTTATTCGCTTCGCATTTTCTAAAAGTAATTCCTTAATCTTAGTAACGCCGACAAACCAGGAAGAAGTCGCATAATTGATTAACGGCGTATCACAGCGCCAACAATGAGGATAACTGTGCTCATATTTCTCTTTGCTAAAAAGCAAATTATTTTTAGCTAAATACTTTATAATCTCTACATCAGTCGATGAATGGTCATCGATTGGCTTGACCTGCAAACCGGCTAAATCTTTCACTTCAGGCTTGAAGACGCCATCCATGCCCACATGTTGGATAAAAGGCAATTTATTGTCCCGGCCTAAATTCATATCATCTTCACCAAAGGCCGGTGCAATATGAACAACGCCAGTACCATCAGTCGTCGTTACAAAATCAGCCGCATATATTTTCCAGCCATTAGCGCGATTTTCCAAAGATTCATCATTGAAATAATAGTTGAACAAAGGTTCATATTTTCGTCCGCACAAATCTGCCCCGCTAAGCAGCGAGATAACTTCAAATTCCTTATCCTTCATTGCTTCTGCCAACCTCTCTTTAGCTAAAATTAAAAACTCGTTATTATGTTTAATTTTTACATATTCTATAGCCGCCCCGACCGCTAAGGCAACATTGCCAATGAGCGTCCAGGGCGTTGTTGTCCAGGCTAAAACAAAAGTCCCTGGCTCATCACTTAATTCAAACTTAGCAATACACGACAAATCCTTAATATCTTTATACCCCTCTGACACTTCTGATTGAGACAAGGTTGTTTCACAGCGCGGACAAATATGCATCGAGCGATAATCTTTATAAATCAAGCCTTTATCCCAGAGCTGTTTAAACGACCACCAAATCGAGTCCATAAAATCCAGATCCATTGTTTTATATGGATTATCCATATCCGCCCAGCGGCCGAGGCGATGCATAATTTTCTTCCACTCGCTGGCGTAAGTTAAAACTTGGGCTCGGCAAAGATCATTGAATTTAGCCACGCCCAAAGATTCAATTTCCTTTTTTGTCTTTAAACCCATCTGTTTTTCTACGATATTTTCAATCGGCAAACCATGGCAATCCCAACCCCATTTTCGCTCGACATGATAACCGCGCATCGTTTGATAGCGAGGCAGAATATCTTTCATAATGCTGCCGGCGATATGTCCGTAATGCGGCGTTCCAGTAGCAAAGGGCGGTCCATCGTAAAAAACGTAATCGCCTTGAGGAGATTTTTTTTCTAAAGATTTTTTAAAAATATCCGCCTGATCCCAAAAATTAATTACCCCTTCTTCCATTTCTGGAAATGAATTTCCGCTGAAAGATTGCTTGTTATCATTCATATATTTTAATTTTTTTATTTAACTTAAATATCTTAATTTTTTACGGGCGATGACAATAATATTTCCTTGACGATGCGGAAATATCAGTCCGCCGAAGCGATTTAAAAATTTAACAGGCCAGCTTAAATTCGGATAATTAAAATTTTTAAACTCAATTTTTTCAACCACTAATCCGCTTTTTTGAACTAAATAAATAATTTCCGCCGCTGTAAATTCACGATACTCTCCGGTATACTGCTGCTCGTCTTTAATGTCGCTGCCCGATTTATAGCCAAAAAACATTTTAGCAATATTGTTTAAGCGCAAAAGATTGGGCGAAGTAATAATTATCAGGCCGCCTGGCCTTAAAACGCGCAGCGCTTCTTTAAAAAAACGCGATGGATGAAATTTAAAATGCCCGAGGACTTCGCTGGCTACTAGAACATCAAACTCTTCATCTGCAAAAGGCATCGCTTCTCTGGCTAAATCGCAAGCCACATTATTAATCTCGAAACGGTCAAAGCGCGGGCCGAAGGCCGTAACATATTTTTCAAGATCTAATCCGCTTACTTTATAGCCGATAAATTTTGCCCCCAAACACCCATATCCGAATAAAGAACCAATGTCTAAAAGTTTGGCGCCCGGCTTATAATATTTTCGGTAAATACCATAAAGATAATCAAAACGGGACTTATAAAAATCAAAATAAGCATAATCTCCGCCGTGATAATCCCTTTCCTGGCTTTCGTTTATATCGCCGGAATCAAGAATATTTTCAACTTGTTTTAATGTATAGTGCATAATCTGATTTATATTTTTTACCATTATTTCTTATCTTATATCAACTATTTAGGCCGAATAATCGTATCTATTGACAATTATTTAAAATTAGTGTATAAATAGAACACATTTACTAACTTTATGGAAATACTATGAAAACCGGAACCCATCTAAAATTGACTCCGGAACAGAAGAAGGTGATTGAGGGGATTTACCAAAATTTAAAAGCGAAAGTTGTTTTTACCGATGACGAAGTAATCGTTATCACAAAGAACAGCGATGGCTCAGACAGCAAGGCGGTATTCAAAAATGCAGCCTTCCTCAACAATACCAATATAGATCCCTTGAAAAAATAAGGGGTCTATTTTTTTAATATTTTCTTTAAATCTAATAACCGGTTGCGAATGGAAACTGTCACTTTATTTATGTTATCATCAATATATTCAAGCGCGATATCCGGTCGATTTTTTCCAACCTCAAAAAGCAATGCACATTTGCCCTCCCAGAGATTCGAAGTATCTAAGAAGGATGCTTTGCCTATAGCATTGAAAACTGAATCAAGTTCACTGCCCGACGATTTTTCCAAACTTTCCCACAATTCATTAATTCCTAGCTTACTCTTCATTCTACTTAACATCGACTCCGCTTCTTTAACCATCCGTAATTCTTCCCGGCTAAATTTGACGCCAGCAGGGTCGCTCGCTAAATCCCGATATAAATTTGGAATAAATAAATCCGTTTCATAAAGGATAGTGTCTTCCTCGTATGGATTATCAATATGCCTATCTCGAATATCGATTGAAGTGCCAAAATCAATAATATAATAATTAACAATTATCCCTTCATTATCTGTCTTAACCATCACATTTCTTTCATGCAAGTCGCGGTGATAAAAATCGTTTTTATTTAAAGCTCTAATACCATTTTCTAATTCAAAAAATTTTTCTAAATCTAAAGAAAAGCCCCGTTTTTTTAAAAAATCAGCTAAAATATGGTGATTCTCTTTCTCTGTTTTCATTTTTGAATTATATTCTTTATAATCATTAACTTTTAAATTTAAAAGATTGCCGACTATTTGATATAATTCATTAAAATTAATATGGCAGCGGCTCTTTGTTTTAATTAACTCATCTCTTAAAGATAAAAGCTCCTCGTCATTAGATAGTTCAGAGTCATTTAGGCGCATCATAGCCTGCTTGAGAATATAGGTGCCGAAGTCATCGCCTTCAATATAATCCATAACTAAAATATCGAACTTCTTTGACTCGATATTTATTCCTTCCGCCTCTAAACGAGCCATGAGATCAGTTTCATTTTCACCTATTTGAAATTGGCGATTAAAATAAAGACGCGGTACGCCCGGTAACTGCTTCGCGCCGTTTTTTTTCTCCGCGGTTAGTATTTCGTCAGCCCGCAAGTGGAGCGTGGCTTCTTGCTGCCCTTTCCCCTCCTCATATATTTTCAAGGTTTTCATGGCGAAGCTGCCGTTATTATTATTAATTTCGAGTCCGAGATATTTAAGTACTTCCGGCGGTAAATCAGAAAAATTAACTAGGCTTACTACTCCATTATTGCCTTCGCCAATTTCCGGCGCGAGCATAATTCTTGCCTTAATATAGCCCTCGATAATTGTTTCAATCTGCTCGTTTTTTTCAATCTCGTTATTATTTTCTCGGATGCTTTTATTTTCGAAATTCATATATTTTAAATTTTAATTTTCAATATATCATTAATCGCTATCCAGGCAACGGCATTGCCAAAGCCGGCTTTATTAATTTGAAATGGCTTTTTAATAATGTGTGGATTAACCAGATCAATAAGAATAGCGTATTTAGGTGTTTTCTCCCAAGTTTTCCAATCATTGTCAATTAAACAAATTTTCGCACCGTATTTTTTTAGGACTGCGGAAATATCATCGGCCTGCTTGAATTCAAATTGCTTTACACCGACAACCTCCGCTCGAGCGCTGATCGCTTCGCCAGAATTTTTAAAATAAATTCTATCGCCCTTTTTTATTTTATCCCAAGGCGCCCTCTTGGTTTGATACCAGCGCGATTCAATCGATTTTTCTCCCGAAATAATTTTCGGAATTAATTTCCATGATTTATTCATGATAGCAATATGGTCCATATTTATTATTTTCCGCAGCACTTCTTGAATTTTTTACCGCTGCCGCAGGGGCATAAATCATTCCGACCGACTTTTTCCCCTTCATCGCTTTTCATTTTCTCATGAATTAAATCTATCTTATTTCTTGCGGCTGCAACCTCATGCATTTCTTTAGCCGCTCCGCTAAACTCTAATTTTTGTTCCGGCTGGCTGGCAAATAAATTCAAGGCCTGCGATTGGGCAGATATAGCTTCAGCCGTTTTAAAAATTGAATAGACAATCTGCTTATCGATAGCACTATTAAGATCTTGATAGAGGCGGTACGCCTCCTTTTTGTACTCGACAAGCGGATCGCGCTGGCCATAACCCTGCAAACCGATACCGCGGCGGAGATAATCAACTGTTTCTAAATGATCAACCCACATTTCATCCATTGAGCGGATTAATATTCCTTTTTCTATTTCCTTAAAATTCAAGTTTAAATCAATAAACTTAGATTTTAATTGCTGATAGTTATCTTCGGCCTGTTTAAATAAGAATACTGATATATCTTCACGGACAGATTCTTTTGCTTTACTCGAATTCTTAAAATCTTCTAATGATTTTAAAACTGAAGAATCGAGTGTTAAAATGGTCCGCATAGTCTCAAATATCTCTCTAATATTCCAATCTGCCAGATTATCAGCCGAAGTATGGAAATTTACAACATTCATAGTTTCCGCCTTAATTGTTTCCAGAATAATTTCCGACAAGCCCGGCTTATCAATTCTTTCTTCGCTATTTATTTTATTATCCCCAATTTCGGCTAAATCTAGAATTTCCCGGCGCCTTCGATAAATCGCCTGGCGATGCTTATTGATTACATCGTCATATTCAACTAAATGCTTGCGAATATCAAAATTATTACCCTCAACCTTGCGCTGGGCGTTTTCAATGGAACGGGAAATTATTTTATTTTCAATCGGCATATCGGAAGGGACTTTCAAAGTCTGCATCAATTTTTTCATCCTGTCGCCGCCAAAAATCCGCATTAAATCATCATCAGTGGAAACATAAAATTGAGATGAACCAGGATCGCCTTGCCGGCCGGCACGGCCCCTCAGCTGATTGTCGATGCGACGCGATTCATGGCGCTCTGTACCGATAACATGCAAGCCGCCCAACGAGCGCACTGCCGCCTGTTCTGCTTCCTCTGGCGGATTGCCGCCTAAAATAATATCAACGCCGCGTCCCGCCATATTAGTGGCAAGGGTAATTGCTCCCTTCCGACCCGCTTGCGCAATAACCTCGGCTTCCCGCTGATGATTCTTTGCGTTTAACATTTGCGGATGCAAGCCTTCTCGCTCCATTAATTCCGTCAGTATTTCATTTTTTTCAATTGAAATTGTACCGATTAAAATTGGCTGCCCCTTAGAATTTCTTTCTTTAACATCCTTAATAACAGCTAGAAACTTATCCATTTCTGTCCGATAAATCTGATCATTTAAATCTTGGCGGACGTTCGGCCGATTGGTTGGAATAATAATCGTTTCTAATTTATAGATTTTATGGAATTCTTCGGCTTCAGTTGCTGCCGTTCCAGTCATGCCGGCCAATTTATCGTACAGGCGGAAAAGATTTTGAAAAGTAATCGTCGCCATGGTCCGAGATTCTTTTTGGACCTTAACCCCCTCCTTAGCCTCAATCGCTTGATGGAGACCTTCACTATAGCGGCGGCCGGGCATTAAACGGCCGGTAAACTCATCAACAATAATAATTTCATCGTCTTTAACCACATAATCCTTGTCACGCTTAAAAAGAACGCGCGCCTTAAGCGCCTGCTCTAAGTGATGGACTTCCTTAACACCGCCTTCAACATAAATATTCCCTAAACCGAGAATTTTTTCCACCTTATTTATGCCGGCCTCGCTTAAAGTTGCCGCTTTCATTTTTTCGTCAACATTATAATCGTCATTCTCCACCAAACCTTCAACAATTCTCGCGAATTTAAAATACTTATCAGTTGATTCTTCGGCCGCTGCACTAATAATCAAAGGGGTTCTTGCTTCATCAATTAAAATTGAATCGATTTCATCAACAATGGCATAATTAAGCGGTCGCTGGACAGTCTGAGATAATTCATAAACCATATTATCGCGAAGATAATCAAAACCGAATTCATTATTTGTGCCGTAGGTTATATCGCAGTAATAAGCCTCACGGCGCGGAATACGCTTAAAATGTTTTAAACGATCATCATATTGGCTCTCATCGATATAATCAGGGTCATAGGTATAAGCGAACTCATGAACGATAACACCAGTAGTCAGGCCCAATGAATAAAAAACAGGCGCCATCCAACCAGCACCAACGCGTGACAAATAATCATTAACCGTAACTAAATGGACGCCTTTACCGCTTAAAGCATTTAAATATAAAGGCAAAGTAGCGACTAATGTTTTTCCTTCGCCAGTTTTCATTTCTGCAATCTGGCCGCGATGCAAAACAATTCCGCCGATCAATTGAACATCAAAATGACGCTGGTTTAAAACACGGCGTGATGCTTCACGGATAGTGGCAAAAGCCTCGGGCAGTAAATTATCGAGAGTTTCTCCATTATTATATCGCTCTTTAAATTCAGCTGTTTTACCCTTCAAGTCTTCGGCACTTAACTTCATTAAATCCGGCTCAAAACTGCCGATTTTTTCGACTATCGGCTCAATCGCTTTAATCACTCGTTCGTTAGCATCGCCGAAAAATTTAAAAATATTCATAGTATCGTAATTTTATCTATTAATAAACAAAAAACAAAGCACTAGTTTCCAGGCTCTTTATTTTAATATTAGTACAATTATTATAATACTAATTGATGATAAAATAAATATTGACAATCTAATAATATAATTTCATCAGTATTTTATTTACTAAAAACACTGTTTCTTAAAAACAGTGTTTTTTTACAATTTAAAACTAAGATCACTACTTCCCCCTTTTCTTATCAATCATCTTCTCTTTGTATTTTTTGATTACTAACTCTAAATGATCTTTAACTTTATCAATTGCCTTATAAAGATCTTCTTCAGTTTTTTCAACGCGTAATATTTGACCGGGCAATTCCAAGTTAATTTCGGCTCGATAAATTTCGCCCTTATTTTGCCCGCCGATACTTTTTCCGACTTCAACATCACAATTAAGAACATCGATATCTCCTAAATACTTATCAACCATATTCATTTTTTCTTCAATATAATTCTTAATCGCCTCAGTCATTTCTAATTTAGTAGATTTGATTTTGATCTGCATATATTTATATTTAAGAATTAGACTAGTTTTAAAACAATTTAATTACATCCTTATAAGTAATGAAAATAACTAATGCAATAAGCATGATAAAGCCGACATTATGGATTATATTTTCTACTTCCCGCTTGACTGGCGCTCCTTTAAATTTTTCAATAACTAAAAACAGAATTCTTCCGCCATCAAGAGCGGGTAAAGGCAAGATATTAATAACCGCTAAATTAATCGACAGAAGGGCCATAAACTGCAAGAGATAAGTAAATCCGAGGCGGGCTGCCTGTCCGGTAATACCCGCTATGCCGACTGGTCCGGCAAATTGCTCACTTACGTTCTGGCCAGCAAATATTTGCCTAATCAAATCATAAAAGGCAATAAATATCTGGCCGGTAACCCAGACTGTCGTCTTTATTCCTTCCCAAAAAGCGGTAAAAAATGGATAGCTTACTAAGCCGGAAGAATAAATAGCGACGCCAATAGTTGCCCTCTCACCTTCTCTAGCCAGTGGCGTTACTTTAATTATTGATTCTTGATTATCTCTCTTAACCACTAGCTCCGCCTCTCGATTCGCATTTTGCGCGACGGCATCCTGCAGATCTTTTTCTTTTACCATATGAGTAATAAGAACGAGTTCTGCCAGGTCTTGCTCACTGGTCTTCTGTAAGACCTGGGCAATGCTGACGTTATGGTCGCCAAATACACCGGCTATCCTGGCCAGTACGCCGGGGCGATCCGCTACGGTCATGCGGATGTAGTATTCGGCATTTAATTCGCTGATCGGCAGGATCTCTTTATCTTCAAAACAGGTACAGCCTATTCTGGCATTACTGTGATGCAGCAAACTGCGTCCGATCTCAATGATATCTCCGGTAACTGCGCTGGCAGTAGGCATGGAGCCTGCTCCCCGACCGTAGTGCATGATTTCTCCTACGGCATCACCTTTTACAAAAACCGCATTGTAAACATCATTGACAAAGGCCAGCGGATGATTAAACGGCAAGAAAGCCGGATGGACCCTGATCTGTACTTTGCCTTCCACTTCCTTGGCAATCGCCAGCAGCTTGACGGTAAAGCCCAGATCCCGGGCATACTGAATATCGCGCAGGGTAATGGCGGTTATGCCTTCTACATACACATCGCTGAGCGTAATCCGGCTGTTGAAAGCGATGGAGGACAGGATGGCGATTTTGCG
>Ga0209340_1001778_pt1 | contig 14111 bp, 12 predicted proteins | sample EPASupsiteSAE323_FD_187266 | JGI IMG/M metagenome (GOLD analysis project Ga0209340, IMG submission 187266) | Bioremediated contaminated groundwater from EPA Superfund site, New Mexico - Sample SAE3-23 (SPAdes) (version 2) | ecosystem: Environmental > Aquatic > Deep subsurface > Groundwater >... | reverse complement strand
TTATTCAAATTCATGGAGATTGAAGATTTTCTATCCATAACCCTTCAAGCTCGTGTGGACCTCGTAGATGCCGAAGGAATAAAACCACGACTGAAAAACCGGATTCTTTCAGAGGTCATATATCTCTGAACCTCATGATGGCCAGTTTTTTTTGAAGATCTACTCGACTCTATGTGAGAAATATCATACCCCTTATCCATTCCAGAGACATCGATGAGTTCTTTACCGGAGACCTCATATTATCATACTATAAAATACCCTACCAAATTGTAGGTATCAGATCGTGCCCAGATGATCCACAAACAATCTTGCTGGTATCTGATGATCCACAAATACCTGTCCACATATGAAACCTGAACCGTTTATACCAGAACCCCTGCCGCCATCAGATATAGACTGGATCAGTCATATCCCTCTCATTGGTGCTGCAAACGCAGCGTTAGCCAGGTTTGACGGTCTGCTCCAAAGCATACACAGCCCGGATCTCCTCCTCACCCCGCTTATCACTCAGGAGGCAGTCATATCTTCCCGGATAGAAGGAACACAGGCAACCATGAGAGACCTGTTTCTATTTGAAGCAGGAAAATCAGCAGAAACGGATGAAAAACGGCAGGATGTAAGAGAGGTCATGAATTATCAGAAAGCACTCAGTCATGCACAGGAGAGAATGAAAACCGGGCATCTCTCCTGGGATCTCATTCTTTCCCTGCATACTATTCTTCTGGATGGGGTAAGAGGGAGTCCATATGTGGGAAGTGTCCGGAATATTCAGAACTACATCGGCCCAATCGGGGCACCCATTGAGCAGGCAACCTATATCCCTCCCCCTCCAGAGTTACTTCCAGAGATGATCCATAACTGGGAAGATTACCTCATCGGGCCTGAAAAGGATGCCCTTGTCCAGCTTGCAGTTCTGAAAGGTCAGTTTGAGATCATACACCCATTTTGTGACGGAAACGGAAGAATCGGCAGAATGATTGTACCGCTCTTTCTCATGGAAAAAAACCTTCTCACATATCCTGCATTCTATATCAGTGCATATTTTGACCGGACCAGAGAAGAATACTATACGAGGTTACGGCAGATCTCACAATCAGGAGACCTCAACGGATGGATCGCCTATTTTCTGAATGCCGTCCGTATCCAGGCACTTCTCAATATCATCCGTGCTTCAGACATTGTATCCCTCTATGATTCGATGAAGAGTATAATTCCACAGGTAACCAGGTCTCAATACTCAATCGCTGTAATGGATACCCTCTTTCAAAGACCTATAGTGTCATCTACCGATTTTATGGAAATATCACAAATCCCTCCCGAATCCGGAAAGAGGATTCTACAAAAACTTCGTGATGCAGGCATACTTGAAATAATCAGGGAAGGAAAGGGAAGAAATCCCAGTATCTATCAATTTACAAAATTAGTCCAGATTGTTGAGAATGAGAGTTCCTCATGAAAAATGACATGAAATATACATGATATTAACAGTAATAAAAGATCAGGATCTGGGAAATGAACTGGAACGAAGAGAACAACGCTGGAAACTGATTGGATTAGTTCCTGGTTTCTATGCGTGAGATAGAACGAGAACGGGATGAATAAGGATAGGTTAGATACCTATCTTCCGGAACTTGAGTATAATGATTGATACCTTTATCTGGATAACCTGATCAGTATTATCTGTCAGGAAAAATTACTCTGCATACAAAGAGGCTTCATCAATGAGTGTCTATGATATTCTTGTCAACCGGAGAGATGAAATTTATAATTTGGCGAAACAGTACGGAGTGACACGAATAAGAGTATTTGGATCAGTATTTCATAAACAGGAGACTGATACATCAGATATTGATTTTCTCATCGATTTTGATGTTTATCGGAGTCTTCTTGATCTTGCTCTTTTATCTAATGATCTTGAAGATATCCTGGGCAGAAAGGTTGACCTTGTGACTGAACCTGCACTCCATCCTTTACTCAAGAAACAAATTCTTCAGGAAACGGCTATATTATGAGAGATGAGCAGGTATTTAAGATATTCTAGAGATCATTGAGAAGATTTTCCGATATACCTCTGTTGGAAAAGAACAATATCTCCTTGATACACAGGTACAGGACGCAGTTGTCAGAAATCTTTAAATTATCGGCGAAGCAGCTTCACAGGTTCCTGAAGAGATTCGGATAAAATATCCAGATATTCCCTGGAGGGGAATGTCTACCCTTCGTAATATGCTTATTCATCAATATCATCGGGTTGAGTATGAACGGGTCTGGGCTGTAATTGAAAAGGATTTGCCCCCATTGAAGAGACAAATGGAAAACGTCGTAAAAATATCAGGTAAATAATATCTGGCTTTCTCCATGTTGATGCTTTCCAGATGAGAATATTGTGATTTCTAGATCAGAAGTATGCGTAGATCATAAGTGGTTAAATGATTGTTTTGCAGCTTCTGGAGCAATAACCTCATCAGAGGTCTTTTAATCTTGGATCGAGAGGCCCTTCCGGTTAGTTGAATATTACATCTATCTTACCGATGATGGTTCCGTTCAGGACAGAAAACTTTCTCCTGTACTCGGATGCATGAACCCGCAAGAGATCCTCCTTTCTCTGGTTTGAAAAATTGAAGTGTTTCAAAATGTTAACATTAAACATCGAAACAATTATGACTTATCGCCTCATTTGGTTTAGATCCCCCTTTTATTTTCATAACTATTTGCCTACTAATCCCGGATTTCTGTACGAGTGATCCTGGTGTCCACATACAATCTCACATATTTGCAGGTCTTTGTCGGTCGCAAAGTAGTAGCAGTTTCACTGCCTCATCATGTTCACTCCTGGTAGGTGGTCTCGTCCGTGGAACATTTCGGGTAAACTGTCTCCATCGCAGATGCCGGTGGTCCGGCCATAATGACATCCAGGTCGATGTAAAGTTCCGGCACGGGTTGTTACATCCTGCTCACGTACGGTCATTTCCATTATCCGGGAACGGTTTGGTGTTGGGTCATATTGTTGAGACACGTGCAGTACAGAAAAACGAGCGAACTGACGATTCACACAATTATGATCTTAGTGTGGGGAATCCTGTGATCGATCCGGGCCGGATCTATTTTGAGGATCATGATCGTCCACCATGGCCAAGGACTGTTGCGTAAGCAAGCGACATCAGACCGGATACTTTCCGATGTCCATTCTTTCCCGCGTAATACATCTCTGCAAATGCCCGTGACGGAATGACCCGTATCTGGGAGTAGCCTAGCCCGGTGAGGAACGGCACGACATCGCCATCGGCAAATCCGGACAGGATTGGCTCACCTATCTCAATCGTCCAGTTGAGGATATTCCGACCGCCCTCAGCATCAGATGACCCGTCCGCGAGCGACTGTGGGACGAAGTCGAAGAGTACCGCACTTCCGGCCATGGCCTGGCCGGCGATACCGGCAAGAAGCTGGTAAATAGTCTGGCGAGGGAGGTACATCACGAGCCCTTCGAGCAGGAAGAGTGTCTTTCCTTCCGGGGACCAGCCGGCCTTTGTGAGGTCCTGCCAGCAGTCTTCCTGTGCCATATCAAGGGAGATGAACACGACATGGCCCGGCAATTGCCCGAAGATCTGGCGTAATATCCCGGTCTTTCTAGCTATGGTCTCTGGCCGGTCGATCTCGAAAATCTTCATGCATTCTTTCAGATTATCGATGCGGTAGGCCCGGGTATCGTATCCTGCGCCCAGGATTACCAGATGGGTAAATCCTTCGCCTGAAGCATTCCGCACAACATCATCGAAATACCGGATACGTCCACGAATTGCATTGCTCCACCCCGGCATCTTCCGCTCGACTTCCGCTGCAAGTGTTTGTGTCTCATCAGGGTGCTCTTTTGCCCATGCAATCTTAACCGGATCGAGGAACCGGATTGCATACGGATCGGAGAAGATCCGGACATCTTCCGGCAGAATCGTTTCAGCGAACCGCTGCAGTGCGATCCCTTCCGCCATCATACTCGGGCTTTCCGGCCTGGATTTCCACAGGGAGTCCATTCCATTTATCATGTTTAATCACATTCCTAATTGCATAATAATATACCTATTAGTATGTATTAATTCAATCGGTTTGTATCCCTTTTGATGCCATGTTTTTTCTGGTGAAAGCCCAACATAAGATGGATTTATGCCAAAAGTCGTTCCTGAGTATAAGGAAGAGGCAAAACGCCGGATCATCGAGGCCGCCATGGATGTGATCGCTGAACGGGGATGCGATCAGCTGACCTTTGATCTTGTTGCACAGAAGATAGGTGTCACCAAGGGGGCAGTGTACTGGTATTTCAAGACGAAGGAGGATCTTATCAAGGCAGTCCTCAAAAAATTCCAGGGTGATTTTGAGCGGACGACCTTTGATTCGTTTTATAACCATCCGATAGATGAGATGCTGGACCAGATCTTCGACAGGTTTTCCCTGACCGACCACCGCCAAAGGGCGATCTTTTTTGAGATGTTTGCTATGGCTGCCCGGAATTCTGATATTACTCATTCAACACGGGAATATTATAACGGAATAATTGCCACCTTTGAAGAAGCCATCAGGAAAGAACTGAAACAGCATCCGGAGAAAACCCTGCAGGATACCCATAAACTAGCTTTGCTTATCGTAGCACTTTATTCCGGCCTGCAAAACTACCAACTCATCTGGATGTGCCAGAATGAGATCAAGGATCTCTGGCTTGAGGGGCTGGAACAGCTCCTGGGATTTCCCAGGACAAAAAAGAAGGATACTAAGAAGTAAAATCCTCCCTCCGCCGTACAGACCCTTGGAGAGGCCCCTGCGATGAGGAGGACTGAAAGGGGCACCAGCATATCATCTGATTCATCTCATGAGATACCGAAAAAACCATCAGGGTAGAGAAAAGAGGAGAGACTATGAATCCGGTGATTCCCCGGGAAGATATGGAAACCATATCCGAATATGAACGGTACATGATGGAAAACCGCAACGGGAGTATCACTGCGGAGTCGCTTGCCCTCATGAGGGCAACAGAGTCCCGGCGCCCTCCCGGTGAGCGAATCTGTTATGATCCATATGCTCTACGGTTTGTAAACCCGCAGTTGCTTGAAATCCTTGCCAGGATGCCCCCGGAAAAGATAAAAGAGATGCAGGACGAGTATGAGATCAGGTTCCCAGGCCATAAAAACAGTCTCTATACCAGGGTGCGGTTTTTCGATGACAAGACTGCATCCTGCATCAGGGACGGATATACACAGATCGTTATTATCGGAGCAGGGTATGATACCAGAGCTTACCGGATAGAGGGGATATCCCGGACAAAGGTTTTTGAACTCGATCTCCCTGATATCCAGGAGAGAAAAAAAGCGACGATCAGAGGGATATTCGGATCACTCCCTGATCATGTTGTTTATATTCAGGTGGATCTGAGCACCACACCGCTTGAATCAGTACTGAGGACAAGGGGGTTTGATTCCTGCCGGAAGACACTCTTCCTCATGGAAGGTCTCATCTGTTACATTCCGCCGGAAAAGGTAAAAATACTCTTCAATTCGATTATCTCCCTATCAGTACCCGGAAGTACAGTGCTTTTTGACTCAATGGATGCCGGGGTTGTCGATGGATCAGACCAGTCACCATACGCAGTATCTCTTAGGGAGCAGATGGCAGGGCTTGGTGAACCGTTTGCGTTCGGGATAAAGAAGGGGGACGAAGAGCAGTACATGAAGGCTATCGGGTTTGCCAATGTGCGTGTCTTTACGAAGGATGACTATATTCCAGAGTATTTCACGGGAATACACCAGGAACGGCAGGTATCAGGGTTGTTTAATTTTATCCTGGCTCAAGCCTGATTTTCTGTCCTTTTATGAAGATTATTCAGGACATAACCAGAAGTCCGGTTCAATAGGATTGGATATCACAGATTCAGGATCCTTGAGAAACCTTATATTGCTATTATTTTCTCTAAAAAGACATAATTATAATTGTTTTATACAACTCTTATACCATTTATGGCAACCTGGAATGAATTATTCTCAGATGAGAGGTTTATAGACCAGTTACCCCAACCTGAAGTTTACAAATTTGTAAAGAAACTTGAAGGGGTTTTTCCGGAAAGGCCATTAATACTATGGGATTTATGCTGTGGTGCCGGAAGACATACTGTTTTGCTCTCAAGGATGGGACATCAGGTTTATGGTAGTGATGCTGCAATAAACGGGATTAGTAATACACAGAAATTACTTGAAGATAACCTCCTAAAGGCAGAACTCAAAGTTTCAGATATGACTAAATTCCCATTTGAGAAAGTTAAATTCCATGGGGTCATCAGTTGGGATGCACTGCACCACAATACTTATGCAAACATTTCAAGTTCTGTAAGACTGGTCCATGAGAATCTGGTAGACAAGGGTATGTTTATGTTAACATTACTCTCCTCAAAAGGCGGAGCATATGGTCAGGGAACCGAGATAGAAAAGAATACATTTGTAAAAGATTCAGGATCTGAAACAGGAGTCCCTCACCACTATTTTGACGAAAAAGAAGTCCGGACCTTATTTAAAGGATGGAAGATCGTTATTCTGGCCGAACAGGTTTATACGTACGTTGAAACCGAACCGGATTTTTACATGACAAACCCGTTTCCTTATACGAAATGGAACATAATCGTCCAGAAATAACCGGTGTTCTGGTCTAAATTTTTCTCATCCGGGTAATTATTATTACCGGGAATTCAGGGTCATCATCTCTCTCCTCGAAAAATCCGTCCATTACAAAACCTGCTGAAAAACAGGTATAAAGTAAATCCTGCAAAGGCCTGTGGTAATATAACTGCTTTACCGGCTGGCCGATTATCCCTATGCCTTCATGAACACAGGGCGTCAGGTACTTATCTTCAGGTTTCATAAAACAGGGATGGTGTGTTGAAAAGACAAAGATTCCACCTGGATTTAACATTACAGCCATTGCCCGGAAAAGCGGCTTGACATCGGCAATATCCATGACTGCCATGTTTGCAACCGCTTTATCAAACAACCTGTCTTTTTTGAGAGAGATTAAATCGTCATATTGTGTCGCATCGCAGACAAAAAACTTAATTCTGTCATGGTATGTTTTACGCCTTCGTCTTGCATGTCCAATCATCTTCTCTGAAAAATCAAATGCGACTACTTCTGCACCCATTTCTGCTAGCCTTTCAGAGAAATTACCTGTTCCACATGCGATATCAAGAATGAAATCCCCTTTCCTGACCCCAAGCAGTTCTTCTGTATGCGGCCGGACAATAGTGCGATGGAACATGTTGGAATCATTGCCCATACGTACATCCCAGTGATCTGCTATTTTCTCCCAGCGGCGTTTACTTTCATGAGTAGTTGAAGGAAAATCAGACATGACGGGTTATTATAGGGATTTATCAGGAGAAAAATCGATCCACCAGTGGATTATCCAGTACTTATTGGTATTAGTTTCCAGGGACGACTACTAGTTCAGCATACTGGCAGTGTATTTCAAGTATCTTTCCGGACAGACATTTTAGCGATACGTTCATCCAGGGATGGCCCGGTACATGGTGTAACTTCTAGTCCGGTCACATCCGGATAAAAGAAACATAACAAGCCTAATTCAGGCAGCGTAGATACAAACATCCGTTTGGTTATCATCCAGTCGGGATCAAAGATAAGGGCACTTGTATTTTCTTTTGCAATAATAGTAGTATTTTCCCAAACTCAAAGAAATGGTTCTGCTGGTGGTGGATTTTTGGAACGATTTTTCCTCACAAAAATTTTCAAATCATCCATAGGTACAACAACACCTTAACACCCCCTATCAGCTGGTCTTTCTTACAGGAAACAAGTCGAGGAGGAAACGGGCATTAAATGTAAAACCAGGTGGCCGGTAATGATTGAAAATCTAAAGACCTCACGGTACCAGATGGTAAAGATATGGTACCTGTACGATTATCTTGGAGGAGATTCATCCCTGACCCCTGATGCGGAAAAAGAAGGGATCGTAGAAGTTGGTTGGTGTACTGATGATAATTTGAATAACGAAACTGTATTTCCTGATATTATACAAACAATTAAGATCGATGGCTTAAGTAAACTTCAGAATGGAATTATAGATAGTGGCATTCGGACACCAAACTGGTAAATAGGGGATCCAAAAATTTTCAGGGGTTAGTATAAGGCCTGTATCAAGGATAAATATCGCCTCCGGACTTTTCATAGCATCCTTAGGCATATGGTTTAATAGGTAACAACTATGGAGCAAGTCGACAATTCAATTATTCTCAAATCACAGGATGATATCTATATCATGCTGGACGAGATTGTAAAAAAATGGGACTCCGGATGGTGGGACAGGTTCTATTCAGATCTAAACCGCCCGGTCCCTTTTTTCAGGTGCATTCCAGATGAAAATCTTGATGAATATGTCAGGGATAAAATATTTCGGCCGGGAAAGATTCTTGACATTGGTTGTGGAATGGGACGTAATGCAATTTATCTTGCAAAATGTGGTTTTTTAGTTGATGCAATAGATTTTTCAAAAATTTCCATTCTTCGTGCAAAAGAATATTCGAAAGAAGTACATGTCCATGTGAATTTTATCTGTGATTCTATCTTCAACTTCACTATTGTTCCAAACAGCTATGATTACATTTATGATAGCGGATGCCTCCATCATCTCAAACCCCACAGAAGAATCCAGTATCTTAAAATTGTTTCATGTCTTTTAAAACCAGGAGGTTATTTTGGTCTTACCTGTTTCAATACAAAAGGTGCTGTACCACTTTCAGATTATGCAGTCTACCAGGAAGGCTCGATGAATGGTGGGATGGGATATACTGAACAGAAACTAAAAACCATCCTCGTGGATTATTTTGAGATCCTTGAATTCAGACAAATGAAGGAGATAAAAAACGGAGCCCTGTTCGGAGAGAATTTTCTTTGGACAGTATTAATGAGGAGAAAGGAATCGTGAATGAACTGACTATCCGAAAAAAGTGAATAACACTTTAAATCAGATTAGGACAGATTCTTCAGTAAAAAAAATTAAATCACCAAAGAAATATTAAAATATTTAAATATAATATAGTATATGAATCTAAAATATTTATCGTTTATTAACCTGGGACTATTAATCCTTACCTCTGTTCTGTGTATTACCGTATCTGCAGTAGGAATATCAGAACAAAACCAATATTCCAATAATTTAGATTATCCTGAATTTGTGCCTGGAGAATTATTTATCAGGTACAATACTGGTGATTCCCTGTATGGCATAATGAATGATATTGAAATAGAGAAGAACAGTTCTTACATATGTCAAAAGTACAACCTTAATGTAGACACTGATTACGCTTCACTTGGCCTGTCAGGCCTTTTCCTGGTCAAAGCCTCTCCTGATATTAATATTACAGAACTTCAGAGCGAACTTGAAGAGGAATCTTCCATTAAGTATACTTCATTAAATTACATAAGAAGCCTCCTTGCTATTCCGGATGATCCGATGTTTTCAGATCAATGGGGACTAAATAATACCGGAAAATATAATGGAACCCCAGGAGATGACATTTCTGCAATTAAGGCCTGGAATACCGGAACGGGAAGCAGGGACATAATAGTTGCGGTATTAGATTCCGGGATAAAGTATGATCATATCGATCTGGCAGATAATATGTGGAGAGATCCGTTAAATGGAAGTTGTGGGTATAATTTCCTGGATAATAATATTGATCCCATGGATGATGATGATCATGGGACACATTGTGCCGGGATCATTGCAGCAACAGGAAATAATAACAGGGGTATATCAGGAGTCGCCTGGAAAACAGAACTCATGGCTATTAAGGTGTCTAATAAATCCATAGGGCCTTCTGATGATTTGTGTATAAAAGGGATTTTATGGGCAAAACAGCATGGAGCAGATGTTATCAGCAATTCATGGGGAGGATATTTATTTAATCCTGCATTGAAAGAGGCTATTGAAAGTTGCGGGATTTTTAATGTCTGTGCAGCCGGCAATGAAAATATTGACACCGATGTGATGCCTATATATCCAGCTTCATTTAACTCATCAAATGTCATCTCTGTTGCTATGTCGGATAATAATGACAGGCTTCATAAATTAAGCAATTATGGTAAAAAAACGGTTCATCTTGCAGCTCCCGGTGAGAATATCTTAAGTTGTACAATTGAAAAGAGTAGACCAATTAATAATCCGGTATTTTTTGAACCATTCACTTCCCTCAATAACTGGACCACAGAAGATAACTGGTCGTTAGATTATTCAACTTTTGTCAGCAGTCCTAGTAGTATTTATTCAGGAAAGTTTGTGAACAACACTGAAATGATAATAACATCAAAAGATCCAGTCTCTTTGAATAACTGTACTGATCCATACATCGGGCTTTACAGGCAGGGAGATTATCATGCTCTAGATTTTTTGATTGATTATAATATGAATATCTCGATATCTGCCGATAAAAAAGAGTGGGTAACACTTACAAGTCTGAATAGGACCGAGCCGGCCTTTTTATGGGATTCGTATAAAATTCCAGATGAATATATAAAGAAACCTGTGTATATCCAGATTAAACTTGTTGAAACGGAAACTCCTGAAAATCACAATGGATTCTGGATTGATAATCTGATTATTGGTGATGGTGGTGATCCTGAAGATACATATATTTATCATACCGGGACATCCATGGGTACACCCCAGGTATCGGGAGCCATAGCACTCTTAAGTTCGATATTTCCCAATGCAGCCCCCAATGAGATTAAGACCGCACTTCTATCCACGGTTGATACCAGGCCATGGCTAGAAGATAAATGTATTTCAGGAGGAAGGTTAAACCTCTCTCATGCAATTCAATATCTTCAAAACAAAAATCTGGTGGCAAATTTTTCTGCATCGCCTGTAAATGGCACTCCTCCACTCAAAGTCATATTTTCAGATATTTCTTCGGGTTCTCCTGATAAATGGAGATGGAACTTTGGAGATGGCTCTTATTCATCAGAACAGAATCCGGTTCATGAATACACGGGAATCGGAAGGTACACGGTTACACTTGAGGTTTCAAATACAAATGAAACAGCAATATTAAGAAAGCCGGTATATATCAATATAAATTCAGGGATAACATCAGGGCCTTATGGTGCAATACGAATAACCTCTAATCCTACAGGATCATTAGTTTACATCGATGATCAACAGGTGGGAATAACTCCACTGGATACTTTATGTGTTCCAATAGGAAGCCACCCAATAAAGGTATCTCATTATGGGTATAGGGACTGGAATAGTAATATTATTGTAAGCCTGGGAAATCTGACGAATATCCCGTCAGTTGTATTATCAAAGACCTGACTTGCAGAGTATGGCGTTATAATTAAAAATAGGAGTAATTAAAAGGAGAAAGCACTATAGAAATTTGAATTAAACTACTAGCGTTTTTGTTTTCCGGTTGAATAAGTATTCTGATATTTAGTATGATAAATTCTGATTCAGATAAACTCAATAATAACCAGTTCCTTGTAGATACTGCAAGATCGCCTGGTACAATGGATGCAAAGGTGATCCCTGCATCTGGAACTGTTGTCGGAACAGGGTTGCACTTAAATCCCGGGCAGGTTGTATAAGATATGTAAAAGAACTCCTGTAAACCCGTATCTGGAAAATTTGCAGGGTCATTTAAAGAAAGGTTAAATTCCTCCATATTAGGGTAATCATGTCCGGAAACTTTGGTTTTTACATGTTTCAAATCCTGAACAATCGGAGGTGCACTCTGAAGAAAAAATTCCATTCCCGGTAACTCTAAAAAGAGTTATAACAATCTCTCTCCACCTTGAGCGAAGTTCAGTATGATCCACACCTAGAACAATCATCATACGCATGCCGTTAAACATAGATAAAAGAGCGATTGCAAGAGTCCTTGGATCATTATCAGGTGAAACCTGTCCATTAGCCTGATTTTTTGCAAGTATATCTGCCGATTGTTCGATGCCAATTCTCATACGTTCAACAGAATGCTCCCTTATTGAAAGTTCACGCATGGATTGTCCGATAATTTCAAGAAATACTGCATGTTCATTAAGATTGTCAGACATCATATGATCAAATATATTTATCCATGTTGCTACAGGGCATTGTATCTGGCTATTATCTGTTGTAACACGACGATATTCCCCTTGAAGTATTTTGGCGCTTTCCAGGATCAGTTCATTTTTATTTTTAAAATACCGGTATAGGGCAGGTTTACTGACATTAAGGTGCTGAGCAATATCTTCCATGGTAGTCCGGCAGTATCCCTTTTCATACATCACTTCAAGTCCAGCTTGGACTATTCTTCTTTTAGCCTCATCCCTGTATTCAGGTACCATCTTTGACATTGAAATCAGTCTCTCCATAAATGTCAGTGTTACTTATATATCCTAGTTACCAGATTAGCACTCATGTTACCATATAGTAACTTATTTTAACAATTAGTAGAAATGAGAATATTGCAATATTAAAATTTAATGTACAGGAAGGCGAGTGCCTGCAGAATTATTGTTTGATTGTATGGATAGTGCATACGATCAATACCAGAAAAATCAGGAGAAAAAATGACATCATTTACAAATGAACCGGAGATTGCGTTCACCGGTGGCCGGATACTGACGATGGATTCTGGAATAAATTATGCAGAATCTCTTGTAATCAGAGGAAATAGGATTATCGATGTAGGAAATGCCGGAATACTAGCCCGGTATCCCAGGGCAGAGATTATAGATTTAAAAAACCGGATATTAATGCCAGGTTTTATCGATTCGCATAACCATCTTTCATCTTTTGCCTGTTTCTATCCTACATGGGCAAATCTCTTTGGGCTTTTATCTTTGGAAGATATCCTGGAAGCGATGAGAGACCAAGCCAGAAAAAATCCTGGGAACGGATGGCTGGTTGGATTTGGATGGCTGGATTCGAAATCCGGGGGGATTGATCTGACACGTGCAGATCTTGATAAGTCAGGATTTGATCGTCCGGTGTTGATAATCCAGGCAACTTTTCACATGAGTGTTACAAATACATTCGGGCTTAATATAGCAGGAATTTCAGGATCTACATCAGAACCGGTTTGTGGAGTTATAAAAAGAGAAACTGATGGTGATCCAACAGGTGTACTAATTGAAAACGCCCAGGCCAGGGTTTTCGAACAGGTCATGAAGACTGGTACCCGTGAACATGCAAACCTTATCAGGTCCAGGGCTCAAGAACTTCTCTCTTTTGGAATAACTGCAATTCATGATCCTGGTGTCACAAAGGGAGCTGCAATGACTTATCAATTATTGCATGATGAAGGCAGATTACCTGTTTCTGTGCTAATGATGCCACACGGTGCTACACTTCTCGATAATAACCCAGGTCCATGGTTGAATGGACCGAGAACCGGTAGTGGAGATGAATATCTTCGGATTGGACCGGTCAAGCTCTTTGCCGATGGAGCTACACCGGAAACAGTAGCATATAACATGATGATCATGGGCAGCACCATAACAAGTGGCAGTTATCGGGATGATTTCAGAGATGTATTACTTAAAGCAACACAGATGAGTTTTCGTGTATGCGTGCATTCCTTTGGAAATGTTACTACCGATGCAGTTCTTGATGCATTCGAAAAAGCGGCTGAATTAAAACCTGATGAATTTGATATGAGACCTCGTCTTGAACATGTGACATTAATTTCAAAACATCAGATCAATCGGCTAGTTGCTCTTGGAGGATGTGTGTCCATTCAGCCTCAATTTCTCATGCGGGCAGAAAATTTTTCAAGGGCACCTGTTGAAAATGCAAAATGGCTGGCATATGCCGATTTATTTAATGCCGGGGTATGTGTTGCAGCATCAAGTGATGATCCGGGTGGTTTCATGGATGCCAGAGATCCGATTATCGGGGCAGCAATGGGCTCTACAATGAGCAATGGTGATGGGAAAAGTGTATTTCCCGACCAGGTACTGCCATTTGAGAGATGGCTCTGGTTTTACACTGCAGGGAGTGCATATGCCGGTGGACAGGAGAACGAACGGGGGATACTTAAAAAGGGGTTTGTGGCAGATCTTGTAATCCTTGACGGGGCT
>Ga0209340_1001777_pt1 | contig 14112 bp, 15 predicted proteins | sample EPASupsiteSAE323_FD_187266 | JGI IMG/M metagenome (GOLD analysis project Ga0209340, IMG submission 187266) | Bioremediated contaminated groundwater from EPA Superfund site, New Mexico - Sample SAE3-23 (SPAdes) (version 2) | ecosystem: Environmental > Aquatic > Deep subsurface > Groundwater >... | reverse complement strand
TTTTTTATTATCTAAAGATAACTGTGGATAACTTGTGGTTTTTGTGTATAAAATATGATTTTAAGTCTATAATAACTTAGACTTAAAATAAAGTTTTTAATACAATAGTCATATAATAATGCTAATGTTAAACAAAAATATAGAGTATTGGCATTTAAGTCCAAAACATTTGACCACTAAATTAGAAAGTGCTACAATATAGTTAAGTTCCTTTACTGATTCTAGTTTAATTGCCAACGCTGACGTGGTAAAGACTAAATCGAGCAAATTAATAATCGCGCTAATAAAAATTGAAGTTTGATAAAAATCAAAAAGAAATTTTTTATCAGATCTTATAAAAATTAGCAAAAAATAATAAATAAAAAACATTAATTTGCCTAGAATCGGAAGAACAAGCTCTTTAAGTCAGCAAGATGCCAACAATCCTCAAATAAATCCAAAAAATCCTATGAGGATTGAGGCTCAGACTAGCCCAGTATTTATATTTACATTTTTTAATATAAAGAGAGGCCCTTCTGGGCCTCTTTTTTTTAATTTATTTGGCAAAATTTCATTTCTTCGCTATACTCGAATCATATTAAAATACTATGTCTCTATCAATCGGAATCGTCGGTTTGCCTAATGTTGGAAAATCGACATTATTTAATGTTTTAACTAAAAAAGGCGTTGATGCGGCTAATTATCCTTTTTGTACAATCGATCCTAATGTCGGTGTCGTCAAAGTTCCTGATAATAGATTAGATGCTTTAGCTAAAGTTTCCAAGCCCTTAAAAGTAATTCCAACAACAATTGAATTTGTTGATATTGCTGGTCTAGTTGCTGGTGCCAGCAAGGGGGAAGGCCTTGGCAATCAATTTTTAGCTCATATTAGGGAATGTGATGCTATTTGCGAAGTCGTGAGGGATTTCAAAGATTCTAATATTATTCATGTTGATGGTAAAATTAATCCGGAGAGCGACCGGGAAACTATTAACACCGAGTTAATTCTAGCCGATTTATCAACTATTGAAAAAAAACTTGATAAAACAAAACGGGAGGCTAAAAGCGGAAACAAAGAGCTTATATTTAATGCTCAAATATTAGACAAAATATTTAATCAATTATCAGCTGGACGAGCAATAAGAGAACTGATTTTTGATGAAGAAGAAATGATTTTTGTAAAAACCCTGAATCTTCTTACCATTAAACCAATTCTTTATTTGCTTAATATTGATGAAAAGCACGAAAATAATATCCACTTCCCGGATAATGAAACCCTTATTAAAATTAACGTTAAATTGGAGGAAGAAATAGCTAATTTGCCTGAAGAAGATCAGGCTGAATATATAAAAGAGCTTGGTATTGAGCAAAGCGGTTTAGACAAGCTTATTAAAAGCGCCTATTCTCTGCTTGGTCTTGATACTTTTTTTACAACCGGTTCTGACGAGACTAGGGCCTGGACAATAAAAAAGGGAGCAAAAGCTCCTCAGGCAGCCGGTGAAATACACACGGATTTTATTAAAGGATTTGTTAGAGCGGAGGTTATAAATTGGCAAAAGTTTATTGAATGCGGCAGTGAAGCAAAGGCTAAAGAGCTAGGATTAGTCAAAACTGAAGGTAAGGATTACATCGTTCAAGATGGTGATGTTTGCAACTTTTTAATTAATCGCTAAACTTAAATTTTTTCTAAAACAACAATTTCTCGATATACTTTCTGGCCGGGACGACCATAAACGATGGTTTCCCGGCTATTTTTTTTTATAAACTTATTTGATTCCAACTCTTTTGGAATCATGTTTATCATTCTAAAACCTGAATAATTAGGCGAAATTGGGCGTTGTCCGTAAAAAAGAGGCCAAACCATTACAACACGGCCGCCCTTTTTTAATATTTTTAAAAATTCCCTAATCGCCTCTGAATACAAACCTTCAAGATTCGGAATAATTTGATTAAAATTAATTAAACCTCTTTGCGGACCAAGAAACGGCTCTGTAATAACCGCCTCGACTGAATCGGCTTTTATAAACTTTGAAAGATAGGCCGCATCTTTAACTAATAATTTTAATTTAAAATTATCCGTTTTGTATAATTCTTTTGTCCAGCTAATATTTTTTCGCGTATCCTCAATTGCTTTTAAGGAAATGTCCGAACCGAAAAGATGTTTATAGCCCATTAAAAGCGCTTCACTTAAAATAGTCCCGGAACCGCAGAATGGGTCGACAATCGCCGAATTCTCTCCTGATATCTGAGCTAAATTGATCATTATTTGAGCTAGTTTTGGCGGAAGCATGCCCGATAAATCATCGCGCGCTGGTCGTCCATAATCCCGTAAAGACAGGTCCTTGAATAACTGGACCGCCAGTGTTTCTCCAATATAAGTATGCTTTTCCTCTGCGGCTAGTATAATTTCTATTCCCTTCTTCACTAGCTTGTTTTGCGTAATAACCACGCTCGATAAAGTCTTTTCACGACTGATTACAAAACGAGAACTAATTTCTGCCTCGCTAAAATATTTTTTTAATTTTAACCCAATATCTTTTTTATTAAATCCATGTTGGCCATAATCAGATAAGCCAAAATTAAACTTTCCTTCGGGATTTCTTGCCTGCTTCAAAATAGCGATATTTTTAACCTCATCTTCAATCTGTAAAGGATTATTTTCATTAATATCAACTAAAATACGCCCTATTTTTATAATTCCGCCTAACCGCCCTATTAATCGTTCGACATTTATTTCGAGCTCACTTTCGGCTATTAAAAAATCCGCTGATAATAATTTCAGATTTTTAAGATTTACAACAGATGTCAGCTCTGCTACAGACAGGGCCGGATTCGTTCCTAAGACAAAAAAATAATGCATATACACCATAATATCTTAATAAAGACTGTCTGGCAATCTATAATAACTAAACTGATTTAATCTCGGCTTTGCTCTTGCAATATTTAATATATTATGATAGAGTAGTTTTACAAATAAATATTTTCAATATCTTTCCCACATCTTGTTTTACAAGATAATTTCATTATATTTAAGATGAAATTAAAGGTATTCTTTGACCCAAGTCTAAGGAATACTTGGGATTTTATTTAATAAGGGGATATTTAAAAATTTATTAAATTAAGTTTAATTAATTTTTAAGACCTATAATCTATAATAACTATGTCAAAAACAAAAACAGCCGGACTATCTCATTACGAGATTTTATTTATTGTCCCAAATAAATTTACCGAAGAAGAAGCGAAAACCGTAACGAATTCTATAGAAAAAGTCATTACTGATAATGACGGAAAAATTACCCTTAAAGAATTCTGGGGGAAGAAGCGTCTCGCCTATGAGATTAAACACAACGCCTTTGGTTATTACGGCTTATTCGAATTTGATCTAGAAGGGATTAATCTAGCTAAAATCGACAAAGCTTTGCGCCTGTCAACTGACGTTTTACGGCATCAAATTGTCATTAAAAAGACAAAAACTGCGGAGGAAATTGAAAATGAATCAAAGATAAAAGCGAAAATCGACTCTAAGAAAGCTAGCGAAAAAAAGGCGGAAGAATCAAAAAATGAAAAGACAAAAACTTCATCTGAGGCCCATGTCTCTAAAACAAAAGATCAAAGAGTCGACTTAAAGGATTTAGATGAAAAATTAGAGGGCATTTTAAATGCTAAAGATTTAATTTAATAATCTTCTCAACCTTCAACCGTTGAGGGCAATCCAAAAATATGAATTTAAATAAAGCCATGTTAATCGGAAATTTAACTAGAGATCCGGAAACCAGAAATACCGCCGGAGGCCAGACAGTTGCCTCGTTTTCCATTGCCACAAATTTAGTTTGGACAGATCAAAGCGGCCAGCAGCAAAAAAAAGTTGAGTTCCATAATATCATTGCCTGGCGAAAACTAGCTGATGTTTGTGCAAAATATTTAAAAAAAGGTTCTAAGGTTTATGTTGAAGGTCGCCTTCAAACAACTGATTGGACCGGACAAGATGGTGTCAAAAGGTATCGCACTGAAATTGTCTTAGAAAATATGATTATGCTCGACAATAAAACAGGCGGAAATATTACCAGCGGACAATCAGGCGCTAATTCAAATGAACCGATAATCGAAATCCCCGACGAAGCAATCGACGACGAGGAAATCCGTGTCGAAAACATACCCTTCTAAATTAATAAACAAACCTATGAATAACAAAAAAACAAAAGAATGCTATTTTTGCGTTAACAATCTCGAAGTCGATTACAAAGACACCCGCACTTTAAGACGCTTTGTGAATTTTTACATGAAAATGCTTCCTGCAAGCCGCACTGGAGTTTGCTCTTGGCATCAAAGAAAATTATCAATGGCCATCAAGCGTTCCCGTATTATGGCCCTCCTGTCACCAACCCATAAATAATCCTAAAGAAACTATCTATGTTAAACTTTAACGAAATAAAAACTGGCAAAGTAATTAAAGTAAATAATGAGCCGTATATTATTATCAAAACTGACCATCATAAAATGGGCCGCGGCGGCGCAGTTTTGAAAATTAAATGCCGAAACCTTATTAATGGCAATGTTTTAGAAAGGACATATCAGGGAGCCGAAAAAGCTGAAGAAGCAGAAACTGAAACAAAAAAAGCTAACTTCATGTATAAAGATAAGGATGGTGCTAATTTTATGGATAACGCCAGCTATGAACAATTTAGCTTGCCCATCGAAGAGATTGGCGATTCGGCTATCTTTTTGAAAGATGGAACCGATGTTGATGTTCTATATTTTGAAAATCGACCAGTTTCAATAAGCTTACCGATTAAAATGGAATTTAAAGTTGTTAGTGCTCCGCCTAGTGTTAAAGGAAATTCAGCAGGCAATGTAAACAAGCAAGTCGAGATTGAAACAGGCGCAAGCATTAATGTTCCTTTATTTATTGACGAAGGGGATGTGATTAGAATAAATACTGATACCGGAGAATATGTCGAAAGAGTAAATTAATACTATAAAAAATCGTCCGATTCACTCGGGCGATTTTTTGTTTGTTTAAGAACATAATGATATAATTAAGACAATCTATTTTACTTAATATGACTATATTTTTAATTATATTCACCTTGCTATTCATCATTTTTGCTTATTACCGGCCAAGGTTGGCTGTCTTATTCACAATTATTGCCTTGCCGTCTTACCTTATTAGATTTAAAGTGGCCGGTCTTCCAACGACTTTGCTCGAAGCAATGATTGTTATTAATTTTTGCGTTTGGTTTTTTCAAAATGCTGTACCTAATTTATCAACCTGGATAAAAAATAAAGCCAAAAGAAATGCCTATCCCTTCTCAATTGAAATAATATTAATTTTAATTATTTCTTTTATTTCAGTTTTAATTGCTGGTTTTCAAACTAATGCTCTCGGTTTATGGAAGGCCTATTTTATTGATCCCATTTTATTTTTCATTGTTATTTGTAATTATTTCCAAACTAAACTTGAACTTAATAAAATTTATTGGTCGCTTCTTATTTCTTCCGCGCTTGTCGCCCTATTTGCCATATTTCAAAAAATAACCGGATTATTTATCGATAATCCCTTCTGGGCAAATGAAGCTACTCGTCGAGTTGTTTCTTTTTTTGGCTTTCCAAATGCTGTTGGCTTATTTTTAGCTCCTTTATCTCTACTGTTTATAGGCTGGCTATTTTCTAACTTAGAAAATAAAAAATCATGGCTTAATTATAAAAATGTCATTATCACCTTGATAATTATTACTTCGTGGCTGGCCATTTATTTTGCCAAGTCAGAAGGCGCTTTAATTGCCGTTATCACTTCAGTCTTTATTTTTTTATTTTTGTCCGGCTACCGCCAAAAAATAATCACCGGGATTATATTTGCCATTTTCTTTTTAATTCTATTATTTTCTAGTCCAATCCGTTCTATTTTTATCGAAAAAATAACGCTTACCGATCTCTCGGGGGAGATTCGCAAACAGCAATGGGTCGAAACGATTAATATGTTAAAAAATAATCATCCCATTAGCGGCGCCGGTTTGAGCCAATATCAAACAGCTATAAAACCCTATCACCAGGAGGGTATCTTTTATAATAGCGACGATTTACCTAATTTTGATTCACAAGTTTACGGGAGTTCAGCTCTTCGGGCCAAATATTGGCAACCGGTCGAAATATATTTCTATCCACACAATATCATTTTAAATTTTTGGACCGAATTAGGTTTGGCTGGCGTCTTAATATTCGTTTGGTTAATAGGCAAATATTTTTATCTTTTAAGGGGATTAATTAAGCACTTCCGCTCCTCAAAAGAAAAATACTTATATATCGGTTTGTTTTGTTCGATGACAGCGATTATAATACATGGGCTAGTTGATGTTCCCTATTTCAAGAATGATTTATCCGTCATGTTCTGGTTATTATTAGCTATTGTCGGAATATTAGAAATTAATTTTAAATTAAATTTAGAAAAAAAATAATGAAAGCAGTCTTACAAAAAATTATTGCGATGAGCGGCTATTCTTCCCGCCGCCAAGCGGAAGAATTAATTAGAAATGGCTTAGTTAGCCTTAACGGGCAATTGGCCTTCCTTGGTGATAGTGCTGATCCGCAAAAAGATATCATTGAAATTAATGGAAAGACAATCGCCTCCCTGCCGCAGCCAATTTATATTAAATTTAATAAGCCGCTCGGTTATGTCTGTACAAATCGGTATTTTAAAAATGAAAAGAATATCTTTGATCTTGTCGATATTAATGAAAGATTATTTGTTGTCGGCCGGTTAGATAAAGACAGCCGAGGATTACTTTTATTAACTAATGACGGCGATTTAACGCAAAAGCTCTGCCATCCGAAATTTGAACATGAAAAAGTTTACGAAGTTAAAGTGGCTGGAGAAATAGCTAACCCTAATGCCATAATAAATAAACTTAAAACTGGAATTGATATTGGCGAAGGCGATGGGCTAGTTAAAGCTAAAGAAGCTAAATATTTACAAAATGGTATTTTTATAATAACCTTAAGCGAAGGAAAGAAAAGACAAATTAGAAGAATGCTCGGCTGGCTCAATCTTAATGTCATTGATCTTAAAAGAATTTCCTTAGCGAGTCTTAGGCTAGGAAATTTGAAAGAAGGCGCTTGGGAAGAATTGACAAGCGAGGAATTAAAGATGATTAAAGAAATATAAAAAGGAGAGGTGACTGAGTGGTTGAAAGTACCGCTCTCGAAAAGCGGCAAGGGCGAAAGTCCTTCGGGAGTTCGAATCTCCCCCTCTCCGCCAAGAAAAGAGACCAGAATATGGCTCTTTGAAAGAAATATTAGCGATTTTTTTGTTGGCAACGCTAGCGTTCCAAAGTACATCAATTAGAGTATTTCGCTGTTCATCAGGTTTTTGCAATAAAAACGCTTTTTGTATTATTTTAGGCTCTAAAAACGCATTTCTTATCCGTAGAAGATATGTCGAAAAAATGGGCAGAAGAAGTCGGTAAATTGAAATAGCAATTTATGGAAAATAATTACGATCATTTAACAATTTGTATAGGATATAAAAATGTATTTGGAGACGAACTAACGCAAGAGGAACTTATTGCGATAATCTCTAAATATCCATTATCCCTATGGCTTGATCTTTTTGCAAAGATCGAGGGATTTTTACTTGTCAAAAGGGACGACATTCCAGATGTGCAGGAGTATTTAGCCCAAGCGTTCTTCTTGCCAGAAATTTTAAGCAAGATCAAATCTGAAGCCAATGATCCAGAGGTGTACTTCACACTCGGGCAATTGAATCTTTTAAGAAAATTAGCGATCGCCTACGGAACCAGCGGAACAGAAACTGAGTTAAAGATTGCGGATATTTGTAGCGTATTACTCGGGGCACAAGATTTTCACAATGATTATGATGAGCTACCCAATGGTGCGCAGGATTTTGATTCTTTTTGTAAGTTTATTATCCGAAATGGATATCTAAATAATCCAGTAAACTTCATTACTTTACTCCATCGTGCCTATCAGATGAATATATTGCAAGCCAAAAATGTAACCTTTCGGGCAGACAAGAGCTTCGATGATTTCTTTATTGAAAATATGAGGATGCCTGTAGCTGAAGCAATAGCTTTAAATTTTGCACTCTCAAGCCCTTTCCTCCAAGCAAAGGAATTGCTTATGGGACAGACAACTATTTTTGATCCCGTTGATTTTTTCTCAAAAATCGATCTTTCCAAAGAGAAAATAGACTCTTTGACTGAAAGCTTCTCCATTGATCTTGCTGAGGTAAAACTGCAGATTATAGAAGAATTGAAACCTGAAAATTTAGGTGATATGCCGATTGGTTACGATGTCAGCATTTTCAGAAAAAAGCCGCTCATACGCCTGCCTGATGGAAAACTAGTCTGCGGTAACTTGGATTGTTTCTTTCAAAAAGCAACGCAGAACCTCGTTTGGATGCCAAAGGCTCGCGTGACTGACTTAAGTAAGCAAGAAGATACTACACTAGCGAAAGACCTGACCAGTTACAGAGGTCAGCTTTTTGAAAGCTACATGAGATATTTGTTCAAGGAAATGGAAAGTAAAAACGAAAGAATGTCTTTCGCATATATTCCTGCTGAAGACACTAATGACAACGAAGAAGTTGGTGACTCGATTCTCATTCAGGATGACAAATTGATCTTGGTAGAGGCGAAGTCACGACAGTTCAATGAGTCCTTTAAAAATAGCGGTGATTGGGTCAACGACGGACAGTTTATAAAGGAGCTTATCGAGAAATCTACAGAACAGATAGATAAAGCCGTTAAAAAAATAAGAAGCGGTCAAGTGGCAAAATTTCCTGTTGATTCTGCTCAAATCAAGAAAGTATATCCAGTAGTTGTGATCTACGAATCATTCCCTGTGGGATTCAAAATGCAGAGACTTATTCGCCAAAAAGTTAAAGAATTGGGACATCTAACCGATCCAATCTTCGCTCCGCTAGAAATCATCTATGTGGGGGATTTGGAATATATTATGAATGGATACGACAGTGTCACATTTGCCGAGCTATTAGAGCAAAAACATTCTGGTGATCCGCACGCAAGCGAGACAAGCTTTCATAATTTTTCTACCCTCTATTTAAGTTCCAATGGAGTAATTTCAAACGGTTGGGAAAGATCGCAATTAGATAAATTTTCTGAAGAAGTCACCCGCCCGAATCTTAGGTTTAAAGATATACCAAATAAATGATGTTCTAAAAAGAAAATGACATAGTTTATAAAAACCAGACAGGAAAATCATCAATTGAGTTAATTAAAGAGGGTAAACTGTAAATTATGTTAAAATATTTAGTTTTTATTGGCGTATTAGTACAATTAAAATGTGGGGATTCACTGAATTGGCGTTTCCAATTTATTTAATACTTATTGATTCGTCTTTAATGCTAGCGGTTATTAGAAAAAAGATTAGATTTCTAAATTTTCAGAAGGTATTAAAATAGTGTTCAAGACCGTTCCAAGTGCGTCCCACCCTCTCCGCTAACTAAAACAAGCTCACCTGCGTGAGCCTGTTTTAGTTAAAGTTGAAGCCCGGGGGAGATTCGAAGTCCGGAACGATGTGCGGAGCATAGCGATGCACCGCGAGGGCGAGGCTTAGCAACCGTGACCGCATCTCTCTCCGCATTGAGTTAAAACAGGCTAATTATAGTCTTTTTTTGTATTAATGATTGTTTATTATTATGGGAACATATATTTATGATATAATATCTATATAATTTAAAATTGAAAATATGACGATTGAAAATAGCATGTTTAATAATAATCAATTATTAGATAAACAAAACAATGAGATAGAAAAAGAAGCAAGAAAAGCACAGCTCAAAGAGTGGGGTTGGGAAGAAGAAAAATACCCCCAAGCAACATGCTTATTACTAGAAGAATGGAGTTTCTGTGAAGAAATTGCAAAAATGGCTGGGGACCGAATACAGGAATTTTTCGGCCACACAATACCAGCATTTGAAACAGAAGGAGTACTTATAAAGGAAAATATCCCTATTCTTAAAGACGCAATAATAAAAATGAACAAAGTACATAGTCAAGATGAATACATTTATTACTTGATCAAAATGCTAAAAAAAACAAAAAAGGAATCAGAAATAGATATTAATAATAAAGATGAAATAGTATTGAGCTACGATGATAAAGAATATGTAAAAGAATGGATTAGAGCGATAGTGGGAGAATGGCATGAAAGAGTAAATCCAGATTTTATTTTTTTAAATGATACGTCAGCTACAATATATGGCTATCCTATCAAAGAAGCATGGAAAAAAGCCTATCCAAATGAAAAAACACCAACATTTTACAGAATTAATAGCTTTTTTATAAGAGAAAAGGAGATAGAAATTGATGATGTGAATTTAGATATTTTTTTAAAAAAAAGAATATTAAAAGAAAATCCTAAAATTTTAATTTATGATGAAACACCTAGAACGGATAGAGATGAAAATTTCCCTAATCTAGGGAGATTGCGTCTATACTCGCAAAAATTAGTAGAAAATCATGAAGATTTTAAAGATTTTTATGGCTTATCATTAAAGATGGTCGCACTTTATATTACAGAATTTATGAAAAGAAACAATATTCAGGGCGATGTATGGTGTTCCGATCAAAACCTTGCAAATAATCCCATCGAGACTGATATAGAAACAAAAGATGATTGTGAAATATCCAGAAATCCTGTAAGTAAATTTTATCACTATGGCAGCAGAAAACTTACAGAAGATGAAGTTATTTTACGCCACTCTCCAACCGGAGTTAGTGATACGATGTTGAGAGGATTAATTGTTAAACACCCCGAACAAAGAAAAAGAGCATTACAATTTATAAAAGAACTAAAATCAATCGGAAAAGAGGCTGGGAAAGAATTACATACATCAAAAAATTTAGTTGACAGTATATGATTATTATACTACAATTATGTATTAAAATCTGGTCTTTACAAACTTAATGAAAACTTGGTCATAGTCAAAAGATGGTTAATAATTTAGCCATTTCCTGGCTGTGACCATAATGGTTATAGTTCTGTCCCGGAAAAGGGAAAATATATTACGTAAAATAGCATAAGGAGATTAATCATGACAAGTGACTTTGTAATTTCTGACATTCCAACCGGTAAATTGAATGCCATGGTAAAAAAAATAATGGCTCAAGCCGGAGTCGATGATCCGGAAGAAGCTGTGAGTTTAATGAATTCGGATGAATTATGGGTCTATAATAAAAATCCAAAATGGACAGAGAAAAAGAGAGACACCCGATTTTTTTTAACTTCTGACGGAACATCGGGAAAAAGATGGGTCTCTTGTTTAAAAAATAAAAATTGTCGTTTTGGTGATTTTGCAGAAAGTGTTCTGCGATCAAAAAGCTTTAAACCTACTAACGGCATTACTTATGAAATTGCTGTTATAGGAGCCAATCTATTTGGTAATATTAATCTTAGCGACCAAATAATTAATGACGAAGCTAAAAATCGCGGATATATGGTTCCTAATCCAGAAATCTCTTGTTTAATTAGAGAAAAATTATCTGATGATAAAATAAAAGAAATGGGTTTTGAAAGGATTGTGATTATGCACGAACCCATCATGGACTGCAGTGGCACCCTTGCTCATCTCGGCACTTTCAACTACGATAACGGGCCATGGCTTATCGTTAATCACAATTTTCATCATTTTCATTTTCAAGCTAATAAGTCCATCGGTTTCGCTTACGTCGTTTCGCAAACAACTTAGACAACTCCTTAATTTTAACCTCGGTTTACAAATGTATTCCGAGGTTTTTTTAAGTTAATTATTCTATATAATAATTAACTTACACAACACAAATGAAAACAGTAATATATAAACATACAACAATTTTTCAATCAAATCTTAAGTTCCCACCAAAAGAGTCGCCAGATTTTCGATATTCTCCCCTTAAACTCTCACATTTAAAAATATACAAAATCCCAATAAAATGCTATTTTATTTATATATGAAGAAATTTATTTTGATAATTAATGGTCCGATTTGCGCTGGAAAAAGCACGGTTAGTGAATTGTTGCTTAGTAATATTCCTAATTCATTTAGAGTTTCCTGGGATAAAATAAAGTGGTTTGTTGGCGGTTATAACAAAGAAAAACATCGAGAGGTTACTTATCGTCTCACACTTGCTTTAGCCAAGCAAGCAATTTCTGAGGGATTTTCCCTAATTGTTGATGGCAACGGTCGCTTTAGCAAAAACAGCGTCGATGAATATAAGATAATGGCGAAAAAAAACAAATACAAATTTATCGAAGTTAATATCGAAGCGCCGCTTAACATTTTAATTGATAGATTTAAAAACCGTATAGTGCTCGCAAAAAAGAATAAAAGCAAAATATCTCTGACCACAGTCAAACAGATGAAAGAAGGCTATAGTTCATATCAAGAATATAAAAACAATACTCTTATTACTTTCAATTCAAATAAAGATGGAAAGAAAAAAATAAGTAATGAAATTATCAAATTAATAAACCAAAAATTGTAAAGTAAATATGAAAAATCAATTTACTATTGGTGCATTCGGCATAATTTTAAACGAAAATGACGAGGTTCTATTATGCCATCGCCGCGACTATGATTTATGGAATCTTCCAGGAGGCACTATGATAGCCGGAGAATCTCCCTGGGAATGTGTAATTCGTGAAATTAAAGAAGAGACTGGTTTTGATGTTAAAATTATCAGATTAGCCGGTATTTATAATAAACCCGAAAAAAACGAAATTTGTTTTTCCTTTATTTGTAAAATTATCAGGGGTAAATTGTCTCTTAATGACGAGGCCGACCAAATTAAATATTTTAACCTCCAGGGAATTCCTAATAATATCCCGCAAAAGCAATTAGAAAGAATACATGATGCTATTAATGAAAAGGAAATAATATTTAAAAATCAAATCGGTAAATCCACGATTGATCTAATAAAAGAAAATAGCAATAACTAACAAATATATTTTTAATATAATGCTATGGAGAGCAAACAAGCCATATTAATTGCGACCTCAAATAAAGGCAAGGCCGAGGAAATTAGAAAAATTTTTCAGGATTCAAACTTTGATCTTAAATTTTTATTTGATTTTCCGGAGGTAGTAAAAGATTTAAAAATTTATGAAAATGCAAAAACCTTTGAGGGCAACGCCTTAATTAAAGCAATTATTACTGGCGATTTATTAAACATGCTTACTTTAGCCGATGACAGCGGCCTCTGTGTCGACGCCCTAGATGGAAAACCGGGGGTATTTTCCGCGCGTTACTCCGAATCGGGCACCGATGAAGCAAATAATTTAAAATTGCTGGCAACAATGAAAGATATTCCTTTTGAAAATAGAACAGGCCATTACCACTGTTCCGTTGCTATATACGACCCAAAGACAAAATTCATTGAAACGGTTACTGGTCTTTGGGAGGGAAAAATCGCCCTTGCCCCGAAAGGAAATAAAAGTTTCGGCTATGCACCAATTTTTTTAGCAGCTGATTTTGATTATCAAAAAACCAATGCCGAACTAGATCATGAAGACTTAGTAATAATTAATCATCGAGGAAAAGCTTTTAGAAGAGCAATTGAAGTAGTCAAAAATTACTTAAAATAACCAATAATCATCATGTCTATCGCCTATAAGATATCGGCTTTTAACCGACGCCGAAAATGGAAAATTTTTAATGAAATTATAAAAACAACTCCCCAAACGACGATTTTGGATATTGGATTCAGCAGTGAAGAGTATTCTGAAACTGATAATTTCTTAGAAAAAAATTATGATTTCCCAAGTAAAATCACAGCTTTAGGGATAGACGATCCTCAAAAATTTTTAGATCGCTATCCATTAACCAAGGCAATCCAATATGACGGAAAAAAATTCCCTTTTTCCGATTATTGTTTTACTGTCGGCTGGTCGAATGCGGTAATCGAACATGTGGGAGACAGAGACTCACAATTGCTATTTATTAAGGAAATCAATCGTACCTGCAACCAGGCTTTCATAACCACGCCAAATCGCTATTTTCCGATTGAAGTGCATACTCGTCTTTTTTTGCTTCACTACTTGCCAAAGCCAATTTTCGATATGATTTTAAAATTGCTTAACAAAAAATGGGCAACAGACGGCTACATGAATCTTCTTTCT
>Ga0209340_1001776_pt1 | contig 14113 bp, 12 predicted proteins | sample EPASupsiteSAE323_FD_187266 | JGI IMG/M metagenome (GOLD analysis project Ga0209340, IMG submission 187266) | Bioremediated contaminated groundwater from EPA Superfund site, New Mexico - Sample SAE3-23 (SPAdes) (version 2) | ecosystem: Environmental > Aquatic > Deep subsurface > Groundwater >... | reverse complement strand
TCAATATTGGAATATTGTTATGCAATAGCAAACTGGCTACCGTATGCCTTATATCATGGAACCTTATATGTGGCAGTTTACTTTTCTTCAAAGCATCCTGGAATCTGTGGCTCAACACATCAGGATGAATAGGCTCGCCGTCAAGCATCGTACATACATAGTCACTTTCCACATATTCACGACCGAACAACATCTTGTTTTCCTTCTGCCTTTTCTTATGTGCTTTCAGAATCTTAACCAGCTGATCCGACAAATATAATACACGATGGCTTTTCTTTGTTTTCGGCGCCTTGGTTATAATCTCTCTGCTTATTCTTGTTCTGGTTTCCTTTACCTCAAGAACCTGTTTCTCCAGATCAACATATTTCCATCTAAGCCCGCATACCTCTCCTCTTCTAAGCCCGAGATATACAGCTAAGTTTACAGGTGCTTCAATTTCGCTGCCCTTTACCGCTTCAAGAAGTGACACTACCTGCTTATCAGTGAAAAAAGCCGCTTCGTATTCCTGTCTTTTAGGTAGAGTAACCCTGTCTGCAACATTTTTTGTCACCAACTGTTTTTGAAATGCATAATCCAATGCTTTTCTTATACTGGAATGATGTCTTCTTACAGTAGTCGGAGAAAGTCCCTTTTCGTCCATCAGATATGAGTAGTATTCCTGAATGTGCAAAGCAGAAAGCTTTTGCAATGGAATATTTCCAAGGTAAGGATTTACGTGCTTTCTTATAACATTTTCATAACCTGCCTTAGTTGTAACCTCGCAGTTCTTGTCTACATAGTGATTAAGCCAATGCTTCAGGAACTCGGCAAAAGTCATCAAACTTGGTTCAACAAAGTCTTCTTTAAGAATTTTATACTTGTACTCAGTTAAAATGTTTTCCGCCTCAGTCTTGGTCTTTGCAGAAAAGTACTTTCTTATCCTTTTCCCTTGTGCATTTTTGCCGCATTCGATTGTAACCTGCCAGCTTTGTCCCCTTTTTGAAATTTTTCCACCCATGATAATCTCCTCCATATTCTCATATAAATTGATACATGAGTCCGGAAAAAATTATGACAACTTTATGGCGACAAATAGGGCGACACCTACTAAAATCAGGCTAAAATCGAGGGTAAAAATAGCTTATGGCGACACGCGGCGGCATTTGCCCAAAACAAAAGAGTTCTGAACTTTTGTTAAAAGCTCAAAACCCTTGGTACTACTGGTGCGGGAAACCGGGGTCGAACCGGTACGATATCACTACCGCAGGATTTTAAGTCCTGTGCGTCTGCCTGTTCCGCCACTCCCGCATATTATATACTAAAACTGAATTTACCTACTACTTCTATCTCCTGAATTTCCCATCATTATATCTCTAATATTACGTGGCTGGTTACTTTGCTTATCATCATAGCTGAACTCAGGTTTGCCTTCTTTAAATACTCCCATTTTGCCAGTAATACGTACACTCTCTCCAAGTGGCACAAAATCTAGCTTCCCTGTATCAACAGCTTTTGAACCTTCATTTAAAGATGTTGTTATATGCACTTTTTCAGCACCTTTATAAATTTCGGTCAAAGAATTTGGAAGTTTAACTTCAAACCCACAATTCTTACCATCACAACCAAACCCTATAACTTCTATTTCATACTCTTGCCCAACAATGGCTTTAGGTAGAAGTTCCTTTGGTAAATAAGCAAAAGTAACATGCATATCTTTAATCTTCTTTGGTAATCCCTTGCTGCCTTCCATCTGCAGAAGTTTTTCCATGGTTTTGTCATCAAAAAACATACCTTGATATATTACTTTTCCTTTTGCATCAACCATTATTAACTTCTCCTGCTCAGTATTCTTACATCTGATTTTGGAGGCGCCACCCAGATTTGAACTGGGGGATAAAGGTTTTGCAGACCTCTGCCTTACCACTTGGCTATGGCGCCGTATTAACATATAGCTCGCGCTTCCACGCGAGCTATCATTTGTTTTGGAGCGGAAGACGAGATTCGAACTCGCGACAACTGCCTTGGCAAGGCAGCGCTCTACCACTGAGCCACTCCCGCATTATTATTAATCTGGTGCCTAGAGCCGGAATCGAACCAGCGACACGTGGATTTTCAGTCCACTGCTCTACCGACTGAGCTATCTAGGCGCATTATTAAGATTTTAGACGCCAGAAGCCAGATTTCTCTAGCTTCTAGCTTCTGTTTTGGCGACCCAGAAGGGGCTCGAACCCTCGACCTCCAGCGTGACAGGCTGGCATTCTAACCAACTGAACTACTGGGCCGTATTTATAATGCTGAGTACTTTCATACTCAGCACCATTTTACTTGGTGGGCACAATAGGGATCGAACCTATGACCCCCTGCTTGTAAGGCAGGTGCTCCCCCAGCTGAGCTATGCGCCCAAGTATCCCTGCGTATCTCTCGCAGCGGCAATAATGAGTATACCGAAACTAACGCCATCTGTCAAAGATACTAGCCCGCCAAAAATATTGATTAATCCAATTTCTCTAACCCTATCTGCTTTTTTCTCGTTATTGCTACTCTATAATATATATTAATACCTTCTGTATTATATTCCTTTCGGGAAATCAGGAGCCGAGTATAGAATTTATATCATCACGATTAAAGGAGTATTTATTTAAGCAAAAATGGCATTCGATTTCAACCTTACCTTGAGTCTCAATAATACTATCAAGCTCATTTCTCCCCAGGCTGATAAGTGCTTGTTCCATTCTTTCCCTATTACAATCGCATGAATACTCAGGTTTGATTTCATCAAGTATTTTTATTTCCATATCCCCTGTGAGTCTTTTAACCACATCTTCAATCGATTCCCCGTCTGAAAGATAGCTTGTAACCGTAGAAAAATTTTGCAAATTTGTTTCGATTTTTTCAATTATATTTTTTTCAGATTCCGGCAAAAGCTGTATAATGAAGCCTCCAGACGAAAGAATTTCTCCTGTTTTATCGACAAGAACGCCAAGGGCCACAACAGATGGAACCTGTTCTGACTTCAAGAAATAATAAGCAACATCCTCTGCGATTTCTCCAGAAACGAGAGGAACGAAACCTATATAAGGCTCTTTTAATCCAATATCTTTTATTACATTTACATATCCATCTTTTCCAACCGCACCACCAACATCCAACTTTCCTTTATGGTTGGGCTCAAGATAAACTTCAGGATTATTCACGTATCCTTTTACTATTCCACGGTGGTTTGATACAACTACGATTCCATCCAATGGCCCCCCTCCCTTGATTTGGAGTGTGAGTCTGTCGTCATTGTTCTTTAACATCATTCCCATCAAAAGTCCCACCGTAAGCGACCTTCCAAGCGCAGCAGATGCTACCGGCGAGAGATTATGCGTTTTTCTGGCTTTTTCAACTAACTCTGTCGTTTCCGCAGCAAAAATCCTCATTTTCAGTTCTTTATCAACTATTCTAAGTATTTTATCTTTCAAGTTTTGCATTCTCCTTCATTTTTAAAATAATACTAAATACTTCCAATATTTATAATTGACTATAACATGTTTCTATTATATTCTTATAACAATTATTGACAAGATGAAATGTAAATTTCTATTCAGAAACTGCTGAAAGGAGGAACCCCTTAGGGGAAAAACAAAGGATGTGCCACTAATGGTGAAAATAAGATTGTTGAAGGAGATGGGAATATGTTTCGTCAGATTCAGGTTTTTCTATTTGACTCATCCAGAATTGGAGAACTCATGCAAATACTTGAACCAGACTTACTAGCTCTATCCAGATCAGAAGTGGATAATCTGACCATTTTTAAGATCATCGTAAAAGATGTCCGAAGGGCCGATACCGCATTGACAGATTCAAACTTTATGACAGGTTTTTTAGAAGACCTTGTCGCAATATCTGTTCGAAATGACACCGAAGGGATTGGAGCTGCTATTAGCTGTCTCGCTAATGAAACCGTAAATATTGAATCCTTATTCAGTTTTCCCCGTGGAGATGAAATTATCGTGGTTCTGGAAGTACGTGAGTGGCAAAAAGCTACTCGAATCTTTTGGGACAGCGGAATCAAGGTTCTTAAACAAGAAGATTTTCTGAAGCTTTTTTAAAACTACATATGAAAATAAAGAAAACCCTGATTTTTCAATCAGGGTTACTTTTTGCTCTACATTTATTTTAAAGAGCCCTAGTCACATTAGCTGCTTGAGGTCCTTTGGCTCCTTCGATTACTTCAAATTGAACCTCTGTACCTTCTTCTAGTGTTTTGTATCCATCCATTTCTATTGCTGAGAAGTGAACAAATACGTCTTTTCCTTCTTCCCTTTCGATAAAGCCAAAGCCTTTCTCAGGATTAAACCATTTTACCTTACCTTTTTCCACTTTAACATTCCTCCATTACTAAAACTTTTCAACATGGTGTGTTTCAACCATGCACATAGTTTAGCACACCTGCTTTTTGTTGTCAACGATTTCTGCTGTCATTCTTGTCAAATAATTGTCATATGTTGTCATATATTTTCCTCTTATTTTAAACTTCTCTACTGATAATATTATCTTCCGACAGGAGAAATATATAACAGTAATTTTTTTCAAATTTTAAGTTGTGTGATGACTATCGCGACTACGCCTTCTTCTCCGCCCTTCAATCGGGTCTAAGTCACGTTACGTTACATGGATAACGGTCTCTAACATTTAACAGAAATCCTTATTTCCTTTAAATGCAAGAGTCCTGTTTATTTTTTGGCGTTGAGTATTTCCAAAGCCTTACTTAGCTGGGTATCCTGTTTCTCGTCAACCTGAAGAGAGGATTTATAATCCTTAGGAAGCTCTACAACGAAATCAGGAATAATTCCCTTTCCCTGAATGCTGGTTCCTTTTGGCGTAAAGTATTCAGAAATAGTAATTTTTAATGCGGTTCCATCGTCCATGTCCATTACCTCCTGAACAACACCCTTGCCAAATGTTTTTGTACCCACAAGAACAGCCTTCTTATAATCTTTCAATGCACCAGACAGTATTTCAGATGCGCTTGCACTGCTTCCATTTACTAAAAGCACTATCGGCATTTCAGCCTGTTTATTGTCAGAGCTCCACGTTTTCTTTTTTTGGTTTTTATCCAATGTATAAACTACTGTACCTTCAGGAACTAGCCTATCTGCTATGTCAACTGCTTGATCTAGCAGTCCACCCGGATTATCCCTTACATCTATTACTAGCCCCTTGACCTTTGACTTAACAAAACTGTTATAGGCTGTCTTAAAATCTTGCGCCGTTTTTCCATCAAACATTGATAATCTTATATATCCAATATTGTTGCTTAGCGTTTTGTATTTAACCGTTTTTAGAACTATGTTTGCTCTTGTAATCACTTTTTGAAAAGGGTCTTTTACATTTTTTCTCATTATTGTAAGAGTTACATTACTTCCCTCAACACCCTTCATCATAGCAACAGCTTTATCAAGCTCATTGCCTTTAACTTCCTTTCCGTCAACCTTTACTATCACATCTCCAGAGAGTATCCCTGCTTTTTCTCCTGGCGTGTCTTCAATCGGAGAAACCACAACTACTGAATTGTCTTTTTCATTAGCCGAAACTACTATTCCTATACCTGCATAGGTTCCCCTCGTTTCGGTTTTTAAATCTTCGTATTCTTTCTCATTGAGGTAAACCGTATAGGGGTCATCAAGAGATTCCGTCATTCCATCAATTGCTCCCTCAGTAAGTCTTTGGTCACTTGTTCCCCTAAGGTAATACTTGTCAAGATAAGCTTTTATCTTATTAATTTTTACTGTATCAAAATTCGTTGATTTTGTTTTCCCCACAAGGTCCATAGACAGAGACTTGCTTGTAAAAATAAATGCCGAAATAGCAAAGCTAAGTATAGATGTAATTATAACCAGGGATACTATCCCAACAGCTATTTCCTTTTTTTCATTGTTCAAATCAATTCACTCCCGCCTTATTAATTTTATACTAATTGGTATAAGTTATTTTTATTTGCTTTTTTATTCGGTTATACCAATATTATATACATTACAGTCAGATATTAAAGAAGTTTTTTAAATAAAAAAAGAGTTTATCAATAAAATTAAAGAACGAAATTTTACTGATAAACCCATTTAAGTTTGTTTCGCTCCCAAGTTCTTATCAGTAGCTTTTTATGAAATATAGTTACAGCAAGGCTTTAAAGAGAGCTTTCCTAGCATTATAAAAAGTGGCAAAGCCACTTTTTATTTCATATATATTATTTTGATACATAATTTAATGGATTTACAGGCGTCCCTTTTTCTCTAACTTCAAAATGTAAATGCGGTCCGGTTGATAATCCGGTACTTCCAACCTCTGCAATTTTTTGTCCAGCTTTAACTTCTTCGCCTTCTGAAACAAGAATCTTTGACGTGTGAGCATACAAGGTTGATTTGCCACTTCCATGGTCAATAATTACTGCCTTACCATAACCACCAAACCAATCTGCCATTATTACCGTTCCACCGCTTACAGCAATTATAGTGGTTCCCGATGATGCTGATATATCAATTCCAGTATGCATCTTCTTTTTTTTCAGTATTGGATGCATTCTCATTCCGAAATATGATGTAATAGTTGATGTTCCCTTTATAGGCCAGAGAAAAACTCCCCCACTATACACCTTTGTACTGCCTTTTTGTATTCTTTGTATTTTTTCTCTCAAGCGATCGGATTCTCTAATCTCTTCATCTATAGAAGCTTCTAAATTCTTTTGCTCGGATGTTAACTTCCTCAGGTATAGACTTCTATTACCCTTGTATGTATCAAGATTCCTTTTAGCCACAACCCTTGATTCCTTCGCTGCTTCCCTTGCTGTTTTCTGTTTTTCAAGCATAGACTTTGCCTGCTGTATAATATCCTTTGTCTCTGCCGTCGTTTCCAATAAATTTTTGTCTTGCTCAAGTATACTCTTTACGAAATGGTATCTTGCAAAGAAGTCTGAAACGCTTTCAGAATCAAGAATTATTTCAAGGTATGTAGACTCTCCATTTTTATATAGAGCAACCATTCTGGATTTAAGCATCTGATCCAAATTTTTTATCTTTTCCTCAGCTTGTTGAATCTGAGTTTCTTTTTCTTCAATGCTTGTATCGAAATTTGAAATCTGACCCTTTAAATTCTCAATTGATATCCTTGCACTGTCAATCTGCCTGTCTAATATTTCTATCTCGTTACTTATTTCTTTTTTTTGTTTTTTAACAACAGTCAATTGTTGCTTTTTATTGCTTATACTGGAACTACTTTCATTTAGTTGTGCTTTAAGGTCCTTTACTGTTTCTCCCCAACTAGGAAGAGAAACTACCAAAATTGATAGCGTAATTAAAGTAGCTGCAAAGGATTTCTTCATTATTTCTTCCTCCAGATTAAACTTTAAGGTATTTTCTCATTGAAATTGAGCTTCCTACACATCCCATTCCAACGCCGATAAACAAGTAGACAAACAAAAGCCTTTCACAAATCGTATTAAATACGACAAAGCTATTTATTCCCATATCATTAACTATGCTTTTCACCTTTAAATACGCTATAACAGCTTCATATCCCTGGTAGATTATAACGAGGGCAAGGAAAGAAGCTACCATGCCAATAAGAACACTCTCAATTACAAACGGCATATTTATAAAAAAGTCAGTTGCGCCAATGTATTTCATTATCCCTATTTCTTTTCTCCTGGCAAACACGGTTAGCTTGACCGTGTTGGAAATTATCAGTATAGCAGTTGCAGCAAGAAGAGCTAGCACAACAAAGCTTACAATTCGGACTACATTCATCATTTTAATTACTTTATCAATAACTTCCTTGTGATATACAACATCATCAGCCTTTATCCCTGGCAAAGTTTTGAGTTGATTAACTGTTCTTTCAGCATCTTCAGCTTTGTTCAGAACAACCATATATGAAGGTGGAAGAAAATTGTTCCTTTCATCATATCCATCAAGAAGCCTCTCATGTCCTTTTATCATGTCCATGGTTTTTAGCTTTTTAAAGGCTTCCTCTTTTGATACAAAAGACACTTTCCCTGCATTAAAACCTTTTATCCTTGTTCCAATATCATCTATCCCATCCTTCTTTATTGCAGGATCAAGAAAAACCTGAATCATAAGACCTGCTTCAATATTTTTCCCAATTAAACTTACATTTGCTCCAACAAGAATAAAAATTCCAAGTATTATCAACGATGCCGTTACCGTAATCGTCGAAGCAAGGAACATCAATTTATTTCTGAAAGTGTTAGCAAAGCCCTCTTTAATGAGGTACTTGAAGGTTCTCATTTTCAACAGAATACACACCCTTCTCCTGGTCACTTACTATTCTTCCGTTATCCAAAACAACAACTCTTTTCTTCATAACATCAACGATTTCCCTTGCATGCGTTGCTATTAGAACTGTTGTACCTCTATGGTTAATATCACTTATTAATTTGATTATGTCCAGTGATGTTTCAGGGTCAAGATTTCCGGTAGGCTCATCAGCCAGCAAAACGCTTGGGTTATTCGCAAGAGCTCTTGCAAGAGCTGCGCGCTGTTGCTCTCCACCTGAGAGTTCATGAGGAAAATGATTTGCTTTACTACTAAGCCCAACAAGAGCAAGAAGCATTGGCACCTGCCTTCTTATGTCTTTTGGGGCCGCTTCTACTACTCTCATTGCAAATGCAACATTATCATAAATATTTCTATCAGCAAGAAGCCTGAAGTCTTGGAAAACTATACCCATTCCTCTCCTGAGAAATGGTATTTTTCTTCTTTTCAAACAAGAGTGTTCGTATTTCCCTACCCTGATAATTCCACTTTCAGCATCCTCTTCTTTCAATAAAAGCTTAATCAGTGTTGACTTTCCAGATCCACTTGGACCTACAAGAAACACAAACTCACCCTTTTCTATCTTAAGGGAAACACCTTTTACAGCTTCTACTCCGCTTGGATAGGTCTTATAAACATTTCTAAACTCTATCAATATAATGTGACCCCTTTATAATATTTTCCAGTAGTCTGCATCGTTTTTGTATTTTTATTAAACCAGTACCATAATTCTACACGATTTTTCAAAATTCCTCAAGTCAAAGGTTATTTAATTTTAGAATTACCATGATTATTTTTTTGGAGTTCTTTTTAAATACTCACGTATTAACAAAGCTATTTTAAATACAACCGCATCATCAAATCTTTTCAGGTCAAGGCCTATGGCTTTTTGTATCTTTTCAAGTCTGTAAACAAGAGTATTCCTGTGTAGATAAAGCTGTCTTGATGCTTCACTGACGTGAAGGTTATTTTCAAACAACTTATTTATTGTTAACACAGTTTCTTCATTTGTTATTTCCTCGTCAGCATCCATGAGGACCTCATCTAAAAACATTTGTGCCAGCTCACGTGGAAGCTGATAGATAAGTCTTCCAAGCCCTAATTTGTTGTAATTCATGATATATCTGTCTGGATAGAATATTTCCCCAACCGTAATAGCAGTTTGTGCCTTCTCAAATGATTCAACAAGGGTTCCAATATTGTTGAATATTTCTCCAATTCCAATAGAAGCTTTTATCATAACTTCACTATTTAAAGTGTCAATTATTATTGACGCAATTTTTTCAGGGGTTAGCTCATCACCCTGATTTAGTTCTTTAACCAAAACTGTTGAGTAATCATCCATCTTTACAATAAAATCACTGTTTCTATTTGGAAAAATGCTTTGTATAATTTCACTTACATTCGTTTTGCTAACCTTATGAACCTTTATCAAGAAAACGACTCTGTCAACCATACTGGTTAATTGCAATTCTCTTGCTTTGATTGAAATATCATTGATTGCAACCTCGCCCTTTAATATATCATTAATAAAGTTAAGTCTGGTTGTATAATTCTCTTTAAGCTTCTTTAAGTTAATAATGCAGATACTAATTGCATTAATATAATTTACAGCTTCCTGATTTGGATTTTTTACAAACACTATAAAATCTATGATATCATCGCGGTAATACTTTTGATAAACATACTCTTCAATAAGGCAAACATCCTCTCCCATTTCAAGAACAGCGGATATATTATGGTCGAAATGTCCCATTTTTGATTCATCAGAACAGCCTAGCACGATTCCCGTTATATCACAGAAACCAAACTCAATATTGATGAATCCCTTAATTTGATTAATTATTTCCTGAATATATTGATCCACTGCATGCCTCCAGTATTTATTTCCGATTCCTACCACCGCTAATTTTTCTATAAGCAGTGGTACGTCACGTGGATAAGGGCTTCTAATCTTCAGCTTCACTGAATTCAAGAATCCCTTTAGATTAGTTTTTCTGTATCTTTATCAAATAATAGTATTTTGTTTGTATCAACTGAAGCTGTAATTTCTTCTCCTCGGCCACACACCAGCTTCTCTGAACTTTTTACGAAGAAGCTAATTCCCTCTGTTACCATATGTATAAATGTTTCACCTTTCATCGTTTCAACTGCGTCAACTTTTGCATGAATGCATCCTTTATCATTTATATTTTTACCAAGTATTATATCTTCAGGCCTGAGGGCAATTATTATATCCCTTCCTATATAACCATTGTTCGTTATGCTTTCAAGCTTGTCCGCCCTTAAGCTTAGAAGATTATTTCCTATCTTTAGAACAACCATTTCATTGTCTTTACAAACTTTTGCATTAATAAAACTTGTCTTTCCTTTTCCTACAAAACCTGCAACAAATTTATTACATGGTACATTGTAAATATTGGAATAGGTATCTATCTGTTCAATGCTTCCATTGTTCATCACTGCTATTCTACCCATTGTATCAACGGGAATCATATTGCTGTCAATCGCAACTATTGTAGTTTTCTTAAGCTTATTCCAAAGGCTTATTATCTCTTCATAGAGACCTATCTTAGTATCATCGTCACAGCTCGTACAAACCCTGTCTATAAGAAATACTTTTGGAGACTTGACTGCTGCTTTAGCAAAAGCCACCCTCTGTTTTTGATATATATCTAAATGCTGCGGCAGTTTTTGAAGTAAATCATTTATTTCAAGCATTTCAGTAACATGTTTGATGTTTTCCTTAAGATGCTTGCTTTTGTTTTTACTGAATTTTAAACCGAATTCAATATTCCCCCAAACCGTCATATTCGGATAAAGGGTTAAATCCTGATAAACTATGGCAATATTTCTTTCTATTGGGTCAGTATAATTTGCGAGCTGGCCGTCTACGAAAATTTCTCCAGTAGTAATATCATCAAGGCCTGCTATTAGCCTTAAAAGAGTTGATTTTCCACAGTTTGAGGGCCCCGTCAGAACAAGCAGTTCATCATGCTTTACTTCTAACGATATATCCTTAACCGCTTGATTACCCCCGGGGAAAACCTTTGACACCCGTTCCAATCTGATTCCTGACATATGTATTCCTCCATATTTAGACACGAGTAGCTATTATATTATAGATTATAACACAAAGTATGGAATCTTTGAAGATTTGTGGAATTCTTCAAATTATAAAAAAAGTGGCTTCGCCAAACTAAAAGCTAGAGTAACGTTTAATAGCCTAAAGCCTTTCGGAAACTTTTTTTGAAATGCTTTATCGGAAAGCTTTTTTTAAGGAAATAATCGAACTTTCCTAGCATTATAATTTTTGGGGCTACTCCCTTGAATATTTTTGGCAGCCTTTGTATAATTAATCAATACTTTACTATTATCAATCCATATCCGTAGGGGGCGTTTTTATGATTCATTTAATGAGCATAGATGATTTGTCTAAGATACAAATCTCAGAAATCTTTAATCTTTCAAAAGAATTAAAAAACATGAAAAAAAATGGAATTGAACACGAATATTTGAAAGGTAAAACTCTTGGTATGATTTTTGAGAAAAGCTCTACAAGAACCAGGGTTTCCTTTGAGGTTGGCATGCACCAATTGGGAGGCAATGCCTTGTTTCTAAGTTCGTCAGACATACAACTAGGCAGGGGAGAAACCATTCAAGATACCGCACGCGTTCTATCAAGATACCTTGATGGAATAATGATAAGAACTTTCTCGCATGACAAAGTCCTTACCCTGGCAAAAAGCGCTTCAATTCCGATTATAAACGGGTTGAGCGATTTACACCACCCTTGCCAAGCACTTGCGGATATATTCACTCTTATTGAGACAGGAAGAGAACTTCTAAATCTAAAATTGGCTTTTGTTGGTGACGGCAACAATGTTGCCCATTCTTTATTACAACTTTGCGCAATTTTAGGAATCGATATAAGCATAGCTACCCCCGAGAAGTACAAATGCGATGAAACAATTATCAAACAAGCAATTGCACTAACACATTCATCAGGAAGCAGGATTATGATTACAAACAGTCCTGAAGAAGCTGTAGAAAATGCCGATGCCGTTTATACAGATACTTGGATAAGTATGGGAGAGGAAAGCAATAAAGCCCAAAAAATTGCTGATTTTAAAGGTTTTACAATCACTGACAAGCTTATGTCTCTTGCAAAGTATAATGCAGTATTTATGCATTGCCTACCTGCATATAGAGGCTACGAAGTTTCGTCGGAGGTTATTGATGGCCCTCAGTCTGTTATATTTGACCAGGCAGAAAACAGACTGCATGTTCAGAAGGCTTTATTAACATTGCTTATGAGTGAGAAAGGTGAATACTCATGGAATAATTAATATAAGGTAAGAATGCAGCCGAGTTTTAAAGCTCGGCTGCATTCTTACCTTATTATGCTTCTTTTTTTAACAATTCAAGATAGATTCTTTCCAGCCCCGGCTTCTCTATATAGACTTCATCAAGCTTAATCGCGCTGGCTTCAAGACTTTTTAACACTTCGATTATCTCTGTTTTGCCTTGGTCTGCTGGTATCTCCAGAACGCCATCAATACATTGTGCATTGTTTTGAACCATAAAGGGAATCTTTTTTAGTTTTTCCTCATTAATGTCAGGGTTAACCCTTATTCTTATTTTGTCTTTTAAACCAACCATATTTCTTAATTCATCAATTGTCCCCCAGACAGAAGCCTTCCCCTTGTTCATTACCATAATCTTGTCACATAAAAACTCGGCTTCATCAATATAATGACTAGTATATATGACTGACATTCCTTCTCTTTTTAGGTTTTTCAATGCAGATGTTATATATTCTCTGGATTCCGTATCTATTCCAACTGTTGGTTCATCCATAATTAATATTTGAGGCTTATGCATAAGTGCAGCAGCTATATTCAGCCTTCTTTTCATGCCCCCCGAAAGATTGCCGACAGAATGATTCATTTGGAGATTTAATCCTACTATTTCTAGCACTTCGCACATTCTATTTTTAATTTCTGAATGTTTTACTCCATATATTCCTCCCCAAAAATACAAGTTGTCTTTCACCCTTAGGGTTTCATAAAGTGCAATATCCTGGGGTACAAAGCCCAAGTAAGGCCTTATTGCTTTGGGCTTTTGAACAATATTCTCTCCTTTGAAATAGATTTCTCCTTGGTCAGGTTTAAACAATGTAGAAACCAGAGATAACAGCGTGGTCTTTCCAACTCCGTTTGGCCCAAGAACGCCAAGTATTTCACCTGTTTCCACAGTAAAGCTTACTCCCGCTACTGCCAAAGTATTTTTATATTTTTTTACGAGGTTTTTTGCTTCAATCACATTCATTTTTGCCCCCGAAATTACCATTTTTTCTTTTTGATATACTTTGAAGGATCAATATTTTTAGCCTTTGTATCCATGAACGTCTTTATAAAAAATATAGGTATTACCGACATTCTCTTTATCCTACTTGGTTCTTTTAACAATCTGTATAACCATTCTAAACCAAAACGCGTGAATAACTCGGGGGCTCTTTTTGCTTTTCCGGCAAGAATATCCAGCGCTCCTCCTACACCAATTGCAAGACGGGCGTTCACCTTTTTTCGATTCTTGAAAATCCATTTCTCTTGAAGTGGGGCACCCATTCCAACAAGAATTATATTGGGGCTACAAAGATTTATATGCGCTATTATCTCTTCTTCCTTCTGTTCATCAAAATATCCGTTATGAATACCTACGACATTGATATTTGGGTATACCTTTTCAACATTAGCCTTTGCTCTTTCTACTACTCCAGGTTTGCCTCCCAAAAAATAGAACTTCCATCCCCGGCTTGC
>Ga0209340_1001766_pt1 | contig 14161 bp, 15 predicted proteins | sample EPASupsiteSAE323_FD_187266 | JGI IMG/M metagenome (GOLD analysis project Ga0209340, IMG submission 187266) | Bioremediated contaminated groundwater from EPA Superfund site, New Mexico - Sample SAE3-23 (SPAdes) (version 2) | ecosystem: Environmental > Aquatic > Deep subsurface > Groundwater >... | reverse complement strand
AAGAGAATTTTCAACTGGTTCGGTTAGGTGAACTTCACAAACAAAAGCAAAATTGGAATTGGGTGAAGCATGATCAGAAAGTGAATGACCATTGACACAAACATAGCCAGCATAATCTTCACGGGCAACTAAACCATTGGGGCAACTACAAAAAGTTCTAATAATATCATCAAAAGTATCAGTTCTAACTTTAAAAACGACTTCATAAAGAGCTTCGGCATGACGGCGCATAATGTAAGCTGGGAATTCAACTCGAACACCAACTTCGACCATATCATAGGTATATTTTATTTTGTATTTATCAGACATAAGCTGAAACCAGCGAGCCATCCCCCGTCCTGGAGCCAATAAAACTTTTTTGGCAAAAAGTTCATCCTTTTCGGTTTTGACACCAACAAGAAAATTGTCTTTGACAATCAAATCAGTAACTTCTGTTTGATCAAAAAAAGTGACACCATGTTCTTCCAAGAAATTTTGGAATTTATGCATGACTTGTTTGAGCTTATCAGTACCGACATGTTTGGCTCGTCTGACAATTAACTCAACATCATGAATTTGGGCCTCTTCAATTAACTTATTGACCTCTTCTTTATTTTTGGGATATTCCTCGGCGGTAACACCAAAATCCATAAATATTTTGTTTATTTCTTCCAAAATTTTTCCATAATCTTCGGGGTCGATAATATCAAAAGTTCTTTCATGAGATAATTTGGGGGTAAAGTGTAATTTACCATCAGAATAAGCTCCGGCACCACCAAAACCAAACATAATTTCATTACTTTTACGTTTCTCAATACGATTACCCCTATCGATTAAAGCGATTTTTAACTTAGGATTTTTTTTGATGATTTCGTAACTAGCAAAAATTCCGGCCGGACCAGCACCGACAATTATGATGTCAAAGGTGTTTTTTTTATTCACAAGAGATAATTATAATACAAATAAAAAAATTTTAATAAAAGAAAATTGTAAATGTATCGAATTTTGATAATATAAAGTATGAAGAAAATATTTTTAACAGGTTTTTTAATTTTCGTTTTTACAGTTTTGTTTACTCCAAGTGTTTTAGCTCAAACTAAAAATAAGACTTTGGTAACTTTGCCAACATTTAAAGCTGGCGATATTGAATTAATAGATAAACCAATTGCTGGAGATTTGATGCTTGCTGGAAAAGAATTAAAAATTGTAACCGATATTAGTGGAGATGTTTATGTAGCTGGTGGAGAAATAGAAATTGATGGTAGTGTTGGAGGAAACTTAATTGTGGCTGGTGGCAAAGTAAAAGTTTTAGGGAAAGTAGCTAAAAATTTAATTGTGGCTGGTGGCAAAGTGGAAGTTGGTGAATTGGCTGAAATTGGAGGATACACTTTAACTGGTGGACAAGAAATTAATTTATTGGGTAAATTTATGGGGCCAATAAAGTTGGGAGCAAAAAGTTTAATGGTTGGCCAAAAAGCGATAATTAATGGAAATTTAGAAGCAGATGTAACTACTTCAGAAATTTCTTCTGATTCAAAAATTGTTGGTGAAAAAAATATTAAAATTCATGAAGTTAAGAAACCAGAAATAGAAAAAAATCAATTTAAAAAAATTGGTTATGCTGGAAAGTTTATCTCGTTTTTGAGCAAACTATTAGTCCTTTTGGTTTTTATAAAATTTTTTGGAAAAAAGATTAATCCAACAAATATTAAGGATTCTTTTTTGGCAAATATCGGATTTGGTTTAATGTTATTAATAATGGCTCCGTTTGTAATGTTGATTTTGGCAATTACTATTATTGGTTTACCTTTATCCTTAATACTTTTAGTAATTTATTTTCTAAGTTTGTATTTAAGTACATTAATAACTTCAATTGTAATCGGTAAATATATTTTTATTAAAAACAAATTTAAAGAAAATATATATTTACAATCAATTGTCGGATTATTTGTAATAAGTTTATTGGGATTAATACCTGTTGTTGGTGGATTGATTAAACTTACAGCCGTTTTATTTGGAGTAGGTATTATTTTTAGAAGTGATAAAAGTAAATAATAAATTGATAAAATTTGGGAAGATAGCTTACTTTGGAGTGGTTTATAGTTTTGCTGTAATTGGGTTTATGTTTACTGGAGTTTTTTTTGCTATTAGATGGGGATTGACCGATGTGTCGGGAACAGTTGATGATTTAAGTGATCAATTTCAATATCAAGCCGAGGAGAATCAGGTATCAGAGATGATTAGTGGAATTAATAGTAATAGTGATTTGTTATTGGATAAAAATAAAATAAAATTTTTATGTTCCTTAAACGAATTGAGCTATACTGCTCCAAAAAATGTAGAGAAAATTTTGACAACAAAAAAACAAATCAAAACAGATCTGACCATAGAAAAGATGATTTTTGCGGTAGAAACTTATTTAACAAATCAAAATGATTACAAAAAAAATACTGATGAATGTATTAGTAATTTTGGAAACAGGGATATTACCGAACAAACAATTGAAAATCAGGTTAAAAATTCACCCAGTCAAGATATTTTTCCTTGGGTAAATGGTGATAAGTGGCAAACAATTAAAGAGTCAGTAGTTAAAGATGATGAAGTTATAAAAATGGCAGCAAAAGCTGCTGATATAGATCCTCGATTAATAGTTTCTGACTTAATTGTGGAACAACTTAGAGTTTATTATTCAGCCAGAGAACTTTATGAAAAATATTTTGAACCATTAAAAATATTATCTAATATGAATAAAATATCTTTAGGAGTAATGGGAATAAAAGAGGCTACGGCAATTGAAATAGAAAATCATCTTAAAGATAAAACTTCGGTTTATTATTTAGGTAAAAATTATGAAAATATTTTGGATTATGGCAGTAGTGAAGATATAAATACACAAAGATATAATCGTTTGACCAGTAATAATCATTACTATAGTTATCTGTACGCTGCTTTATATTTAAAACAAATGATAACTCAATGGAAAAATGCTGGGTTTAATATCTCAAATAGACCGGAAATTGTGGGAACTTTGTTTAATGTGGGTTTCCCCCAATCAAAACCAAACTCATCCCCAAAAGTTGGCGGATCAAAAGTACAAATAGGTGAAAAACAATACACATTTGGACGATTATCTTATGAATTTTTTTACTCTGGAGAAATGACAGATAAATTCCCCTACTCTAATTAATTTTTAAAATTAGACCAACTCCAAGACCAATAAGAGTGGTTAATCCTCCAATGATAAGCATTTCTAGAGCGCTTCGCCAAACTTTTCCAGAAAATAATTTGGCTTTGATAAATCCCAATAAAAATAAACCAATAAAAGCAAACAAAACTGAGAGGAAAGAAGTTAAAGGATAATGAGTAAAAAATAAAGGAATGATAGGGATAAGACCACCTATGATATAAGAGAAAAACATCAGAAGACCACCAAAAACTAAATTGTCATGATGATGACTGGCAGGTAAATCATGAACTGATTTTTCACTTAAATACTGGCCAGCAGCCATTGACAAAGCTTCAACAGAAACAGTAATAAACGCAGATAAAATAATAAATTTTGGATCAGAAACGGCAGCACTAATTCCAACAACAACACCAGTGGTAGAGACTAAGGCGTCTTGAAAACCAAAAACGGAACTACGTAAATAATCTTGATTAATTTTTAGAGACATAATTAATGTTAACTCTTTTTAGGAAACCAAGGAATAAAAACAGAAACACGGTTTTGATATTTTTTGAATTCTGGGTTTTGAGACATTTTATTTTCCAAAAGCGGAATACCAGATACTTGGGTAATTAGGTAAGTAATAGTGATTGGACCAATAATTGACCACCAGTTTTGAGAGAAATTTAAATTGAGTAACCAAATTCCCCACCAGAGACAACTTTCACCAAAATAATTGGGATGTCGACTGTAAGCCCATAAGCCCGATTGCATAATTTTACCTTTATTTTTGGCATCTGAAATAAATTTTTTGAGTTGGGCATCGGCAATTGATTCAAAAGCAAAACCAAAAATCCAAACAAAAATTCCTAAAATATTAAACCAGTTAAATTTACTTTGAGAAAAAATATATGAAAAAGAAATAAGTATAAGTAAAAAGCCTTGAGTCATAAAGACTTTAATGTAACTGTTCTTTTTGAATTGCTCATATCGATAGTCCTCGGGCTTGTTTTTGTTCCTCTTATAAATATGATTTGATAATCTAAATCCCCAAATAAAAATCAAAATAAAAGTAATTAATTGTTTTAGAGTCGGATTTAATACCAGACAAAAAAGAGAAAGGATAATAAACCCAATGCCCCAAGCTGTATCGGCAATATCATTTCGTTTTTTGGCCAAAGAAAAAAGATACCAACCAGTCATGTAGGCCCAAACCAAAATCAGACTTAACCAAAAAATCATTTATGAAAAACCAAAAAACTAATGGCAGCAATGGTGGCCGACAAAAAAGTTCCCCAGATTAAATCAACGATAGTGACGATTAATGGCCAATTTTGAACTGTAGCCAGATTGGTTAAATCATAAGTGGCATAGCAACAAAGACCAAACAAAGCACCACTTAAAACGGTTGACCAAAAAGAACCCTTTTCAAGTCCAGGTGTGACTACTAACACCACCATGGCAAAAACATAAATTAGATAAAATAAGCCTGCGGCTAAAAGATTGGGGTTTTTGGACATTAGATACCCCAAGTGTTTGGCATAAAAATTTTTGGAAATAACAGTAAGCCATAAACCATCAACCACTAAAAAACTACCCAATGCTACAAAAAATTGTTTAATCATTTGATTAATTATAGAGATATTTAAAATAAAATATCAATAGTGATTGATTTCGGGTTTTATTTGGGTTATAAATAAATAATAAGAGAAAAACATTTATTTAAAATATTGTGATTTGAATTTAATTATATAAAATGGAGATTATTAGAATAATAAAACTAAAAATTTGTGAGTGATTTTAAAAATAAATTAAAAGCTGTTAGTCTTTTTTCTGGTTGTGGTGGTTTAGATCTAGGGTTTATTAACGAAGGTTTTGATATTATTTGGGCCAATGATTTTTTTCCTGATGCAGTTAACACATATAAAAAAAACATAGACAATAATATTGTATGTAAAGACATTACTAAGATAACAAGCAATGAAATACCAAATAATTTTGATATTTTATTAGGTGGTTTTCCCTGTCAAGGATTTTCAATTGCTAATAAAAAAAGAAGCATTAAAGATAGTAGAAATTTTTTATATAAAGAAATGCTTAGAATTTTAAAAGAGAAAAAACCACCTTTTTTTCTAGCAGAAAATGTTAAAGGAATATTGTCACTACATGACGGAAAGGTCATAGAAATGATAATTAATGATTTTGCAGAATTGGGTTATAAAGTTGATTATAAATTGGTGAATTCAGCTAATTATGGAGTACCGCAACAAAGAGAACGTGTTTTAATATTAGGTAATAATTTAAATTTAAAAAATAATTTTCCAAAAGAAACTCATGGACCTGGTAGAAAACCATATATAAGAGTAAAAGATGTAATTGGTCATTTATCCAATGTAAGGATTAGTTATGATCCAATATTAGTTAATGGAAAAACTGTTTATAACCATATAGCCCGGACTAATGTACAAGATCAATTTTGGGGGAGAAAATTTAAAGTTAATCAATTTGATATTTGTGATTATTTAAAAGAATGGAGAAATAAAAAAGGTATTTCAACAGAAAAAATAGACAAACATTTTGGATATAAATATACTGCTGGACACTGGTTTAGAAAAGATAATAATTCTGGAAGTATCCCTAATCCAAATGATTGGTGGGAATTAAAAAAACTATTAGGATTTGATGATAAATATGATAAACAAGTTACCACACTGGAATTAAAAGATATTAAATTTGAACAGTCATTGAGAATTAATAATTGGGATAAACCTAGCGACACAATTACAGCTACAGGCCCAGAAATTCATCCAAATAAAATGAGACGATTGTCGGTAAGAGAATGTGCCATAATACAAACTTTTCCTGATGATTTTATATTTACCGGTAGTTTAGGTAATATGTATAAACAAATTGGAAATGCTGTTCCTGTAAAATTAGCAGAAAAAATTGCTAAAGAAATTAAAAAGAGTATTCAATAAAAAAAATAGATAATATCTGATTAGTTTTGATTTATATTAAGTTTTTAATCAGAAAACCAGTCCACAGATTACCTGAACTATCCACCCTGTTTTTAATTTTATCAGGACTAATTCTAGCAGTATCTCCACTTAAGCAAATACAATATTTTTTACCTATGATCCTCCAAATAACATGTCTAGTATTATCAAATGGTTCCATTAAATTTTTATCCAACCAAGAATTTGCTTTACCATTTCCGTTTAAAGATATTGGTATCCAAGTATCTGGAATAATAAATTTCTTAGATTTTGGTTTATATTGACTACCTAATTTAGCTGCAGCTTGATCTTTAAGATATTTATAAGTTTTAAAATTTGAAATGACATTATTTTGATAATCTTCGCGAATTATCTTGCCATTTGGAACACAAGTAGTTTTTATGTGGTGGATATCAAAATTATTACCATCATCTTTATAAGTTATCCCAACAAAAAAGGTTAAACAAGGTAAATTAGTAACTGGATCAATTTCAGGTAATCCAGGTTTTAGGCCCATTCCTTTAAAATCAATATTTTCAATTTTTCTATTAAAGAAATTTTTGTTGGTAAATGAAATTTGATGTGGCCCAAATTGAACCCATTTATCATCGCCATGATTTCCAGCCAAATCAATAGTTTTAGAATCTATATTTACCAAAGCATCATCTGTATAAAAAGCCAAATCCGAACTAATTGGTGAACAATAGATTTTATTAATTTCTAAATTTTTAAACATATAAAAGTACATTAACCTTTCAGCTGCTAGCTGTAATTTGTTTTTTATCTGATATCTCCTGTCTAAATCTTGATAATTTTCTTTTATATATAATTCTATTTTTTTTAAATCGGATAAAAATTCTTCACCAGAAACTATATTCCAAATTTTTTCGGTATATTTTTTTTCTAAATCTCTTATGTCGATCATATTATCAAAATATATAATTATTAATTATAATACTTTTTAATATCTACCCATTTTAAAGATAAAAAAGCAGTTATGATTAAAGCCATAATTTTTGATTTTGGAAATGTTTACCTCAATGGAAAAATTATCAAAAATTTGAAATCGATTGGAGTAAATATTTAAGCTATGTTTCAGTTTTTATTATTAAATTACTAGTAATTAGTAATTAAATTTAAACTAAAATGAAATCAAAATTAGCCTTAATTGGTTTAGTGATGGTGAGCGCAGTGGCTTTGGCTGGCTGTAGCACTAAAAAAACTACAAATAATAATTCAGAAAATGGTCAACAAAATCAAGAACAAGTTGGTCAAAATGGAACTCCTGAACAAGGCAGACCAGAGATGAAAGAAATAGATTACGTAGCAGCAGCAGAAACTTTGGGAGTGACTGAAGATGCATTGAAAGAGGCTATGGGAATAACTGAAGAAACAATAACTGTGGCAAGTGGTACTCCCGTTCAACCTAAAAGAATGGATTTAGCAACTGCAGCTAAAAATTTAGGTGTAGAAGAAACTGCTCTAAGAGAAGCATTGGGAATGACTGATATGGGTAATGGCCCACAAGGTCAACCTCCAGTAAGTGGTACACCTGATCAAAGCAATAAAGAAAATTAAAGATTCTCAATAAGAATAATTTATCTAAAACAAACCCCGTCAGATGGCGGGGTTTTTGGTATATCATTAGGTATGAAATATAGAAAAGTTGAAGTGAAAGATATTTTGGCAGTGTTTTGGAGAATTTTGGTTTTGATAGTAATTGAAGTAACAACAGCAGCTTTGTTGATAGATGCAGGATTAATGTTTTGGTGGGGACTGATATTGTTGGGATTAATGTTTTGGATAGTCAGCTGGCATTGTCATTATTTTGGATATGAATGTGATAAATGTGGACACAAACAACAAATTAGTTTTGGAAAAGAATTTGGATCACTAAATTTGGTCAATCGAAAATATTTAAAATGTGAAAAATGTAAAAAATGGAATCGAGCAAAAATTTTGGTAGTAGACGAGAACTAATGAATTCCCTCCTCAACAATAGTTTCTTCAGAAACTTGACTAGTGGTTTTTTCTTCTTCAATAATTCTTGATTTTTGCCATGAACCCCGACGATAAATTATAAAAACGGTAGCGGCAGTAATAATATTAGTAATTGGAAAAGATAACCAAATACCAGTAAGACCCAAAGTAGTATGTTGAGAAAGAAAATAAACCAAAGGAAGTAAAATTATCCACTGAGAAAAAATAGTAACCAACATGGAAGTAGTTGATTTGCCGGCGGCAATCAAAACATTACCAAATGACATTTGAAGACCAATAAAACCAAAGGCTAAGGAAACTATCTTAACAAAATTAGAACCTTCATTAATAACAGCTATATCTGAAGGAACAAAAAAGGAGATAAATGATTTGGAAAAAATAAAAGCCAGGGCACCAATAAAACTTAGAGTACAAAATGACAAAACTGCACTAATTTTGGAAATTTTAACTGCTTGAGGAATATTTTTGGCACCAATATTTTGACCAACTAAAGTGCCATTGGCCACGGCTAGACCAATGCCGAAGAACATGGCAATTTGGTTTAGGTTAGCACCGGCTCCAAAAGAAGCCACTGCAGTAGTGCCAAAACCAGCAATTAGAGAAGTAACAAAAACCATAGCCAAACTTCTGGCTGATTGATCAATTGATGACGGAAAACCAATTAAAAAGACTTTTTTAATGAATTTAAAATCTGGTTTAAAATCCTGAACTCGAAGATGAATGTAATGTTTGCCATTAAAAAGAATAATAAACCCAATAGCAGCAGCAATAGTCTGGGTAAATAAAGTGGCAAAAGCAGCACCAGCTGGACCAAGTGCAGGAATAGATTTAAATCCAAAAATAAATAATGGATCTAGGAAAAAATTTAAAATAACAGTGATAATAACAATAAAAACAGGAACTTGAGGTCGACCAATACCACGCATGACTGATTGAAAGACAAAAAAGAAAAAGTTGGCAATAACAGCAATAAATGAAATTCGTAAAAAGGATAAAGCTTGAGAGAAAAAATCTGGAGTAGCACCCATAAACTTTAGGATGTTTGGAGCAAAAATAAAACCCAATAAACTTAAAATAAATGAAACAAAACCAATCATAATTATAGTTTGAGCTGCAGAATGACTAACCATTTTGGTATTTTTGGCACCAAAATATTGAGCCACAAAAGTGGAACCAGCAACGGCAAATCCAACTCCGAGAGCAATGGTTAAAAAGATTATTGGACTACAGATAGAAACTGCAGCAAGAGCTGTTCCACCAAGTCGACCTACCCAAAAAGAATCGGTAAGTTGATACATTGACTGAAAAAGATTGGCCAAAATTATAGGAAAAGCCAGTTTGATGATGGTTTTAAAAATTGGTTGTTTAACAATAGATTTAGCTTGTTGAAACATAGTCCTGTCATTTTACCTCAAATTAAATTTGAAAAAATACTTTAATATTAATTAAATGATGTTTAAGAAAAAAATAGGATTAGTCTTGGGAGGAGGTGGAGCTAGAGGTTTTTTTCATATGGGAGTAATCAAAGCTCTCCAAGAATTAAATGTAAAAATTGACGAAATTGTTGGCACTTCAATTGGAGCGATAATTGGAGTAATTTATGCAGCTAATCCTAAAGTTGATTTTGAAAAAATAGCCCAAGATTTGGATTTTTTAGAAATAATTCAAATATTAGCTTTAGTAAAAACCAAAAATTTAAATAAAAACATAGAAAAATTTTTAAAAAAATATGTTCCAGCCGAAAACTTTAATGATTTAAAAATTAAGTGTCGATTTAATGCTACTGATATTAATCAAAGAAAAGAAGTTATTTTTGATAATGGAAAAATATTTCCAGCCTTAATTGGCTCAATATCAATTCCTGGTGTATTTAGACCATTAAAATATGAAGAAAAATATTTGGTTGACGGTGGAGTAAGTAATAATATTCCAATAACTCTAATTGAAAAAACCAAAAAAATATTAGTGTCAGATATTACTGGACCAATAAAAATTATAGACGAAAAAACTTTGGCAACTGATGTTCTTTACTCCTCAATTGCTATGATGCAACAGGAAATCAGTTTGGAAAAAGCTAAAAATATTAAAAAAGAAATAATTTATTTAAATTTAGATGATGATAAAACTTTTATTTTAGATTTTAGAAAAAAGAATTATCAATATTTGATTGATTTGGGTTATGAGTCAGTGAATAAAATTAAAAATAAACTATGATTAATAAAGAATGGCATTTAAATAATAAAATGCCCAAAAATCCAACCAAAACACAAAAACTTGAATGGCATATTGGCCATAATGAAAATTGTAATTGTCGAAAACCGACAGAAAAATTACTAAAAGAAATTAATGAATATTTAAAAGAAAAGCATAATAGTTAAAATTGCTGTAAAAGTAAGGCTTTTTTGGTGTTAAAATAGAATTATGAAAAAAATAAAAAAAGAAACAAAAATAGATAATAAAAGTTTTTTAAAAATGCTTTCTGATTGGGAAGAAAAATTAAATGTATACTTTGGTCAAAAAGCACCAAAACTTCCTGAAAGCGTAATCGATTTTATCGTTAAGGTTGGCCCTTATCTAATGATTGTTGGTTTGATTTTTAGTGTACCAGCACTTTTATTTGCCTTTGGATTGGGGGCATTGATTAGCCCATTGGCATTTTTAAATGTAAGATATGGGGTTCATTTTTCTTTAACTGCTATTTTTTCTTTGATCACTTTAGTTTTAAATATAATGGCAATTCCAGGTTTATTTAAAAGATTGAAATCAGCTTGGAATTTGATGTTTTACGCTTCTTTGATTCAAGCAGTATCTTATTTATTTAGCTTTAATTTAGGTAGTTTAATAATTGGAATGGCAATTTCTTGGTACTTTTTATTCCAAATTAGAAAACATTATAAATAATAAATAAGGAGTAAAAAAATGAATACTAATGAAAAATTAAATTTAATTACTCGTAATTGTCAGGAAGTTTTAACAGAAGATGATTTAAAATCTTTGATCGAAAACGATACCCAATTGACTCATTATATTGGTTTTGAAATTTCTGGTTTAATCCATTTGGGAACAGGGTTGATGTCAATGGGAAAAATTGCTGATTTCTTGAAAGCTGGAGTTAAATGCCAAATATTTTTAGCTGATTTTCATAGTTATTTGAATAATAAATTAGGTGGAGATTGGGAGAATATTAGATTAGCCACTGAAGGCTATTTTAAACAAGGGTTAATTGCTTCTTTGAAATGTTTTGGAGTAGATGAAAATCAAGTTGAATTTATCACCGGAAAAGATCTATACACTAATAATTTAATTCATTGGGAAACATTTATGGAGGTGGGTAAACATACCACTTTATCTCGAAATTTAAGATCAATTTCAATAATGGGCAAAAAACAAGGTACTGATGTGGATATGGCAACTTTGTTTTATCCACCACTTCAGGTGGCTGATATTTTTACCATGAGAGTGACTTTGGCGCATGCTGGTATGGATCAAAGAAAAGCTCATGTAGTTGCCAGGGATGTTGCCAAAAAATTAAAAGTAAATCCACTTAAAAATAGCAAAGGAGAAATAATTGCCCCAGTAGCAGTACATCAAAATTTAATTGCCGGTTTAACTGGACCAGATATAATGGCACTTAAATCAGTAGAAGGTGAAGAAAAAGATGAGGCTTTAAATAGTTTGAAAATGAGTAAATCAAAACCAAATAGTGCTGTTTTTATTCACGACACTCCAGATGAAATTAGAGAAAAAGTGAGAAAGGCTTATGGACCACCAAAAGAAGTTGAATATAATCCATTGATAAACTGGGTACAAACTTTGGTTTTTTGGGGTGAAAAAACAGGTGAATTTAAGATTAGTCGACCAGAAAAGTTTGGTGGAGACTTAATTTATACCGATGTTGAAAAATTGATTGAGGATTACAAATCTGGTGAGTTATTCCCATTAGATCTTAAAAATGGTTTAGCTGATTGGTTGATTGAAAAATTAGCTCCAGCTAGAAAACATTTTGAAGAAGTGAAAGAAGCCAGAGAAGGACTAGTAAAAATGAGAGAGTTGTTGGCACAAAAATAATGAAAGTTTTAATTCATGCTTGTTGTGCGGATTGTTTATTAAAGATGGTTAATTCATCAAAAAATGAATTAGTGGCTTATTTTTATAACCCAAATATTCACCCCCGAGCAGAATATTTAGCCAGATTAAAAGCAATTCAAAAAATAACAGAAGAAAATAAAATTAAATTAATAGTGCCAGACTGGAGTCCAAAAGAATATTTTGAGGTACAAAACCCCTCAGTCCTGCGGACAGCTCCCCTTGATGAAAGGGAGCCTTTAAAAACCAAAACAAGGTGTGAGAAATGTTGGAATTTGAGACTAAACAAAACTTTTGAATATGCTAAAAAAAATAATTTTGAAGCCATCTCAACTACCCTGCTTTCAAGTCATTATCAAAATAAAGAAATGATTGAAAAAATAGGAAAAGATCTAGAAAAAAAATATAAAATAAAATTTTTGATACCTAAAAAGATGAATAAAGACTTAAAGACTAATGGTTTTTATAAACAAAATTATTGTGGTTGTTGTTTTTCATTGACAGAATCTTGGTTGGAAAAGTTTAGATAAGATATACTAAAAAGGTAATGAAAATTAAATTTTGGTTAATTGGATTAGGATTGATATTGTTATTTTTATCTAGATTTTATAATTTAAATCTAAGTTCTAGGTTTATCTGGGATGAGTCAAGTGATTTAGTTAGAATGAATGAATTATATAAGAATCTTAGGTTAACAATGATAGGACCAATGTCTGAAGATGGAGTTAAAGTATTTGGTTCTTTGACTTATTATTTAACTTTGCCTTTTGTTATTTTGTTTAAATTTAGTCCGGTAAGTGCGGTTTATGCAACAGCTTTTTTTGGAATTTTAACAGTAATTATTTTGCTATTAATTTATAAAAAAAATAAAATTTCTGCTCCATTAATTTATTTTTTTAGTCTTTTGCTAGTAAGTTATCCATTGGTTGAAGCATCTAGATGGGCATGGAATCCCCATTTCATACCATTTTGGCAAAGTTTAGGATTGTTTAGTTTTTTAACTTTTGGAAACATAGGAATAGTGTTATCTGGATTATTTTTTGGTTTAACAATCCATCATCATTATTATGGTTTATTTACAGCGATTGGATTTTTGTTTGTTTTGGTTTGGAAAAGAAAAATGAAATTTAAAAACATATTTCTATATTTAATAGGCTTAGGGTTGGCAATCCTTCCATTTATTATATTTGATTTAACCCATCCTCCGGGTTTATTTTATTCAAGAATGATTGGTTTTAGTCCATTGTCTTATAGTAATGGTGCTTTTAATTTAAAAACCATTTTGACAAATCTAATTACTATACCTTGGAATTTTATGAAATATATAAATGGATCCAAGTTGTTATTTTCATGGATAGTATTGCTTTTAAGTGTGGTAAATATATTTAAACTTAAAAAAGATCAAAGCCAAAAATGGTTATTGGTAGTACTAGTTCAGTTTTTAGGCTTATCAATGATTAGTGGTGGTGTTTTTAATCATTATTTATTACCGGCAGTTATTTTTTATTATCTCTGGATAACTACAAGTTACAAAAAATCATGGGTATCAAAATTGTTAGTCTATATATTAATTATTTCAAATATTATTTTATTACCATCTTTAATTTACAAAAACGATTGGTCAACTAATATAAAAGCGACTGAAGATATGACGGAATATGTGATTTCAAAATGTGACAAAAATTGTAAAAATTACAATTTGGTGGTTTTAAAAAGTCCAGATCCTAATACTAAAGGTAGAAGATATAGAGATTTATTAAAATTAAAAAATATTGAACTGGCATCAATCGATAAATACTCTGATCTTAATGGAATATTTGTAATCTCTTATGCTAATTGGGAAGATTTAAAAAGTGATCCGTCTTATGAAATTAATGATTATAGAAATTTATTTCCAATAGAAACAAAAATGATTGAAAATTCAAAATGGAAA
>Ga0209340_1001764_pt1 | contig 14170 bp, 13 predicted proteins | sample EPASupsiteSAE323_FD_187266 | JGI IMG/M metagenome (GOLD analysis project Ga0209340, IMG submission 187266) | Bioremediated contaminated groundwater from EPA Superfund site, New Mexico - Sample SAE3-23 (SPAdes) (version 2) | ecosystem: Environmental > Aquatic > Deep subsurface > Groundwater >... | reverse complement strand
CTATGCGGCTTTTTTCTTTTTTGAGCTCATCCAAAATCCAGTCAGGTACAAAATTCTTCCCGAGAAACAACTGTTTTCCTACTTTTGTTCCATGACAGTCAGAACCGCCTGTTACCACAAGTCCATAATGTTCAGCCATAGTTGAATAATACTCAACCATAGCAGGTGAATGTTTTCTATGATAAGCTTCTATTCCTCTTAACCCATAATTCATAAGATCTTTTATAAGATCTTCAGCTACTTCCAGATCACATGGATGAGCAAGTACCGATATTCCACCTGCTTCATAAACAATCTCTGCTGCTTCATGAGGCGAAACTGTTTTTCTTTTAACATATGTAGGCGCATTATCATTAATATATTTATTGTATGCTTCAATAATATTTCTTGTCCCACCTGCATTAGAAATAGCTCTTGCTATATGCGGCCTGCCTATACTTCCTCCTTCTGCAACAAGAGAAGTTATATCTTCCAGTTTTATATTCATATTTGTTAGTTTTCGCAGTTTTTCAACGATCTTTACCGTCTGTTCTGTTCTTGCATGCTGCTGATATAAGAGGAGATCCAGAAACGGCTTTGAAGATATATCCATAAAATAACCCAGAATATGAATTTCATGCCCTTTCCAGAGTGTATTAATTTCAACTCCCGGAATTATCTCTAAAAGTTTTTTTCCGGCTTCCTGAGACTTCATATCAACATGCGCTTGAGCAAACTGATGCGACAATATGTTATCGTGGTCTGAAATTGATATTGCAGTAAGACCCAGCTCAATTGCTGCGTCAACAATATCTTCCGGCGACAGATTTCCGTCAGAATATTTGCTGTGTATGTGCAAATCCAACATTCAATTATCCTTTCATATTCATTTTTCCTCACTAACTTCCGTAAAATACTTAATTCTTTTAATTTTTTCAGTGCAGCCTGTGTTTGTATTTATATGCATTCTAACCGCATTAAGTTCTACTTTCCCCATAGGCGCTATATCAAATCTTTCAGGAAGACCCGTTATCAGTCTTTTAAGTGAGCTTTCCCTATCCATTCCTATCACCCCATCATAAGCGCCGCAAAAGCCGACATCTGAAATATAAGCCATACCGCATTCCATTATTTTTTCATCTGCTGTCTGAATATGTGTATGTGTTCCAATAACTGCACTTACACCAAGTTTATCTGCAAAATATGCAAAGGAAATCTTTTCTGCTGTCGCTTCAGCATGAAAATCAACAATTATTATGGGAGTTTCATACTGTATTTTCTTAACTTCATTCTCAAGAGCTGTCCATGGAGAATCCATAGGTGCCATAAATATTCTACCAAGGAGGTTTATAACTCCTATAGAAATTCCGTTAAAATTAAAAATTTTGGAGCCTGTACCTGGAACTCCTTCCGGATAATTAAGCGGTCTTATTAAGCAATCAGCTTTATCTATGTATTCAAATATCTCTTTTTTATCCCAGATATGATTTCCCGAAGTCAAGGCTCCAATATTTAAATTTATCAGTTCGTTATAGTTTCTTTCAGTTAGACCAAATCCATGTGAAGCATTTTCTGCGTTAGCTATTATGAAATCGGGCATGTCTGAATTTTTGTCCAGTTCTTGCAAATACTTAGCAACTATTTTTCGGCCGGGTCTACCGACAATATCTCCAAAAAACAGTACATCTAAGCATTCTTTTTTCATTTTGCAATTTCTGTAGCCCTTATTTCTCGAACAACAGTAACTCTGATCTGGCCTGGATAATCTAATTCGTCTTCTATTCGTTTTGCAATATCTCTTGCAAGCTTGCTTGCTGCTGCATCATCAACGGTAGAAGGTTGAACCATAACTCTAATTTCACGACCGGCTTGTACAGCAAAAGATTTCTTTATACCAGGATAGCTTGTTGCTATTTCTTCCAGCTTCTGAATTCTCTTTATGTATATTTCAAGAGTATCTCTTCTTGCACCCGGTCTGCCTGCACTCATTGTATCAGCTATTTTAACAAGAACAGCTTCTACAGTATTTGCATGGACATCTTCATGATGTGCTTCAATTGCGTGAATAACATCAGGATGTTCATTATAACGTTTAGCAATTTCAACACCAAGTTCAATATGAGTACCTTCTTGTGTCTGATCAACTGCTTTGCCTAAATCATGCAACAATCCAGCCCTTTTTGCAATTTGAACATTTGCTCCGAGTTCTTCAGCAAGCATTCCAGCAAGATGTCCAACTTCAATTGAATGTTTGAGTACATTTTGACCGTAACTGGTTCTATAGTACAGTCTACCCAGGGTCTTTATTTCTTCAGTATGAAGATTCATTATGCCCATTTCAAAAGCTGCGGATTCGCCTTCTTTGAACATTTTCTCCTCAACTTCTTCTTTGGCCTTTTCAACCATATCTTCAATTCTGACAGGATGGATACGTCCATCAGCAATAAGTTTTTCAAGTGCAATCTTTGCTATTTCCCTTCTCACAGGGTCAAAGCTTGATAATACAACTGCTTCAGGCGTATCATCAATAATAAGATCAACGCCTGTAAATGTTTCTAATGCGCGAATATTTCTACCTTCTCTGCCTATAATTCTTCCTTTCATTTCATCGTTAGGAAGATTAACAACAGAAACTGTAGATTCAACTACTTGATCAATAACGCAACGCTGCATGGCTATAGAGACTAATTCTCTTGCCTTGGCATTAGCTGTTTCTTTGATATATGCTTCATTATCACGAATTAACTGAGCAGCTTCAAGTTTAAGTTCATTTTCAAGCTGTTTCAGTAACAGCTCTTTACCTTCTTCTACAGATATGCCTGAAATTCTCTCAAGTTCTTTTAATTGTTTGTCTACAAGTTCGGCTAGATAGTCTTCTTTGTCATATAACTCATCTATTTTCTTTGCTAGTTCCTGTTCTCTATCTACGGCTGCTTGTGTTTTTGTTTCAAGATTTTCCTCTTTTTGAAGTAATCTTTGTTCTAGCCTTGCAAGTTCTGCTCTTCTATCGCGTATTTCAGTTTCAAATTCCTGCCTTTGATTATGTAATGCTTCTTTTGCTGAAATTAAAGCTTCTTTACGCTGGAGCTTGATTTGTTCTTCCGCATCAAGCAGTTTTTTTGAAGTTTCTGCCTGTACAGCACTCAGTTGAGAGTTTTTCGCTTTAAGTTGAAGGAAAAAGTATATAATAAAGATAAATTGTGCAACTAATGCGATTATAAATAATATTAGACCGATGTTCTCGATTGTCCTACACCTCATTTTCTTTAATCTACCGGTATGAAAAGTGCTACAAGCAAGTTTTTATATTAATTTTGCTGAAACCAGCTTGCAGCTATATCTTCACCCATTAAGTATCGGACAGCCGGTAAAAATAGATTTCGATCCTAGCAGTATAAGTTTACCACATAATCCGGTTTTTTAACAAAATATTAAGAACCTTCCGTTTTACCTGCTATCAATAACAAATTAAAATTTACACTATGATTTAATGATTTATTACTCTTCGTCTTTAGATACAGGAATGTTGTTTATAGTCAGATTTGACATATTTTCTCTGACTTTAGCTTCAATTTCATTAAGCATGTCTGTATTTTCCAGAAGAAAATCTTTTGCTTTTTCTCTTCCCTGTCCAAGTTTGGTGTCATTGTAACTGAACCAGGTACCTGATTTGTTGATAATGTTCATAGCGCAGGCAACATCAAGTAAACAACCAGTTTGAGAAATTCCTTCTCCGTAAATAATATCAAATTCTGCAATTCTGAACGGAGGAGCAACTTTATTTTTAACCACTTTTACTTTTACCCTGTTGCCAAATTCCTGACCATCTTTTTTCAGGGTTTCAATTTTTCTTATATCAAGACGCAGACTTGCGTAGTATTTAAGAGCATTTCCACCGGTAGTTGTTTCAGGATTTCCGTATACAACGCCTATTTTTTGTCTTAACTGGTTAATGAAAATCACTGTTGTTTTTGTTTTTCCGACAATGGCTGTTAGTTTTCTTAAAGCCTGACTCATTAATCTTGCCTGAAGCCCCATATGGCTGTCACCCATTTCACCGTCTATTTCTGCACGGGGAACAAGCGCAGCAACTGAATCTATTACTATAACATCAACTGCACCTGAACGTACGAGTTCTTCCGTAATATCAAGAGCCTGTTCGCCAGTATCTGGCTGACTTATAAGCATTTCATCTATTTTTACACCTAATTTTCTTGCATATTCAGGATCAAGTGCATGTTCTGCATCTATAAATGCAGCAATACCACCTTTTTTCTGTGCTTCTGCAACTATATGTTGTGCAAGAGTTGTTTTTCCGCTGCTTTCAGGTCCATAAATTTCTATTACTCTTCCTCTTGGAACTCCGCCTATACCTAACGCCAAATCCAAAGAAAGTGCACCTGTTGGGATACATTCAACAGCAATACCTGCTTTATCACCAAGACGCATTATTGAACCTTTTCCAAAGTCCTTTTCGATTTTATCAATAGCTAATTCAAGAGCTTTTTTCTTCTCTTTTCCGGATTCTTCCACTTCAATTCTTTCTTTTACGGCCATTTTATTAACCCTCTCCTAATATTTCCAGTAAATTTAACAAATTATTTATTTATTTGCCTAATAAAATTATACTTCAAAACCCATTTTTTATTTATAAGTAGAGTAAACGAACTCAATAATTATACATAAAAATATGAATAAAAATCCTGATTGCCAGAATGAGTTAAGCAAGTCTATCGAAAGCTCATCGCTTCGGCTGAGACTTGCTTAACTCCCGCTTCGCATCTCTTCCTCAGAGCCACTGAGGATTTTTTGAATTAATATTTATGTATAATTATTTCGGTCTCTCAGTATAGAGTAACAATTTTTGAAAAATTACCATTTATCAAGACAGAAGTGATAATGAAAAGTTTTTAAAAATTTGATATAAAAAACAAAAATATTAGTAAATTTTGAAAAAAACATATGAGTTTTTTGAAAAAAATGAGTAATTTCTTAAAATTTGTAAATATTTTGCTTAAAAGATATCAACAAATTCTTTTCACGGGATTTTATACATGCGAATATTAAACTTAGAGTTAGGGGTTAAAATTTAAAGGGGATCAAAATGAACGTAAGTCCAATTTGTCATGTTTACATGCAGCCGCAGACTAAAACTTTAAATGAAAAGCAAAAAGACAATGTAAAAACCGCTGCATTTCAGCAAAGTGACTTTTCACCTGCTCTTTTACTGAGCGCAAATATGAACAGGATATCTTTTGGAAACGGAACCAAAAATCTGACAGAATGCATGAGAAATATTTGCAAAAATAATATGGCCGGTGCTGAAGATCTGGCAGGAACATTGCTTGAACAAATGTATAATGTTAACCCTCAGGCATTAAAGAGGGTTCTTGATAAATGCTTAAAAAATGTTCATGATCAGGATGTAGAACATTTTGCTGAAATCAGGGAATCTGTTGACTTTTTAAGTACGGTGCATCCGCCTAAAGAAGCTTATATAAGAAAACATTACCTTGGTTGTTAAGTTGTAGTTGTAATTAATCAATATCGTAGACAAAAAATTTAAAGGATGAACAAAATGAAAATCAGTTCTATTGGTCATGTTTACATGCAATCACAGGCTAAAGCTTTAAATGAAAAGCAAAAAGATGTAAAAGTCGCTACATTTCAGCAAAATGAATTTTCTCCCGCACTACTGCTGAGTGCAAACATGAACAGGGTTTCTTTTGGAGATAAATCAGACGAGTTTTATTGCCCATACGAAGAAGATGTTCCTCCTAATAAAAAACCTTGCGATAATCAAACCAGAAAATTAGTTGACTATCCTGAAGGCAAAGACGGTTTTTATGATGAAGACTGCTCAGGTGCTCACCGTATAAAAGTACAATCTCCTAAAGAAAAAAATCCTGATATAGTCTTCAAAGATCAGATCAAAAATTTATGTGAATCTGATATGCCCGGAGCTGAAAATCTCGCCAATGAATTGCTTGAACAAATGTTTAAGACAAATCCTTTTGTTGCAACAAGAGTTGTTAAAAGAGCTTTAAGAGAAGCTCATGACACTGATGTAAGGTTCTTTGATGATATTAGTCAGGAAGTTCATATTTTACACAGTATTAAATCCCCTGAAGAAGCTACAATTCAAAGTAAGTATATTTAAATAGCTATTAAGGCTTGCTTATTGGAAATAATTACACAAAGAACCGCTGAAAATTCAGCGGTTCTTTGTCATTAAATCTTATTTGGATATTATTTTTAGGCATAACAACTAATACCCACATCAAAGTCATCCCGACCCCATTCGGCTTCGCTCAGGGCAGGCTCCGTGGAGAGATCTTTCCATCGTTGAAAATATACTTTATCAAGTCGTTAAGATCTCTCGACTCTATTTCATTCCGCTCGAGATGACTATTTGGTCATCCCGAGGTTTCAGACTAGGTTTTATTAAAATAGTTTAACGATTCGAGGGATCTTGCCAGCACTCGCCTAATAATAAAAGCGAACATTAGTAAGATCTCTCGACTACACTTCGTTCCGCTCGAGATGACGATAAAACTAAAAAACGGGGCTGGTGTTAACAGTCCCGTTTTTGTTTATGAAAGGTATATGTTTAAGCTGTTTGTGTCGGTTCTTCTGCTACTTTTTTGTACATAGCAAATACGTTTTGTGTAGGTTTTAGAGCAGCTGCTTCACTCTTTATTCCTTTGGAGGGAATTTCAAGTTCAGGTGGAACAGAGTAATCTACAGGTTGTTCTTTTTTAGCAGCTTCAGCTTCTCCTTTATTTTTTAACCTACCTGCTATAGGAGTTGTAATTGCAGGGGCAATAATTCTCTTACAAATAATTGTCTGTAAAGCTGATGTTACAAATAAATCAACACCTTCAAGAGCTAATGCATATCTGCTTGAATTTTTATTTTTAAGCAATGTTCCCTTAATTCTTTTTATCAGTTTGTCATTTAAACCATAAACTACTGCAAACTGTAAGGATGTACTGATAAGACCAACGCCAAGGTCATAAAGTCCGACAAATTTTCTCTTATCCGGTGGAAGATCTTCGTTTGTAAGAGCCTGAATTGTGTAAATTGTTGTACCCATAGCTTCTTTACAAACGTTGCCATAACCAACTAACTTGGAAATGCTGTTCTTTTCAAGAGCATCCTTGACTATTTGACTTTCTCCAACTTTTCTCAGGATGCCAGCAAATTTTTTCGACAACCATGAAAGTTTTGGAGCATCAGCTTGTTTATTCAGAACTTTTAATTTTTCTCCAGCATTTTCTGCTATGTTTTTATATACTTCAACTTGATTTCCCAAACGAGATAATTCATTTGTTACTTCTTTTGCTATTGCTTGCTTATTTCCAAATGATATTTGGTTATTATTAATCCTTGTATTCATCATTATTTGCCCCCTTTCACAGCAGTTTCCTGCTTTTCTTCGGGTGATTTGGGGCCCCATTTTTTCATTGTTTTACCATAAATTACGTTAAGAAGAGTACATCCAACAAGTTGTGAGAAGAAGATATTACCAAGGATCTTTGCTGTTTCTCCAAGAACTTTACCTCTTCCTGTAACTTCAGCTGCATGACCAAATATTTTAATCAAAGAACTTTCTTTATCTACTTTTAATTGGTCAACAGCTAATTCTTTAATTTTATCTAAGGGTTTTTCTTTATTTTCATCCGCTAATTTTAATAAACTGCCTGCTAATTTACTGGCTTCTTTTTCAGTTTTACCCAGTGTTTGTTTTATTTCTTCTATAAGTTGTCCTTTAAGAAACTCGTCATTATATTTAACTTCATCGATTTTCTTTAAATCTTTAATTGTTCCATCCAGATTAAAGAGTCCTTCTTTTTCAAGGATATTAGCTTTCTTAAATTTCGGCATAAGCCCGCCTATGAGTTTGTCCATTGTCAACTGCATACTGAACATTGTTGCAAAGGAAAGAGGCTGCCTGAGTACAGCATACAATTTATCTTCTTTTGTTGAATTTTTCTTTCCAAAAGGACTAAACATAATAACAAGAGGCATTACACCAACAGTTCCAACGCCGTAAACTATATTATTGTAAAGTTCTTTGTTATTTTTGGACCAGTTGCCAAACTTATGGATCATATTGAACCATAAGCCTTCATTTCCGGCTTCACCTTTTAATACACTAATTTTATCTTCAGTATTGATTATTTTTGCTTTTGCTTGAGCTTCTATCTTTTCTAATGCAGCATTATTTTTTTCAAAAGTACCTCTTTTGAGTTTTAAAATCATCGGTACAGTGATAGCCATAACACCAAGTATTACGCCTCCCCAGTTCGTAACATTCTTAACTGACCAAGGATTTTTTTTCTGTTCTTTATTTTCCTGTGGAAGCTGGGTTTCCTGTCCGAAATAAATATCTCTTTTTTGATTTTTCAGCAGTGCAGGAGTGGAGATGCCGGACGGTGTTTTTTGGGTTTCCGGCGAGCTGAGGTTCTTGTTGAACTCATAAGAAATTTTACTTCCTACTTGCATAAATGACCCCTATTCTATTTACTAACTCAGATTACGCATATGTTTTTTCCTGATATATAAAAACCCCTAACAATAAAAAGTTGCGCTATTTTTTAAAGATTTACAAAAGTTAATATGCCTGGACTTAAATTGACTAAATTATGTCATACAAAGCATTTCCCCGAAAAAATAAAAACAGAAAACATAAATTAGAATTTAAGAATTATATCATATTGAAATTATTAACAATATTAATCTGTCAATTAAGGTGAAGAATAACAATTGCCATACAGCATGCTTATTTACAATTGTTCAAGAATTTTATTAGGTCATTCAAAAAATTCCGGAAATTGCTGAATAAACAATTCCTGCACAGTTTCTACAGTAAAATTCTCTTTTTTTAATTCTGCAATCGAGCTTATATTTTTTGAATCAAGTCCACATGGTTTAATTTTTGAGAAATAAGCAAGATCAGGATTTACATTAAGAGCAAAACCATGCATGGTTATGCCTTTTTTAACCCCTATTCCAATAGAGGCAACTTTCTTTCCCTCTGCCCATACACCCCTTAAACCTTCTATTTGATAAGCATTAATATCTAATTTTTCCAATACATTAATAATTAACAATTCGATATAGCTTAAAAATCCATATAAATCAAACTTATTCGATCTTAAATCTAAAATTATATAACCTGTAAGCTGACCGGGACCATGATATGTTATATCTCCACCTCTGTTTGTCACAATTGTTGAGATATTTTTATCAAGTATATTCTTTAAATTTGCTCCTTTACCCATAGTAAAGACATGTTCATGCTCCATCATAAGAAAATAATTGATTTTTGAGCCATTTTGCTTTAGAGAAACAAGTTTATTCTGGTACTCAAGGGCTTTTTGAAAATCTATTAATCCTAATTTTTCTATTTTAAACATTTATTTTTATCCAGAGGAAGTAACAAAAAATTCTTATATATAGTGTCATCCTGAATTACTTTCATAAGATTTCATCCGGATTTTCTAAAATTTCCTTCAAATCCCTTAAAAATAAAGCTACTGTAGCACCGTCAACCACCCTGTGGTCTGCTGAAAGAGTTATATTCACAACACTTCCTACAGTTACCTGATCATCTTTTATTACAGGAGTCTTCATTATAGAACCTACAGCAAGACCTGCTGTTTCGGGCGGATTAATTATTACAACAAATTCTTTAACTCCGTACATTCCCATGTTAGATATTGTAAAAGTACCGCCGGTCATATCTTCCGGTTTTAATTTATTGTTTTTAACCCGTTCTTTTATGGTTTTAGTAGCAATAGAAATTTCTTCCAGAGTCTTTTTGTCGCTGTCATGAATCACAGGAACGAGCAAACCCTCGTCAGCTGTAAATGCTATTCCGATATTAATATTTTCCTTTATTTCAATATGATCAACTTCAAATGAGGAATTAAATATTGCATGTTTTTTTAAATTCAAGGCAACTGCTTTTATAAATATATCGTTATAGGTTATATCTTTATTGTTTTTAACAAGATTGTCACGATAAACAATTAATTTATTAGCATTTACTTCATAAGTTGCATAAAAATGAGGAATAATTTTCTTGCTTTCACTCATTCTTGATGCAATAGTCCGTCTCATTTTTGATAAAGGCTGAATATTTTTTTTCTCTTGAGGCTGTTTTTTAACTTCTTCCGAATATTCCTGAACATCTCTTTCCCTTATTCTTCCTCCAGGCCCTGTTCCTTTAATCAGGGAAAGATCAATATTCATTTTTTCTGCAAGTTTCTTTGCAAAAGGGGAGGCTTTTGCCTGTGTTTTTTCTGCTTTCTCTACTTTTCTTTCAGTCTCTGGCTGTATTTTTTCTTCTTCAAATGTTTCTTTAATTTCAGCAGGTTTTATTTTTTCAGGTTCTGCTTTTATACTTTTCCCATTTAACACTGCAATTGGATCTCCAACTTTTGCAGTCTGACCTTCAGAAACAAGTATTTCAGATAATATTCCTGAATCAACAGCTTCTATTTCCATATTAGCCTTATCTGTTTCTACTTCGGCAATAACATCGCCTTTGTTTACCCTGTCATTTATCTTTTTGTGCCAGCTGAGAATTTTACCGTCAGCCATTGTTTCACTTAATCTTGGCATGAGTATTTCTGTAGTCATGATTTATTCACCTGCAAAAGTTTTAATGCCGCATCAACAATGTTTTTTTTATGCGGCAGAGCTGCCTGTTCAAGCTCTTTATTGTATGGCATTGGTATATCCATAGCAGAAATTCTTTCTATCGGCGCATCAAGGTAATCAAAGCAGTTTTCCATAATCAGACAGGATATTTCAGCCGCTGCGCTCCCTGTCCTCCATGCCTCGTTTACCACGATTGCAAGCCCTGTCTTTTTGACCGATTCAAAAATAGTTTCCTTATCAAGAGGATTCAGGCATCTTAAATCTATAATTTCAGCATTTATATTATAATTTTCGAGTTCTTTTGCTGCTTCGATACAGTCAAGAATCATTTTTGAGTAGCTTATAACTGTTATATCCTCACCGGCTTTGATAATATTAGCCTTTCCAAGAGGAATAATGTAATCTCCAGAAGGTACATCACCTTTTGTTGTATAAAGTCCCTGATCTTCCAGAAATATCACCGGATTGTCATCCCTGACAGCTGCTTTTAAAAGTCCTTTTGCATCAGCAGGAGTTGCAGGTAAAACAACTCTTAATCCGGGACAATGCATAAAATAAGCCTCAAGATGCTGAGAATGCTGTGCACCAAGCTGTTTTCCTGCTCCCTGAGCTGCTCTTATAACTACAGGAACTTTTGCCTGACCACCAAACATATAGTGAATCTTTGCTGCGTTGTTAACTATCTGATCCATCGCAAGAAGAGAAAAATTAACTGTCATCATTTCTGCAATTGGTCTCAATCCACCCATTGCAGCACCAATTGCTGCTCCAATTATTATTTCTTCAGAAATAGGTGTATCTTTAACTCTTTCATAACCAAATTCAGCTAACAAACCCTGAGTTACTTTATATGCACCCTGATAAAACGCTACTTCCTCACCTAAAACAATTATTCTCTGATCTTTTCTCATTTCTTCTTTTAATGCCTGATTCAGGGCTTCTCTGTATGTCATTTCAGCCATAAATTCACCTATTCTACATAGATAAATTCAGTTAACAGCTCGCTATTAGGATTAGGACTTTCATCGGCAAATTTAACTGCATCCTGTATTTCTATATCAACACTTTCTTTAATTTCTTTAAGTTCATCAGGTTCAAAAATACCTGTTTCTATGAGATATCTTGCAAAGGTTTCTATGGGATCACGTTCTTTCCAGACTTCTTCTTCTTCAAGAGTTCTGTATCTATCAGGATCTGCCATTGAATGAGCTCTGTATCTGTATGTTTTAAATTCAAGAAGATAAGGACCTTCTCCTTTTCGAACTTTTTTTGCGGCTTTCGCTGTTACTTCCTTTACCTCCAAAATATCCATGCCATTTGCAGCTTCTCCAGGAATATTATATGCTTCAGCTCTTTTACTGATCTCGGTTACAGCCGATGCTCTTGCAACATCAGTTCCCATTGCATAGAGGTTATTTTCACAGATAAAAAGTACGGGCAAATTCCATAATTTAGCCAGATTGAGACTTTCGTGAAAAGCTCCCTGATTAACTGCACCATCCCCAAAAAAACAGGCACAGATCACATCTTCATCTTTACATTTGATTGAAAGACCAAGACCTGCTGCTATGGGTATTCCGCCGCCAACAATTGCATAACCGCCCATAAATCTTAGATTTTGATCAAAAAGATGCATTGATCCACCAAGTCCATGACACATGCCGGTATCTTTTCCAAAAAGTTCTGCCATAACAGCTTTTGAAGAAGCTCCTTTAGCCAGTGCATGCCCATGATCCCTGTATGAACTGACAACATAATCTTTATCAAATAATGCCGAAATAACTCCGACTGCTACCGCTTCTTCCCCTGTATAAAGATGAGTAAAACCTGAAATTTTGCCTCTCAAATACATTTCAGCAGAAGTCTCTTCAAACTTTCTTATTAAGTACATTTGTCTGTAAAGATTTTTTAGTTCAGATTTTTCAAAACTTTCGTATATTTTTATCATGGGATCAGCTCTATATGGTCTGTTATAACATTTTCACTTGTAAGAGTTCTGTGAACCGGACATTTTTCAGCAATTTCCAGAAGATGATTCAATTGTTCCTGATTTATATTGCCTTTTATTTTTATGTCTCTTGTAATTTTGTCCAGTTTACCTGTTTTTGTTTCGCAGGTTTCGCAGTCTTCGGCGTGTATTTTTTCATGAGAAAGTTCAATATCTATATCCTGTATTTCCCAACCCTTCCTTCTTGCATACATTATCATTGTCATTGATGTACACGCCCCAAGAGCTGCAAGCATTGTTTCGTAAGGGCTGGGACCTTTATCATCTCCGCCGACATCTTTCGGTTCATCAAGGATAAGAACTTTGTCCCCTATTCTTGCTTCATGCTGTAGATTTTTTTGATATTTTACCTGTACTTTTCCCATCTTTTAAAACCCTTAGTAAAAAATAATAAGCTACAGTTTAAAGATCTTTTTTAATTTTTTAATCAACCAGTGAATGAATAGAAAAAAGAATTAAAGAATTAGTAATGTTGTTCATTAAAAATATTTAAAAATTATTTATGGAAAGCAAAACAAAACCTGATTGGATAAGAGTAAAGGCTCTTTCCGAAGAAGCATACTCAACAATTACAAATATTTCACATAAATACAACCTTCATACTGTTTGCCAGGAAGCCCTTTGCCCTAACATTAATGAATGCTGGTCATCAAAAACAGCAACATTTCTTTTAATGGGAGATATTTGTACAAGAAATTGCAGATTCTGTTCGGTTAAAACAGGTAATCCCAACTGTTATCCTGAAAAAGATGAACCTTTTAATATTGCAAAAGCAGTCGAAGAACTGAAGCTTAAACATGTTGTGCTGACTTCGGTAGACAGAGATGACCTTGAAGATGGCGGGGCAGGACATTTTGCTAAAACAATAAGAGAAATAAATAAAATAAACGGTAATATTGTTATTGAAACCTTAATACCGGATTTTAAAGGTAATAACAACTTACTTGAAAAAGTGGTTTCTGTAAAATCTGGTATCTTAGGACATAATATAGAAACTATTGAAAGATTAAGTCCATTTTTAAGGGATAAAAAGGCAGATTATAAAAAATCGCTGAATGTTTTGAAATCAGCAAAGGAAATTAATCCTGTAATATTAACAAAATCAGCTATTCAGCTAGGATTTGGAGAAACTGAAGGAGAAATAAAGCAAACTTTAAATAACTTAAAAGAACATAATGTTGACATTATAGTAATGGGACAGTATTTAAGACCAACTAAAAAGCAAATTCCTGTAACAGAATATATTCATCCGGATAAATTCTTGGAATATAAAGATTTTGCTGAGAGTCTCGGTTTTTTAAGGATTATCTCTTCTCCTCTGGCAAGAAGTTCCTATAAAGCAGCATTTTAAAATATTAATTTAAGCTGTCTGAAAAGATGATTTATTTAACCAGATTGTTAATTTCACATGTAACAAAATAGAATTTAAGTTACATCTTTAAAAAAGCTAGATATTGAATGTTTTTTATCTCTTCATTTCTTCTTCTTTTACTGACAAACAAAAGAAGAAGA
>Ga0209340_1001763_pt1 | contig 14173 bp, 12 predicted proteins | sample EPASupsiteSAE323_FD_187266 | JGI IMG/M metagenome (GOLD analysis project Ga0209340, IMG submission 187266) | Bioremediated contaminated groundwater from EPA Superfund site, New Mexico - Sample SAE3-23 (SPAdes) (version 2) | ecosystem: Environmental > Aquatic > Deep subsurface > Groundwater >... | reverse complement strand
ATACCCACAGGTAGCAGCCATTGGGTATTTTTGTAAAACAACACCCACTGAATTCGTGAATTTTCCGTCTTTGATATAATCGATATAACGGGGAACATCGACTTTGGAAGGGCAAGCTTCGATGCACGGGGCTGTAACATACGTTGTGGAAGGCTGACGTTCTACTGTTACTCCTGTGGGTATCTGCTTTTCCATTTCGTCACGGAAATACTGGATCATTTCGATTATTGCTACTGTTGCCGTTTGTCCCAGACCGCAAAGCGATGTCCGTTTAATATGATCTGCAAGTGCTAAGATTTCGTCCAGGGTTTCTTTTTTTCCTTTCCCTGAGGTCAGTTCTTCAAACCGCCCTTTTAAAATCTGTGTTCCGACGCGGCATGGGGTACATTTCCCGCATGTTTCCCGGGATGCACGTTCAATGTATTGTAATGCGGCATCCAGCAGGTTTACGTCTCTTTCGAATATAAAAAAACCTTTTCCACCAAAAAATGCTTTAATCGGGTTACCGGGATCAAATGTATCGAAATCTTCGAGTCCGATGTACTCTTCCAATTCGAAACTTCGTTTCATCCGGTTATCTATTACATGATGATCCCACACACCATAAATCACTTTTGCCATTTTTGCCTCCTGCTTATGACTTCTTTATTAGGGGAAAAATCGTATTATAGAAGAATTGTTCGGATTCTTCGTACCTGGTTTTGTAAAACTGCTTATTGATTTGAACCGTAACCTCGTTCGGGGAACACTGGCCCATACAGAAGCATCCTTTCAGGTTGACTTGCTGTTCCAGGTTTTCCTTTTTAATCAGTGCCAAAAAAGTCTTCACAACGATTTCTGCCCCTTTTAAATGGCATGATTCTCCTACACAAATTAAGAGTTCCATAGGTTTTCCTCCTTTTTCGGCTGTTTCTTCATGCTGCCATTATAGATCAAAGTAATGTTTATTTTCAACATTAAATTCCTCTTTTTTTTTATTTTTTTAAAGAAGGGAATCCCGATTTCCCGGATTTTATGGGATAAGAGTCTCCAACCCATGATTTCGTATTTCCTGAAAAGCGTAAATGCATAGACGAAAATATTTTTCGGGTAATTTCGGAATGACCTTCTTTTAATCCTGATAATTATATCAAAGATGAATGACTAAGACAACCCCCTTATATCGGGAATTTTAAAGCATGTATTATAAAATCTGCATCCTATAAAGTTAAAGAGGAAATTATTTTTCCAAAAGATTGTTAATATTATCGATTTATGGTATTGTTTATATTCAAATAAAACGAATGAGGCCCTCATGCTTGAACAAGATATAAGCGTATTAACCGGTGAGCAAGGGAAAATTATTCAATCTGTTCCTATCCGGGTTGATTCACCTTTCAAAGAAAAAGTTGACATACACAAAATAAAATACATGAGTGACGGTTTACATGTTCATGGTTATATATTCCGGCCTTATCCGCTGTTACCTGGCAGGAAATACCCTGTCATTATTTACAATAGACCGGGAATCGGAGATTCACATAAAATCGACGCGCAAACCCTTTCATACCTTTCGTTTTTACCTGCGAATCATTATATAGTTGCTGCAACTCAATACCGGGGAAACGACGGTTCCGAAGGTTTGGAAAGCTACCTGGATAAAGACATCCACGATGTTTTAAATATCATGGAAACCGTGAAAAGCTTCCCGTATGTCGATAGTGAAAGAATCGGGATGATTGGATTTTCACGCGGAGCTGCTGTGACGTATTTATTATTGAAGCGGCAGGTTCCGGTTAAAGCGGCTTGTGTCATGGGGTGCGCAACCAATTTTGTCGATGCGTATTCATGTCTTCCGCATTATCAACCATTCCTTGAAGCCGTGTTTCATGGAACTCCTCAAACCGCTCCGGAAGAATATACCAGCCGTTCTCCTGTTTATTGGCCGGAGAAGATCAATGTTCCGCTACTTTTAATCCAGGGAACCGATGATCAACATGTTCCCATTCACCAGGTATACCGGTTAGCTGATAAATTGAAAGAACTCAATAAGGTTTATGACCTGGTCGTTTACCCGGAAGGTGACCATACCCTGGATAAGGTCCGCGAAGATAAAGAAAAACATATCCTGGAATGGTTCAATAAATATATTAATTCGTAATGGGGAATAAAAACGTAAAAAAAAATGGCGCAAATAAGGGATAATATCCCTTATTTGCGCCAAAAAATCTTATAGGAAGGTTTCTAAAGCTATTTTTTATTTTTGACGTATTTTTCAAGCCATGTATCTGTTTCCCAGAGAACATGCATAATGGATTCTCGGGCGTAGTAGCCATGACTTTCAAACGGGAGCATAACCAGGCGGGTTGTAGCGCCTTTACCTTTTAATGCCTGGAAGAAACGCTCGCTCTGGATGGGGAATGTACCTGTATTATTATCGTTTTGACCGTGGATGAGCAGCAAAGCGTCCTGGACTTTATCGGCATACATGAAGGGGGACATCTTAACATAAGTATCCGGGGCTTGCCACAAATCACGTTCTTCTGCCTGGAAACCAAAAGGAGTCAGGGTTCGGTTATATGCGCCGCTGCGTGCAACACCGGCTGCAAAAAGCCTGGAATGAGCAAGCAAATTAGCTGTCATGAACGCACCGTACGAATGTCCACCGATCGACATCCTATTCTTGTCTCCAACGCCCATTTCAACCAGTTTATCGATTGCAGCCTGAGCATCCGCTACCAGTTGTTCGATATAGGTATCGTTGGGTTCTTGTTTTCCTTCACCGATAATGGGCATGGCCGGGTTATCAAATATCGCATATCCGCGGGTGAGCCAGAGAATGGGAGAAGCCCAGCTAATCCGAATAAAACGATACGGAGAATCACTAACCTGTCCGGCAGCGGATTTAGTTTTAAATTCCGCAGGATAAGCCCACATTAAAACCGGAAGCGGACCATCGGTCTTTTTATAACCGACAGGAAGATAAAGGTTCCCGGATAATTCCACACCATCCGGACGTTTGTATTTAATCAATTGTTTTTCGACATCTTTCAATGCAGGATACGGATGAGGGAAGAAGGTAATCTGTTTTAATTTTTTCGATTTCAAATCGCGAATATAATAATTGGGTTGAATCTTAGCGCCTTCACGGCTTGTAATGACCAGTTGTTTTACAGGATCAATTACAGCCATCGGGTTTTCGTAATATGGAGCTTCCGAACGCCACAAACGGATAATTTTCCCGGTTTCGAGGCTGTATTTATCGATAAAGGGACGATCACCTTCGGGAGAAGAACCACGCCCCATTAACATAAGGCTTTTTCCATTATCTACAGTGAGCAGTACGCTCCTTCCATATTGGTTCAAGGTAGAAATAAAACGTCCGGGATCAGAGTAACGGTCTTCCGAAGAAAGATCGAAAATAACTTTTGTTGGGGTTGCAGGTGAATCAGGTTGGAATAAATCAGTTCTATTTTTCCTAGTTTTCCACCATCCTTGTCTGATAAATGCCATTTTGCCGTTACCCCATTGGATACCGTAATAGCGGTATTTGGTACCGGGTCCTTCTTTGGGCTGACCGGTAAAAGGAGCTTCGAGGAAGAAAATTTTATCACGAAATTCAACTTCTTTTGTTGGGTCGCTGTTATCCTGGGTTTCTGCCCAATAAAGAACTGCCGGTGCATCGGCTCGCCAGGAAAAATTGCGGGGCCCTCGAGGAGCTGCATCATTGGAAATCGGTAAATAATCCATCATCGGCATATCGAAGAGCTGCTTTACAAAGTTTCCTTCAATATCCCAGATTTCATAAGAATGGGGGAACATTTCAGCAGGGTAAATATAAGAGAACGGTTGTTTTACAATCGATACCATGAAATACGCGGCATTGGGTGACGGATTAACATATTCAATCAATCCAGGTTTTCCCACATTTTTTTGCTGGCCGTTGATATCGACGATCATCATCTGCGAGGTGCCGTAATAAATGAATAATTCTTCATCATATTTGCATGTTAACATATCGGGGAAGGTACGTACCGGGGAAACTTTTCCTTCATTACTCTGAACAACTGGGCCTTTCGGAGTCAAATCTTTCACAGGTGCTTTGGGACGATCTTTTAATATCGACAGGCACACAAGGCGTTTACTATCCGAAAGCCATTCGAATGCACTTCCCGATACACTGTTTAAGATCGGTTCCGTTAATTTTACTGCTTTTCCATCTGCCACATTGACGCACCATAACTCGATCCCGTTTTCACGGGTATTGGCAAACGCCACTTTCTGACTGTCGGGGGAAAAGGTCATATCTGTAATCTGGGCATCTTCCGGGAGCCCGGTAATGGGGATTTCGTTTAATGTGGATAAATTCTTGATTTTAATTTTTTTGAAATAAGTGGTACCCAAAGCACTGGGGCCATTGGTTGCAGGATTAATCCTTAAACCTGCCAGTTTTAATTCGGGCTGGGCTAATTCTTTGATCGAAGGTAATGATGGAATCTCGACCACAAGAGCGAATTTAGAATCAGGGCTTATCATCAGTCCCGGGTTACGAGGTGTGTCTACCAGGTCTGCAATCTCTTTCGGGGGCATCTGGTATGTGATATCTTCCTGTGCAACCAGCGGCATGACCATAAATAAGGTCAATAGCGCCAATCCCAGGAATTTTGAAAACACTGGAATTCGTTTCATCTTAAAAACCTCCATGCTTTTTTATTTTGATAGTAAAAGTCCTTATACGGGAGCAATAGGAAAAACGTTCTCAAAAAAATTCTTTTTATTTACATCTTTTACCTATTTATTTTTTATCCATTTTATGATAAATATCAATTTGATAAAATTTATGTGCGATTTTCGGAATTATTTTTTCAAGACTGAGGAATAAAGGTAAAATGAGCAGCAAAAATACTGAACTAAAAAGTGAAGCAGCACAGGATTTAACGCCAGATCCACAACCATATAGCAAATGTGAATCCGGGAATCATACCGAAGAGACTTTTTTAAAAAGTGAAACTCACTATAGATTGTTAGTTGAAAACGCCAATGATGCTATTTTTATCATCCAGGATAATGTGATGAAGTTTTTAAACCCTAAAACCGAAAGGATGACAGGTTATTCGGCTGAAGAATTATCAGGCATTTCTTTTTTCAATCTCATTCATACCAAAGACCGTGAAAATATCCTGACAAGGCACCAGAAAACATTATTGGGAGAAAAATATCCCAATGCATGCTCTTTTCGGATTATCACCAGGAAGGAAGAAGAATTATGGGTAGAACTGAACAATGTCCCGATGGAATGGGAAGGAAGACCTGCTTCTCTCTATATACTCCGCGATATTTCCGCACAGAAGAAAATCGAAGAACAATTTTTCCAGGCTCAGAAAATGAAATTTGTTGGGAACCTGGCAAGCGGTATTGCCCATGATTTCAATAATCTTTTAATGGGAATCCAGGGAAGGACTTCATTGATGCTTAGTTCTACCGATTCCTCTCACCCCAATTTCGAACATTTACTCGGTATTGAAGAATATATTAAAATCGCTTCCGATCTTTGCCGTCAGTTGTTAGGGTTTTCCAGGAATGCAAAATACGAATCCCAACCCACGGATATAAATGTCCTTATCAAAGACCAGGTGCTCATTTTCGGGCGTACGCGAAAAGAAATCACGATCTGCGAATCCCTTGCAGAAAACCTCTGGATCGTCGATGTAGATCCTAACCAGGTAAAGCAGGTTATTCTCAACCTGATGGTCAATGCCTGGGAATCGATGCCGCGAAACGGGAAAATATTTATTAAAACGGAAAATATTATCGTGAACGAAAGCTTCCCGAAACCCGATACATGCCCGGGCGGAAAATATATTAAAATCTCGATCACCGATACCGGGGTGGGAATGGATGAAGAAACACGCAGTCATATTTTTGATCCCTCTTTTTCAAACAGTGATAAAGGGCTTAAAATCGGGCTCGGTTTAACTTCGGTATACCATATTATTAAAAACCACAATGGCTTCATCGAAGTTTCCAGTGAGCAGGGGAAAGGTTCTACGTTTGATATTTTCCTCGCTGCCACTGAAAAACCTATCGAAAAAAAAAAGAAACAGGAAGAAGTATTGCTCAAAGGAACGGAAACCATTTTATTAGTGGATGATGAAGCCATGGTCATTCATGTGGGAGCCATGATGTTAAAACGGCTCGGCTACCATGTAATTACAGCCGGTGGAGGGAATGAAGCCCTTGATATTTTTAAAAATCGTGCCCCCCAGGTCGATATGGTAATCCTTGATATGATAATGCCGGGAATGGGTGGTGCGCAAACGTTTGAATTGCTCAAAGAGCAAAACCCGGATGTGAAAGTTCTTCTTTCCAGCGGATACACGCTTGAGGGACAGGCAGCGGAAATCGTACGAAAAGGATGTTCCGGGTTTATTCAAAAACCTTTCAACATGAAAACCCTATCGCATAAATTACGAGAGATCCTGGATAACAGGAAAGAGTGAATGATTTGATTTACTCGATATGAAGGAGTTTTAACCCGATTTCGTCAGAGTGTTTTTTGTTTAATGTGGATTCCAGTTTTACCAGGATTATTTCGCATGCAGCCGAAATAACACCTTTGACCAGGTGTCCGGCCACAGTTTCGAAGCGGTCGTTGGCAAGGATTGCATGGGCATGAATCAACCATTTCCCATCATTCAGGAATACATTCCCGGTTAAATTTCCAATTTCCATCGGTTCTTCGAATACTTTCGACGAATATTTTTTATTATCCACGCGGTAATGTGCCAGTTCTGCCGTTTTTACCGCCCCGATTCCCATAAAATATGCGTTCGAGATGGTTTTCTCCTGTTCTAAAAAAAGATTGATATTCTCAATAATTTCATCGCCCGGTGCCAGGCAGATCACATAGGTCATCGAATCGGTTTTTTTATATTTCATGATTATTACGAAGCCTCCTCGTTATCTTTTAATTTTACCACAGGTCGGTTCAATTTCAAAATTTTGAAGTGCTGTCTTTATATATGGATATTTGACATGATTCTTTTCAAGGATTATAATATAACCAGGTATTACAGTTTTTGACTGTTCCCTTTTGACCGCTTCGCGAAGTGTCTGTGGTCAGTGTCTGTGTCAGTAGTTTTTTGAATGTACCTTTTTTCTTTAAGTAGTACCTCGTGGAGGTAAAAATGGAATTCGTTCTATCTATTCCTTTTTGGATATTGTTTTATCTGTATTATTCCATTTACTTTTTTTTCTATTTCCCACTCACATTAATAACTGCATCAGTAATAAAAGTCATACTGATCAGTCGAAAGCTATCTCTTCCCAGAGAGAGGTTTTCAAAACTTTTTGCAATTGTTACAGGAGAAACATTGGCAGAATTGGTAATTATGCAAGTGATTCTTTCATTCCTGGGATGTGCTCCTTTAATTTATGCCGGGCACAACATAAGTATCTACTTTATGCGAGAGAGTTACAGCAATCATCTTGTTTATATCGGTTATATCATGCTTAGCTTCCCGGTTCTTCTATTCCTGGGTGTGGTTATGACAACAGTGGTGATGAAATTGCTTGGAGTGGTTGAAAAAGGGGAGTTCAAAAAGCTGATTTTTTTTAATATGATCATAGCAGCGATTTTACCGGTTATTCTAATATTGTATATACTAATTCTAAGAATAGCATTGCATTTTTATTTTGTGCTTTGACAAAACCATGTTTGCATCTAATCATAGAACAAACATTTTAAAGAGGAAGTTTTCATGAGAGATAAAAGCGTAACTGCCCGGATTAAGCCGACTGACCGCCAGCAAAAAGACAGTATTAACCAATCGAAATGGAAAAAACCCACGAATATAAAACCGGTCCGAAACAACCGTATCAGCAGGAAAAGCGGACCGAGATAATAAAAATGATTCCCAATTTTAGGTTTTAAGTCAGAAGGGATGTTTTTTGACTGCCCCCTTTTAACCGCTTCGCGGAGTGTTGATGGTCAGTGTCTGTGTCAGTAGTTTTTTTGGCTGTCCCTTTTTCTTTAAAGTTGACAAAAAAAAGAATATCTCGTATGATTATAAAAGATGGAGTATAAGCAAAATGGATGAAGCAAAACTGAAAGAACAGATTCAATGATGGAAAATACCGAGTTTCAAATTTTCTTTTTTGATTCCAAAAGATTAAACAGGAGCAAACAAAATGTCTGAACAGGTAGAAGAAATATCAGTCCAACTAAAAGGCCAGAAAGTTCAATTTACAGGGATTTCAAAATCCAACCCCGATCTCCCGATCACATTCGATTATAAACCTCCAATCGGAGACGGCCAGGGATATAACGGCCTTGAATTACTACTAATGAGCCTTAGTGGCTGCAGCGCCACTGCCGTTGTATATTTACTGAGAAAAATGGGCAAAACCATTTCTACATTTGAAGTAAACACAAAAGGTATTAAAAGTGAACACCCTCCGATTAAATTCGAAAAAATTTATATAGAATTCATCATCAATTCTCAAGACACCAAAGATACAGACATCCAAAAAGCTATCCATCTTGCCGAACAATCGGTATGCCCTGTCTGGCAAATGATAAAAGGAAACGTTGAAGTAATCCCCCAATACAAAATCGTTTGTTAAACCCGGACTAATTTTTTAGATTTACGCACCTGAAATAGCCAAATTCCACACGAATTTTGAATGAATTTCGCACGAAAAAGTTATCCATTTCCCAGCGGAATTCGATCCATTTCACACAAGAATCTCAAAAACCATGTTCTGATATATCAGGTAAATCCTTGAATACCAAAAACCTAATCAAATCATGCCTCTTGCGACATACACAATTTGCCTGATATATCAAAGATAAATTTTCGATTTTTCAATACCAAATATTTTTTCTCTAATAAGGAATTGGGTATTTTCCTTATCAGAGAATATTTTTTTCAATAAGGAATCTCCTGAATTCCTTATTAAAATTTCTTACAAGCCACTATTTTTGCGAAGTAGTCCCGGTCGCAGGTGGAGTGGTCGTTCCCGGAGTTGTAGTCGGCTGAGCTGATGGTTCTGTTCCTGTCTCGGTTTCCGGTATTGGGGCCGATGGATCCGGCGGAGTAAAATAATATAACAATAAACTGATCCTGCGATTCGTCGGACTGAATGGATCATTCGATATCGGTTTCGTATCTGCCAAACCTGTTACACGCAGCAAATTCTCAGGCTGAAAGCCCAACCGCTCCAATTCTTTACGTGCCGCAGATGCACGCTCGGTCGAAAGTTCCCAGTTGGTTTTTCCACTCGCTGAATAACGATGTGCATCCGTATGCCCTTCGATCGCAATTTTAACACCTTCCAGTTTCACTTTTTCCCAGATTACCTCCAGGATCTTTTTTGCAACCGGAGAAAGGTCGGAGCTCCCGGGAGGAAACATAGGAGCCCCTTCTTTATCAACCAACTGGATCATGATCGCTCCGTCTTCGGTAATCTCAACCATGATCTGATCCGATACATCATTCAATTTCAACTGGACTTCACTCTTCCAATCCTGGAGAATCTGACGTGCAGCAGCAGTATTATTTTCAAGGACTAATTTAATCGCCTGGGAATCTTTGGAATTCTGATCCAGGACCAGTTTGTATTTTTTGATCTTTTCATCTATTTTCTTTTTGATATCTGATTCACCTTTTGTGATATCGTAGTCGTTGAAGTATGTTGCAATTCCAACTTTTTCTTCCATTTTTTTAGCGGTAACCAGCCACATCAGGAGGAAGAAGGCCATCATAGCGGTAACGAAGTCTGCATAGGCGACTTTCCAGCTTCCACCGTGGTGTCCGCCGTGATCGCCTCCTTTTTTAACTCTCTTTATTTTTACGTTTTGCCTTTCCATTTTCTTATCTCGCTTTCAATTTCCTGGAAACTCGGCCTGCCGTGTGTGGGAATGGCACGTCTTGCCGCTTCGACAGCCAGTGTAGGGTGTGTCCCTTCTGCAAATGCCACCAGCGCCATCTTTATTGCAATAAAAAAGACCTCTTCTTCATGTACCATATGCTCAAGATATGAAGCAATGGGTCCTACAAACCCATAACACAACAAAACGCCCAAAAAGGTTCCAACCAGTGCGGCTGCAACAGTATGGCCCAGTACTTCCGGCGGTTCGGCAATTTTCGCCATTGCCAGTGTAACGCCAAGAACAGCAGCAACAATACCTAATCCAGGCAAAGAATCAGCGATCTTGGTTAATACGGAAGGAGGATACAACGCTTCTTTATGCTGAGTTTCGATATCGATCTCGATCAGGCTTTCCAACTGGTCCGGTGAACCACCCGAAATCAGGATTCGTAAGTTGTCCGTTATACACAACCGAATCTTGGAATGAGAGGTGATCGATGCGAATTTCTTAAAAATATCACTTTTATCCGGTGCATCGATATGCGGTTCAAGAGATATCAATCCTTCTTTCTGCGCCTTGGCAAAAAGTGTGTGTAACAGGAGAAGCAGGTCAAGGTAATTCTTCTTATCCCCCAAACCCGGTTTGAATATCGTTGAGATATTTTTTAGGATATGAGCAAAATTTTTCCCTGACGTAATCAATAAAGCGAATATCGCAGAACCACCGATGATAACAAATTCAGCGGGTTGGAACATGATACCGAGGTTCCCATGTTCCATCTTATAACCCACGATGATCGACAATATAACTCCAACCATACCAATTATTATTATCATATTCTATACCTCGTTAAACGGAATTCTTACACTCCCGTTTTCTTGGAGTTCATTTCTGAGTAGAAGCTCATTATACTAAGCCGGAAATTAAAAGTCAATGGGAAAACAAGTATCAAAAAAATAAACAAAAAAAAACCCCCGGCCAGGGAAAGAGGCCGGGGGCAAGGAGTGATCTATTGATTTTAAGGTGTGACGTCTATTATATTGCATATCCTACGGAAAACTCCATTCTATACCGTCTGAACCAAAACTCATCCATTCGATACATAACATAGTTTCCAAAATTTATCTTCCTCATATTTTAACTCGCTGCAATTCAAACTCACGCAACGTTTTATTATAGAGCAATACCCTTGCCAACATCCCGATTTTTTTCTTTTGACCTATAATAAAAGCTTTTCGAGGAACCGAACAAAAACCGAAAACATGGGAATTATTCCAATAAATTGGAATTGTGGAATGCTTCATTCCAATATCAGGTAATCCAGGATTTTTTATATTTTTTTGGAAAACCTCCCTAATGTATGATAAAATTAAAACTAAGGCATTCGACATATTAAAATGGAAACCGCAGCAATTATTATTTTTATCCTGACCTACGCAGGCGTAGCCCTCGGAGCAGTCCCCGGACTCGCTCTCGATCGAACAGGTATCGCCCTCCTCGGCGCAATAATTATGGTTGTTTCCGGTGTCCTAACCACCCATCAGGCAGTCTCCGCTATCGATCCCTCCACCATCCTCCTCCTCTACTCACTCATGGTCATCTCCTCCCAACTAAGATTAAGCGGATTCTATACCCGCCTCGCCCTCTCCATAACTCCATACGCACGAAACCCGAAAAAATTCCTCCTCCTCCTCATGCTCACCTCCGCTGTCCTCTCTGCCATACTGGCTAACGATATCGTGTGCCTTGCGTTTACCCCCATCATCTGTCTGACCTTATTGGAAGCAGAAATTTACCCAATCCCTTTTCTTATCGGCCTCGCTGTTTCAAGCAACATCGGTTCCGCTGCAACAATCATCGGAAACCCCCAAAATATGCTCCTGGGACAAATCGGAAACCTCCACTTCGGCAAATTCCTCGCCTTCTGCATCATCCCGACAATCTTATCTCTTACCGCCGCATACTTCTTCCTCTGCTTCCTCTACAGGAAAAGATTTAACGAGCGTTTCAAAGTTGATACGTTCGACCGCAGGAAAACATGGCCCCTTTACAACGACCACCAATCAAAAAAAGGACTCGCTGTAGTTCTTTTACTCATAATCCTCTTCTTCTCCCCCATTCCTCGTGAAGTCTCAGCGCTCGCACTCGCAGGATTCCTCCTGTGCAGCCGCTCCATGCACACTCGCACCATCCTCGGCCTGGTAGACTGGCATTTGATTACTCTCTTCTGCGCTTTATTCATTATTATCGCCGGAATAGAAGTCACAGGCGTTCCCACTGTTATTATTAAATTCATGCAGTCCCACGGCTTCGAAATCGGAAACCTCTTTAACCTGACTCTCATCTCAACCGGCTTGAGTAACATTGTCAGCAACGTACCCGCTACCATGCTGCTGGTTAAATTCCTGGACGCAGCAAACCCAATCCAATGGTACGTAGTGGCCCTCTCTTCCACTTTCGCCGGAAACCTGATTACCATCGGAAGCATCGCGAACCTGATCGTCATCGAAGGCGCCAAAGACTACGGCGTTTCCCTTACTTTCAAAGAACACGCCAAAGCAGGTATACCCATCACTGTGTTCTCTATACTGATTACATTACTATGGATACTCATCGTAAAATAATATTTAATAAATGCCTCCGGCGGCCAGAAACCTTTTCGAGAAAAGGTTTCTGGACTTTCAAAAGCTTTTGGTATAAAAAATACTTTTTTTTAAATCAAAAGCATTGGGGGGCTAACCCCCAATGAGACAATTCCCACAAGACATTCAATTTAAATACAACTGGCGCTCCTACCAGGCACGTGTTCTAAATGAATTGGAAAAACACCTGGACGACAACTGCCTGAACATCGTCGCAGCTCCTGGCTCAGGTAAAACAGTCCTGGGCCTGGAAGTAATCCGAAGACTGAATAAACCGACTATAATCCTGGCTCCAAGCATCGCAATCAGAAATCAATGGATTTCTCGTTTCATGGATTCTTTCCTCCAAACCGATATTCAACCCCAATGGATTTCAACAAATGTGAACGAACCTAAGATGCTGACCGTATCGACTTACCAGGGCCTTCATGCCGCTTTTACCGGGGAGGAAGAAATAGAAGACGAAAACCTGAACGGAGAAACAGAAGAAGAAAACGGTTCGAATGATTGCTCAAATCATAATCAGCAAGATGAAGCAAATCATATCGATACGGAACTGGAAGAAGAACCGGAAAAAGGTTCAAATAAAACCTCAAGCAAACCGGGGAGATCTCGAAAAAAAAACAAATCAGATGAAGTGATAGGAAAATTAAAAAAAACAGGTATTAAAACAATCGTCCTTGACGAAGCGCATCACCTGCGCAATGAATGGTGGAAAAGCCTGACAATTCTAAAAGAACAAATCGAAAACAATAAAATTGTGGCACTCACTGCTACACCCCCTTATGATGTTTCTTCAATGGAATGGGAAAGATACGAAGAATTATGCGGGCCTATCGATGCTGAAGTCTCAGTTCCTGAACTGGTAAAAGAGAAAAACCTGTGCCCTCACCAGGATTATATATATTTCAACTCTCTGTCTTCAGAAGGTGCGGCACAGCTTATAGACTTCAGGAAAAATATCGATACATTCATCTCAGGATTAAGAATGAATGAAGCATTTATCCACGCATTGAATGAACATCCCATTATACTCAATCCAAAAGAGAACCTGGGATTTATACTCGATTATACTCCGTATACCGCAGCAATTGTTACCTTCCTGAACTCCATCCGAATTCCATTTAATAACGAAGTACTAAATATGATGGGAGTTGCTTTCGACCGAATTCCTCCCTTTGATCTTGATCGTGCGTCCATTCTATTGACTCATTTCCTGTATCTTGACCCTTTTTCGAAAGAAAAATACTCCGACCTGATCCGGGAATTGAGAAAGGAACTCCATGCGATGGGCGCAATATGGAACAAAAAAGTTTACTTTCAAAATAATCCCAAAATAAATAAAATCCTGAGAGAAAGCCCGGTTAAGCTGAATAGTATAATAAATATTACATCTGTGGAATTCACCCGGTTAAATAAAGCGCTCCGCATGGTTATTTTAAGTGATTATATCCGCAAAGAATATTGGAACAATACGGAAAACGGTATAAATACCATCACTCGTCTCGGAGTTGTTCCTATTTTCGAAACCATTCGGGCGAAGAATATACCCGGACTTCGTTTCGGAATCTTAACCGGCAGTATCGTTGTTCTCCCTGTTACAACTCAACCAGTACTCAAACAGGTTGCTTCCAGGCTTCAAATTTCTCTTTCCAATATTACAGTCTCTCCCCTACCC
>Ga0209340_1001759_pt1 | contig 14241 bp, 15 predicted proteins | sample EPASupsiteSAE323_FD_187266 | JGI IMG/M metagenome (GOLD analysis project Ga0209340, IMG submission 187266) | Bioremediated contaminated groundwater from EPA Superfund site, New Mexico - Sample SAE3-23 (SPAdes) (version 2) | ecosystem: Environmental > Aquatic > Deep subsurface > Groundwater >... | reverse complement strand
TGATCAGGGGAAAATAAAATTCAACTGCCCCGCGAAGCAAGCTGGTTTAATCGATCATATATGGAACCTGCATGAATTATTAACATATCCATATCACAAAATTCAAACCTATTAGAGATTCACGACCAAATTATTAGTATATGATTATTATTTATTGTTACATCTCTCTTGGTCGTGTGGATTAAAGAAGCCAATCAAAGTTCCTACTGCGTTTACACCGCCTTCTTTACTCTTACCTAGAATTCCACAGAATTAGCAAAACTACCAAAACATTCATATAGACGTTCAAACACCGGATATCTCACTTTGATTCAATACCGCATTGGAGGTAAATGAATGGCAGGACAATTCGGTGGAACACCCGTACTCATTCTCAAGGAAGGCAGTCAGAGGACCGCTGGCCGCGAGGCACAGAAATCGAATATCATGGCAGCAAAGGCCGTTGCCGGTGCTGTCAGGACCACCCTTGGTCCCAAGGGCATGGATAAGATGCTTGTGGACACTATGGGTGATGTCGTGATCACCAACGATGGTGTCACCATTCTTAAAGAGATGGACATCGAGCATCCTGCTGCCAAGATGATGGTAGAGATCGCCAAGACCCAGGATGCAGAGGTCGGCGACGGCACAACCACCGCCGTAGTATTAGCCGGTGAGCTGCTCAAGCAGGCCGAGGCCCTCCTGGATCAGGAGATCCATCCCACGGTCATCGCCGCAGGCTACAGAGCTGCAGCCGACAAGTCCCTGGAGATCCTCAAGACCATCGGCGTCAGCGTCTCCGTCAAGGACGAGGCACTCTTGAAGAAGATCGCCATCACCGCCATGACCGGCAAGGGCTCCGGCACCGCCCGCGACGACCTGGCCGATCTGACTGTGCAGGCCATAAAGGCCGTTGTAGATGAGGACGGCAGCGTCGACACCGACAACATCACCGTGGAGAAGAAGGTCGGCGGCGGCATCACCGACTCCGAGCTGGTTCACGGCATGGTTATCGACAAAGACAGGCTGCACCCCAATATGCCCAAGAAGGTCACAGGTGCCAAGATCGCACTGCTGAACGCAGCCATCGAGATCGAGAAGACCGAGGTCGACGCCAAGATCGAGATCACCTCGCCCGATCAGTTGCAGGCATTCCTGGACCAGGAAGAGTCCATGCTCAGGAACATGGTAGACAGCGTCACCAAAACCGGCGCCAACGTCGTCTTCTGCCAGAAGGGCATCGATGACCTGGCCCAGCACTTCCTGGCCAAGTCCGGCATCTACACCGTGCGCCGCGTCAAGAAGAGCGACATGGAGAAGCTGGCCCGCGCCACAGGCGGCAGAGTTGTCACCAGCATCCACGACCTGACGGCCAAGGACCTTGGCAAGGCCGGCCTTGTCGAGGAGAGAAAGATCGGCGACGAGAAGATGACCTTCGTCGAAGAGTGCGACAATCCAAAGTCTGTCTCCATCATCCTGCGCGGCGGCACCGAGCATGTCGTTGACGAGCTGGACAGGGCTATGGAAGACGCGCTGCGCGTGGTCGGCGTCGTTGTCGAGGACAAGATGCTGGTTCCAGGCGGCGGTGCACCCGAGGTTGAGCTGGCATTGAGGCTTCGCGAGTACGCAGCCACAGTCGGCGGACGTGAGCAGTTGGCCATTGAGGCCTTCGCCGATGCGATGGAAGTCATTCCCAAGACCCTGGCCGAGAACGCAGGCTTGGACCAGATCGACTGCCTGGTAGCTCTGCGCAGCCAGCACGAGAAGGGCGTTAAGAGCGCTGGATTGGACATGGACACCGGCGAGCCGGTGGATATGCTGAAGCTAGGCGTGATCGAGCCTCTGCGTGTTAAAACCCAGGCCATCAACAGCGCAGCCGAAGCGGCAGTCATGATCCTGAGGATCGATGACGTCATTGCCTCCAAGTCCGGCGGACCGGGCGGCATGCCAGGCGGAATGCCCGGCGGCATGGGTGGCATGGGCGGAGATGACTTCGAGTAAGCATCTCTATTATCCTCCTTTTTTTGCTGGCCGCCAGGTTTTTCAGTTTATTGATCTTGAAATCCGATGTCGGTTGATTTGTTTGTCAAATTGATTTTAAATTGGCATTTGTGCAATTTTTCCGGCAGAGTCGTTTCTGCAAGCTCCAAGCGCCAAAAGCAAAAGGATTATCATCTTTACTTGAGATAACGGCTGAGGATGGAACGAAAGCTTTTGATAAAGGGCAAGGTCAAGGAAGCATACGATTTAGGCGATCGACTGGAGTTCAAGTTCACAGACAACATCTCCGTCTTCGACAAGGTCATTCCCAGCCTCATTCCCTTTAAGGGTGAGACCCTCTGCCGGGAGGGCGTTTACTGGTTTGAGAGAGCCGCCAAGATGGGCATCAAGAGCCACTTTTTAGAGTACCGGCCGCCAAGCGGCATGATCTGCAAAAAGGTGGACATAATTCAGCCGGCCAAGATCACCCGCCAGTCCAAGAACTACCTCATTCCCCTGGAGTTCATCTGCCGCTGGTATGTGGCAGGCTCCCTCTACGACCGGGTGAAAGAAGGCAAAGTCCTGGCCAAGGATCTGGGCTTTCCCTCCGGCCATGTCGTCACCTCGGGCGAGCAATTGCCCGAACCCTTCATCGAGGTCTCCACCAAGCTGGAAAAGACCGACCGGCTGCTGAATAAGTCCGAGGCCCTGCAGATCGCCGGACTTACTCCCCAGGAATATGACGATGCGAGAGAGGTCGTGCTCAAAATCGATGAGGACATCGGCAGAAGCGTCGCCTCCCGCGGCCTGATTCATGTGGACGGCAAGAAGGAATTGGCCTTTGACGAGAACCGGCAGATCATGGTCGTGGATGTCTACGGGACGGCGGACGAGGACCGCTTCTGGGACAAGGCCCGCCATGAGCAGGGCGAGTTCGTGGACCTGAGCAAGGAGTATGTGCGCCAGTACTACCGCAAGACCGGCTACAAAGACCAGCTTTACTCCGAGCGCGAGGCGGGCCGCGCCGATCCGCCCATACCTGCTCTTCCCCCGGAAGTGATCGAAGAGACCGGCAGGATTTACATGAAACTCTTTGAGATGATCACCGGAGAGAAGTTCAAGCCGGCCATTGCGAAGTAAAGGCAAAGGAAACGGCATGAGTGAATGACTGAATGCATGGCTGAGTGCACGGAATGAATAGGACGCCGATGGCTCCGGATTCGATGCACTCCATCTCCATCAGAGGTCAAAAAAAGAAAAAGAATATAACCGAATCCCTCTATCTTGTTGTGGGGATATCGGTTAAAACTCTAAAAAATATATGGAAATGATATCATGAAGAAATTATTACTTGTTCTTATGTTGCTCGTAGCTGTCGCCATTTCGGGCTGCATGGATAAGAGCCCGAGCGGAAATGGCAGCAGCGGCTCCGAGAAGAGCGTCGGCGAACTCAAGACCCTGGCTGTCAAGTCTGCAGAGGACCTGAAGTCCTACAGCTTGAAGAGTTCCGCATCACAGACCTTGGTTCTCAGCGCCGTGGGCATAAATGACACTCCCGAGAACGCCACAACCGTCAAGCAGAGCGTCGAGACCCTCGCCTCCGTGAACCTTTCCGGCTTTGAGGCCAGCGCCAGCGGCTCGACCACAAACGAGGTTATGCTGCCCGGCACGCCTGCGAATTCCAGCACCACCGAGGCCAATGTGTACCAGATGGGCAACTCCACTTACGTCAAGGGCGAGGACGGAAAATGGACTCATCTCCTGGACCCGCGAACCGCTGAGGAGATCTGGGGACAGGGCGACAACAACCAGGTCAGGGCTCTGGCAAATACCTTCAATGCTTCTCAGGCCGAGATCGTGGGCTCGGAGAGCGTGGAGGGCATGGACGCTTACAAGCTGAAGGTCATAACGGGAAGTGCAGAATCCGAGAGCCTATACAATGCCGCGTTCAGCATTGCCGCTCAACTGACCCAGTACCCCATGCTTATGCCTTCCATCAACAGGTCTGAGCTGAATGCCACCGGCTCCACAGAAAAGCTGGTTTGGATCTCCAAAGAGAATTATCTGCCTGTGAAATACCAGAGCCGCATGGCGTTCGAGATGACGCCCGAGATCATCGCGGGCCTGGACCCCAACACCGGCCAGATGAAGATGTTCAACGAATCTGTGCGCTTGGGGAAGATTTCGGCAGTTATCGAGACCTCGGATACTTATTATGATTTCAACAAGCAGGTCAAGATAACGCCGCCCGCAGAAGCTTTGCAGTCCCCGGCAGTAACTCCGGCATCGGCCGCAACCTCCGCATCAACCTCAGCCGCAGCCCCGGCTTAAGGCTGAAATATCGAGAGCTATCCATGTCGGATGAACTAAAACGGCTTTTCCTTCGGGAGAAGCCCGTTTTAGCAATTTTAGCCATCAGCGAACTGAAACCTGCCTACGCCGCAGTCATTGCCAAAAGGATCGATTCCACTTTTCCTCATACCTCTGCCATAATCACGGAGCTTGAGACGCACGGCCTGGTGCAATCCCGCCTGGACGGCAGAATCAGATATTTGGAATTGACCGATCGCGGCAGGGCTGTCGCCGGAGCACTGCATGATCTCACAAACATCTTGCAGCGGCCCGATGCACTCATAATAAAGCTGGAGCGGCTGCGGGAGATGGCGGAGCCGTGGGATGATTTTGTGTCTGCGTTAAGACTCGGTCCGCTGCGCCGGGATATCGCCAAGCTGAAGGGCCAGGGAGATGCAGAGCTGGAAAAAGCGGCATCGGAGTTGGACGGCTTGATCATCGATGCGCTTAACAAATTGAAATCCAAATAGCTTTTGGGATTCAAGCCTTGTTTTCCTTGATTTCGGCTTGCTTGGGATGCTTTACTGCTTTGATGCTTTGATGCTTTACTGCTTGACTGCTTGGGATTCTTGACCTGCTCGGCCTGCTTGGCCGAAATCTACGCGGGTCCGGCTTTATCGGAAGATCTTCACGATCCACCACTCGCTAAATCTGATGCTGCGGTTGTTCGTCCAGATATGTCCCACGATCTCCCACCGGATTCTCTCTTTCCAGGGAATTGGCTTCACCAACCAGCGCGGCTTAGTGGCAAAGTACTCCTCGGGATTCGGCTTGTACCTCTTCAGCTCTTCTATCACACTGGATGCGGCCCACGAGCTGTCGCATTTGGCCCGCTTCCAATCCACTTCAGAGAAATGGACAACAACGTCCAGAGGGCTTTCTATATTTTCTGTGGTGCTGTGCATCTATTGTTCAACGCCTTGAAATATTGTTCAAAACTTGGAATTATTGCCGGGCAACAGTTTGGGTCGCACATGATTGCGCCGTTATTGGGATATTCCGTTATTGGGATATTATATGATATTATCATTGGTCCGAATTTGAGTGCGCCGATTCTGCGGACGGATGCTATTAATTATGCATCTATCTTTGTTCGCGCCTCGCTTTATTCATGTCGCTCTCCAGTATGTCGCGAGGCGGCGGCAATTGGCAGGATCGGGAAACAGGCCGCCATATTCTAATTTCTGGACAGCAACATAATTTAGCTCTTTTAATAGGCAGTCTGGGTCAAGCCCCTTGCCGGATTTCCTCATCTCTTGAGTTTCTTTAATTAGTGCAAATCATTATGTTTTGCCCTATTGCATATTGACGCACATTTTTGGATTCATTTAACCGCAAAACATCATGGTCACTTGAATTCAAAATTACGAAAGTTTTATCAGCATTCATGATCACACCAATAATATGACCGGCAGTTCCGGATGAGGCATAAAGATGGGGCGGCGAAATAAAATGGAGATACTCGGAAGCATTCTCGATATCTGCAAGTCGAATGGATCGAGTAAGACAAGAATAGTCTACCAGGTAAACCTCAATTTTAAGAACGCAGGGTCATATCTCGAATGGCTGACCAAGCGAGGATATCTTGTGAAAGAGAACCGGAACTACAAGACGACACAGGCGGGCCTTGAGTTGCTGCAAAATCTCAACGATATTACATCTTTAATAAATGATGATTCGGATAAAGAATTATCGGATAGCCTGCCGTGACTGATGGTTGCTGCAATCCAAAATCCGTCCGAGTTCGCTTCAAATGAATCCGCCCGCAATAATTTTGAATCGAATGCCGCTCAGCCCATCCTAAAGTTGATGATGACGTCTTGAAAGCTTCTATTTGGGCACGCCCAAATAAATGCAATACAGAACAAATGCAATTGCGGAAAATGATATCACGGCCATTATTAGAAGGTTTTGCAGCTCTCTCCCCATCATTGTCTACCGGAAAACTGGATTATTTTATTAGCTATATATCTGAGTGGTACAATTTTAACTGTGCGTAATTTTGGCTGTTTGGCGCGATAGGCAATATTCAGGCCCGGCATTGTAATATTGGAAAGGGAGGGATAGATCCGGGTTAACGGGAGGAGAGGAATGATGGTCTTCCCGGATCTTAAACTTGCATTTACGATTTAAACTACCAGTAGCTAATCGCTAACATGAGAACTTATGAAAAGGATTTTAATTCTATCTCCCCAGTGTCGCGGAGACTAATGCGCGATTTGATCAGATGAAGCACCCGATCTCGAATAGGCTCAAAGACGGATTCAGCATATTCGGTCCCTATTTTCCGGAAGGTTAATCGAGTCATTGACGCTATCGAGCTCCTATCTCCTTAATTTTTATAGGCCTGTTTGTCGCGTTCTTCGCGAGTCCTGCAGGCCGGCATCGAGCACCGGCCAGGAACTTCGGTCGAAGATTCCGGGGTTTTGGTACTGCAATCCGCTCCGAATGTAAAGCCGAATGGATGTTGTGCCATTAAAAAGAGGTTCCGATCGGCAATGAACTTTTCGCAGGCGACGAACACGTTAGCCTAAAATGATGGGGGCGAAATCCGCAAAAAAATCCGCGGCCAGCCTCGCTTGCCTCAAATTTTAGTTATAGCTTGATCCCTTCCGCCAAGCGGCTAATCGATAGCTATGGGACTCTATGAAAAGATGGTATTCATTTACCCTATTCTGCATGTTTTTTTTGCAGAAAAATTTGATTTATGAGAATTATCTGAGATGATACCATTAAAGGAATGAATCCGCCCGTTGGGAGTAGCAAAATACCTTGGGGGTTCCGGGCGGCTCCAAGCTATACTACTACTCATAGGTATGAGTAGATTTGCCGCGCGGGGCGAAAGTAATCTTGCGGGCGAGAATACATTGGGGCCGATGGCTTCTTCGACCTCACAGCACTCCTATGACATTTTACAGGACCCTAAATAAAACAGAACAGGATTACTTTCGCCCCGCGCGGCTCAGCCTTATCTCCTACAACTTCTTGTTATTACTATACTCATTACGATAAGTAAATCCGGTGATATGAAATGTCGAAGAATCCCGAATTCGCAAAATACGCCTCAGATCTTGCCCGTCATCAGGATGCCCTCCGCACCTCCAACGAGGATCTGATAAAGCTCTCTCAGAGGTTCGGACGCATGATGCCGAAGCTTGCCAAGCTGGATCCATCGGCTATAATCGCGTGGTTCGGCCTTTATAATAAGATCAAAGATGCTGCGGCAAAGACTGATGGGGATGTCTCTGCGTTGTTGCAGAATGAGCAGGCCGCCACAAATCCGGTTCTGCAATCGCAGATCTGCTATTACAGTGCTCAGCGCCAGCGTCTTTACTCTAAGATGGAGGTCATGGACGATATCCTGAATGGCATGATGGAAGACCTGCTGGAGAATGGCAGCTTTGAGGAGGCCCAAAAGCAGGAGATGCGCACAGCCCTGGACGGAACAATGGAGAAGAGCAAGAACAGGGTTGAGAGCACTCCTGTATTTGCCTAGCTGCTATCGCACAGCCCCTGGCTGGCTGCTTTTAACCAGCCGGCCCAGGCCCCTAAACTTTTTGATGCCGGACCTTCCCACGTGGACTCTAAAGCCCGCCCGTACATCCAGGCTGTGGACTTCATTGCAGGTGCCATAAACAGAAAATTCAGAGATAACGAGATCTCTACTACCAGAAGATCATGCACAAAATAGCTTTTCGCCTGAATTTTGAACCCCCTCACCCCGTTCATCCATTTATCCATTTTGGATGTGCAAGGAGATTCCAGCTCTTGATGAACAAAAAACAGGCAATTAGATCATCGAGTGATCATGAGAGTCCTATGATTCTTCGGCCAGCTTCAATACAGCTTCCTGCGTCTGTTGAGCGAGGCGGAAACCCAGCACCTGGAGTCTATCGAGAGATGGTTTCACCGACGTTAGGTGGCCTGCACGCTTTGCATCGAGAAGCAATCCTAGCGTGCCCTTAATGGGTATTCCTTTTGTGATGGCCACGCGGCGCGCCAGAGCATCATCCAGAAGTGCAACACTTCCAGGCATTTCAAGAGCCAGCATTAGTACCTGGGATTCGCCAGGTCCGAGATCTGTTATTAGAGATACCGCCTTGGCGCTGATAGGCGCTTGTATTCTGACCCATCTGAGATTCTCTAGTTGGGGTAAGTCCAGTCCTTTTGCAATTCCAGCATCCAGTTCAACCTGAACGGCAGGAGGGACAATAATAGATCCGGCGAGAGCAGGGAGGATACTCAGTTGACCTATCTGATGCAGATACTGCAAGGGTGATGTATTACAGATGACTTCAGGCAAGAACTGCCTCCGCCTTGAGGTCTTCTTCTGTCAGGCGAAAGGTATCCACACCATAGTTCGCCAGCCTAGCAAGGAAGAGCGTTCTTGGTATTCCTGCCAGTCTTGCTGCCGCCCCTGATGATAGTTTTCCCAGTTCAAAGAGCTTTACGGAAGCAGCTAACCTCAGCTCCTTTCCCAATTCGTCTGGGGACATCTTCAGGGCCAGTAAGGCGTCATCCGGCACTTGTAAGACTATCTCGCTCATGTGCTCTAATGTTATATTGTAGTTATGTATATCTTTGCATCTATGCGGCTCGCTCTGCAAAGACGTAGGAAAGGGCTTAACAGAATATAGCAGGGCGTGACCACTCCCGCCACCTAAAGGGGACGGGCTTCTACGGTTTTGATTCCGACAGATTGTAGTCCCAATCTGAGTATGTTGATTGCCGCGTTCCAGTCTCTATCTAAGGAGAGGCCGCATTGGGAACAATTATGTACCCTCTCCGAGAGATCCTTTTCAACCAGAATACACACCTTGAGCACATCTTAGAAGTGTTTCTTGGATCTACCAGGACTACTATCGAACCAGCATTTGCAGCTTTGTATATTGATCCTGTGGATTATACAATCCCATCCCATTGGATTGGCCTTCATCAGCTATGGACTGAGCGTTAAATCTACCTCTGACCAGCAATCATCCTTGATTCGACATTGTGCCCAAGGCTTAGAGCCGGTGAGCCAGCTTCTAAAAGACATAGATTCTCATAAAACATCATGTATATATAAATGATCGACGAATAATGAGATTAATGAGACTCAGCGAGAGTGAGATCAAGGCTCTGGTGCTCGTTGCCGGATCAGAGCAGGCTATTCATCCGGGAGATCTTTCCCGAGCCCTAAATCTTCACCCCGACACCCTCTCCCGACTCGTGACAGGCCTCGTTGATAAGGGCCTGCTAGAGCGTGATGGAACGGATATAGTCATGGCTGGGACTCCCGCTGCAGAGGCCTTCAAGAAGCTTTACTTTGCTCATCGGGCTTCGCCCTTCCCGCTCCTGTTCGCCGACAGACGAGTTGATTTGCTGGCCCGGATCGAGGATGGACAAAAGAGCGTCGAGATTCTGGAGAAAGAGACAGGCATCCCAAGAAAAACCATCTACCGTTATCTCAGGGATTTCATCTACCTGGGCGCGGTGAAGCGCATCAAACAGGACAGAGCATATCTCTACTCCTTCAACTACATCGTCTGGCCAGAGATCGAAGGGTTTGTGGCAGCTTTCCTGGAATACCAGGCCCTGCGTCTCGTCCCCCGTGAAGCCTTGCTCATCAAGAGCTACAGAGACAATGTGCTCTTCAAAAGCATACGCCCTCAGGATGCCACACCAACTTCTTTCAGCGCCTATGAGGACTATGGGATCGATCTGGGCCTGCGGGATAATTACTACACACTGCCAAAGAGGGAGCTGTCCCTCCACGAGGTATTCATCCACTCACTGGACTCTGCAGGTGAACTACCCCAGAAGCTTTTTTGCTTACTGTTCTATCTGAAGAACAAGGATAGATTGGAGGGCATCGATCATCCCATGATGAAGGATCTGAAAGCAGTGCTACAGGGCGAGAGGATCGAGGGCTATCCAACCCTGGGAGATATTGAGGATAGGACGGATCTCTATGATATCAAGCTCTAACAGGATCTCCAGGCGAGAGGAGATCAATGATCTGTTTGATCAGCTCGGCCAGGTTTTGGATCAGAGGGTCGAGGCCCTGCTCATAGGCGGAGCCGTGATGCTGGAGCTGGGGCTGAAGGACGCCACCAAAGATATCGATATCGTATGCAGGAGTGAAGAGGACAAGGGGGCCCTGCTCGGTGCAGCCAAAGCCCTGGGCTTTCAGATTGTAGGTCCTGAGAAGAGGCATGAGCGGCTTGGTGTCAACCGGCTGGCTGTGAAAGGCGGGCGCAATCTGGACATCTTCGCAGAGCGTATCTCCTATGACTTCAGTCTCTCTGAGGCGATATGGCAGAGGGCCGTTAGGTCCAGATACTTCGGGAGTCTGGTGGTCAGAGACGCCTCCGTGGAGGACATCTTCATCATGAAGTTGATAGCCAATAGGCCGGGAGATGCCACCGACTGCATGGCATTGGTGTCTGTGGGTCTCGATTTTGATGCAATCTATAAGGAGATCAGGTCTCAGTATAGAAAAAACTCTGAAAAAAGAGAACAGAAGATCTGGATCACCTATGTTGAGGAAGGCATAGCTCGGCTGGAGGATAACGGCTTGACTATTCCCATAGGTGACGAAATATCACTTTTGGCCTATGAATACCACGAGAAATCATGAAAGAATTAGCCAAAGCCCGGGCTAAACGTGCCTCCTGGATCAACGTCCCAGCTTTCGTGCATTCACCATGTGGCTTATCTTTATCAACATCCAATGGGGCCCCTGTATTCACCTACTTCACATAAGCCTGCACTGCCGAAGCCTCCTGCACCTGCGGGAATAGTTCAACCGGCTCACCCTGCGATGGATGGCCAGCTCCCATTCGTCAGCATCGCCCTGCTCGTCCCTGTACCTTCTGGCAACCTCCCGGGCCCCGGGCTCGATCCTCTACAGGTCCTGCCGGCTTTTTGCTTCGGCCAGGACCTCGAACAGCTCCTTTTGCATCCGGCGCACATACTCGGGCGCGTGTCCCTTGCGAGCCATTACTTCCGGGATCTTCATCTTGCCCCGTAAACCTGCCGGCCAAAATAGCGGTTGTAGGCCCCCGAGCCGTCATCGGCTGGTCCTATGATGATTGGATGGGCAGACTCACTCGACGGAGCTGGCCAAGAAGATGAATGGCGAGCGGTTCTCTTATTACTCAAAATCGTTAAGCCAGCATGTAAATGCAATCATCGCGTCCTTCACTATAGATACAGGAAATTTTATAAGCATCCTATTTATATACATTAGATACTATGGTCGGCAGAAGAACCAGGGAGCAAATTATCGCTGATATTCTTAATAGCTGCCAAGAAGGCGCACACAAGACCACGATCGCAGAGACCCTTGGCTTGAATCCCACTTCAGCAGATGACTATTTGAATCTGTTAACACGAAATGGCTTTCTTGAAGTCCATTCTGGCAAGCTAATCCTGTATCAAATAACAAGCAAAGGAATTGAGCTTCTTAAGCATCTTGAAGTAATTGAACAGCTAATCCCGGATCGAATGTGCCAAGCTAAGCAGAAATCTGCAGTATGGAATTCAGTGTGATCGACAGGGATGTCTGCGGGGGCCATCAAGTAGAAATGATGGGATGCCCGTGGCCAGAAGCTTCGGGTATGCTGGATCTGGCGGAAGTGTTGAACAAACTCAGGCATTTGGGTTGCTCTGTAGACATGGCTTCAAACGGCTTCGCTGTCCTGGAGGCCATCGAGCGGCAATCATATGACATAATCCTGATGAATATATGCATGCCTAAAATGGACGGTCTGAAGACCGCTCAAATCGTTCGTCAACGTATGCGAAATAATGGGCCCAAGATAATAGCACTAACCGCCAATTGCCTTCCGGGATTCAGAGAGAAGTGCCCTGATGCAGGTATGAACGACTACATTGGCAAGCCAGTAACACTACATGAGCTGGCAGAAGTATTGGGAAAACACTGGCCGTCACATTAAAGCTGGCTGGATAAAGATATGAGGAATCAATGACCGGAAGTTGGGAGAGCACTCCTCGGTCAGATCATGTTAGTCAATTGCTTCGCGGTCTTACCAGCGAAGGGATCTATGATTGATGCAAAATCTTTTTTGCTATTCTCAAATCAACTCCTCATTGACCCGCCCCATAGTTTCGAGAAGACTTGCACCCTTTTGCGTGGTTTCATACATTACATTTTTCCCCTGGCGGACTTCGATTAGTTTATTTCCGATCAGTGTCTCTAAATATGGGTTTACCGTCCTGAAGTTGAGGTTTGCCTGATATACTACTCTGGTTTTGCTGGCCCCATCCTTGCATATGCTTAGGATCTGGGCGAAAATATCTTCACGGCATCTCTTCATATTCTATCCTCTTTTTTACTTCAAAGTTTCAATATATGCTACAAACCACAGGCACGCTTTCAATATAAGGACATATGGCACGAAACAGGAATTATAGCACAAAACAAGAACTAATCATCTTCAATATTTCCAATTTGGGTTTATTATCCGGATAATTAGTCCAGACGATAACTCCTTAATGGGTTGTCGCATTAAAAAAAAAATTCCTCGTTTTTTCAGCCCAAATTATTCGCTGGCAATGACCGGGCTTGCTTGTCGGCAGCTCCGGGAACGGGCGTGTCTGCCCGTCTGCGCTCATGCGATCGTACATGCTCGCCGGTTCCAGGCCATGTGTCGGTGATTCGTTAAGCTATGGGGATGCACGCGCCCCATGTGGCGGAAACTCGCATGGAGTCTGTCTTTGCGGTTTTGGCATGGACCGCCAGGCAGCAGCGCGTGGCTCCAGGTTCGGAATCTTGTCGGCGGTTATCTCGCCTGTACCACCTCTATTTATTGAAACAGAATAAAACTGCTGGAGGGCAAAGTCGATAGTTTTCCAATGGTGCCTTCTACCCACGACTTTGCCCTCATTCTCCTTAAAGAGGAATCCCTGCATGCCGGAAATCACGAAACGGTTTGGCGTCTTTTGTTGCGATCGAGCACGAATTGCCTGTGATAGAACAGGATGGTCTGGCCCCAGTACACTGGATGTGAAGAGCTTTTGTATATTGGCATAAAGACAAATATTTATATATGATTGATAGTTTGTATAAATAAGGTGGGATTATAATAAAACGAAGTACAGTAAAAGTGCTTGATGCTCGAGATCGAGAAATTGTGGAAGCGTTGCGAGGCCTCAATGTGCAAAGGAGTACTGCAGCGCTGATCACTTATCTGGCAAATGTGAGAGAAGCGACCACCAGGGAGATCGAGAGGGGGACCGATCTGAGGCAGCCGGAAGTGAGCATAGGAATGCGCGTGCTACGCGAAAACAAATGGATCATGGAACGCGAGGTTAAGTCGGAGAAAAAGGGGCGGCCTATGAGAGTATACAGCCTGAGTGTCTCCCTCGATGAGATCATAAAGCATTATGAAGAAGAGAAAAGCCGCGAGTCAGCCCAGGCCATGGAGGCCATCCAGAGGCTGAAGGGAATGGCTGCCAGTTGAGCAGAGAATTACGCAGTGGATGCTCTTGGTTTGGCCTTCGGGTGGCCACACGTCACGTGGCACAGATGCCCGAAAGACCGTTTTTCATTGCAGTCGAATCATCTGTTGCGGTCGACCGGTTCTTGACATTATCGTCACAAGGCTAATCTTGCCATCTCTTTTCAAGTCCTGGAGTGCGGCCTCCATGACCTCAGGTTTCACTCCGAAACGGTAGGGCAAATTGCGCCGATTTAACTGTCCGTTGCATGCGGTCAGAGTTCGGAGAATCCTGTCATGGAGGGGCAGCGGAGTCCTTTCCATGCCCTGAAATCTATACTGCAAGGATAAGAGCATATGGTATATGGTTAGAAAATTGATGAATTGGTCGCCCTGATAATCAGATCGTTCCGGCCAGGCTGGAAGGCATCGCTGGCAGTGAGCCTATTCGCCTGAATGATTTCCCTCTCTGTGAATGAAGCGG
>Ga0209340_1001758_pt1 | contig 14241 bp, 19 predicted proteins | sample EPASupsiteSAE323_FD_187266 | JGI IMG/M metagenome (GOLD analysis project Ga0209340, IMG submission 187266) | Bioremediated contaminated groundwater from EPA Superfund site, New Mexico - Sample SAE3-23 (SPAdes) (version 2) | ecosystem: Environmental > Aquatic > Deep subsurface > Groundwater >... | reverse complement strand
AAAATGTCGGAATGCTTGGGATCGAACCGGTGGAACACCAAGGGATGAAGATCGTTCCGATCGAGTTTTTGAAAACCCTCCTTCCTGACCCGGCGTCACTCGGACCGCGTACAAAAGGGAAGACCAATATCGGTATTGTCGCCGAAGGTCTCAAAGACGGTAAAAAACGAAAAATCTATATCTATCAGGTAAAAGATCACGAAGAGTGCTATGCCGAGGTTAAATCGCAAGGTGTTTCATATACTACGGGCGTTCCTGCAGTAATCGGCGCAAAGCTGATGGTTCAGGGAATCTGGAACGGACAAGGGGTATTTAATATGGAGCAGCTCGATCCGGATCCGTTTATGGATGAGATGAATACCCAAGGGCTCCCTTGGAACGTAATCGAGATGGAGTGTTAAAAGAAACATTTCTCGGGATTTCACTTTGAATTTAAATCAAAGTCAACAACAGTATTTCGATGAAATGGGGATGGCTGAAAAAGTCTCCATTTTGCTTTTGCAGCTGGGTGAAGACGTCACTGCCACCATTTTTTCGCGGATGAATGTTGACGCGATTACCGAAATCTCCAAATACATTGCATCCAACCGCTCGGTTGAAAAAAGTATCGGTGCCGCGGTTTTGGAAGAGTTTTATGCGATTATCCAGTCAAACCAATACCTCAATACCGGAGGTTTGGATTACGCGCGTGAGATCCTTTACAAAGCGTTAGGGCCGGAGGAAGCCCGAAAAGTACTGGAACGTCTGAGTAAAAGTATGCAGGGCGCTCAGAACTTTGCCTATCTCTCCAAAATCAAACCGCAGCAGCTTGCCGACTTTATTATGAACGAACATCCGCAGACGATTGCGTTGATTTTGGCCCACATGGACCCTTCTGCCGCTGCGGAGACCCTTTATATCTTCCCGGATGATTTACGGGCCGAAGTGGCGATGCGTATGGCAAAACTCGGGGATATCTCTCCTTCTATCATTAAACGGGTCAGTGCCGTCCTGGAATCGAAACTCGAATCCCTTGCAAGCTACAAAGTCGAAGTGGGCGGACCTCGCGCCGTGGCGGATGTCTTCAACCGTTTGGGGGCGAAAGCGTCCAAAGCGACCCTCACACAAATCGAACAACTCGATCAGGAACTGGCCGCATCGATCAAAGAGATGATGTTTACGTTCGAAGATATGGTTGATTTGGATAATAACAGCATCCGAGAGATTCTTAAAGCGGTGGATAAAAACGATCTTATGCTGGCCCTTAAAAATGCCGCCGAAGAGCTCAAAGAGAAGTTTTACGCCAATATGTCCCAACGTGCGAAAGACGCTTTTATCGAGGAACTCCAGTTCCTGGGTGCCGTTAAGATGAAAGAGGTCGAAGCCGCGCAGCGTAAAATCGTCGATGCCGTTCAGTCCCTGGCGGATCAGGGTGTTATACAGATCGGCGAATCCGAAGAGATGCTCGAGTAATCACATATCCGAGTGACTTACTTCTTCTAAAAATCGGGTAAATAATTGAAGCTGCTTCGCTTTTTGTGTCGAAGATGATTTATTGACTTTGTCTCGATAATGTTCCAGCAAAGCAGTTTGAAGAAGAAAAAATTCAGCATGATCAAGATTTTGTTCGGAAATGATTTTGTCGATCGTATCATGCAGTTTTCTTTTTGTTGATCCGCTGAGTTCGTTATCCATATTTTGCACAACAGCATCGCACGCATAAATAGCTTGCGTAAGAAAAATATCTTTTTGATCATTGTGAAATTCATTTGTATTGAATGATGTATTCCCCTTATCTACTACATTTTTATAGAGATGCCGATAATCAGATATTAACTTATATTGATGGATAAGGCTGTCTGCGGCAGCATCCATGCTTAAATAATAAATCGGTAGCTTGCCCGGAACATGAATAACAATTTTTTTATTGGGGGATTGTGACCATGAACTGATTTTTGCACCTTTGCGCCGTGCTTTATCAATAACTTCATCAAGCAAAGTTTCGTACGTTTTGTCGGTCTTAGGGTCGCTGGAATATGTCATATATTATCACTAAATCTAAAAAGTATGCAGTAAATAATCACCGCAATATTATGTGACGAATAATAGCGGTTTAATCTTATAAAATCGTTGCAAAATTATATTGCATCGGTTTAACCAATTTAAGCCCATCAATTGATAATTTTTATTAGACATAGGTTATATCTGGATTGTAGTTTTTCGGAATTGAAATGGAAAAAATGGTTCCGTTTTCATCGCAGTTGGCACGGATGGAACCGTTAAAATGTTTTTCAATAACAACGGCAGATATGTATAATCCGAGACCTGCACCGTTTTTTCCCTTTTTAGTCGAAAAGTAGGGATCAAAAATTTTATCGATAATATCTTTATCAATCCCTCCGGCATTGTCCTGGATAGTAAAGCCGATTATCCCATTTTTATGAAAAGATTTGAAGCGTATAAACGGATTTGAAATGTGACGCTCTTCTAAAGTTTCTTTGGCATTGGACAAAATATTTAAAAAAACTTCCATTAACTCATTTTTATAGGTGATAAAAGAGGTGTCATCATCACTCTCAACGGATAAATGTATTCCGATGTTTTTGTAGGAACTTTCGAGCATTGTGAGTAAATCACTTGATATTTCATGTAAGGCAACGGTTTGTGGAAATTTGGTCGGGCGAAAAAAATTATGAAAATCACTTATAATGGAAGAGAGGTGATGTACTTGCTGGTCGATTACATTTAAATCGTACAAGAGTTCCTGCTGATCGATCTTCTCATCATAGATCAGTGTGAGGATAATATTATTCGCGATCATTCCGATCACGGTAATGGGTTGACGCCATTGGTGGGCAAGCATTCCGATCATTTCATCCATAATCTCCATTTTTGATTGGGTTATCAGCATTTCTTCGGTTGCTTCTTGTTTGCTTCCTGCCTCAAGTATTTGACGATTAGAAGTACTGTTAATTTCATGTAAGCGTGCAACACTTCGGCATGCTTCAATAGCAGTGGCAAGTTTGGTCTTAAAAGATACGAATATCGTTCCGTATGTATCGACATCGATACCTTTTTCAAAAGCAAAAAGAAAATGTTCGTTACCAATCGGAATATCAAGAACGGATCGATTGGGCTCTACAGGATAAATCGTATATTTTTCGCTTTCATGACACAAATTATCGGGTATATTGAAATCACTTTCTATACTTACGACACTCTTTTTGAGAGGATGGGATAAAATGTATTTTCCGCCCAATGCCTCGGTATGGGAAACGAATGTTGAAATAACTTCGCTCAGCATATCTTCTAGGATCAGTGAGTTTCCGATGGAATTCATACATGCATAGGCAATATTATGCTGTTCTGTAAAAATTATCATGTTGCTACCATTCCCTTCTCGATTGCACGTGCTATAACACATTCATTTTGTTTTATAAATTTGTTGCAGGTGTTTTTACACTGCTCATTTGCTCTCCTCGTCTCATGGGGACAGTTCATTTTAATTTACTATGCATCTTTAGGTGCGGAAGCAGATTGCGTTTTATGATTTAAACTGATCCAGCTTTGTTTTTAAGTTATAGGTTAATCCGGACAAATGTTCGGCAGCACCTGCAATTTCTTCAACACTTCTGGCATTCTGTGTTGTTAAATCATTGATTCTGGAAACTGATTTCACGATTTTTTCTGAATCACTGGCAATTTGTAATGAATTATCAGCATTTTCGGCCACATTAGTAATGGATTGTTTCATTACATCTACCGTTTCAACAACTACTGTTTCTACTGACTCGGATATTTTCACAAGCCGTTCGATGTTTTTGGCATTTATTCCCATTTGCTCAGAGGAATCGTTAATCGACTGTACGATAACGTTGATCGTAGCATTGATTTCTGTCAAACTTTTTTGAGTCCGCTCTGCAAGTTTGCGTACTTCGTCGGCAACGACAGCAAAACCACGTCCATGATCACCGGCTCGTGCCGCCTCGATAGCTGCGTTGAGTGCCAATAGATTGGTTTGGTCGGCTATATCGCTGATGACGACCAAAATCATTTTGATTTGAGCGGCTTCGGTGCTCATTGCTTCCAGTTTTAGCGCCATTGCAGTTTCCGATTCACTGGCCGAACTGACATCTTGTTTTAGCTGCTGAATATCGTTAAGCATATGATTTAATCTGCCGCCGGCTGCTTGAATACTCTCTTTGGTTGATTCGGATAAAGCTACCGTTGATTGAATAAAATCTTTAATATCATTTATTTCATGAATCGTATTATCGACAATAGACATGCTGCTTTCCGCGTTTTTGCCGATTTGCAAACTTGTACTGCTCAGTTCGCTTGAAACCGTAGCATTTTCATCGGCCGCATATTTTGCCTCTTTGATCGTATATTCCAATGTTTCCAGAAGTGCATTGAAGTTGTTGATAATCACTTTGATTTCGTCTTTTTTGTTGTATGTCAATCGGATGGTCAAATCTTTTGTATCGACGAAATTTTTGATATTGCTATCCAGTAGTTTGATCGAATCTTGTATTTGAACCAACACAATGTAGCTGATCAAGATGACAACGATAAGCGCAACTATAAAACTTACCGCCAGATTGGTTCCGACCGATTCGAACTTGCTTTTACTCAGTGTGGAAGCGCTATCGGCAATATCTTCTAGCTTTGTTTGGAATTCTCCGCTTGTCGCAACCAGTGAGCTTAAATCGACATTATTGCGTTCAGTGACATCCGCCTTAATCATTTGCGGTGCAATCTTGTCAAAATCCTTACCGTATTTTTCAGCCAAAGCGATAGCTTCGTCGCATTTGATACGGTTTGCTTCCAGAGTGAGCAGAGATTTTAGCGCTGTGATTTTCTTTTTATTATCTTCGAGATTGGTGTGGACCTTATCCAATGTTGTATTATCCGGTTTTCTTAGAAACTGATAAATCGATATCCTGGTTTTCAAAAAATCGCTTACAACGACTTTTGCTTCGCTGGCACGATTTAGTGCATTTTGGGCTGAAGTATTAGAGTTGCTGTATGATAAATACGTTGCGATAAACACACAAACGAGCAGAAGAGGGATGATTAGCAATTTTGCTTTAATGGAAAGATTATTCATGTTAATCCTTTGATCTTATACCGAATACAAATTCGATATAAAAGTGGTGTACAAATAAAATCGTAACTCCGTCAGGTGATTTTTCGGTTATTTTTTTTTCTAATATTAGATTTTTGAAAAAATACATTAATAGGACCATAGAAATATTAGATAAAACAATAAGATATACGGTTTGCCGTATAGCGAACTTTTTAAATATAATATATATTGAGTTATTCAGGAGGGTATAAGGTTTCCGTAAGGAAAAATTGAAGTATTGAAATGTTATGAGTAATTAGCTTAAAAGTCAATTTAGAAATAAAACTAATATAAAAAGCAAACGTAAGAAACTTAAAGAGAAAATAAACAACAATGTATGCAGAAATTTTGTTTAAGTTGTATACGGGCTTCAGGCATGAGGAAGTCCTAAACAATTAAGATCAAAAGCAGGAGAACCAATAACCGAAGAATAACCCTCATTAACACACTTAAAAGACAATAAATTACCAATCAAAGAAAAATTTGAAGTAGGATGCAAAGAATCAAAAGAGTCATTAAAATTTTTCAAAGACGTAAAATCAGAAAGCCAAGTCAAATTACCTGATGGAGCACCCCAAGGAGTTGCAGAATAATCGACCCGATAAATTCCAAATTGATCAGGCAATGAGAATGTATTAGAACCAACATTCAAAACAATATTATGAGCATGAAAATGAACATCATATATTAAAATTTTAGTGGACTGAATTGATATAACTTCACGCTGAAAAGAAGAGGTAAAAGTACCAGTAAACGAAGAATCAAAACAATCACAACAACACAAAAAAGGAAACATTATAATTTAAGTTCCAAACCAAGAGAATCAAGATCAACACCAAGAGCAGAACAAAGAGCTTGAAGCAATCTTTTAATATCTCTTTGATGAGCCGCCGCTTCTTCACATTGTGTCATATATTATCCTTATTGAGATTTTTTTAATAGAAATAATTTAACCTCAGAAACATCGTTGCCTATCTTCTGAATCTGAGCATGGTCGACTCTATGATGCTCGATATCATTTATAAGAAAATCATAGAGTTTATTTTGATGTTCCAAAGCAGTAGCCATGCGATCAAAACCGTCAGCAAGTTTCATCTGAACGGAATCCTTATTTTTTCTATCCTCATTTTCACGATAGATGAACCAAGCGAGAACAGCAAGTATAATCAACAAAATGGCAGTAGTATTCAAAGAAGAAACACGATTAGCCATATCAATAGAAGCATTTACATCCATTGCTTATGCTCCCTAATAAATCTTCGAGCATCTATACGTTGCTGAATGATCTCTAAAATATTCTCGTCAAGGGATGGCTCATAGTGAGGAAGTTCTTTGTGATCGGTTCGGGATAGAAAATCAAGTTTTTCAGAAATTAGAATTTGAATCTGAATTTTATTAATTTCCTCATCGGTGAGCAGGGGAAGAACTTCTTTTCCTTCTGAGAGCCATTCGACAATCTGAAGGTTATTAAAATCAACCTCATGAATTCCATTTATCATATAACCTGATAAAGTTTTACGAACATTAAGAATTTCAAACATTAATAAACTCCATTACGTTAATCGATGATTTAACAGAGCCACCAAAAAGGTTTGGATAATTTATGTTAAGGGTAGCACTAGAACCATCCCCACCAATACGAACAGAAATACGTTTTTGATTAATATCCGTATTAGGAACAGTGACAGAAAAGTTTTTAGTATGATTACCAACAGTATAGTAATCATAATTTGTAATAACAGCATTAGGGATATTGTCAATAAATACAGCGATAACAATACCAAATGCAGGATAATTCTTAAAACACACCTGAACATCAATTTCCAAATTACTAGAAACAGAAGAAGGAGTGAAAAGAGTTTCCATAATCTGAACGCCCTCAGTGATTTGAGGGATAGTGTTATCGTAGGGAATAGAACCCGATACTGTTGCGAGAGTAGAAGTAAAATAATTTTGTTTCTTCAAAACACAGATAGAAGCCGATAAAGAATCGATAGACGACGACAAATCAGTAAGTGCATTTTGAATAAGCAAAAGTTTAGAAAGCACGGGAGACAAATCAATAGTAGGACTGGTCTGACCAACCATATCTATATACGGAATAACATCTTCGGTAAGTATACGTTGTGCTAATAAAAGATTTTCATAAACAACAGGTGTCATGGGGCTAACCCCCTTTCAGGAGTTAGAATTTTTCGAGAACGCGCTGAGTTTCAGCTTTAGCATGAGTGATCGTGATACCGTTAAGAGTCAAACCGATCAAAGCAGTAAAGAGATCATTTTCAGTTTTTGCAGCAGGAATAACAACGTTCATATAAGACTTGTTATTCGGATTCAGCTCATTCCAAAACGAAACGTTAATTTTCGTAGGAGCAACCGCAACAACAGAATTGCCCAAAGTAGCTTTTAAGTCGTAAATAGCATACTCACCGTCCAAAAATGCTTCGGCAAAAGCCTGAGCGCCCGCCGCATCCGTCGGCAATGTAAGAGAAGAAGTTGAACCGTTAATACGATTTTGCAAAAGAGTTTTCGGCATGGTTTATCCTTGTGAAGTGGCGCGATAGCCATTGCAATAAGTTGATTTTTGACCGCTAGTGTAGTCAGCATCCCATACACCCTTAACAGCCGCAGAAATGTCTTTAAACGTTTTTGTAGGGCGTAAATGCTTCAAGGAACCGGAAACTGCAAGATAACTTCCGCCGAGAAGTTTTTTACCGACAGAAAAACTGATAGGATTCAAAGTGACACCGTTAACAACTTCGCCACCAATCGCAACAGAAATGTAAACTTCACATTGACCCTCAAGAACAGAAGCAAGCGTCTCAAGATCAACTTGAGAACCAGAAACAGAAACGGTGTTCAGAGTACGACCGTTTGAATATTGACGAATCATAATAGACCTTTCAAATGATTTTAATCGACCCAAAAATAGATCGAATGAAAAAATATTAATGAATATAAAAACCTTTGTAAACTGTGACATTAACCCACTCGAAAGTAGCAAAGCAGGGGAGTTTAAACCATACAAAAGTCACAGTGGCAAGAAAAAAATAAAAATAAAAAATCATTTTTTAAAGAAAAAAGAGAAAAATGCCCCCTTTTTGGGGTCGCGCGGCAAGCCGCAGGAAACCCCAAAAGGGGCATAAAGTGAAGAGAGGAGGGGTCGCCATAGGCGACAAATGCAATCAATGAGGGGGAAGCAAGCGCGAGGAAAACAAAAACTTCAAATCCCATCATCCCCAAAAGACGAAAATACTGCTCAGACTCTCCGAGGGTGCGCCATCGTTCCGATGTACTGGGGGAATCCCCCAGCCCCCCATCAAGAGTTCAAAGGACTTTTAAATACAGTAGCAGTAATAGAATCAACAGAAAGACCGTCTACCTTAAGAAGCTGTTTCATTAATGAAAATATTTCGCGTTCATCAAGAGTCAGCTTAATATTATTTAATAATAGAGGACGAGCGACTCTAGGACTTTCATGTTGCAAAATAGTTTTAAAAGTCGGAAAATAATTAAAATCGTCGAGAGGAATAATAGTCGACGGATTAATGTAGACGACCTCGCGAATCTCTGAAACTTTCATAGTTGTAACAGTCTCAAAAAACTGCAAAACATTCGAATAATTTGAAGCCTCAACTTCAACACTTTTAACGTCCCGACCTTGTTTTAATTGCACTACGAATTTAGGCATATAAGTCCTTTAAGACGGAGTAGAAGGGGTAGGGGCTTTATAGATATTCCCCGATGAACTGAGCAAAGCCATCATAAGTTGTGGAATACCTACAATATTGCCGTTAACATCAAATGTATACTCAGAATCCTCGATTTTATTGAATTTTTCAATATCACCCGAACTAAGAGACGGAACGCCTAAAACCTTTTTCAGTATCGGAGCATCGTTAGCCGTAAAGGTACGAGTTTTTATCTTAAATTCAAGTGTTTTCAAAAGATTGTCAGAGACACCCTGAGCAAGAGTAAGAGCAGAACGATCGCGCTCGATGACAGCCTGACGATTACCCTGAGATGCTTGCATCAAATTGCCCGACTCATAAGAATTTTTTCGACCTGAAACAACAGCTTGCAACCAGGCAACGACAATCTTTCCTTTCTCGATAGCATCAGAAAGCAAAGAATCAAGGACACCTTTAGCAAACTTAAAATGTCGACCAAAGAGAGGACTATTTTTTAACTTGTTCAACCCTTTTTTTGAAAGTGCTAAAAGCCCGGCTAATATAGCACCGCAAACCTCAAAAAGAATAATGAGGAATTTTTCTTCATATTGAACAAGCTTCATAATACCCGTCATTTCGACAACCTGAACGAGAGATTCAAGAGCCTCTTTGTGATAGGGGTTAACCTCAGCACCAAAAGAAAGAAAATCAATTAACAAAGGGTTAATTTCCCTTGTTTGATCATAAGCCCAAGGCATACTTAGAGTATTCAAATACTCCTCAGCACCGATAAAGCCAATACCACCTGTAACACTACTCATTGGACAGCTCCATATTTAGTTTTTAAGTCATTCGTATACGCATCAAGATCATCGACTCCAATTGCAATAAGCATATCACTTATCGAAGAGTAAGACGGCAAAGAAAAATTAGACGGGTCGATAGAATCTATTAATTCATCAAAAACAGAAATCAAACCGCCGCCGATAGTGTTTTCATCCGCTTGACCCCTAGCAGTATGAAGATTTTTAGCATGAGAAGCTTCACGCGGTGACAATTCAAGAGTACCCGTTTGCGTTGAAGTATCAGGAGCTAAAAGAGGGTTCTTTTGGAACTCCAAATTCTCTTTTGCAGTATCAGCCCAATCGTTTAGTTTTGTGAGATCAATAGAACTTTGAGTAGGAGAAACACTACCGTCAGGATTCAAAGGAGACGGAGCCGTAACACCCGAAGCCTCAAAACCAACACCTAAAATGTATTGTTGCGGAATAGTCGCATTACGATAAGCCAAAATAGCTTGTTTTAGTTCAGGAAACGAAACAGTTTGACCGATAGAACGTACTATTTCATCCTCACCGTTTTTCCAGTTGAATACATCATCTTTCGAGGCACCATTTCGCTCTAACATATCATAGAAAGTTTTTGAGTCAATATAAGGGAGATCACCCGTATTTTCCAACTGGTCTTTATAGTTCTCTGAAATATCAATCAAAGTGGACGAAATAGTCAAAAGAGTAGAAGAAATAGCAGAAAGATTGCCATCTAACGTTCCAAAAAGATGCGAAGAAACAACAGATTGAGTATATAGAGCAGTAATAAGCTCATCAATAGAACCTTTTAACTCAATCTGATTTTTAAGAAGAGGAGCGGATGCGAAAGGCTCTTTCATAGCATCATTCTCAGCTTTTTTCGCTTCTGAATGTGAAGCAACATTGCCATGAGAATCATTAATTGCCTGACCGATAAGAGCCGCACCAGCAGCTAGACCAACAACAACACCCTCACCAGCACCAGAGAGTTTGTCACGTTGAGCCGCTGAACGCGTTGACTTCTCAGGTGTACGTTTCTTCTTAGGATTGTATGGACTATCAGGCGGGGAAGTAGGAGAGTTTGGATTTTTATTTAAAAAGTTATTTGCGGCTTCATAGATTTCGTATCCAGAATATAAAGCACTACCAAGACCAAAGAGAGGAGCTAAAGGGTTCATAAAGAACCCCCTAAAATCACCTTAGAATTGATTGAACAACAGTATTTAAGAAAAAAAGAATTGCCATAAAACGCCAAAGCCGAATATCGTTCCAAGTATCTTTTAACATATGAACCCCCAAAAATCAAATTACTTTTTGATTTACAAAAATTAGCAAACCGATAAAAAGCCAACGCCATAGAGTAGCAGAGTTCCAAAGTTTTTTTAAAAAGTCCATAAAAAACCCTTTTAATATTTTTCAACATAATACACCCCCAAAACTTAAGGGGTAGTAACTGACGGAATATACGCAGTTAGAAGAGATTCGGGACATGATAGTTTTGCACCAACATCCGAGACAAGATCATAGTAATTAGTGTAAGAGTTATCAGCATACATAATAGAATATGATCGTTGCACGGTAAATTGACCTGATCGACTTGTTACAGTTACGACGTCACCATCCAAGAACTCAGAACCGTTGCCGTTTAAAGATGGAAGAGAACCCTGAAGAGGAGGGAGAGCAGGAACAGGAAGACCAGCGTATTTGTATACTGAGTCAATGTCAAAATAAACGACATCTTCGGGGTAAATGTAATTTGAATCATTAATGACGCTTAAATGTTCGCCATTAAGATTTACAATCTCATCTTCAAAACAATAGCAATCTAACATCGTAGAAAAGAACAAATCACAATCTATAGTGATTTGTGAAAACTCATCAACTGAAGCATACGGAGGAAGATCAGGGAGGGTATAAATAGTATCTGCACCGCTATTATCAAGATAAAAACGGCTTACAGTCAAAACACCATTATCAAGAGCAAAATTTACAGAACAAGAACGAGCCATATTACACCGCCTCGATCATAGTATGATTTGCAACAATGTCAACAGTTTCAATGCTAAGATCGTTGGTTTTGTTTGGTGCAAGGTAGTAACAACCTTGTTGAACAACCTCTAAGACTTTATCGTCTTTTTTTGTGTCAGTTGTTTTAAAATAGAGCTTCAAAAGCTCAACAGCAAGTGGAACGAGAGCAGTAATGATCTGAGTCATTGGTTATCCTTAGTTTTGATGTAGGCATAAAGCCAATTTTCGAGAAAGTGCGGCGGCGCGTTTAGGAGTTTGATACGCCCATTGTGAATGATGCATCTCTCTTGATGCGCCGACATAATCACCAGATTTAATGAGTGAAAGAGTTTTTTTAAACCCTAAAAGTCCAGAAACGCCCATTTGATAAGCCATTTCAATAAGAACTTCTTTAGCCTGATCGGGCAACTTAGTAAAGTAGGGGAGTTTAAGAGACAAAGCCGATTGAATAGAGACGACTCTATTTTTCACTATTTCCAGAGACTCCGACTCTGTAATAGAGGTTAAACCGTGACCGAATGTATAAGGAGCACCTTTAGACAGTGGGTCAGGGTAGGCAGTTGAGGAAAAACCCTCATGATCAACGATTGATTTCAAAAGCGACTCAGTCATTAATATCCTTTAATATAGTTTGTTTTGTATTCGAACTTTTGGTACCAGAACTCAATAAATTAGCAAGTCTAAACATATCGCCTCTAATAAGGCTTGAAGCCTCAGAAGTGGCATTAATATTCAGAATACAATTTTCTAATGCAGTTTTAAATTTGGAGTAATCACGGCAAAAATCACCACAATAGGTTTTAGTTCGTCCTTTAGTGTAAGGGTTAAAATCATTACCACATACGGGACAAAAGTGAGCCATTAGATAACCAACCGAGCAAGAGATTTATTAAGTATTCGAGCGCGACTAAACGAGTAATTGTCATGAGTTCCAAATACATCGAAAAGAGGTTGAGAAATTTCACGAACATACATAGGCAGATTTATATTTAACGTACTATGTAGATCACGTTCAACCAAGTTATTCTCACCCGTTAAGTGAGCATACTTAACACAATGACCAAGATAATCGAGTGTGTTGTTTACAGCATTATCGATAAGAGTTAAACCCTTATCACGGAATACCTCTTCATCTGCACGCTGAAAGGCATCCTCTAAGATTTTAGGGGTGAGATCACCCGCATATTTCAAAAGAGTTGAAAGAAGCGATTTAATAGAGTTAGAAACCCATTGAAAAGCACCAGTAACGGGAGCAGACAAAATTTTGATTTTGGAACCAATAGAAAAATTCCAAGAGCTGATAAATTCCCATAAAGGATGCACGGCGGCGCGTTTAATTCTCATGGAAACCGTGTTTTGTTCTAAAGGAATTTTGTGACCGAGGGGGTGACGTTGATAGCCTAAAAAATGCTCTAGTGCCGTTTGTTCTGAGAGATCGATCAAAGTGAAAGAATCCAAAGCACGTTTCCAAAGAGACGGTATAGCCTTTAAAACGTTCTCAAAGCCATCTAAAAGCCCATTTTCATCATCGTACATAGTTTTTAACTTCTCACGACGATATTGAACCTCAATGCGCCACACTTCACGGTCAGGGTTATATTTGGGATTGTTTTCCCACACAAAATGCTTTATAAAAGCTTTGTCAGGGTTTTGAGTAATTTCAACAGATTTGTTATAGACGCGAACCATATCAGAGCCAGAACCAAAAGAAAATCCAGTAAACTTTTTACCGAAGTAATAAAAGCCATCCGTGTCACGTTCTTTGTCATGTCCCGTACTTGTTTTTTTACGAGTTCGGAAACGTTGACGGTCAAGCTCATGGAAGCTATAACCTTGAATATCAGTTGCTAAATGTATCTCAGAAACTTTGATCAAATAGGATTGTAAAAATTCCCGTCTAATAAGTTTAAGGACGTAATCAATAGCGTTTTTATGACCGACACGAGCAAGGAAAGAGGCGCGGAATTCAACACGCACAACGGGTTGTTTTTTTGTTTCTACGATAGATTTGAAATCGTATTTTTCAGGGTAATCTTTTTCGGTTTTATGCGAGATAGATTTGAAACTGATTGAAACGTCTTGATTTTCGAGAGTGACTTGAAAACCCTTGACAGTAGTAGCCATTACACGAAATTTATCACCACCTAAATGATGGTTAACGAATCTAAGCTCATTATTTGCATTTTTGATCGCATATGCTTCGTCTTTCAGATCACCGAGAGCAGAAACCTTTTTAAAGTAATCTATCAAATCGTGAGCAGTTGTCGCTTCACCATGGTAAAAATGGAGTTTTAGCGTATCCACGATTTGACCTAAAACGACATAAGAAGAATTCATTCGACAAGCTCCAGACAAGACAAGAGGACCCCAATTCTCCCTTTATGTATATAATCATCAAAAATACAAGTTCCAATACCCGCATTTTGAGAATATGAATAAATGGAACCAAAACCCCACACAGGATGATGGATTTCATCATCGAGCGAAAAAAGATATTTTGGAAGAAAACTCATATGTACCCTTTGCCCCCCCTTGTTAAACAACTCGGGCGGAATGTTTGAAACGCCCCAAAAAGAGACGTAAAATAAAAGAAAAGCTACCCTATACCGCCTTTTTGATGGCGGGG
>Ga0209340_1001756_pt1 | contig 14252 bp, 12 predicted proteins | sample EPASupsiteSAE323_FD_187266 | JGI IMG/M metagenome (GOLD analysis project Ga0209340, IMG submission 187266) | Bioremediated contaminated groundwater from EPA Superfund site, New Mexico - Sample SAE3-23 (SPAdes) (version 2) | ecosystem: Environmental > Aquatic > Deep subsurface > Groundwater >... | reverse complement strand
AAGGCAAGCAGATTCTTGACAAAGAATGGGCAGAAAACGAAGTTGCCATTGCACAAATACCGATCAACAATGTTGATGCAGTAATCGCATGGTACAAAGGGAACCAGAGTACCGCGAATGATGCGCACCTCCCCGCAATTATTTCGGAGCGGGAGGTTGCGGTGAGTTATATATCAATGGCGAATGATGAAATTTCGAACGGGAATTATTCGCAGGCACGGATCTGGGCTGAAAGAGCGTACGAAAAAGGGAATGAAACCTACACGGATGCATTGAAATCGGTAAAACCTCAAAGACTCGTTTAGGTTGTCGATATTATTGGGGGCTCCACCCAGTTCTCACCAGACAGAAGGCCCTCCCATCCCTTCCGAAACCCGGGGGCTGGCCAATTTCGCGTAACGGTCCAGCCCTGAACCGGTCATCGCATGCCGTTTGACAATTGTTGGAATATCAGAACCGGTTAAGAGTTGTGCGAGAAATGATTTTTCATTGAACCTCCAATAATAGTTCCGGAGGGATATAATGTCCGATAAAAAACAATCACAATCCCGTATACGATCCGGAATTCTCCCTTGCGTGGGGATACTCTTTGTTGTACTGCTGAGTGCCGGATGTACCGGTGCATTTTTTGGCGTACAGAATACCGTTCCGGGGACTGCGGTTTCGCCAGGTACTGCAACGAATCAGACCCCCAATAACAGCACATTTGATCATCAGATAACGATGCAGGTTGTCATGGTGGACGAAAATGCACATGCTGAATATACTACGGTCTGGCTTACTCCATCTGCACGCATTTACACACTTCCAAAAAATATGCCGGACTACAAGACATATATCGCGTTAATGGAACAATCCATAAAAGACGGCTCGTTCCTTACTTTCACGCTTGATACTCAAGATTCTTCGCAAGGTTTTTCGATAATTAAGAATGTTGTGAAAGGCGTGCAGCCAACATCTTCTTCAAATGGAGAGAAGGCAGTGCAGGTAACCCCCCCAGTATCTTCTCCGGATGTAGTAAATCAGGCAAATCAGAAACAATGAAGATTATCAATGGGGACGAGAAAGCAGATGCTGAGCGGACACCGGACCGGGCATGTAACGGAGCGTTCGGGAGATTGGGCGGTACCGGAAAGGTCTCAGCTCATTCTTGAAATTTGGACAAGTTGGACAAAACTATCGCGATTTCCGGGATCTTTTTTCTGTACACTTTTCTCGTAAGAGATTCCGGAAATACTGTACCTTTTGTCCACTTTGTCCAAAACCGATTTCTCTTCCGGGCAGTTGGACAGATCTATCGCAATTTCCGGGATCTTTTTTATGTACATTTTTCTCGTAAGACTTTCCGGAAAACAGGTACATTCTGTCCAACTGCCCGGATTTATCGAACGAAGGCCCGGGCCCCACCCGTCCGACACCCGGGGGGCTGGCCGGTCTCCACGTAACGGCCCAGCCCTGAACCAGTCATCGCAGGCCGTTTGACTATTGGCCGGAACAGGAACGGGCACCGGGACATGCCCTTCGAACGGATTATCCCCCGTATCTTCTTCCAAGTCAACTTCATCATTGAACTTGTCTTCAACTCACCAGGTGATGGCAATATTTTCTTGAGGGTGAAGCCTTTTTTACCCTCATAAGTAGATAATTCTAGTATCATTCATTGATCTGATAAACCATGACCGATCTATTAAGCATTGTTTCTGCATCCGATAAACGGAGAAATCTCCTGATCTTGTTAAACAATGGGCCAAAAAGCTGGGATGAGATCAAAACCGCACTCGATGTCAGTTCAACCGGAATGCTGCCGCAAATCAAGATCCTTGAAGATGAACATCTGATCACACGCGAGGAGAAAAATTTTAAGCTAACTCCGATGGGTAAAGTGCTTATTGCACATCTGGGACCATTTATAAAAACAGTCGAAGTGTTTGATAAACATAAAAAATTCTGGGATGAGCACGACCTTTCGGCACTACCGGATGAAATCCTTCTCACCATCAGTGATCTTGGGAATTACCAGATCCTTGAAAATCCGGATGAATATATTTTTGATATTAACCCGTTTCTCAACAATATCGCTCAATCAAAAAATATTAAAGGCATATCCCATACGGTTCATCCAAAATTCCCGGATTTTTTCCTTGGTCTTGCAAAAACCGGTGTTCAGTCATCATTAATCTTAACACCCGGTGTATTCAACATCGTTAAACATAAATATCACGATCTACTTGAAGAGTGGTTACAAATCGCAACATCTGAGCTTTATATATCTAAAGATGATATCAAATTTTCTTTTATTGTGACGGATTCGTATTTTTCAATCTCATTATTTTTTAACAATGGGGTATTTGATGCCAAACATGATGTGGTCAGTTATGATCCATCAGCGCGTGGATTGGGAGAGCGTATCTTCTCGCACTTCAAAAAACACTCGCAAAAAATTGAATCGTTGGATTAACCTGCAATACAGACCCGGACTCCCAGAGAAATGGCAGATTCCCAATAAATAACAATCTCGCGCATCCTCCGGTAAATAAATACCGAATTTCTTTCAAACGATGAAGAATATACCAGAAGGAATAGCGTGGTGATGACCAGGCTATAGAATAATAAAATCCATTCATTCCGGATAACCTGGAAGATCACCGCATATGCCATGACCCCGTGAAGTCCCAGGATAATAATAATCAGGATTTTTTTTGTCAGGTTTTCTCCCATACAGGCAGGCAGGGTCCGGATTCCTGCTGCCAGATCTCCTTTGACATCTTTGAAATCGTTCACACAGGATGTGACGAATAGTTTCAATCCATAGAAAAGGAAAATCACCAGAATCGTTTCGAAACAGTTGCACCACTGGCTTACGATAAGGGCAATCGTACCTCCCCAGGTGATGCCAATAATGATATTTTTTACGCCGGCACTTCCTTTGAGTTTCAGGTTGTAAGATCCGAGACGGATCCCGTGGGTGTAGAAATAACCGACAATGAAAGGGAAAAACGGCGCGAGATAGATACCATCGAGCGCAAGGAGAATTGTTCCTGCAAGGAATGCCGCAACACATGCGATAATTCCGATTTTTCCGTTTGCCCCTTTAAGTTCACTCTTGTTGATCGCGTCCTCTTTGCAATCAAGGGCACGATCCAGAGTATAGGTGGCATAAATGATTAGGGCAAATGCACAATACTCCGGGATTCGGATAGCAAGACCTGCGAAGAGGAAGGCGATATGAAGCCGAAGTCCTCCTCCGATTGCGACGACCGTTGAAGAGTTCAGGAGTCGCATTGTGGGTGTGGCAAAGAGTGTCACACTGTACAAAATTCTTATCCGGCTTGTTATTACAACCGCGTTAAAAATTTTAACGCCATTGTAATTTACGACGGAATTGTAATTTCATGTACGGGTTATAATAAATCCAATAATTTATCAATTCTATTTTGGTAACGGCTTGATAATTAAATCCACACTGTTTCAAGTCCGTTACTAAAAGAGTGGACGGGTTCACCAAGCGACGAAACTCTGTTGAACCCGGCCCCGCCCGAAGGCATGTGATTATTATCTTCTGATCTTATGAAGATTTTCCCGTGCCATTCGAGCGTAGCTTATGCAAAATTAGGAGATGAAACCGAATGAAAACACGAAAAATAGGCATTGTCCTGCTGGCACTTCTGCTGGCAGCGATGGTGATGGTACCGATGGTGAGTGCCGAAAATGTTTCCCATAGTAAATATGTGAAAAGTACAAAATTCATCGATGGCTTCCAAAGTACAAAATCCATCAGTAAATTCAATCCGGGTAGTGAGTTTCTGGACTACATGAACGCTCCAGCAATCACCCAGAATGAGAAAGATCAATGTCAACGGTTAATCGCGAATTCAAAAGGTTTTGAAAAGTTCAAGGATATTTCTCAGGGTCCGACAAATGTTGGGTGGGCATATCCCTACACGGGCAAACAAAGAATTTCGACTGTTGTCGGCTCGGAAAAATCTGATACATACGGGTTATATTATGCATATGTTGACCCGGAAAGTGACAGTATTCTTGACGAAGGGTTTGTGAACTGGAAAAAATACTGGTAGGTGAAAAAAATGAAAAAGATTCTAATCGGTCTTATTGCACTTTGTCTGATTGCCGGAATAACAACCGCAACCCCGACAGCTGATGCCTTCGCTTCATCGCCGGTGAATGAAGGCAACTCTATTGCTGACACAGCCGCCATAGTATCAACATGGCAAAATGCCGGGTATTCTCCGGACTCCCGCACAACATCCGCTGCAACAAAAAGTACAATTTTGGACTACTGGCAGAATGATCCCTATCTGTTCTTTAATAACAACATTGGTCATATCAACACAGACACCGTCCATGGTGCTCCTGCAAATGGAGTTATGGCCTATGATAACGAGATTACATCGACAGAGATAAAATATTTATATCCCTATCAAGGACTACAGTATTCATTTATCTTCATGAATGGCTGCAACAGTTATCAGAATCCTTTACGCAATGCATTCATAGTAAATAATCCTCAGATGTATATCGGCGGGGTTACTCTGTTACCCCAATATTCATCCGAAGACACTGCAGCGGATTTCTGGGATTATTTCTTAATTCACGACCAAGAGCCTGCGACCGCACTCCAGAACGCGGTGACCGATAATGGAACAAATTACATGTATGGAATATGGATGAGCGGGGAATAAGGTAAGGGAATATCAATGAAGAACCTGAAAACTAATTCCATCTCTTTTTTAATCGTGTTTATTTCTGTCTGTCTCGTGAGCATTGCTCCAGTTCATGGAGCGGTTTTTTCCACGAGTAGTTACTCTCATGAGAATATTACTCCTGTATTAAAAAACACAATTTTAATAGCGGAACGCGATGTTCTGTCATTTGATGTCAAACCAAACATAAACAGCACCGGCAATCTTTCCCTGATAGTCCACCATGAGGCCTGGATTATCAATTATTATCCTGAACCGAAGACCCTCACTGTAATGAGTTCAGTGCCTGCCAGTGAAAACCACGCGATAAAAAATCACACCGCTTTTGGTAACAGAACGCTTATGCAACAGAGCACTATCCCGAATCTGTTTCACCCGAAAAAAACACAGGTTCTCGAAAAACCCCGGATTATTGAAAAAGGAAATGACACTCAATATATCTGGAATGATATTACGATTGATCCAAATGATGCTGCAATCATCGCATATTCTAATGATTACATGGACAGCTCAGGAATTTACGACGGGGATAGGATTAATCTGCCTGGGGTAAGCATATCAAGGGAATTCAATGAATTCAATTCTTCATTTGTCATGGATTATTCATTAAGGAATACCGGCTCAGCACCATTAAATGTTGCGAATCTGAACGTATTTTTCCCGGAGAAAGTGAGTGGCGTTCAATTAATTGATTCTGCAGAAATGGTTGTCAACTCACCGTGCGGGATCGATATCGCAGAAAAAACAAGCTATAATGACGGGACTGGCCACTACTCAACAGGACACTTGCTGTTATCTAATTGTCCTGATAATCTCAAGAGCGGGGAGCAGCAAAACTACTCAATAACCATCAGTGGCCAGAAACAGAATTCCGGCACAATTTTCCCATCGGTTATTACCTATTATCGAGTTGATGATGACCCATACAATGCTACAGGAAGTATGAAAAGCATCTGGCCAGGTGTGGAACTGGTTACTGAAAACCAGGTGAATATTTCACAGTATTATTATTTTGAGGCCTCTGTAGCGATTCCAGAGACAAAATTCTTTATTGTTACCCCGGACGGCAATGATACGAAAAACGATAATCCAATTCCACGCACTGCCACTCAATCTGCATCGCTACCGGTCATTATGACTGGGGAGGCGTTATTGTTCTGTATGATTTTGGGGACAATATACAAAAAGACACGTTGAAAATTTTGATTCGGTAAGGCAGGTTTCATACAACAAGGCCGGCCAAAACTACCCTTCTTTTCAATAAGTGGGGCTTCATTTTCTCCGATGGGATAGGTGATCGCATGCCGTTAGACAATTGCCGGTACACAAGGCACCGGACCAAGCAAGTAACGAAGCGTTTGGAAAAATGAGTGGTACCGGAAAGGGCTCAGCTCATTCTTGGAATTTGGACAAGTTGGACAAAACTATCACGATTTCCGGGATCTTTTTTCTGTACACTTTTCTCGTAAGAGATTCCGGAAATACTGTACCTTTTGTCCACTTTGTCCAAAACCGATTTTTCTTCCGGGCAGTTGGACTGATCTATCGCTATTTCCGGGATTTTTTTCTGTACAATTTTCTCGTAAGACTTTCCGGAAAACAGGTACTTTCTGTCCAACTGCCCGGATTTATCGAACGAAGGCCCGGGCCCCACCCCTCCGGAACCCGGGGGCTGGCCGGCTCTCGCATAACGGCCCAGCCTTGAGCCGTTGATCGTACGCTGTTTGGGAATTGCCCGGAACAGGAATGGGGAATCGCCCACGGAATAAAAAAAAGGTAAAGGACTGCCCGGTTTCCTCAATTACCTATGCAAAAAGGTTTGCACGCTGTGTTCGTTGGCACATTGAGGGCCGCAGCCTGCTGGATGGGGAAGTCCACCGCGAAATACCATGCAAGTGCGATGATTGTGCCAAGGATTGCCAGCGCTATTATGAAGATGACAAGATTTTTCAGAGCGTCGGATTGCTGAGGTTCGGTCATAGTACAATTATCTTTGTGCGTTTTACTGCTGGAAAAACGTTTACACGTTTAAAGGTGCGAGGAACTCTGCCTGCTGAAGGATGTTCTTTGTCCTTTGTTTTTAATTGATCATCATCGCGTTTATTGGCATATTGACTACCGAATGCCCGTCCCCAGATGTGTCCACATTGTCCAAAACCGGATTCCGGATTTTTTCATGCAGGGTCCGTCCGGGAAATTTCCCGGCCCGGGCACCATGGACACCATTTGCACGATTCCCGGGATCTTTTCTCTGTACATTTTTCTCGTAAGACTTTCCGGAATAACCGGAAATGGTGTCCATAGTGTCCAAGTCCGGCCATCCCGTGTCACTTGTGTCACAATAAGGGCATTTTCCGGAATCTTTTTTCTGTACAATTTTCTCGTAAGAGTTTCCAGAAAATAAGGTACATGTGACACATGTGACACAAGTTAAAAAGTGATTGGGTATTTCGATCAACTTCATGGATTTTTCGCGTCACTTGCGTCACATTGCCAGCATTTTCCGGGATCTTTTTTCTGTACAATTTCCTCGTAAGAGATCCCGGAAAAAGGGTACATAGTGACGCATGTGACGCACTAACGAGTCTGGCAGGCGCCGGCGTTTTTGGGGCTCGAAGAAATTCTCTTACCGGACCTTTTGGGAAAGTGAACGATTCCGGAAAGGTTCAGCTACTCCGGTACTGGAAGGCCCGGGCCCCATCCCCTCCGGAACCCGGGGGCTGGCCGGCTCTCCGCGTAACGGCCCAGCCCTGAACCGGCCATCGCATGCCGTTTGGGAATTGGGCGGAACATGAACGGGCACCGGACCGGGCAGGTGCCGGAGATTTTGGAAGAGTGAAAGGTACCGTAATGGACCTGAGATTATTCTTAAAATCCGGGCAGTTGAACAGAACAAATTCACTTTCACCCTCTGCGCCCGGGTCTTTATCTCCAGAATAACCGGTAATTGAACCGGGGAACGACAGTGACAAAGATCCATGTGCTGGATAATGAAATTTCTATTTATACGCTGAACAATGAGGATTATATCTGCATTACTGATATTGCACGATACAAAGATCCGGACAGGTCTGATTATATTATTCAGAACTGGTTACGGAACAGGAATACCATAGAATTTTTAGGGATTTGGGAGCGTCTCAACAATCCGGATTTTAATCCCATCGAATTCGATGGGTTTAGAAAACTTGCCGGGCTCAACAGTTTTACCCTGACTTCCAAACAATGGATTGAACGTACATCAGCCATTGGCCTCATTTCTAAGCCGGGACGGTATGGCGGTACGTACGCTCACAAAGATATTGCATACGAGTTCGCGTCCTGGATCTCAGTGGAATTCAAACTCTATCTTATCAAGGAATTCCAGCGGCTCAAGGATGAAGAGCGTAAACAGCTCGGCTGGGATATCCGGCGCAATCTGGCAAAGATCAATTACCGGATCCATACGGATGCGATCAAAGAGAACCTGATACCGGCTGAACTGACCCGGCACCAGATTATCACGATTTACGCATCCGAAGCGGATGTGCTGAACATGGCACTATTCGGCATTACCGCAAAGGAATGGCGGGAGGCAAACACGGACAAGACCGGAAATATCCGGGATTATGCCGACATCTCGCAGCTTGTATGTCTCTCCAACCTGGAAAACCTCAATGCCCTGTTTATCAGCGAGAATTTTTCCCAGCAGGAACGGCTGGTGAAGCTGAACAGCATTGCGATTCACCAGATGAAACTGCTGACGGATGATGCAGGTATTCGGAAGATTGGGGGAGTGTAGCGGGGATACTCCGGTACCGGAAGGCCCGGGCCCCACCCCTCCGAAACCCGGGGGCTGGCCGGCTCTCCGCGTAACGGCCCAGCCGGGAGCCGGTCATCGCATGCCGTTTGACGATTGAGCGGTACACAAGGCACCGGACCTGGCAGGTAACGAAGCGTTTTGGGAGAATGAGCGGTACAGTTCCGGGCTCCATGGACACCATTTTTACGATTTCCGGAATCTTTTCTCTGTACATTTTTCTCGTAAGACTTTCCGGAATAACCGGAAATGGTGTCCATAGTGTCCAAGTCCGTCCATCCCGTGTCACTTGTGTCACAATAATGGCATTTTCCGGAATCTTTTTTCTGTACAATTTTCTCTTAAGAGTTTCCAGAAAATAAGGTACATGTGACACATGTGACACAAGTTAAAAATGATTAGGTATTTCGATCAGATTCATAGATTTTTTGCGTCACTTGCGTCACATTGTGGGAGATTTCCGGGATCTTTTCTCTGTACATTTTTCTCGTAAGAGATCCCGGAAAAAGAGTACAAAGTGACGCATGTGACGCACTAACGAGTCTGGCTGTTGCCGGCGTTTTGAGACTCGGAGAAATGCAATTTCCGGACCTTCTGGGAGAATGAGCGATACCGGAAAGGGCCCAACTCTCCGGAATTGGAAAACGGGTCGTACTTCCAGTTAAGCCAGTGTTGGAGAATAAATGATAAAATCAAATTTGTATGACTCCACTTTCATGCATTTATATACCGGAGAATTAAATAGAATATTTGTGATTTTTGATGGATCCAATTACTGAAGCCTTATTTTTGGGTGTTGTTGCAAATGGTCTCTATCAAGTTGTTCCATATCTTGTAGATAAAGGTAAGAAAAAATTATTCGATAAGAAAATAATTGAGAATAATAACGAACTTAAAATTATTCTTCGTAACTCATTAGAGAAAAACATTGAAAAATTTGAAAGTAAAGAGCAATCAGAAATTTCTAATTTACAACTTTTTTTTGATGCCCCCGAAGTTGAAGATCTTATTAGGCAAATATATTATGCAAATTTGCCTGAGCCAGAAGTAGATATTGGATTAGAATCCATAAAAGAAAAATTCTCGATAATTTTTAGTCTCTATTATCCATCTATAAAAAATCACAAAAAAATTTCTAACGCAATTTTCGAAATTTTGGTTGATGGATGTAATTATTCATTAGAAATTGCAATCGACAAGGGAATTCTCTCCGCTCATGAAGCCAATTCAAATTTCCGATTTCAATTATTGTCTGATCAATTGAACTCAATCGAAAAAAGCATCGTATTTCTTAAAAGTAAAAAAATGGCGACTATAAAAGAAATTAATGATTTTGAAAGCAAATATCGGGATCAAATTGCAGATCGACACAAGAATATTCCAATCCCTCATTTCGATCGATCTCCAATAATTCCTATTAACGATCTTTATGTGAATCCTCATTTTATTTCAGAAGTGGATAAATCAGAACGATCTGAAAAAAAACATGAAACAATATCTGATTTTCTTTTAAAAATGCATCGGGCGGTCCTTCTTGGATATCCAGGTGGGGGGAAATCCACATTAGCTCAAAAAATTTGTTTTAATTTGGCAAATAATTATTCTGATAGAATTTTTGCTGGAAGAGAAATTACCCCTATACTAGTTATTCTAAGAGATTATGGGATGAAAAAGAAAGAAAATAATTTTTCGATTGTTGAATTTATTGAAGCAACAGCGAAAACAACCTATCAAATTAATCCACCAAAAGGTGCTTTTGAATATTTACTTCTAAATGGTCATTCTCTGGTCATATTTGATGGTCTGGATGAATTGCTCGATACTCACTATCGCCAGGAAATTCGAAGTGATATTGAATCATTTTGTAACCTATATCCATCAGTGCCGGTTTTAATCACCTCGAGAGTTATCGGTTATGAGCAATCTCCATTAGACAAAGATAAATTTGAAATTTTCCATTTAGCACCTTTTGATGACGAACAAGTGAAAGAGTACGCAAATAAATGGTTTGCAACTGATTGCGAGCTGACATCTGAACAACAAAAACAAAAATCTGAAACATTTCTGAAAGAAAGCGAGATTATTCCCGATATCCGGTCTAACCCTCTAATGTTAGCTCTGATTTGCAATATTTATCGAGGGGAGAATTATATTCCAAAAAATAAAGCTGAAGTTTATCAAAAATGCTCGACAATGTTATTTTCAAGATGGGATAAAACACGAGGAATCCCTTCATCATCTGCTTTCGAGGATTATTTGGAGCCAATGGTTCAATATTTGGCCTATTGGATTTACACGAATGAAAATTTACAATCCGGTGTTTCTGAACATGAATTAGTCCATCAAGCGACACAATATTTAAGTGAATGGTTTTTCACTAAACGCTTTATCGCAGAAAGAGAAGCTAAAGCATTTATAGATTTTTGTAAGGGAAGAGCATGGATTTTAACTGCAGTTGGATCCACAACAGAAGAAGTTGAATTATTTTGGTTCACTCACAGAACGTTTTTAGAATATTTCACAGCGGCATATATTGTTAGTACAAATAACGTACCGAAAAAATTATTGACTTTTTTAATCCCAAAAATTCGTAAAAGGGAATGGGATGTTGTTGCAGAATTAGCATTTCATATTCAATCCCGACAGACAAGAGGTGCAAATGATGAATTATTACTTGGGCTACTTGACAAAGCAGCAAAAACACAAGGTACATCCCGATATAACTTATTATCATTTGCTGTTCGCAGTTTAGCATTCATGATTCCAAAACCTGAAACTACACGAAAAGTTGTTCAGGATTGTGTTGATCGCTCCATTGATTGGGGGATTGATGTAAGAAAAAATCCAAAATACAATCCACAAACCTTTTGGAGAGCGGGCAAGGATAATTCCATGCTTCTATTACAACCGTTTGGTCATGTTGCTGAATTAAATCGTGATCCGATTTTAGATTGTTTAAAAAAATATCTCATAAGAAAAATATCTAGCGGATGCGACGAAGAGTCTGAACTTGCTATCGAAATAAGTCTAACGTTGTCTCGGATCAATTCCATGCATTCACAGATTCATGCACATAAAAGTTCAGCTCGTCCCTATGATGCACTTTACAATACGATAATAAAAGAAATTATAGCACAAAATCCCGAACGAATTTCTGACATTTGTTCAAAATATTATGGGATCTCAATTGAGGAAGTTTTTAAGGGAAGGCTAACCATTGAGCAATTTATAAAATGGCATGGAATCCAAAAAATTTTCCACAATTATCAATTTACAATTCCTATTAGTGTAGGATTGACTTCGATCGCAGAAGTAATTACAATCTATATGTTTGAGGAAAATCGTCAGATATCAGAAAAAGCCTTTGACATAAAATATTTAGGAAATTTTTTTAACAATACACCTCCACCGTGGATAGCTCAATTACAAAATAATGAAAGGGATTTTAACTCCTTACAGGGGTTCATACAGAAGAAGAATCGAAGAGTAATATCACTAAGTTCAACTGAATTATTTGGTCTCATCGTAATTTACGCAATATTGATTGAATTAAATGGAGTCGAAAAAAACTTTTCTCAGTTTATTAAAGGTCTTAACGATATAGAAAATGAAACGATCGCAAGTATTAAACATATTTTTATTGGACGATTAGAAAACCGATTTGACGATAATATGAAAATGGATATCGATAAACTTGGTTTATCCGAAATTCAAAAACAAGTGATTCACAAATGGGTAAAAAAAGAGATCAACTTTACCTATTAATTAAAGAATCCCTCTACCTCCTTCCCTTCCCCTTCTTCTTAGTCCCCTGAGTACCCGGCTCCGAACGTGAAGAACCCCCCGGATGATGCCCGACATGCATCTTCACCCCCTCAGACTGCACATGCTTCGGTTTCTCCCCAGACACGCCAGACTGATACTGTCCCCTCACTGAATCCCTGCCCCGCTTCTCCGGCTCCCGCAGCCGCTCCCCCGGTCTCGCTGGCCCCCGCTTCTTCTCCGGCCGCTGGTCCCTATGCAGATCCTCGTACTCCAGCTCCCCGATGATATCGAGCGGCTCGGTCTCGCACTTCGTCAGCCGGATGATCTCCAGCAGCCGCTCCATGCCGATGAAATGCTCCGCCATCACGCGGGCGAGCGGCGTCATCACGAGCCGCGTGCCGTGCTTCTCCACCAGCTGGTGCGCAATAAGGTCCGGCAGCACCGGCTCCATGCTCCCCACCATCATCGTGTTGATCCGGTTGAGGTCCGCTTCCTCGCCATTGCACGCGATCGCGTTTGCCACGTACTCCTCCGAGCTCGCCTCGAACTCGTGGACGGGGGCGACTTCTTCCATCTCGCCCTTGAGCAGCTTGATCGCGATCTCCTCTTCGGTGCCCGGGTTCTCCCGCGAGTAACTGCCGCCGGGCTCTGCTAAAATCACCACGCGGCCGAGATCGTGGAAGTCGGGGCGTCCTGCCCGGCCTCCCATCTGGTTGAACTCCTGCACCGAGAGCCAGTCGCGGCCCATCGCCAGCGCATCGAAGATCACCTGCGAGGCAGGGAAGTCCACCCCGGCCCCCAGGGCAGCGGTCGTGACTACGGCCATCAGTTTTCCCGTCAGGAACTTGGACTCCACGTCCCGGCGTTCGACAGCGCTTAAGCCCGCATGGTACGCGGCCGCCCGGATGCCGAGCGCATCGGCGATCGTGTGGCACCGGGCCCGGGCGTTCGTGAAGATGATCGTCTGGCCCCGGAAGCCTTTCGAAGAAGTCCGCTTGTATTCCTCGGTCGTCATCTGCTTGATCATCGGGATCTTCTGCTTGCGCTCGGTAAAGAGAAGGTACCGCTCCAGCCCCACCGGGCGGTCCGCGTACTGCACGAGCTGGCAGTTCAGTTTTTTGGCAAGAATTTTCGGCGAGCCGATCGTAGCCGAGAGATACAGGAACTGCGCCTGAGGTGCGAGATACTTGAGCCTCGCGATCATCCCGTCGAGCCGGTGGCCGCGTTCCTTGTCCTCCAGCATCTGGACCTCATCGATGATCACGGTGCCGATATTCTGCATCTTCTGGCCCCGGCGGATCATGTTGTCCACGCCTTCGTACGTGCCGATGATGATCGGTGCCTGGGGATTCCGGTCCCCGACTTTGCGGGTCTCGGGAAGATTGAGCCGGCTCGTGCCGGTCAGCAGCCCGGACTTTGCAAACTTCGCGTACCGCTCGGTGAAGCGCTCGTACTTCTGGTTGGCCAGCGCAACGAGCGGGACTAAGAAGAGCGTCCGGCCCCGGCCCTCCATGAAGTTCTTGATCCCCGCCATCTCGCCGATGAAGGTCTTGCCGCTCGCGGTTGCGGCCACAACGAGCAGATCTTTTCCCCGGAGCAGCCCGGCCTCGACGGCAAGGTGCTGCGCCGGCATCAGCTGCTTCACTCCGCTCGCTTCCACAAAAATCCGGGGCAGCGGCAGCTCATCGATCGAAGCGGTCGTCATGGGGGGATGGGCTTCGAGCTTGTCGAAGATCGCCGACTCCATCGTGATCTTATCGGGCGAGAGCGTGGCTAACACCCGGTCAAGGTTCCGGTAACTCGCCAGCAGTTTTTCGAGATGGACCAGCCCGTCGCGTCCGAGCCTGCCGATATGCGAGACCTCGCGGCGCAGTTCCCGGCGCCCGCAGTCAAGACAGATCTTCTCGTTCTTGCCAAACGTGATCGCCGTCTCGTCATCGATGGGCGTGTAGCGCTCGTCCAGCAGG
>Ga0209340_1001753_pt1 | contig 14274 bp, 7 predicted proteins | sample EPASupsiteSAE323_FD_187266 | JGI IMG/M metagenome (GOLD analysis project Ga0209340, IMG submission 187266) | Bioremediated contaminated groundwater from EPA Superfund site, New Mexico - Sample SAE3-23 (SPAdes) (version 2) | ecosystem: Environmental > Aquatic > Deep subsurface > Groundwater >... | reverse complement strand
AATAATTGTTTCCACCATTCACCCACATAATGCAAACCCGGTTCATAATTGGCCAATACTTCTACTAACTTACCTTGCTGATAAAAAATATTTCGATAAACTGCATATCTATATGCCTCATTTTCGGCCAAATTTTCATTATCAAATTTTTGTCTGGCCGCCTCGGCTCCACACATTAAATCATCAATATTAATTCCTGCCGCCGCAATTGGCAACAATCCCACCGCCGTCAACACCGAATATCGACCACCAATATCATTTGGAACCACAAAAGTTTCATAACCTTTTTTATTTGCCAACTCTTTTAATACTCCTCTTTCACGATCAGTGGTGGCATAAATTCTTTTATTAGCCTCCTCACCATATTTATTTTCCATCCATTCTCGCAAAATTCTAAATGCCACTGCTGGCTCAGTTGTCGTTCCTGATTTAGAGATTACATTTAAAGATACCTCTTTACCCTCCAATTCTTTAAGCAAATTATTCATATGTTTCGAGCTTAAATCATTGCCAGCAAAATAAATTTTAGTTTTTCCATCTCCATCTAAAGCCTCAATCACCGCCTTAGCTCCTAAATAAGATCCGCCAATTCCAATCACCACCAACGCCTCTGAATCATTTTTAATTTTTTCTGCTGCTGTTTTTATTCGACCAAATTCTTCTTTGTCATAATTAATTGGTAAATCCACCCACCCCAAAAAATCATTTCCTTCTCCTGTTTTATTATGAATCTCTTCATGGTTTTCTTTAACTCTTTGACTCCATGCTCCTAACTCGCCCTCATTAACAAAATTTCTTAAATAACTTTCATCAAAAAATTCTTTATTTAACATAGGACTATTTTAACAAACTTTATTTTTATTTAACCTTTTATTACTAAAATTATTTGTTATTTATTTAACAAAACTATGAAACATATAGTGAAAGTTAATAAAAACAAAATTAAACGAATTTATAAGGACGGATAATTAAGCCTTATTAAAAAACCATTTCAATTTTTTGTTTATTTTTTGTTGACCCATATCACTATTTTATATTTAGTAATATTTCGTCCAAACAAATTATTAATTACTTATTAAATAAGTTATTGACAAGGTTATGTGGGAGGTATTATCTTTATTACAGTTGAAATTACTTAAAAAAAAATGAAAAAATCTATCTTTCGAGTTTTGGCCTTAGTCATTCTCATTCTACCTATCTACCTTACTTTTTTTGCCAATAAAAATTCGATAAAATCCGCTCCTGTCACTAACCTTAAAGACCAATTATCCAGCGCTCAACTATCTTTTTTTGCCCGTCTTTCCAGTTATAGTGGTACCCTCATCAAAATCGACACTACTGCTAATCCTTCAAGAATTAGTGGTAATTTAGCCACCGGCGATACTCTTGCTATTGCTAATGCCGGAGTTACTACCGTTAGTTTTTATACTATTAGAGATATTGGTGATACTGCCACTATTGAATTAGCTTCTAGTATTGGCACTACCACCGCTTCTTCTTATATTGTCGCTACCCGTTCTGCCATTCACACTGTCACTTTTACCCCCCAAACTGCCGTTAGTGGTGAAAAATGGCAATTTTTAATTAGAGCTACCAGTCGCATTGGTGAAAATCTTAATGATGGTATCCCTGATCAGGGTGGTTTTGACTTAGGTTCAACCATTCCCGGTGGTCCAGCCTTAGGGTTAGGAACCCGACTTCAAGCATCTGATATTACTTGTCCCTTTGGTGGTACTGCTTCCGTTGGAACCACTACTATTGTCACTGCAAGTATGACCAGTATCGGTAACACTGGTGTTTATCACGTAATCCAATGTGCTCTTGCCGTCGGAACCAGTAACACTGGTGCCGCCACTACTATCACCATTGGTAAAGCTTTAACTGCTGGCAGTCAATTAATTAATCCCTCTCCTGGGCTTAATCATGTTATTGGCCAAGCTAACAGCACCGCTGACACTTATGCTTATGCTATTCGCCAGTTAGATAGTAGTGATAATATTCTTGACACTACCTTCGGAAAATTAGCCGTTACAGAAAGTGTCCGAGTTACTGCTATTGTCGATCCAACCATCACTTTTACTGTTGGAACATCTAATTCCACTGTCACAGGTACCAATAGATGTGGTAGTCCTATTAGTAATGGAGCTGTTAATTCTTCTCCTACTGCCGTTTCTTTTGGACCATTAGTTCTAGGAACTTACAATAACCTTGCTCAAAGTCTTCACTGTACTACTAACAGCTTAAATGGTTACGTTATCCAAGCTTACGAAAATCGTCCTCTTACCATGCTTGGCAATACAACTACTCTCCCTGACACCAATTGTGAAGGAACTGGTTGTACAACTACTACCGCCAAAGCTTGGACTGCTTATACTTATTCTGGATTTGGTTATGCTCTTGAAGCTGGAACTACTAGCACTGGAGCTGTTTTAGGTATTACTACTGCCGGTCAGTATAAACCTTTTGGAGTTGGTAACGGTAATGCTCAAACTCTTCTAAGTCGAACCAATGTACCGGCCAGTACCGATTCAATTTATATCTGCTACCGTGCTGTTGCCAGCACTACTCAACAGGCCGGTACTTACGAAAACTCTATTAGTTTCATTGCCACTGCCACATTCTAAAAATTAAAATTAAAAACAAAAATGAAACCTGCCACCCAAAAAACATTTCAAACCAGCACTCTGCTCTTATTATTAGCCACTAGTTATTCTCTTCTAGCTAGCCCTATACAAGCCCAAAGTATTGATGGCTTATCTGCCATTCCCCCTCGTTTAGAAATCACTGTCAGCGCTGATGGTACTAACACTCAAACTATTAAGGTTAGAAATGAATCCAGCAAAGAAAAAAGTGTTGCTGTTTCTATTTCTGATTTTATCGTCAACGATAATCTTGGCACTCCCACCATTATTAATGCTTCTGAGGAAGATAATCGTTGGGCTGCCAGCAATTGGATTCAAGTTTCTCCTTCTAATTTCAAATTAAAAGGTGGTGAAACCAAATCTTTAAGTCTTATTGTTACTCCTCCAGCCAATGCCCTTCCTGGTGGTCATTATGCCATGGTTATACATAGTCCAGACGATCAAGTTTCTCTTCTCGATTCCACTGGTGCTTCGATCCAAACTAAAGTTGGTACTCTCGTCTATATTACTATTCCTGGTGATATTACTCAAAATGCCATCATTAAAAATTTCTCGGCCCCTAAATTTGAAGAATTTGGTCCAATCGATTTTTCTACCACCATCCAAAATCTTTCCGATATTCACATTAAGCCAGCCGGTAATATTACTGTTACTAATATGATTGGTATGAAATCTTATGTTCAATTTAACAAAGACGGTAATAATATTTTTCCTGGAAAAACCAGAGATTTTGAAAATCAACTTAATAAAAAATGGCTTTTTGGTCGCTACAAAGCTGAATTAAATGCTGCTTACGGCACCGCTGGTGGTGTTGCTACCGCTGTGGTTTTCTTCTGGGTCATCCCTTGGAGATTCCTTATCTTAGTTGCCTCAGCCATTATTGTCATCGCTGCCGTTCTCTACACCATCAAAAAGAAAACTGGTGGTCAAAAAGACACTGAAGAAAAAGTCGACGAACTCGAAAAAGAATTAGAGGCCTTAAAGAAAAAATATAAAGACCGATAAATTTATTAAACTTTCAATCCCCTCCGAAATTTCGGAGGGGATTTTTTAATACACCTAGGCACCCGGCCACGCCGGGTGCCTTAACAAAATAAATAATAAAAAAACATGTAAAATAATTTAATGCTCGCCATTTTTTTATTATTTTTATTTCTACTTTGCCCTTTTCCATCCCAAGCCTTTGAAATATCCGACTCATCCTCAGTTTCAGTTTCCGCTTCCATCGGAGAAAATGAAGTCACCATTTTTGGTTATACTTCTCCCAATTCCAAAGTTGAATTAACCGGTATTGATATTTATTCCCTCGACTATAGTGACAACTCTGGTTATTTTGAATTTAATAAATTAGTTTTACCCAAAAACCCTTCCGAGCTTTGTCTGCAATCAAAGGATGATTCAAATCGTTCATCATCTTTAGTTTGTGTTCCTCCTCCACCTGCCACCAATTATCATACCGACATTGGTCCAATTATTCTTCCTCCCACTGTTTCTCTAGAACAAGATGATATTAACCCTAATTCTACTGTCATCTCATCTGGTCAAAGCATTCCTAAGTCTATTGTTACTGTTTATTTTTATAAAGTTAACGATACAGCTCAATCTTTTCCCAAAACCGTTTCTGCTTATTCATTACCAAAAGTTGAAACCACTACTGACGAAAACGGGAATTATAGTATTAATCTACCCACTGCTTATTCCAGTGATTATCGTCTTTACACTTCTGTCAAATATTCCGATAGTTTCTCCCCAAAATCTAACACTCTTCTTTATGTCATGCCCTCTCTTTTTTGGATTTATTTGTCCCAACATGCTTATCTCGTTGTCCTCCTCCCCATTTTTATTTTTTCCCTTCTTTTATTTTTCTTACTTTTATTTTTAAATTCCTCCAAGATCCATAATCTACGATCTAAGATCAAATTCTTACCTGCTCTTCGTACTTCTTATCCTGCCATTAGAACCCAACATTCTCCTATTATTTACCCTGACCACCTGCCTCGTAATTTTAAAATAGCAAAATAAATCTGCTAAACTTAATTAATGAGAAACAAATATTTGATTATCATTATTTTTTTATCTCTAGCTCTTATTGCTTCTCTTTATTTAGTTCTCAGAACTACTATTTTTGTTAAAAAAGCCACAAATAATAACACTTCTACCATTGCTCTAGAAAACTCTTATCTTTTTGTTTCTCCTCTCCAAGCCAAAGCCGATGGTAAAGAAAAAATGCGTCTCACCATTTTTATTCTCGACGGCCGAGGCATGGGAATTGCCAATCAAACCGTCAGTCTTTCCACTTCTTCTAAAATTAATATCATCAGTATCCAGAATCAAACTGATGAATCAGGTAAGGCTGTTTTTGATTTAACCTCCGACGTTGCTGGCCAATTCAACGTTTCTGCTCAAACTGGAAATACTACTCTCCCTCAACAAGTTAAGGTAGTATTTTACTAAATGCCTCGTAAATCTCTTCATTCTTCTATTAATAAACTTTCTTATAAATCTCTATTTATTATTTTATTTTTCTTATTAATTAGTATTGTTGTCTTATGGAAGTTTGTTTTACCTAATCATAAAGTTTCTGCTGCTTGGTGGGATGATGGTTGGAATTATAGAAAAGCAGTTAGTATTAGTAATACTTCTGGATCTAATTTAACTGATTTTCAGATATCTGTATCTATTGGTACTAGTGCTTTAATTGCTTCCGGTAAAATGCAAAGTGATTGTGATGATATTCGTGTTACAGATATTAATGGTAATTTATTACCTTATTGGATAGAAACTAATGGATTAAATGCCTGTAATCAGGCAAACTCAGTCATTTGGGTTAAGACAACATCCCTCCCTACATCAGATTCTACACTTTATCTTTATTACGGAAATCCATCAGCCAATTCCACTAGTAATGGTAATAATGTTTTTATTTTTTTTGATGATTTTAATAATTCAACTATTGATACTAATAAATGGAAAGTTTCTGGTAGTATGCTCTCCATTTCAGGAAATCGCTTACGCGCTGACCGAGCCAATGGTACCGGATCCCTTTTTTCCAAAAACACTTTTCCTCGACCTTTTGTCCTTGATTATGATTTTTATCCAACTCAATACCCTTCAGGTTGGGAAGGTAGTTATCATGGAACTATAAGTTTTGGCACTTATAACACTAGTTATCAAACTGAACATGCTTGGATACCTCATGGTGGTGGTGGTAATAGTTACTGTGGATTGTGCGACGATGGCGGTTGTTATCACGGTTCAATTGTTAATCCACTTTCTGTTGGAAACACCCTCTATAAAGAATCTATGCAAATACAATCTCTTATTAGTGGCCCTCAAGGTGTTATTGTTTATAGTAATCGTCGTGATGATAATACTGGTAGTCAAGCCAGTGGTACTGCCTACACTGCTGCCACCACCGGAAATGATCCATTATATATTGGTGTCAATGAATACGGTGGCAACATTACCGATGATTTTGAATGGGATAATTGGCGTGTTCGCAAATATACCTCGACCGAACCCACCATCACCCTTCAATCTGAAGAAGTCGGTGGCGGTCCCATTGCCTATTGGAAATTCGACGAAGGCGCCGGCACTTCTGCTTTAAATTCAGCCAATGGTTCAAACGCTGGCACCATCACTGGCGCCACCTGGCAAACCGAAGACCAATGTATTTCTGGAAAATGTTTAAAATTTAATGGTAGTACCAATTTTATTAATACCGGAATAATTCCATCATTAAGTACTTTTTCATTAGGAGCTTGGATTAAAGCTGGTACAGATATAAGTGATTTTCGTACAATAATAGACAAGACTAATAGCATGAATGATAGAAATTTTTGGTTAGCTCTAGAGTCAGGTACTGGTCAATTATCTTTAAGATTTTCAATTGCAGGTACTAGTGCTACTTATTTAGCGAATACTGCCCTTAATGACAATAAATGGCATTATGTTACTGCCACATACGATAATTCCTATGTCAAACTTTATGTTGATGGAAAATTAAATATGACTCCAGTTTCTCAAACTGGAATCCCAAATACTGGAGCTGTTAATTCATATATTGGTGATCAAAACGGAACCAGATTTTTTAATGGCCTCATCGATGATGTCAAAATTTATCCCTATGCCCGAACTGCTGATCAAATTAAACAAGATTACAATTCTCGTGGTTCTTTAAAAGGCACTTCCGCTAATTTAAGTTCCGCCTCTAATAATAGTAATTTATCCGATGGTTTAGTTGGTTATTGGAAAATGGACGAAGGAGTAGGCACAACTACTACCGATAGTTCGGGCAATAATATTACTGGTACCTTTTCTGGTAGTACTCTGCCAGATTGGTCTTCTGGAAAATATGGCGTTGGTGTTAGTTTTAATGGAGTCAATAATTATATTGATATTGGAAATAGTAGCCCAATTAGGAATTTTACTAATCAAATAACCGTATCTGTTTGGGCAAAATATAGTGCTTATGGCGGAGGCGGACAATCATACTCCGTGCTAGCAGTTAAAGGAACTCCTTGGACATTTTTAATGGAAAATCCAAGTAATAAAATTCGTTTTCGCGTAACAGCTGGAGGTCAAGATTTAGCTGCAGCCGATTCTCAAACACATAATTTAAACCAATGGTACCATTTTGTCGGTACCTATGATGGCCAAAATATTAAAATGTACAAAGACGGAATGCTAGTTGGTACAACTCCAGCCACCGGTAATTTAGGTGTTAATGATGTTAGTGCCAAAATCGGCACTTTTACCGGCACCACTTATAATTTTAATGGTCTTATAGACGAAGTCCGCATCTACAATCGCGCTCTTTCCTCCACCGAAGTTTATCAACTTTATGAATATGCCCCAGAACCACTTTTTTACTGGGATTTTAACGAAGGCGTTGGGACTACTGCCTTCGATAAACAAGGTCACACAAATCTACCTATTACAAATGCCACCTATAAATCGGGTAAATATGGTGGTGGATTAAATTTTAATGGAAATGCTTGGTTAGAAAAATCAATTTCTCCATCAATTGCCGCCGCTCAAGATTACACTCAATGTCTTTGGTTTAATACCTCCAATAATGCCACTAGACAAGTATTAATTGATGATTCAAATCAATGGGAACATTGGATTGCTATTAATACCAATAAAACCGTCGTGTCTTGTTATTACAATACCGCTCAAATTTGCGCCACTTCCACTAACACTATTAACCTAAACACTTGGAATTATGTTTGTTCAACTTACAAAGCTGGTCAATCTCTTGATCTCTTTGTAAACGGAACTCCTTGGGCTACCAACACTAATGTCGGAACTAGTGCCAGTAAAATTTATAATGATGTTTGTATTGGTAAAGCTGGTGGAGGTTCAAATGATAAATTTACTGGCAGTATCGACGATGTTAAAATTTACAACTACGCTCGCACTCAAAAACAGATTATTGAAGATATGAATGCTGGTGCTCCTGCTACTTCATCTAAGTTTATGATTGCCTATTATAAATTTGATGAAGGTAGTGGAACAACTGCCAATAATTCTGGCAATGGCGGTTCTGCACTAAATGGCACTTTTGGCACTGGTAATTCTGCCCCTACCTGGAGTAATGATGGAAAATTTGGAAAAGCACTAAGTTTTAATGGAGTTAGTTCAAACATAATTCTTCCAAACGATATCGTTTCCGTTTCAAGTATTAGAACCAGTGGTGTCACCTATTCCACCTGGATAAAAACCAATAACAGTACTGAACAAAGAATCTTTGGACAACAAATAAGCAATGGTTACTCTGATTACAGTTCTGGAGGATTAGGAATTTCTTCCGGAAAAGCAGTAATGATTGCTTATGACGATGCCGGATCTTATAAAAATTCTAGTACTACAACTACCATTCAGAGTAATAAGTGGTACCACATCGTTGGTACATATAACCCCGCAGATCAAAAAATTAGAATTTATTTAAATGGTAATTTAGAAGGAACTCCAACATCAATTACCACCTTCTCAAGATTATTTACAAATGCTTCAAACAGAATTGGAAGAAAAGATGATGCCTATCCTTTTAACGGTCTAATTGACGAAGTTAAAATTTACAATTATGCTCTTACTGATAATGAAATTAAACAAGACTATAATCAAGGTTCTGCCCTACAAATGGGACAAACTTCTCAAACCATCGGGGGTACCACTACCTCCTTAGAATATTGCATTCCCGGTGATACAACCTATTGTGATTCCCCCGTTGCCGAATGGAATTTTGAAGAAAACACCGGCACCACTACCAAAGATTCTAGTGGCAATAACAACACCGGCACTTTTGGTACTGGCAATTCCGCCCCCACTTGGACAGTTGGCAAAAAAAATACCAGTGCCGGCCTAAAATTTGATGGAGTTAATGATTTTGTAAATATCAATAATAATACTAATTTAAATCCGGGCACGGGAAATTTTACTGTTTCTATGTGGCTCAAAGTCAATCCAGGTGCGGCCAATTATGGCATCGTGACCAAAGATTTCACAACAGGCTACGGTGTTTTTTATACACCAGCTGACAATTCTCTTGGCCTTTATATTCAATCAGGAGCCAACGCTAACCATATCAGTATTTTAAATAACTATTCAAAGTGGATATACGTTACTTGGACAGTTGATAATACTAATGATATTACCAAATCCTATCTAAATGGAGTTTTTAATAATCAAACAAATTATACTATTGGAGATGTCACCAACACTTCCCCTCTTAATATTGGAAAATATAGCCCAGGTGCTAACCATTTTAATGGTCAAATCGATGATGTTCGCATTTACAATTATATTCGCACCCCTGCCCAAATTGCCTACGACTATAACAAAGGGGGTCCAATTGCCTGGTGGAAGCTTGACGAATGCCAAGGTTCGGTAGCTAACGACTCATCCGGAATAGGTAATACTGGATCAATCAGTATCGGTGCTAGCGGCACCCAAACCTCTGTCGGCACTTGCACTACCTCTGGCACTGCCTGGGGTAATGGTGCTAGCGGTCACATCAACTCTTCGCTAAACTTTGATGGAACAGACGATTATGTAGATTGCGGCGATATAAATCAATCAGATAGTCTGGCTAATATTACTGTATCTGCATGGGTATATTCCACAAATTTTAATCAAAATGCAATGTTAGTCATTAAACACCCTGTAAATTCTGTATGGGAATTATATTTAGAAAGCAACGCAATCAGATGGAGAGGCGGCGGAACCGCTGGAACACTAGCTAAAAATTTACCAAGCAATAATCAATGGCATAATATTACAGTTACCCAAGTTGGAACACTTGCCACAATGTTTGTGGATGGGATAAATAAAGGCAGTGCAATTGTAAATGCATTAGGTTCAAGTAACTTAAATGTAAACATTGGTAAATTTGATAACACCTATTATTTTAATGGCAAAATTGACGATGTTCGCATTTACAACTATGCCCTTAACCCTGAACAAGTAAAAACCCTCTACAATGGCGGAGCAGTAAGTTTTAATTAAACCAAAACCTGCCATTTTTTCACACCTCATAAAAACATCCTATAACAATTATTTGCTATATAGCTCACAAAGATTTTTTCGCCTACTATTTTTCAATTCTATCAACCCACTTTTTCCCTTTCTTCAAACACCAATTACTACTCTTATTTTACTTAGCAAAATAACCTTTTTTCTGCTTACAAAAATCAAATAAATATATCAAAAATAAACATTTAAAAACACAATCACTCATCTTTCAAATCAAAAATACAATCCTATAAATAAACTTACCTAAAAGTCACCGTCACTGTTTCGTTCAATGGTAATCCACCAATTTGTGCCGTTAATTCATATTGTTGTGCGATATTTGATGTCAATTCAAAGGTTGCCTTACCCAAGCTATCTGTTACCCCCTCTAACTCCCCTAATCCACTCAATTGAACCGATTTACCCTTAATACCTTTTCCTTCACTATCCAATACAAAAACGTTTACAATACATTTCTCTTGTCCATCCGCTTTGGCCATTAATTTCTGACCAATTAATAAAGAATTGTTAATTGAAACTTTTTGAGTTGTGCTTGCTTTACTTAAAGTCACTAATGCCTTAGGGATTACAGACGTTCCTAAATAAATCACCAACATCACCGCTATTAAAAAACCAACACTGCTTAATATTATCTTTCTTCTATCAGCAATCATTCTAGTAAATAATAACACAAACTAATTTTTATTTAAATTCACTCTATTTTTACTATTTTATCCTTCCTACCTAAACTCCTTAAATTTTTATCATTTTAGCAGTAATAAGCACCTATTGCTAATGTTTTGTAAAACTAAAAATATACCGAAGAAACGGCATTTTTAATCTAATTTTAAAATCAAAAAATCCAAAATTACTCTCAAAATTAATTATTTACCACAAAAAGACAACAAATTAGCTCCATATAAGTCCTTATATATCAAAATAATTCATTAAATTTCTAAAAAAACTAATTTAGAATTAACTTTTAATTTACTAATTTTTTATTTTTTTTCTCCAAAAAATCTCTGACTAACTAACTTTTTAAAATCATCTTTGTACCTCTAAAGTATATCATTTAATATCTTTTAGACTAAACCGCATTTCTCCGCATTAATAAATTTTTACCAACCCATTTTAAGTAATATTTTGATTTCATTTATACCATATTGATAGTAGGTGCACCCACTGTGTTAGTGGCCGTGAAATTTAAAAAATTAATTTAAAAGTTAAAAAAAACTTAAAACCTACTATCAAAATAGATCAGAAAATCATCAAAAACGGCCTATTGACAGCCTTTTTCTAATAGTAGATATTATTAATATATTAATTATTAATATATATAAACCATGTATAAATTATATAATTTTGAACCTAAATCTTTATCACCGCAGAAAAAATTAAACTTTCATCAATTAGCTGAAAAGATGATGCCATTTTTAATCATTGCTACTACCTTTGTTTGGCTCTGGAAATAGTCCTTTTTATGACTGCCCCCGTCTTTACCTCCTATCAAAATTGGCTCAAATCCAAATCATATTCTGATGCCACCATTCGCAATTATCTTGTCGATCTTAAAAAATATTTTTTATTCACCAATTCCAATCTTGATCAAGTCACTGATAAAATATTCGACCAAGATAATTTAACTTCTTATTTTCAAAATATTAATCAAGATCCCAACTATAAACGTTTTCTCGCCTCTCTTTCTAAATTTTTTCAATTTGCTTTAGATCAACATCTAATTTCTAGTAATCCTTTCTCAAAAGCACTTAAATCTGAACCAGATATCAACCTTAAAGAGATGGTCAAACTATATCAACAACAACTAGAATCTAAAAAATTCTCTCTTTCGACTATTAAAAACTATATCAATGATATTCACCAATTTATTAATTGGGTTCAAAACGAAAATCGCCCCATCAAAATAGATGGATCTAAATAAAATTTTTAACCAGTGCCGTTTTGATCAATATGCTGCTTTTTTAAAAAGCACTAATCTTTCTGATGCCAGTATTCAACGAAAACTTTCTTCTCTTGCCTCATTCCAAAAATTTTTAATCAAGAAAAAATTAATTGACAGTGCATCCGCAAACCAATATATCTGCCCTTCATCAGACAAAAATGCTAATTTATTTCTCCAAAAAACCTCTATTTTTTCTAAAATAAAATTACCATCAGCTATCGACAACTTACGATCAAATTTTCTTTTTCGTTATTTAGTTATTTTCTCTCTTTTTGCTATTAGTGCTGGTTTAGGTTTTACTCTTTATCGTCAAGCTTTTCTTCAATCCCAAAAAGAATTAGCTTACTCGACTGCTTCTGCCATGATTACCGGTGGCCGTTTTTTATCTTTTCAAGGTCGTTTAACTGACACTTCTGGTAATCCTATAACATCTTCTACAAATATAGTTTTTAAACTTTATAACACTGGCACTATGGGAGCCGGTACTACTCTCTATACTTCCCAAACTGGTAACAGTCAAACCATTGTTCCTGACGCAAGCGGTATTTTCTCAGTTACTATTGGTAAAAGCCATGGTTCAACTATTCCTTCTTCTGTTTTTTCTGAAAATGCTGAAATCTGGTTAGAAATCACTGCCGGCGGTGAAACCATGAGTCCTCGTCAACAAATCGCCACTGTTGGTTACGCTTTAAATTCAGAAACATTACAAGGTCTTCCTCCATCTGCTAGCGGTACTAAAAACACAGTGCTAGTTATCGATGGTCTTGGTAATCTTAATCTCGGTGAAACATCCCCCACTATTAAATCCACTTCTGGAACTTTGGGTATTGAAGGTCAAGCTGTTTTAATCAAAGCTGCTGATGGTTCTGGTGGTAATATCACCATCAATCCAGATGCTAATGGTACTATCAAGCTCATTACTGAAGGCACTGGTGTTTCTGATGGATTCATTAATGCCACTAATGCCAATCTTACTTCCGGTAATCTTTTCAATGCTTCTATTAACAATACTAATCGCGGCTACAATTTTATTAATTTCAGTAATTATAATCTCGCCACCACTACTCTCGCTTCCCGGTTTTCAGTTGATGCCTACGGAAATACCATTATTGGTAACAATTTAACTGTTGGAGGTACATTTGTATCAGTTGGATCTACTAATTTAGTTACCCGCCTTAATTCTGATCTGTTAGATGGATACCATGCTTCTTCATTTTTAGGCGTTGGTTCTACTGGTGTTCTTCCCTATGTTAATGCTGCTACCAATGGAACCTTAACCAGAAGTGGTAGTGGGCCTTATACCTTAGGGCTAAATCTTGGTAATGCTAATACTTGGACAGCATTACAAAATTTATCTGCTGGTGCTACCATTTCTAATTTATCTGTTGGAGGTACATTTGTATCAGTTGGATCTACTAATTTAGTTACCCGCCTTAATTCTGATCTTTTAGATGGATACCATGCTTCTTCATTTATTTACACCGCTTCCAACGGTTTAAGTTTAGTTGGTCAAGATTTTAGACTTGGTGGTTTATTAACTCAAAATACTGATATTGGATTAAGTGGTTTCTCTCTTAGTTTTTCTGATGGTGGTAACACTTTAGTTTCTTTTTCTAGTGCTGGTAATACTTTCTATAATCCAACTACTTTTACTTCCAGTGGTGATGTTTCTATTGCTTATGATTTGAATTTTACTAATTCCAGTAATTCAAATATTAATACCGCCGGTCCATTTTCCATTAATGCTGGCGAAGTTTTCAATTCTAGTAATCTAACTTTAAAAACTTACAACGCTGGAAAAATTATTTTTGATTCTTCCAATTTATGGACTGATGGTACTAATTTCGGTATCGGTACCACTAATCCAGGTTATAAATTAGAAATTGCTGGTAATGGTTATGTTTCTACCAATTTAACAGTTGGTAATACCATTATTACTAACGATTTAAGTCTTGGTACCACTATTCCAATTACTGATAATAATATTGTTTTAACTCAAGCCGCTGGTGGTGGTTTAGTTCAAGCAATTAATACTTCTGCTTGGGATAAGAATGCTTCTGATGATTTACTTCTTGCTTCCAATCTCTTTGTCATTAAAGCAGACAGTGGTACAGCTGAAACTCTTAATGTTGGTAACACTATTAACTTTGTTGGTGG
>Ga0209340_1001751_pt1 | contig 14283 bp, 7 predicted proteins | sample EPASupsiteSAE323_FD_187266 | JGI IMG/M metagenome (GOLD analysis project Ga0209340, IMG submission 187266) | Bioremediated contaminated groundwater from EPA Superfund site, New Mexico - Sample SAE3-23 (SPAdes) (version 2) | ecosystem: Environmental > Aquatic > Deep subsurface > Groundwater >... | reverse complement strand
CCCTGTTGAACCGGACCCGGTCTTTCGGCACGATAATCTCGAATCGTGCTCCTTTCCCGGGTTCGCCGGTTTCCCGGATGGTGATACCCGTAATATCAAGAATCTCCCGCGAAATGGCTAAGCCAAGCCCCGTGTTCTTCCCGTATCCCCGCCCGAATATACGCTCTTTTTCTTCAGCGGGAACCCCGTTGCCATCATCCTCGCAGACAATGATTCGATCCCCACCATGTTCTTCCAGAGCAAACCGGATAGTCGTAATCTTCCCGCCATACCGGGCCGCATTATCCATCAGGTTGTAAAATACTTTGGCAATAAGCGGGTCAACGAAAATCTCCGTACCGGCCGGGAGATCATTTTTCACCATGACCCGCCCGAGCGGGGCCTGCATTACAGCAGTGTCAACGAGTGTGTGGCAGTCGTACCAGACAGGGACCGTGATGCCGATCTTCTCGTATTCCCGGGTGAATTCGATCATAGCGGCAATCCGTTCGCTGGTTTTTGTGATCCGGGTGAAATATTCCTCAAGATCGGAATTAAGGGTCTTCTTGTGAAGCAACTCAAGAAAACCGTTCAGGGCAAAGAGCTGGTTTTTGATGTCATGCCGCGTGACACCGGAAAGAAGGTTGAGTTTTTTGTTTGCCTGCCACAGCGCTTCTTCAACCTGTCTGCGGGCGGTGATCTCCTTTGATGAACAGATAGCAGAGACAACGGTACCCGTATCATCCTTGACCGGGACAATTGTTGTTATGTAATACCGGTCGCCATCGGGGCGGGGGACGCGGACCTCGAACTCGTGACCGTTTCCCGTTGCAAAGACCCCGCGAAGCACAGAAAACCGTTTCTCTGCCTCGTCTTTGGGAAACACATCCCCGATTTTTTTACCGATGATCTGGTCAACACTCTTTCCAACGCCTTCGGCAAAGGCCCGGTTGACATAACGGTACGTCCCATCCGGGTAGAACGAGAAAATGGGATCTGAGGATTCATCGAGAAGGATACGGTGCTTCTGCTCGCTCTCTCTCAGGGCATCCTCCGCTTTCTTTTGTTCAGTGACATCCCTGATGGAGATGAGGTCCGCCGGTTTTCCTTCGTAAGTGATGACCTTTCCTATGCTTTCGATAAAGATTTTTTTTCCGGTTGCCGATATCGCGTAATAGTGTGCAAGATAACCATCGTGACCCTGGGTGATCTGCATAAAGTCCTTCATGGCATCCTGGCGGGATTCGGGCGCGATAAACTCCATCACGCTCCTGCCAATCGCATCCGCACAAAACTCGATCCCGACCGTCCGGACCGCTGCATTATTGGCAAACAGGATCGTTCCCTGGAAATCAACGATAAAGATCCCTTCAAGCGCATACTCGACAAGAGACTTGAATTTCTCCTCGCTCTCCCGCACTAACTTTTCAGCCTGTTTGTGCTCGGTTATATCAACGAGGGATTCTACCAGGACTTCATTTCCGCCAAGTATTGTTTTGATGACACTCTTGTGGATGGAAATGGTCTCTCCCTTCCGGGTGAGAAGCACGCGTTCGGAGGATTCGATCATCTGCCCCATGTCCGTGACCGGGCATCTCCCCGCCTCGGAAGGACAGATGAACTGGTGGCATATCGAACCGATAACCGATTCCTTCGTGCCCCCGATCATTTCAAGAGCTTTTGGATTTGCATCAAGAATGATATGGGTGTGTGCGTCGATGATGACGATGCCGGACTGCATCGAGTTAAGGATGGTGCGGAACCGGTCTTCGCTCTCCCTGAGTGCTTCTTCTGCTCTCTTGCGCTCGGTGATGTCCCGGAGGGCGACCAGGTTCCGGTCCGTTCCCCTCCAGGGTATCCGTATCCCTACGGCTTCGACCCACTTCAATGCCCCCTGCGCAGTCCGCATGCGGTATTCCGCAACAAGCGGTCCCCCGGTCACCCGGATTGTTTCTAAGTCTGCAATGGCTTTCTCCTGCGACTCCGGTGCAAGAAACGGGGCGATACTCAGGGTGCCCTCTTCGGTAACCGGCTGGATTCCGGCCAGCTGGAATGCAGCATTGTTGGCGTACTGCACGCTGGCATCGAAACCCAGGATAATGACCGGATCCTGGAGGCTGTCGGTCAGCATATGGAACCGCTCATCGGTCTGCCTGAGGACGGCTTCTGCTTTCTTCTGCCCGGTGATATCCCTGAGGGAAATAAGATCTGCGGGTTTTCCTTCATAGGTTATGATTTTGCCAATACTTTCTACAATGATCTTTTTTCCTGTGGCCGAGATCACCTCGTACTCTGCAAGATATGCATCGTGACCCTGGGCGACCTGCATAAAGTCACTCATAACTGCTTCCCGTGACTCGGGCGCGATAAATTCCATCACGCTCCTGCCCACCAGTCCCGTTCCTTCGATCCCGATCATGCGGGCTGCGGCGTTGTTGGCAAACAGGACGTTTCCCTGGAGATCGAGAATGAGGACCGCTTCAAGGGCATACTCGACAAGCGACCTGAACTTCTTCTCGCTCTCCCTAAGCGCCTGTTCCTCCCGGGTCAGTTCATTCAGGTTGGACCGGAGTTCTTCTTCTGCTGCTGCAATCTGTTCATACGAAGCATTGAGTTCCGTGTTCTTCCTGAGCAGTTCCTCTTCAGCCCGCTTTCGGTCCGTGATATCATGAATCACCCCGAACACGATCTTTCGCTCGGCATCGTACTCGGCGATAGAATGAATATCGAGGATATCCCCGTCAGACTGCCGTCGGATCTTGAACTCCACATTGTAAGGGGATTTTCCCATAATGAGATCTTTTATAGCAGTATCGAGAATCTGACGATACTCCGGCAGGGGTATATTCTGGATCTCTTCAATGGTCCACTGTGTTCCTTTAATCCCATAGAGGATCCCAGCTCCCTCAGATCCTTTGAATTTTTTTTCATTCAGCCGCAATTCCCAGCTGCCGGACCTCCCGATCTCTTCAGCCCGTTTCAGGTTCGCTTCACTGGTGCGGAGAATCTCTTCGACCCGCTTGCGTTCGCTGATCGGCCGGGTGGTTACCACAATGCCATCAACCCCCTCCACACCGAGAAGGTTTACTGCTACCGACTCGACCCAGATAAAGTCCCCGTTCTCTTTGCGTGTCCGGAATTCCGTTGGGAGCCCGTCATTTTCCTTGCGGTGGACCTCTTCCAGATCATGTTTTACCCGCTGGAGATCGTCGGGATGAATATAATCAAACGCATTTTTCCCGATGAGCGATCCATAGGGATACCCTAATATCTTTTCTGAAGAGAGAGAATCGTAAGTGATAACGCCGTTCCGGTCGAGAATCCGGATAATATCTAAGGAATTCTGGAAGAGTGTCCGGTAGCGGCTCTCATTTTCCCAGAGCGCCCGTTCTGCAGTACTTCTCCGTACTGCCTGTCGTACCTTGTGGATCAACTCAACAAACTGGCTTTTTGGATCCCCGCCTTTCTGCATATAAAAATCTGCACCGGCATTGAGAGCTTTTATGGCAACTTCCTCGCGGCCCCTGCCGGTAAACAGGATAAAAGGAATCTGCCCAAAGGATGTGCGCACCTCAATAAGGAACCCGATGCCATCCATATCAGGCATCTGGTAATCGGAGATAATGGCATCGTACTGTACCGTATTCAGCCGTTCGAGAGCCTCTTTGGCAGACTCGACCGTATCAACAATACAGTCGCCTCCGGCTTCAAGAAAGAGTTTTCCGATCTCCAGCAGTGCAGGTTCGTCATCAACATAGAGCAGCCGTATTGCAGGTGCCATTTTTTCACCGCTCCCAATCCGCAGGATTTTCGGTACGGACATTGTTGAACGGCTCGCGAACCGGATGCCGGGCATTGTCCACGCTGGGAGCAGGGCTCATAATAATCTCCATTGTTTTAGCATCAGAAAAATACTCCGAACCGGCAATCGTTCTCCTTCCGGTATTCTGTTGCAACCTGTTTTACCAACAGGTACAGTTCCTCAAATCCCCGTGACAGGGATTCTTCCCCCCATTCAATGAAATAAACCGGGCCATACCGGCAGGCTTCCGCTTCAACTTCGGTATTCCGCCTCCGGGTAAAGTAGATGAAGGGTACCAGGTTTTCCCTGCCCCGAACGGTTTTAAGAAATTCAAGATCTTCCTGTCCAGAAGGGTAATCGGCAACAATGGCTTCGAAGGGAACATACTGCATCAAGTGAAGGGCATCTTCAGCCGAGATCGAAATGTCTACGGAAAGGTCACCTCTTTGCTCCAGGTGCCTGCAGATCCTCTCAAGGAATACCGGATTATCGTAAACGCACAGCACCGGGATGACGCGGACCTTGCTTAACGCTCGTTCGATCTCTGCTGAAATCCGTGGGGGGTTGGGATCCCTGAACGTATTTTGTATCACGTTTCTTTACTCCCTGAATGCCGGCGATCTCTGGTCACATCATCTCTCACAAACACGGGATCTCCAGAAGAAAAGATGTTTCAATCCCGTTGATTGGTTTGTATACGCCATTCCCTTGACGTCTGTTTTCCTTTCTCAAACGGGGAACATCCTTTTGCATAATCCCCGGTTCAGCCAGCCTATGTCGCGATTATCAGCCCGGGTATCTCTGGCATATCCTCTGAGGGAATCTGTGTTCCCGGCATATGTGCTGCGTTCTCGATAACCTCAGGTTTCCCGGAAGATTTGTTTTTCAACCCGGAATATTGCAGCCAGAGCCCCTGCACTTCTTTTTTGATATCCCTTTGATGCATGATTTTTACATCATTTCCTGCATAGTTTATCACAAGAAACACTCCTCTACAAAGTCCTTTATCACCTTGGATGGGTCCTTTGGGCCCGGACCTGAAATGTATGGTCTGGATTTTTCATGGTGAAAATTTTCGCACACTGGTTGGGATTCTTTGAGATGGACGTGCATTTTTTTTAGAATAATACCAGTTCCTTTCCGGATGCCCCTTTTGGACCTCCATTTCAGATTTTTTTATTCTGTCGGTACGTGTTTTCGCCCGCATTCCTTACAGGTGCAGGGAGCGTTCGGTGTCCCCTGGACGAAACGCCGGCACGGGCAATGGTATACAATCTCTTTTATCTCTGTTGCTGACATCGTTTTTCCCCAGTTCTCGTTCTGTGTTCCGTTATGCTTCCGAATGCTCCGGAAAAAAAGTTTATTCTCCGATATCCCGCAGGAGGTGCCGGATATCGATCCAGATGATCAGTTCGTGCCGCTCGTGCTCCTTTTCCTTGATCTTCTTCTTGATGATGCCAAGGATGGCGGCATCTTCCTGCCCCCCGGAAGCCGAGGTAGAGTCGATCTCACTCCGCTCGAAGGTAGAGACGGCTAATACGTCATCTACTAAGATACCGGTCTTGGCTTTCGTGATCTTCTCATCAAGGACAATGATCCGGCTGCTCTCAATGGGGAGGTCCGATTTTTCAAGAATATTGAGCCGCTCCTTGAGGTCGATGATGGTCGTGATCTCGCCCCGGAGATCGATGATGCCCCGCATGTAGGACGGGGTGTTGGGAAGTTTGGTGATGGAGGTATACTCCACCACTTCCCGCACATCGAACAGGTCCACTGCGTAGTGCTCCTTTCCGAGCAGGAACTCGACTACCTGGAGCTTTCCTGCCTGGTGCTGGTCCTTTCTTTTGGCCATCTCCGACAGGACTGCTGCGGTTCCGGAGGCGGAGTACTGCTCCTCTTTTTCACCTGCTGTTTTTGTCATGTGAAAGTCCTCCGTAGTTAGATCCTGAACTTCGATACTTCTTTTGTCACCTTGTCAACGATGGAGTTGACATTTGCCACCACTTTGGTGATCTGGTCGATGGCTGCACTTGACTCTTCGCTGGCTGCCGCCGCGTCCGTTGCCTCGCTCGTGGTGCTCTGCATGAGCCCGCCCACTTCATTGACACTGGCGGTGACTTCCTCGACCGATGCTGCCTGTTCTTCGGCTGCTGCTGCAACGTCGCTGACGTTCTGGCTGATCTTGTCGATCGATTCGACAATCTTGGAGAAGCTCGACAGGGTTTCCTGCAGGGCAACACTGCCTTCACGGACACCGGTGTTGGATGCCGTGACCGCGTCGACTGCATTAACGGTCTGTTTCTGGAGGCTGTCGATCATCTCTGCTATCCGTTCGGCCGATGCCCGGGATTCGACCGCGAGTGATTTGACTTCCGTTGCTACGACTGCAAATCCGCGACCTGCGTCGCCAGCACGGGCTGCTTCGATGGCTGCGTTCAGTGCGAGGAGGTTTGTCTGGTTGGCAAGGTCGGTGATCAGGTTGACGATCTCGCTGATCTTGTCCATCTGGTCCTTGATCTCGCCGATGATCTGGTTTACGTCATTTGAGGACTTGGTGATGCCCTGCATACCCTGTTCGGTCTTCTGGGCAAGTTCCATGCCTTCCTTGCTGAAGGTTGTCGTGTCCTGGACGATCTTTGCAACGGCTTCGGACTTGGTAGCCACGTCCTGGATGGTGCGGGAGAGATCTTCCATGGCTTTCTGTACTTGTTCGATACCCTGCGTGGCCTTCTCGGCATTTACACTTACACCGGTTGCATTCTTGGCTACCTGGCTGGAGCCGGCAGAGACTTCTTCGACACTTGCGTTTGCTTCTTCTGCACTTGCGGCAAGGTCGCCCACCTGCTGGTTGATAGCAGCGAGTGATTTCGAGACTTCGATACCGATGTTGTTCAGTGCCTGTTTGAACTTGACAAAGTCACCCTGCACATTGAGTTTCTCATCAACGCGTGCAGTGAAGTTGCCTGATGCATACTCATTGGATACGCGCATGGCCTCGTTGACCGGGCCGACTACGGCATCAAGGGTCTCATTGACACCGGATACGATATCGCGGTACCCGCCTTTGAACTTGTCAGCACTTCCACGGGTTGCAAGCCGGCCTTCCACTGCCGCCTTTGAGAGCATCGTTGCTTCTGCAACAAGGGCACGGAGCGACTCGGTGGTCATCTTGAGTGCCGGGCTTATCTCGTCCTGTGCATCCTTTGCTTTTACGTCAACGGAGAGATCCCCGTCAGCGATCTTCTTCATGGTCCCGATCACGTTGGTCTGGAGGTCGTCGGAGAACTGGTCCATGACATCTGCCATCTCTCCAACTTCGTCCTTCCGGTTCATCTTCATCCGGTTGCCGAGGTGTCCTTTGCTGAGTTCCTTTAAGTTTTCTGCAACCATGTTGACCGGTCCGGTGATGCTTTTGGACAGGTAGATTGCAACGCCAAGACCGATCAGGATGCCGGCGATTGACAGGATGGCAAGATACATCGAAGCTGCTGCTGCTGCGGCAGTTGATGCGGTATTGAGTTTATCTGCACTGTCCTGGTTGTTCTTGCTGATCTCTTTGTAGGCTGCCACGGTGTTGGTACGGGCGTTGATCAAGGGAGAGCCTGCGGAAAGTGCCGTGTCAACGGTTTTCAGGTCATTGTCATCGGCCGCTTTTATTGCCTTATCGTACTCCGTGATAAACACCGCATAGTTTGTATCAAACTTGTCAAGCGCTGCTCTGTCAGCAGAGTTCAGATCAAGATCGCGGTAGGTGTCAATACTATTCTTGATATTTGTCTTCAGACCGTCAATTGCCGTTGCGGCGGCAGTACGACCGGTGGGTATGTACACGTACCGGTATATCTCTGCCCGCATCTGCTGGAAATCAGCACTAATTGATCCCATCTGGTCAATAGCAACCAGGTTCTGGTCATACATCTCTTTCGAACGTGCGGCCGCATCGTTTGCACTCGAATACGCAAACACAGCGATGATGGCCATAATCAACAGGACGATTAAAAAACCGCCGAGCAACTTCTTTCCAATTTTCATGTCGTCAATGAAACTCATTTTCTCTACCTCTTTTTTTGTTTCCCCGTGCACACCAACGCGGTGGGCAGTCTCACGCTTATCGTGAGGTGGTTTTTGCACCATGCATTTTTGCAAACCTGAAACCTGTCTGAATGGTTTTGGTTGCAACACATACCCTTTTTCGTTTAAAGTATTTAAACTTTTAGTGCTTTAATGATTATCGTTGCAGATTAATGGTGGTGATTACCGCTGATTTATATAGCCAGCGATCCGATAGATAATAAGGAAGTGAGCCGATGGCGCGGGAATTGGAAGAAGAAAATATCCGGGAACTACTCAGGAAATTTCCCAAAGGGCTCACCATCGAAGAAGTCTCAAAAAAACTGTCCCTCAACCGGACAACGGCAGCCAAATACCTCAACTCCTTTGTGCTCACCGGGCAGGCAGACATGCGGACGCTCGGGTCGGCAAAACTGTTCTATCTCACCCAGAGGGTCCCGTTAACCAACGTGCTCAGTTTGTCCTCGGACCTCATCCTGATTCTCGACAGCGACCTGTTCATCCAGGAATGCAATGCGGCATTTCTTGCGTATTTTAAGACCGGCAAAGAGGAGCTGAAAGGAACGCAGCTCGGGCAGTCGCCCCTTGCACCCCATTTTTCCCTGCGGGAACAGTCCTCCATTGAACGTGCACTGGACGGCGAAGGGAGCGCGCTTGAAGTCAGGTTTGACCTGCTCGATGATGGCCGCTTCTTTAAGATGAAATGCATCCCGCTCACCTTTGAAAACGGCGCCCGGGCGGTAGGGATCATCTTAGAAGATATCACTGAGATGAAAACCTACCAGCGCGAGCTTGAGCAGCGGGTAAAGGAGCGGACCGCAGAAGTGGTCCGGGCAAAAGATTTTGCCGAGAACCTGATCAGCACGGCAAACGCCATGATCATCGGGCTCGATCCCAAAGGAAACGTCACTATCTTTAACAAGACCGCAGAGACCGTGACCGGCTATACCGTCAGGGAAATTCTTGGGAAGAACTGGTTTGAGATTATTGTACCAAAAGACCGGTACCCTGAAGCCTGGGAAGAATTTCAGCGCATCGCGAAGGCGGGTCTGCCAAAAATTTTTGAAAATCCAATCCTGACAAAATCCGGCAGTGTCCGTACCATATCCTGGAATAACAATACAATCGTTGAAGACGGTACGATTATTGCCACGATCTCGTTTGGTATCGATATCACCGATAAAAAACATGCCGAGGAACAGCTCAGGGAGAGCCAGCGGGCGCTTGCCACCCTGATGGGAAACCTCCCCGGCATGGCCTACCGGCGCCGGAACGATCCGAAATGGACGATGGAGTTTGTCAGCGAGGGCTGCACAGACCTTACCGGTTACCAGCCATCGGATCTCATCGATAATCATACGGTTGCTTTTGTCGATCTCATTCACGTGCAGGATCAACTGCTTGTCCGGGACCAGATTCAGGCTGCGGTCCGGACCCGGCAGAAATTCCAGGTGATGTACCGGATTCTTACCGCAACCGGGGCCGGCAAGTGGGTCTGGGAACAGGGGTTCGGTGTTTTCTCTCCAACCGGAGATCTCCTGGCAATCGAGGGATTTATCATCGATATCACGGACCGGAAAAACGCAGAAGAGATTGTAAAAAAGGCCAACAAGCATGTTTCTCTCTTGACCAGTATTACCCGGCATGACATCATCAACCAGATCAATTCGTTAAAAGGCTATATCGGTATTATCAAAAAGCAGAACGCCGACGAAAAAATCGTCGACGTACTGAAAAAAGAAGAGGTAATTGCCGATATGATCCTGCGGCAGATTATCTTTACCCGGGATTACCAGAACGTGGGTGCAGAACCCCCCCGGTGGATGCCGGTGAAAAATACTCTCGATACCATTCTCCGGACTGTTGACCGGGGATCCATCATAATCAGGATTGATACCGGCGAACTGGAAATTTTTGCCGATCCGCTTATTGAGAAGGTGTTTTTCAATCTCATTGACAATTCCCTGCGGCACGGGGAGCATGTCACCCATATCGGTATATCCTGCGAACAGGATGGCAGGGATCTGCTCCTCGTATATACCGATGATGGCGTGGGGATACCGGATGGTGAGAAAGAGATGATTTTTACCCGGGGGTTCGGAAAAAATACCGGGTACGGTCTCTTCCTCATCCGGGAAATTCTCTCCATTACCGGTTTCTCCATCCATGAGGATGGTATACCGGGAAAAGGGGCACGATTTGTTATCCGTATACATCCCCAGTCTTACCGTTTCTCTGACCGTGCAGGAAATAACCTGAGCCAATAATCAAAAAAAATTTCCCGGTATACCCCGCAGGTCTTTTATCTTTTTTCATGCAGGATGCCTTCTTACCCGTTAATCTGCTGGTTTTTATTACCGGTGCGTGTTGGAAGATGGTGATGTTGCCTGATTGTTAGTGAAATCCTTAAAAAATCATCCCGATTCTGAATCCCCTTGTCGCTTTAATCAGAAACATGGTCTGTCGGACTTTCCGGTGCGTCCCATAAGTCCGGCAAATATCTGCCTCCCGATTCCCGGAGAAGAGCGGGGATTTACATGAGCGCAGTTCCCCTCTCGCATTTGATCCTTGCACGGTGTCCAGGATTCCGGTGCCCGGTAAATATTGTCTGTTCTCCCGGATAGGAGTATAATTTTTCAAGTACATCTTTCCGGGAAATCCCCCCTATCGTTTCAGGGGCTGCATTCCATTCAAGCACTCTCCCCCTGCTCATCAATCGGCATGATGCCATCGGTTGATTCCTGCACCGGGAACCGGAATGTTTATTCACACTCTTTGAGATTTTCTGCCTTCTGTTTACGTTCTGTAATATCGATATAGGTCCCGAGCACCCCGATGACATTTCCCTCAGCATCCCGCAGGGGAACCTTGCTGGTCAGAAGCGTGATGATATCTCCTGACGGGGTTTTCTGCGGTTCTTCGATCAATATTTTGGGAATCCCGCTCTCTATCACGCTGCTGTCATCGCTGCGGTACAGCTCGGCCTGTTCACGCCAGCCCATTGCATAATCGTCCCTGCCAATGATATCTTCTGGTTTTTCAAACCCGGCATCACGGGCAAACGGGATATTGCAGCCGAGGTACGTCAGGGTCAGGTCTTTCCAGAATACCCGGACCTGGATCGAGTTTAAGATACCTTCAAGGATCTCCCGGGCTTCCCAGTTCTTTTCTTCCGCCCGTTTGCGCCCGGTGATATCCCGGAAGTACCACACCCTCCCGTAATATTTCCCCGTCTCTCCCAGCATCGGGGATGAGAACCGTTCAAACACCCTTCCATCCTTCAGGAGGAGTTCTTCAAAGCTCTTCTCCCCGGTATGTTCGTAGAGGTACCTGACCCGGGAGAGGAACGCTTCCGGATCGGCAAGTTGTCCGACAACAAACTGCAGTACGGGTTCATCCAGCCGGGATATGAGGAGCTCCTCCGGAATTCCCCAGATTTTTATAAAATTTTGGTTGTAATTGAGGATCTTTCCCCGTTCATCTACGATGAGAATCGCATCAAGGGTGGTTTCCTGCTGGGTTGAGAGGATCACATTTTTGGATATGATCTCTTCTTCCGCCCGCTTGCGTTCCGTGATGTCCTGTATGACTCCAATAACCCTGAGGAGATTGTTATCAGGATCTTTTTCGAGCCGGGCGATGGAGTGTATAATCTTTAAAGCAGAACCGTCTGCGGGATTGATGGAATATTCAAGATTGTATTCCTGCCCGTTTGTGATAAGGTCAACGAGTGCCTGGTGAACCCGTTCCTGTTCCGGGATGCAGGCTTCGATATCCTCTATGGGAAAATCTCCGGCTACCGGGGGATACCCGAATATGTGGAGACCTTCTGCGGATCCCCAGATCTTGTTGGTCCGGGGATCATACTCCCAGCTGCCGGTCTTACCAACGCTTTGGGCCATTACCAGCCGTTCTTCGTTGATCCGGAGCGTACGTTCGCTCTCTGCGAGTTGATTGAACTGCCGGCGAAGTTCCTTTTTGGCACTCGTGAGATTTTTGTAAGATTCCTGGAGTTCTTCGTGTTTTTCCCGGAGATCTGTTTCGAGACGTTTGCGTTCGGTGATATCGATGATGGTTCCTTCTGCGATATCCTTATCCCGGTTAATGCGTGCAGAGAACCGGGCCCAGAACTTCCGCCCGGTCTTCTGGTTTATGAACCGGACTTCATAGCCATCGAGATACCCCTGCTCATGGAGAATGCGAGTCACCACCTCGCGATCATCAGGATTTTCATAGAGCGGGATGACGTTGCTGCCGATCGCATCTTCAACAGACGAGAACCCGAACAGGTCGCAGTATTGCTGGTTGCACGCAACAATCCTGGCATCTTTGAGGCTGTTTTCAAAGAGCCCGACAAGAGCATACTGGTAGAGGTTGCGGTACCTGCGCTCGCTCTCCAGCAGGGCACTGTCTGCCCGCTTGCGTTCCACCGCTTTTTTAATCTTATGGGCAAGCTCAGCGAACTGGGCTTCGGGATCCCCGCCTTTCTGGAGGTAAAAATCCGCACCATTGTTGATGGCTTCGATGACCACCTCCTCGCGTCCTTTCCCGGTGAAGAGGATAAACGGGATGTCGCCATGGTGTTCCCTCACTTTTTTCAGGAACGTGATCCCATCCATCCGGGGCATCTCGTAATCGGCAATGATGGCATCATACGAGGCAAAACCGGGAAGGCTGAGCGCTTCAGAGGCAAGAGTTGAAGTGGTGACAGTAAAGTCTCCAAAATCCTCAAGAAAGAACCGGGCTATTTCAAGAAGATGCGGGTCATCATCGACATACAACACGTTATACATGCATCACAGCCGTCCAAATCCCGGTAGTATGGTGAAATGCGGATTGATGGCAGTCCCTGTATGCCGGGCATGTTCCCTGGTACCCTGATACCGGATTATTTCGGGTATGCAGCAGTCCATTCCGGATTACGGGAATTTTTGTGTCTTCTTACTACCCGGTATTTGCTATGACAGCACAGTGGTTTTCAGGAGTTATTAAGATTATGTTATCCGCTCCGGTGCCGTTTTTGTCCGGTCAACACATTACTCAGGTATCCCTGAAAAAAAAGTTAAACTTCCCCGATGTCCTGAAGAAGGTGCCGGATATCTATCCAGATGATCAGTTCGTGCCGCTCGTGCTCCTTTTCCTTGATCTTCTTTTTGATGATGCCGAGTATGGCGGCATCCTCCTTTGCCCCGGCTGCCGAGGTGGAGTCGATATCGCTCCGCTCGAACGTAGAGACCACGAGCACATCGTCCACGAGGATACCCGTCTTGGCTTTCGTAATCTTCTCGTCCAGAACAATGATCCTGCTGTTCTCAAGGGGAAGATCGGACGTCTCGATGATATTAAGCCGCTCCTTGAGATCGATGATCGTGGTGATCTCGCCCCGGAGATCGATGATGCCCCTCATGTAGGAGGGGGTATTGGGAAGCTTGGTGATGGAGGTATACTCCACCACTTCCCGCACATCGAACAGGTCGACGGCGTAATGTTCTTTTCCCAGCAGGAACTCCACAACCTGGAGCATTCCTGCCTGGTGTTCCGACTTCCGTGATGCAGCCAGATCGACCGGCTGGACGTGTTCGGGTCCGGCAGGAGAGATTATTTCCCCTTTTTCGCTTGCAGTTTTTGTCATGGGAAAACCCTCCGTGATCAGACCCTGAACCGCGAGACTTCTTTTGTCACCTTGTCCACGATGGAATTGACATTTGCCACCACTTTGGTAATCTGGTCTATAGCTGCACTGGACTCCTCGCTTGCAGCGGCTGCATCCGTTGCCTCCCGCGTGGTGTTCTGCATGAGCCCGCCCACTTCATTGACACTTGCCGTGACTTCCTCAACCGAGGCGGCCTGCTCTTCTGCTGCTGCTGCAACCTCGCTCACATTCTGGCTGATCTTATCAATGGAAGTTACGATCTTGTTGAAGCTGGATAATGTCTCGACCAGTGCCTCGCTGCCCTCCCTGACCCCGGCGTTGGCCGCAGTTACCGCGTCGACTGCATCCAGCGTCTGTTTCTGGAGATTGTTGATCATCTCTGCGATCCGTTCAGCCGATGCACGGGATTCAACGGCAAGCGACTTGACTTCAGTTGCCACAACGGCAAACCCGCGCCCTGCATCGCCGGCCCGGGCTGCTTCGATTGCCGCGTTGAGCGCGAGGAGGTTTGTCTGGTTTGCAAGGTCCGTGATCAGGTTGACGATCTCGCTGATCTTGTCCATCTGGTCCTTGATCTCGCCAATGATCTGGTTCACGTCATTGGAGGACTTCGTGATGCCCTGCATCCCTTTCTCGGTCTTCTGCGCAAGTTCCATGCCATCCTTGCTGAAATCGGTGGTATCCTGGACGAGCTTTGCAACAACCTCGGATTTTGTGGCAACGTCCTGGATAGTATGCGAGAGATCTTCCATGGCCTTTTGCACCTGCTCGATTCCCT
>Ga0209340_1001750_pt1 | contig 14289 bp, 10 predicted proteins | sample EPASupsiteSAE323_FD_187266 | JGI IMG/M metagenome (GOLD analysis project Ga0209340, IMG submission 187266) | Bioremediated contaminated groundwater from EPA Superfund site, New Mexico - Sample SAE3-23 (SPAdes) (version 2) | ecosystem: Environmental > Aquatic > Deep subsurface > Groundwater >... | reverse complement strand
GGATCTCTGCAAAATGTGGCCATAGCACGCAGAGAAGGCCTGCCGGTGCTTAGAAAGGATTTCATAACCGATCTCAGGCAGATCCACGAGGCATATGCAGATCTGATACTGCTGATAGCCGCCCTGCCAATAGACCTGCAGGAGTTCATCTCTGAAGTCAGATCGTTTGGATCAGAGCCCCTGGTCGAAGTACACACTGATGAGGAGCTGGAGAGGGCACTGAATACAGATGCCGGGATCATAGGGATCAACAACCGCAACCTCCGCACTTTGGAGATTGATCTGGCGACATTCGAGCATCTGGCGCCCCGTGCCAGGGAGGCGGGTGCCTTCCTGATTGCAGAGAGCGGGGTGCATACAAGAGATGATGCTCTGAGGATGGTCGAAGCTGGAGCTGACGCCCTGCTGGTGGGCACAAGCCTAATGGAGAATCCATCTACACTGGGAGAGCTGAATGGATTCAAACTTTGCTGATAGGAGCTGAATGTCATAGCCAAGACTCGATCCAGAGGCTGATGCTGGCTGACGAGGAAAGATGACATTCCAACTGGCAAATGTTGTGCCCTGGGGAATATCCTTTGAGGAGTACATATCGATGAGACCTTCAATGAGATCATGAAGCAGACGCGTGAGAACAGGAATGAGTTCGTCTGGAAGCAGATCCAATCGGTTGATGAATTTGATCTGGATGTTGATATAGTATTGCCTTTCTGCAAAGAGTAGCACTGGTCGGCCTCGAACCCCTCAGCCGATCTTTTTGATAGTCGCTCAGGACGAGTTTGATCCTTTGTCTTGATCTCAGAAGGGTCAGGCTGACCATCTCATCTAGCTCTCTGAACGCGAATATCCTGGCATCTACATTGGAATTGATCCAAATACAAGCATCAGCGAACGCTTTTAGAGTGTCTTCTATCTCGGACATCTGTTCCTGAGTTGGTGCCATTTTGCAATTGACCGTGTAGATGCATTCAGCCATTTCAGGCCGGTATTATATTATATTACATTATATTATATATGATATTTCATGATATCGGTATATTGGAGCAGGTACGGCATTCCTCCCCTCACCTAAAGGAGAGGGGTCTCCTGCATGCTTACCTATGAATAACTATTAAAATCGTTATTTACCGTAACGTGCCATAGTTACGTTACTTATGTCAGATTACTTATTTAATTATGCACTTCTGTATAGCTATCTAGGCGGATACGGAAAAGGAGAAGATGAAAGATCATATGAAGATCGATGATTGGTGAAGGACGATGGACGAACTAGAATACACATGCCATTCCTGCTACAGGTATACGGTGGTAATACCTGATGAGAGCCTGCTTACCGAGGATCTGAAACGCCGCATTCCTACTGATTGCCCTAACTGCGGCATTAAGCTTACTAAGGAAGCTTATAATCAGATCCCCTTCTGGGGTGACTGAATGGATTATCGGCAGGCTCTGAGAGCTGCTCTGCTTAGGGGTAGATTACTTGTTTCGTCTCCCTAAGCCAATGTTCCTTGGAACCCTTCTGCTCTTTTCGGTTTATTTATATTGAAACTCTTTTTGACAGATTCGTGTGCAGGATGTCTTGGTATCGCTCTTCTCTGATAATTTCTCTGCAGGCTTCTTCTCATCGGCTACATTCATGGCGCTATCTTCAGGCTTGATCCTTGACCCACGCCTTTCGGCATAGACCTGTGTGAACTCCGCGCCCAGGAGGAAGACCTGGGCCGAGTAATAGACCCAGATCATGAGTATCACCAGGGAGCCTGCTGCACCATAAGCTGATCCCACAGAGCTATGGCCAAGGTAAAGCCCTATCAGAAACTTGCCCACAGTGAAGAGCAGGGAGGTGACGCCGGCCCCTATCCAGACGTCGCTCCAGGCGATCTCCGCGTCAGGTATTACTTTATAGATCAGGGCAAAGAGGAAGGTGATGACTGCAAAGGATATAATGAAGTTAATGGCTCTAAGAAGGATCTCATTTGCTTGAATATACTCACCAAGGAAAGTCCCAAAGGCCGATAAGGCTGCACTGACCACCAGGGACGCCAGAAGCAGGAACCCAATGCCCACTATCATGCCAAAAGAGAAGAAATAGTCTCTGATGGTGCCGGAGATGCCCCTACCCGGCCTCAGCTTCACATCCCAGATGGTATTGAGGGAATCCTTTAGCTGAATAAACACACCTGATGCCCCGAAGAGCAGGGTGATTATGCCCACCGTTGCAGCTAAAATGCTGTGTCCAGGCCTGGCCGCATTCTCCATAACCAGCCTTATGGCGTCGGCTCCATCTCTGCCCACCAGGCTTTGGATGGCGTTTACAATCTCTTCCCGAACAGCCGTCTCACCAAAGGCAAGGCCTGCAATGGCTATTACTATGACCAGGATGGGTGCAAGGGATAGTATAGTATAAAAGGCTAGGGACGCGGCAAGGCTGGAAGCTTTATCATCTCTCCAGCCTTGGTAGGTCTCCTTCAGGATCGTCCAGATGGTTTTAAACTCATTTTTTGAGGGCATTGGATCCCTAATTACTTTCTTAAATGCTTTTAGCACAGGCTGCAACAGCCTTGGAACATTGGCAGAGCATTCGCGACTTTTTGCAAGAGATGCACTACCTGAGCTCCTCTTGCATTCACAGCTACTTTTAATGTGCTTGGGCTTCGGCTTTGGTCTTGTGGACTGTCCCAGGAGGATGCTCCGGGGGCGAGTAGATCGTATAGAGCTTCAAAGGCTCGGATCGTGAACTGTTGACTATGTTGTGCTCTGTCCCAGCAGGGATGACCACAGCAGAGCCGTCCTTCAGATTGTGTTTCTCTCCGTTAAGGATAGCACTCCCGGTCCCGGCCTCTATCCTGATGAACTGGTCGACATCGTCATGGGTCTCCATGCCTATATCCTCGCCGGGCGCAATAGACATCACGACCAGCTGGCTGTGCGATCCCGTAAACAGTACCTGGCGGAAGTATTCATTTTCCAGCGACTTCTTCTCGATATTGGCTACATATCCTGCCATAGCAATCCTCCTATGGGATGCAGCTGACCTGATTCATCGCCACTTAGACACTGAGGTTTGAAATATCCACTATCCACCGGCAGACTCTGGCCTGGTAGGCAGGCAAGATCAATCCTGGAGATATAGCGGGCCATAAAGCATAGCCGGTCCGCATGTGTGGCGATGAGCGATACATCCTGACACTGGCGGACGACCCCAGCAGTATAGCTTAGGTTGTAGCTGAGGTCGTTTCATTTGGCCCTATAACTTCATATGTGTAAAGATTTTATGGAAGATAAATCTTCCGGCATCGAGCTTTCAATAGGGCCCTGTCAGTGAGTTCTATATCATAACGGCACAGAGGAGGGTGATGACAGCGAAGGATATGAGAAAGTTGACCGCTCTAAGAAGGATCTCATTATCTGGCAGACGCCCGTCTATGAAAGTCCCAAAGGCCGATAAAGCTGAACTGACCACCAAGGTGGCCAGGAGCAGGAACCCAATCTCCGCAATCATGCCAAAAGAGAAGAAATATTCCCTGATGGCGCCAATGATGCCCCTATCGGACCTCGGATTCACATCTCAGATCTCATTTAATGAATCTTTTAGTTGAATGAACACCTCCGAGGATCCGAAGATGAGGATGATGAGTCCTGCAGTCTCTGCTATTGTGCTATATCCCGGCATTGCAGCATTCTCCATAACCATCTCTATGGCGTCGGCTCCATCTCTGCCCGCGAGGCTCTGGATGGTGATTACAATCTCTTCCCGAACTGCCAGCTCACCAAAGGCAATGCCTGCAATGGCCATTACTATGACCAGGGCGGGTGCCAGAGATAGTATGGTATAGAAGGCCAGGGCAGCTGCAAGTCTGGAGGCCTTATCATCTCTCCAGCCATGGTAGACATCTCTTAGCATCTTCCATAGGGCTTTTGGACTCATCGTCATGATCTATGAGGGATCCGCTCTACTAGCACTACCATCTATCCTGAAATCAATAAATCCGCGCTCGACGTCTACGGATATCAGATGCACGTGAACCCTGTCGCCTACATCAGCTCCCGGAAACCCGTCCGTGAGCATCCCTTCAACTGGCATATCCAGAAGCCGGACCCATGTGCCCTCTGGAGATGCGCCTGTAACCATGGCATCAAACTGCTCTCCGATTCTGGATTCAAGCAGGAGCGCAGCAGCGGATTTTGTGACCTGACGTTCGATTTTGTTGATCATGTTCTCTTTTTCAGTGCACTGAGCTGCCAGCTCATCCAGCTCGTGCTTGCTATAGGGCAGAGTTCTTCCATCCATTGCGGCTTTCAGTAAGCGCTGCGTAATTAGATCCGGGTACCGGCGGTTTGGTGCAGTGGAGTGGGCATAATCCTTGACTGCGAGGCCAAAGTGTCCTGTGCCGTTGTCTCCTGGATGCTCTGCTATGTATTCGCCAGAGCCCAGCAGCTTGATCACTGCTAAAGAGAGATCTGGAAACCTGAGGGGGTCGGCGGCTTTCTCCGTTATCAGAAACTCCTCAAGGGCAATTGAATCAGGGCTTTCAGGAAGATTGAACCCGCGCTGCGCTGCAATCTCGACTATCCTTTCCCACTGCCTTGGGGTGCGTACCACGCGGCGGATTGAGGGAACTTCCATGGTTGTGAGATACCGGACTGTCACTCCATTTGCAGCGATCATGAAGTCCTCGATGATCTCCTTGGCGCGGTTTGTCTCTTCCACCTCCAGATCGAGGATGGAATCGCCCTCAAATACCGGCTTTGCCTCAATGGTCTCAAGACTGAGCGACCCTTTAGCCTGCCGCAGGCTCTTCATATTTTGCGCGGCTCTGTCCTGCAGGCGCAGATTTTCTGCCAGCCCCTCAACGGCTGCAACTGCGTCTGGCTCAGGGCCGATTCCTTCCAGCCATGCTCCTATGCTGTTGTATGTGAGCTTTGCATGATTGCGGACTGCTGCACGGTATACATCTGAATTCTGAAGCGACCCATCATGGCCTATCACCATCTCAACCACGATTGCCAGGCGGTCCTGGTTCAGGTTCAGGGACGTGAGGTCTGTGGAGAGCTTTTCAGGAAGCATTGGAAATATCTTGGCTGCTGTATAGACCGAGGCCGTGTTGTGGCGCGCCTGCCAGTCTATGGCCGATCCTTTTTTCACGAGAGCGTCCACGTCTGATATAGCCACCAGCACCTTGATACAGTCGCCTGGCATAGCAGCGGCGACTGTCAGCTGATCCAGGTCTTTTGAGTCGTCGTTATCAATGGACGCCCAGAGCAGTTCCCTGAGATCACTCGCATTCTCGCAGTTCGCACTTGCCGGAGCCTGAATTTTGGCAAGCTCTTTTAGTGCACTGGCAGAAAAGTCAGGGCGAAGTCCCCTCTCAATCATTGCGATATCTGCTATATCCTGTAAGATCGCACGGTGCTGATTATCATTTGAATTTGCATTCATGTGATGGATTCCTGTGTCGATGTGCATTTGATGTGAAGTGGCAAATAAGAGCCTTTGCTTATTTGATTGGAGAATTTGTCAACTCCAATTTATGCCATGATCTCTTGCGGAGTGGCTCAATAGATCCCTGGATGAGTCGGACGTTGCTGTAAATTACATTTCCCCCTGGATTGCGATTGTTTTTCTCTTGAATTCAAGGTCGCAGCAATTATTATCCAGGCATTTCGTGCAACGTGCTCAAGTAGGGGGTGAAAGAACAATCGCATTCTCATCAAAACATTCTATAACCATGCTTTCCATAACCATGCTCTCAAGGAACAACGTTTCATGTAGAGATCTCTGAGGTGGTCACGATCAGTGCATTAGATGACTTAGCATGCACGAACTTTTGGGCCGTACCATATGCCCTGGGCTGCCGCTCAAGGCCGCGGCCGGCCACCCCTGACCCCGCGTCCGCGGGGAACACTCCCATATCTAGGCCTGAGATACAGCAAGAGAATGATGGTATCAGATTCACATGTGCCCGATATCCTTGAAGTGCAACGGCCCTGTCATCTTCTCTCGAACCATTCTTGGCTAGCGCTTGCCTATAATCATAAATGTCCTCCCGCGGACGCGCTTTAGGGAGTACGGCCTGAGACGCCCAGGTAGTTAATGCCTAGCCCAGAAAGTTATCGTTCTCCTCTAATTAGGGCACTCAACCTGAATCTTGAGTGATCATCATCTGCGGCCGTGCTTTTGTGGGTACGGCACCAGAAGACTAGCTAATGCCATATTAGCGCCTGGCCAAGAAAGTTACGTTTCTTCTTCTCGGATCGGTACGCTTAGTCTGAATCTAGAGGGCACCCCTGCTGCTGTGCCCTGGTGTCACGGCCATGAATGGCAGCTCAGCCTATTAGTGCCTGTCCCAGAACGTAGTGCCGCCATTTTTTTTGTCTATTGCTCATTGCCTGGCTCAAACGTGCTGATCCCACACCATGGGGTCAGGGGACAGATCACGGTCGAGAGTGACAACAAGCACATTGGACATTGGGAATTGGGATCCGCCCTAGAAACGCCATGATCCCTTTTCTCGTGAGATTCTGGCTTTTAATCGAGCCTGAAAGATGAGAATAAATCTCTTAAGGCTTGAAAAAATGAGTTGTCCTGGGCAGGTCCAAACCTGACGCCTCAGACGCAGCCCTGAATTTTAGCCATCCTTTAAGCCGTCTGATTGCCCTGATAAGATACCCTGTAGATCACCCCGTTTGTATCGTCCCCTATAAGCAGAGAACCATCGCTTGCCACTACAAGGCCTGCAATCCTTGCAAAGAATGCATTTCCATCCCTGGAGAGGAACCCTGTCATGAAGTCCTCAAATCCCGTGGGCTGGCCTCTGTCATCGAAGAGTACCCTTACCACCTTGTAGCCCGTTGCAGGCTCGCGATTCCAGGAGCCCCGGAAGGTGATGAATGCATCATTCCTGTACTCTGCCGGGAAATGAGTGGCGTTGTAGAAGATGAACTGAATTGGAGAGCTGTGGGCCTGGTACTCCAGCACAGAAGGCTCAGACGTAGCACAGTACTCTTCCTTGGTCATGTTCTCGGGCTTTTGGGACATGACCTGGTTGACCTCGCCTTTGCCGTAGCACCACGGCCAGCCATAGTTTCCACCATCAACGATCCTATTTAGCTCCTCAGGGGGCTGATCGTCTCCCAGCCAGTCAGTGCCCTGGTCCATACCCCACATCTCACCAGTGACAGGGTGCAGGGCAAAGCCCAGAGTGTTTCTGAGGCCACGGGCGTATATCCTGCGGCTGCTGCCGTTTGTCTCCATCTGGAGTATTGTTGCATGCTCATGGTTTGGCTCTATGCAGGCATTGCAGGTGCTCCCAACTGAGAGGTATATCTTTCCATCAGGCCCTATGAAGAAGGTGCGGTTGGGGTGCTGACCTCCCTCTGGAAGGTTATCTACAACAACCTGTGGCTCGCTCACGTTGCCGTCCTGGCCAATCTCGGCGACGTACAGCTCTGTCGGCGTTGCCAGGTAGAGCCTGCCTTCATGGATGGCTATCCCATGAACACGGGTGAGCCCTGATATCACAACCCGGGTTTGGTCTGCAATCCCATCACCGTTGGCATCAGCCAAGGCGATTGTGCTGTTCTCTGCAGGCACAGTCACATAGACGGTCCCGTCATCGTCGACGGCCATAATCCTCGGGTTCTTCAGGTCCCTGGCAAAGACGTTCACCTCAAACTCATCCGGTAGGCTCAGGTTCTGCATGAGCTCCTCGCTGAAGTTCGTCTTCTCAGGCACGAAGCTGTGGCCCGTGACCTCCATATCTGTCCCGGAAGCAGGCTCCTGTCCCACAGCACCCATCAGGATCGTTGCGGACAGAGCAAGGCAGGCCGCAAGCACTGCAATGATCTTACTTAGTCTCATAATCCCCTAAAAAGGATCAGGCCGGGACCTGATCTTTCATCTCCCTGTCCCAGTGGCGGTGCTCAGCTATCGCTTTTTTGAACTGGTCTGCGAATGAGCCCACATCCCCGGCCTTACTTGCAGTCACCACACCAAGCTCAGACTTCACCCCACCATTCTGGCCTGAGAAGGTCAAACCCTTAATGCTAGATGCCTTTAGCAGGTCAATGCCCTCCCCTATGGCTCCAATGGGCTTGCAGTGCTTGAAGACCTCGTTGATAAAGTGGATTGCATCTCCCTCTGCCTTCAGGGAATCGACGCTCTTCTTTCCTCCAGGGACGAAGATTGCATCGAAGACGACTGATACAGTTGTAATGAAGCTCTTATCGACGGTCACATTCTGGCCGTCTGCGCCCTTGATGGTGCCCAAATATTTAGATACAATCTTGACGTGTCCTCCGGCATCCTCAAGGGCCTTCTTAACACCCATCAGCTCAGAGCTATTGAACCCATCCTCGGCAAGGATGGCCACCATCCTGCTCTTGATTGTGTTCTTCACTGTATTGGCCATGCTGACAGCCGGAGACCTGCCGGCCTTGCTCGCATCAGCTCCCTTTGAAGGTGGATTTGCGTCAACCCCCTTAGCAATCTCTATGGCCAGACCCTTATCGACGTTGGCGAACATATCCACTATCCTCTGGCGGATCTCCTTGCTCTCCACCTTCCCTATCTCGAAGTGGAAGGCCCTGATGATGTGATCCTTCTCGAAATCTGCCATGCTGTTCCAGAAGAGCCGAGCCTGGCCGAAGTTATCCTTGAACTTCTCGCTCCTCTCTCGAACCTTCTTACCCTCCACCTTCTCCATGTAGTGTACGTACCCACCCTCCTCAGCCGATGCAGGCCTTGGGAAGTTATCATTCAGGGTGTTTGGGAAATAGCTCGTCTTGCCGGTGTTGATCGTCATCCGATGGTATCCATCCCTCTGGTTGTTATGGACTTGTGCCAGGGTGCGGTTGATTGGTATCTCGTGGAAGTTCGGGCCGCCAAGGCGTATGAGCTGGGTATCCAGGTAGGAGAAGAGCCTGGCCTGAAGGAGAGGATCGTTGGAAAAATCAATCCCTGGCACAACATTTGCAGGGCAGAAAGCCACCTGCTCGACCTCGGCAAAGAAGTTATCCGGCTTTCTGTTCAGGACCAGCCGTCCTATCTTCTTTTGAGGGACTATCTCCTCGGGCCAGAACTTGGTGGCATCCAGGATGTCGAAGTCGAACTTGTCCTCATCCTCTTCTTCTATCATCTGGACGTACAGATCGTACTCAGGATAGTCGCCGGCATCGATGGCATCATAGAGGTCACGCCGGTTGAAATCGGGGTCCTTTCCAGCCAGCTTCTGGGTCTCATCCCAGACAAGGGAGTGGACGCCCAAAATTGGCTTCCAGATAAGCTTTATGAATCGCCCCTTTCCTTTTGCATTGACGAACCTGAATGTATTGACAGAGAATCCCTCCATCATCCTGTAGCTCCTGGGCAAAGCCCTGTCTGACAGCACCCACATCACCATGTGGGCGTTCTCAGGGGCGCTGGCCACGAAATCCCAGAAGGTGTCATGGGCCGCAGAGGCCTGGGGCATCTCATTATCGGGCTCAGGCTTTATTGCATGTACAAGGTCTGGGAACTTTATTCCATCCTGGATGAAGAATACAGGGATATTATTTCCGACAAGATCGTAGTTCCCATCTTCAGTATAGAACTTGGTGGCAAAGCCTCTCGCATCCCTGACAGTATCTGCCGACCCTCTAAATCCCACAACTGTTGAGAACCTGACGAAGACTGGCGTCTTCTTGCCCTTCTCAGAGAGGAACTTGGCCCTGGTGAACTCGCCCATGGGCTCCAGGCACTCGAAGTAGCCATGAGCGCCAGTGCCCCTGGCATGGACCACCCTCTCAGGTATCCTCTCATGATCGAAGTGGGTGAGCTTCTCCCTGAAGTGGAAGTCCTCCATCAGAGTTGGTCCCCTGGGGCCGGCCTTCAGTGAATCATCAGTGTGGCTAACCTTCACACCCTGATTGGTGGTGAGATGGGTGCCCCTGGAATCCGCCCTAAAATTATCGAGCTGCTGGTTCTTGCTTTTCTCATCGATGGATTTGGGTTCTTTACTTTCTTTCATTTTGCTGGTACCACCTGTATAGACAATTGATCATCGGATCCGATGCTCTACATAATTCAGAACAGTAGCATAGCAGAGAATGCATATTGGGTTGACCTCTATGTTAGATCTGCCATGCAGACTTCTGATAATATATTTCCAACTTAGTTGATAAATTTTATCCTATCATTTAGAATAGTGCCGGTCATATACCAAGGCCTGGGAATCGTCAGCCCTGAGATATCCATCTGTCAATACCCCGATATCCTTTATCAGATATCCTTTTCATCATTCAGATCTATCCGACTGATTAATCAAAGGACAAGCTGTATCAGTTGAGAGACAAGCTAAGTAAGCGAGGCCAAAATGCAGATTACTGATCATATACATGCCTTGAAGGTCCCCTTCCAGGTGGCGACGCCTCAAGGCAAGCTCCCCAGGTTCGTCTACACCTATCTCATATACGGAGAGAAAATCAGTCTCATAGATAGCGGAGTTGCCTCATCAGAGAGGGCGATCTTCGATTACCTGAAAAAGACAGGGAGAAGCCCTGAGGAGATCTCCCTTCTAGTCCTCACCCACTCCCATCCGGATCACATCGGAGCCGCAAAGACAGTAAAAACGGCATCAGGCTGCACTGTGGCTGCTCACTCCGCTGAGATCGACTGGATTGAGGATGTAGATCTTCAGGCCAGGGAACGCCCTGTTCCTGGATTTAGCTCGCTTGTGGGCGGGCCTGTAAAGGTCGACCGCCCGCTTCAGGACGGAGATCTCATAGATCTCGGAGATGGGCTGAGCATGAGGGTGATTCATACTCCAGGCCACTCGCGGGGCTCGATATCTCTCTGGCTCCCAGAAGAGCGGGCGCTCTTCTCAGCGGATGCAGTGCCCATTGCAGGGGATCTGCCAATTTACGATGACATCCTCCAATCCGCCAGGTCGATAGAGCGGCTCAGGGCCCTGGATGGGATCGATCTTCTTCTCGCAGCCTGGGACGATCCGAGGCGAGGAGATATGGCTTACCAGATCATGGATGAGGGCCTGACGTATCTGCAGCAGGTTCACAGGGCCGTTAAAAAAGTCGAAGCAGACTCCCCTGGTTTGGAGCCAATAGAGCTCACTCGCAGGGTATTGAAAGAGCTGGGCATGCCAGAGACTATCGCCAACCCAATGGTGGCCAGGTCTTTCCAGGCAAGCCTGGCAGTCCCAGACGACATGAACCTGCCATAATGTGAGGCTTTAAATTAGTATATAAAAATATGTTATTCAAATGGATATGGGTTCAGCATCCATCTCCATCCTGGACCTGTAGAGGAAGTACCCAATCACAGCAAATGTGATGATTGGCGAGAGCCAGCTTGGAATATGTGCCCCGAATCCATCTGCGATCATGATGGCACCCAGGAAGAGGATGGAATACATGGCCCCATTCTTGAGGTACCTGTACCTCTTTATCCTCTCTATGTTCCCAATGGTCATCTGTCTGACCACTATCGCGCCCAGGCCGTTTCCAAGGAGGATGAGCGGCACGGACAGTGTGAATGCAAAGGCCCCCAGCACCCCGTCTATTGAGAATGTGGCGTCTATGACCTCCAGGTAGAGGATCTTGCTCAAGTCAGACATCCCGCCGCCCATGAGCCGTCTCTCGTTCTCCTCAGCGTTCTGCCTGAAGCCATGGGTTATGAAGAAGGCCGTGGAGCCGGTGACCGCTCCAAGAGCCATGAATGGGTCCCGGTTCAAGGCCTCCCAGACAAGGACGGTCAGGAGCACCGATACTGCGCTGTAGAACCAGATGCCCTTAGAGCTGATGAAGCGCTCTCCCCGGAGACCATAGTGTTTAGGCTCCAGGAAGATCCAGTGCAGGAAGAGGAAGACCAGGAATGTCCCGCCGCCAAGCAGGAGCACTGGAGAAGACGCCTCTATGGCCGCGGCCACTGCAGGATCGTTGCTGAATGTGCTTAGGAGGGCGCCCACAGGGCCGAGAGAAGGCGAGGTCGCCCAGATGATCATCCATGGCAGGAGGCCCCTCACCACGAATACGGCGAAGATCATGCCCCAGAGGAGGAACCACCTCCGGGCCCTGGGCCCCATGGTGGAGAGGACCTCGGCATTGATGATGGCATTGTCCACGCTGCTCACAGCCTCAAAGATGCACAGGCCGGCAATGATCAGTACCGCTGATATAATGTCTACCATAGCCCCTCTTATCCTGAGAACCCTGGGCGTGCCCTTATTAGAAGGTTATGTTCACAGTATTTTATATCTTCATCATGAATGCCTGAGCATATGCAAAGCGAACTGATCACCTAGCACCTGATTCGTCACCGCAACAGTGATCTCTCATCACATCCAATAGTTTTTCATGAAATCATGGGCCTTTGTACTTCCAGCGGGCCTCAGGAAGGCTGATCTTGGTTGAAGGCAGTCCAGAACCCCCATGCACTACCATCAGATGAAGTTCTGAGGGTGCAGAACTCATCACCCGATGGCTTAAGCAGCTCTGAAGCTGAAAAGAGGATAAAAGAGTTTGGCCCAAACACCCTGCCAAAGCCCAGGCTCCCAGGTGTTGGCACCTACTTCATGCGCCAGTTCTTGAGCCCCCTGATCTACATCCTGCTTCTGGCAGCAGCAGCCTCGCTCCTGCTTGGAGAGTGGTCTGATGCCATATTCATCTTCGTAGTCCTGATGGTCAACGCCAGCATAGGCACATTCCAGGAGTACTCTGCACAGCGCAGCGCTGAGGCTCTGAGGAGACTGGTCCATACCAGGACCCGGGTCATAAGAGACGGCACTGAATTTGAGGCCGATGCTGAGGAGCTGGTGCCCGGGGACGTGGTCCTGCTGGAGTCGGGCAGCAAGGTGCCGGCCGATGTGAGGCTGATCTCATCACAGGGCCTGGAGGTGGATGAGTCGCTTCTCACAGGGGAGTCAATGCCTGATTCCAAAGATCCCGGGATGGTCCTGGACGCGAATGTGCCTTTAGGCGATATAGAGAACATGGCCTTTGCAGGGACGCTTGTGATCACAGGCCGGGGAAGAGGCGTTGTAGTTGCAACGGGCCTGGACACCGAGGTTGGAAGGCTTGCCGCATCTCTCAGCGGCAAAGCCGAGACCAAGCCTCCCCTGATCATCCGCATGGAGAGGTTCAACTCCAAGATCGCCATTGGCGTGGCAGTCGCTGTGGCCATCATCTTTGCAGTTGAGCTCTACAGGGGAGAGCCCATCTACGATATCTTCTTCCAGTCCGTAGCCCTGGCAGTGGCCGCAGTTCCTGAAGGCCTGCCAGTGGCCATGACCGTAGCCCTGGCCATAGGCATGTCAAGAATGGCCAAGAGAAACGTCATAGTAAGGAGGCTGGTGGCAGTCGAGGCCCTGGGTTCCTGCAATTATATCGCCTCGGATAAGACGGGCACTCTCACCATGAACCAGCTCACTGTGAGCCGTATCGCCATACCTGGCCAGGAACCCTGGGTGGTGACGGGCGCAGGCCTGTCTCCAGAGGGATCGGTCGTCACCTCACACGGTGCCCTGACCGATGAAGAAAAAGCTCTCATGGAGAGGCTGGCCGGGGCCGCCGTCCTGGCCAATGAGGGGTTCGTGGGCTTAAGGGATGGAGCCTGGACCAGCCACGGCGATACAGTAGACGTGGCGCTGCTGATCATGGCTCTTAAGGCCGGCATCATCCAGCAGGATGAGCTGAAGTCTTTTTCCAGGATCGATCAGATACCTTTTGAGTCAGAGCGTCAGTTCTCTGCCACACTTCACGAGAGCCGCGAGGGCAGGATCGCCTTCGTCAAGGGCGCGCCAGAGAAGCTCCTTAAGATGTGCAGCTCCATGGCTGGTCCCGGAGATGATCGGCCGCTGGATGCAAAGGCCGTCGAGGACCTGGCCAGCAGCCTTGCCAGTGCAGGCTACCGCATCATTGCACTGGCCTCAGGCCAGTTCCCTGAAGGTCAGGAGTTCCGGGAAGATTCTCTCAAGGGCCTGACCTTCCTCGGCCTGGTTGGAATGATAGATCCACTCAGGCCTGAGGCCAAGGGTGCGGTAGATGCCTGCCACAGCGCCGGGGTTGAGGTTGCCATGGTCACAGGGGATCACCCCACTACGGCTCTGGCCATAGCCAAGGAGCTCGGGCTGGCTGAGGGCCCACAACAGGTGGTCACGGGATCAGACTTGAAGGCGGCAGTTGAGGCTGGAGATAAAGCAGTGGACGCCCTGACCTCCAGGGGCAGGGTCTTTGCCAGGGTCGAGCCCCAGCAAAAGGTGCTCATAGCCAATTCTCTGGTGCGCCAGGGCAGGATTG